>Ga0190265_10001968_pt1 | contig 13621 bp, 16 predicted proteins | sample Popmic124T_FD_133135 | JGI IMG/M metagenome (GOLD analysis project Ga0190265, IMG submission 133135) | Populus adjacent soil microbial communities from riparian zone of Indian Creek, Utah, USA - 124 T | ecosystem: Environmental > Terrestrial > Soil > Riparian zone | place: USA: Utah | collected... | reverse complement strand
GGGAGTTCCACAGCTTGGTCGTGACGAAGACCTCCTCGCGCGGCAGGCCCGACGCGGCGATCGCCGACCCGACGCCCCTCTCGTTGCGGTAGGCGGCGGCCGTGTCGACGTGGCGGTAGCCGGCGGCCAGTGCCTCCTCGACCGCCTGCTGGGTCTCCTCGGGCGGCACCTGGAAGACGCCGAAGCCGAGCTGCGGAATCTCGACGCCGTCGTGGAGGGTGAGGCTGGGGATCACCCTGGCGAGGTTAGACGGTCGCGCGCACCTCCAGGCGCGGCGATCACGCTAAGCGGTGGAGAGACCGATCGCGAGCAGCGGGAAGCCGGCCATCAGGCCCAGGAAAGAGCCGATCGCAAGGCCGGTGAGGGTGCGCGTCTCACGCGAGCGGGCCCCGGCGACGAGGCCGAGCAGCGCGCAGAAGAGGGCGATTCCAAGTCCTAGCCAGAAGACGTCGGGCATGAGCGCGGCGAGATTATCGAAAGGGGTCGATGACCGACCCCGACATACGTCTGTTTCGACCCCGCGGATCGGGAGGAATCGGGAGGCTAGCGGCAAACGTCACAGCCATGGACGAGAGCAACAGCGGCAAGAGAAACCTGATCCTGGCGGCGATGATCCTCGCCGTCTCGATGACCTTCATCGACCAGACGATCGTCGCGATCGCGGTCCCACAACTGCAGGGCGACCTCTCACTCTCCTCTACCGGGGTGCAGTGGATCATCAACGGCTACCTGCTCTCGCTCTCGGCGCTTTTCGCCTTCGGCGGCAAGCTCGCCGACATCGCCGGCCACCGGCGCATGGTCACGATCGGCGTGGTGATCTTCGCCACCGCCTCGGCACTCTGCGGGGCGACGCCCACCAACGACCTGGCGGAGCCCTGGATCATCTTCTTCCGCGTGATCCAGGGGGCCGGCGCGGCGCTGATGTTCCCGGCGGCGCTGGCGATCGTCCTCGGCGCCTTCCCGGTCCGCGAACGGGGCCGGGCGCTGGCGATCTTCTTCGGCCTCGCCGGCGCCTTCACCTCGATCGGCCCGATCGCCGGCGGTTACCTGACCGAGTGGACCTGGCGGTCGATCTTCTGGATCAACGTGCCGGTGGCGATCGGCGCACTCGTCCTCACCGCGATCGCCAAGCCCGCCGACGAGAAGCACCCGGCGCCGCTCGACTACCGCGGCGCGGTGATGATCTCAGCCGGGATGGGGCTGGCGGTGCTCGGCCTGCAGCAGTCGAGCGTCTGGGGCTGGGGCAGCCCGATCACCTGGCTCTGCATCGCCGCCGGCGTCGTCCTGATCGCCGCCTTCGCCCGCTACGAGCTGCGGATCGAGAACCCTTTGATGCAGATCCGCACCTTCGCCGACCGTGCCTTCGCGGTCGACAACGCGATCCTCTTCCTGCTGATGATCGCCTTCGTGCCGCTCTTCTTCTTCGCCAGCATGTACGCGCAGATCTCGCTCGGCGAAAGCGCCTCGGAAACCGGCCTCTACCTGCTGATCTTCTTCGGCGGCTTCTTCTTCGCCACCCAGCGCGGCGGCAGGATCCTCGACCAGAAAGGCGCGCGGCCGACGGTGCTGCTGGGCTGCCTGCTCGGCGCGGTCGGGTTCGCACTCTGGGCGAAAGAGATGCCGGAGCTCTCGGTCGGCTCGCAGTGGCCCTACATGGTCCTCGCCGGGGCCGGCGTCGGCCTCGTCCTCAGCCCGGCCAACACCGACGCGCTCAACCGGGTGCCCCGCGGCCGCTACGGCGAGGCGACCGGGATCACGCAGACGGTGCGCAACTTCGGCTCCAGCCTCGGCCTCGCCCTGCTGGGCACCGTGCTGATCCTGGAAAACAAGTCGAACCTGGAGTCGACCCTGGGCGAAGAGGGGATCCCCAAGTCGGAGGCGGACCAGATCGCCGAATCGCTGACCGAAGCCGGCGGCGGCAACGAAGCGGCCTTCGCCGAAACGGCCGGCTCCCAGGCCAAGGAGATCTTCTCCGCCGTCCAGTACGACTTCGCCCTCTCCTCGCGCACGGTCTTCTATCTGATGGCGGCGGCGATGGCGGTCGCCTTCGTGGTGGCGCTGATCTGGATGCCGTCGGGCAAAGCGCCGGACCTGGATGGTCCGGACGACGTCCCCGCACCCTGAGCTCCTCGCCGGCGCTGCTTCGTTCCAGACGAGCGAGAAGCGCCAGCGGGCGACCGCAGTCGAGGCCGGCGGTCAGCGGTATGCGCCGCGCCCCGAGCGATTGCCGGCGACCACCCGGTAGATCGCCAGCAGCAGCAGCGAGCCGCCGATCGCGATCAGCCAGGTGCCGATATCGAAGAACTCGTCCAAGTCGCCGATGTCGAGGGCGCTGGCGATCAGGCCGCCGACGATCGCGCCCGCGATCCCGATCAGCGTCGTGACGATGAAGCCCCCGGGGTCCTCGCCGGGCATGATCAGCTTCGCGATCGCTCCGGCTAAGAGCCCCAACAAGATCCAGCCGATGATCCCCACGGCATCTCTCCTTTACTCGCTGAGCAGTCCCCCTGCCAGATACCCGGCCGACCGACACGGGGAAACCGCGCGGTCGAAGCGACCGCGGAGGGGTAAGTTTCCGAGCATGAGGCTGCTTGCCTTCAGCGACCTGCACCGGGACCTCGGCCAGGCGGCGAAGCTGGTCCAGGTGTCAGCGGAAGCCGACGTCGTGATCGGCGCCGGTGACTTCGCCTCGGTCCACGAGGGCCTGGAGGAGACGATCGGCGCCCTGGCGGCGATCGAGACGCCAACGGTGCTGGTGCCCGGCAACAACGAGACCGACGCGGCGCTACGCGAGGCGGCGGCGGGCTGGGGCGCGGCCACCGTCCTTCACGGCGAAGGCACTGCAATCGACGGCGTCGAGTTCTACGGGCTCGGAGCCGGCGTCCCGGTCACCCCGTGGGACTGGAGCTTCGACCTCGACGACGACGCGGCAAGCGAGATGCTCGCCGGCTGCCCCGAGGGCGCCGTCCTCGTCCTCCACTCGCCGCCACGGGGCCACTGCGACGCCAACGGCAGCGGCGATCACTTCGGCAGCGAAGCCCTCCTCGGGACGATCGAGCGCAAGCGCCCCCGCCTCGCCGTCTGCGGCCACATCCACGAGTCCTGGGGATGCGAGAGCCGGATCGGCGAGACCCCGATCCGCAACCTCGGGCCAGCAGGAACCTGGCTCGAGGCCTAGGGCTAGGGCGAGTAGCGCCGCTTGGTCGCAGGGGCTTTCTTGCCCTCCTCCGGGCTGCGGGCCGAGAGGAAGCCGGCCAGCGTCACGGTCACCGAGACTCCCTCTTCCCGGTCGGTGCCTTCGCTCGCCATCCGCTCGCTCGTCTCGACCTGGACGTCGAAGACCTCGTCCATCGTGTTCTTGAGGATCTCCGCGACGCGGCTCCAGCCCTCTTTGTCGAGAACCAGCGGCGTCCAGCTCAGATGGCTGGTGGGGTCGTCGAAGATGCCCGCCTCCATCGAGGCCTCGGCGTCTTCGAAGAACTCGCGCAGGATGCCGACGGAGATGCCCTCCATCATCGTCGGCGAGAGGTTCTTCCAGGCGTCGGCAGGCAGCAGCGCGCGCTGGGTCGCCCGGTAGTAGTGCTCGATCGCACCGCGGCGCTGCTCGGTCCGATCCTGCTCGATGAACCCCTCTTCCCGCAGAACCCTGATGTGGTAGCTGATCTGGCTGAGCCCTTCGTCCACCACCTGCTCCAGTTCTTTGGGGCTGGCGACGCGTTCGTTGAGGATGGAGAGAATCTTGACCCGTCCTCGGTGGCCCAGGACCCTCATCCATGCGTGATCGACGAGGTCGCCCTGCGACTCGGATTTCCGACCGTTCTCCTGCGCCTTCGGTTTAGGCGCAGCAGCACGGCCCTTTCTCTGGCTCTTGTTGGCCGCCATCTACGGGTCCTCTCTCAGTTGTTCTTCGGTACTTGCCGATGCTAAGCACTCAAGGTTACCGGTTTAAACCGAAGAACCCAACGAAAAAAGGTCCCAATTACCGCCTTCCTACAAAAGCTTTAAACTTCTTGATTAATAGGAAAGTTTCTCTCTCAGAGGCAGAGCTGCTTCGCAAAAGCTCTCCCACAAGGAGGTGAAAGACATGAAGCTGATCGCAATCGCGAGCGTCTCCCCGGCCTGCTCGATCCGCAAGCACGGCTAAGCGGCCGGCTCGCCCGTCGGCGCCTCTTCCGGCTCAGAAGACGAACGGGAAACGGCGACCTCCGCCCAGATCCGCACCGCCGCGGATACCAGCGGGGCCGCCAGCACCAACCCGATCGTGCCGAAGAGGCAGCCGCCGGCGATGGTCACAATCAGGACGGCCAGGGGGTGGATCCCCAGGGCTGCGCCGTAGGCGACGGGCTGCACGAGCTGCTGGAACAGGCCGTTGGCCAGCAGGACGACCACTGCCATCGCCACCGCGACCTCGGGGCCCTGGCCGCCCAGTGCGATCAGGACCGCGAAGGCGCCCGCGATCCAGGCACCGATGTAGGGGACGTACCCGCCGAGGAAGGTGACTACGGCGATCGTCCCCGGCAGGGGGCACCGGCATGCCGAGATGACGCTCGACGAATCTCCCGATCGTCGGCGCGTCCTTGAGCAGGAAGAAGAGGCTGAGGGCCGTGAAGGAGAGGAACACGGTCAGCGAAGCCAGTTTGTCGACCCCGCCGAGGAGGCCGTCGGTCAGGGCCTTGAAGCCGGCGGTAATCGAGGCGCTGGCGTCAGTGTTGGCGCCTTCGGCGGTAGCTGAGTTGACTCCCAGATCCCGCACCCACGACTCGATCTCGTCCGCGCCGGCTTGGAGCCTCTCGCTGAGGCTGTCAGCCTGGCTGGCGATGCCGCTGAGGACGATGATCCCGACACCGACACCGATCAGGGCTATCCCGAGGAAGACGATCGTGGCGCCGGCGCCCCTGGGCACACCGCGCCGCTTCAACCAGTCAACCAGCGGCACGGTGACCGAGGCGATGATCCCCGCCGTGATCACCGGCATCACGATCGTCTCGGTCAGCGACAGCAGCCAGATCGCCCCGAGCAGCGCGGCACCGACCCCGACCAGCAGCCAGGCGGAGAAGCCGAGATCACGCATCCAGGCCGGCGCGGAGAAGATCCCGCTCAGCTCGGCGGGATCGACCTCGATGAATTCCTCTTCCCCGCCGGCGCTCTCGGGGCCGGGGCGCCGTAGCCGCCCTCGCAGGATCGCGCGCCTTCGACTCATCGGGGCGCCGGACGATACGCGGCGGCTCCGACACGGCCGACGGCGGGCCGCGGCATGACCGAGGTGGGGACCCGGATCACCTACGTTGGCCACGCGACCGTCCTGATCGAGATGGAGGGCGTCCGCTTGATCACCGATCCGGTGCTGCGGCGACGGATCGGCCCGCTGTGGCGTCACGGGCCGCCGCCCGACCGGCGAGCAACCGAGGACGTGGACGCAGTGCTGATCTCCCACCTCCACCACGACCACGCGGACGTGCCCTCGCTGCGCCGCCTGAACAAGGAGGTGCCGGTGTTCGGGCCGCCGGGGTCGGGAAGCTTCCTGCGGCGGCATGGGTTCGCGGCCGTCCACGAGCTCGCTCCGGGCAACTCCGGCAGTGTCGGCGGGGTCCGGATCGCCGCCACCAAGGCGCTGCACCCGACCGAAGGGCGGCGCTTCGAGCGGGCCTCGCAGGCGGTCGGCTTCGTGCTGAGCGGCCGGCGCCGCATCTACTTCGCCGGCGACACCGACCTCTTCGACGGCATGGAGGACCTCGCCGGCGGGCTCGATCTCGCCCTGCTCCCGGTCTGGGGCTGGGGCCCGAGCCTCGGGCCGGGGCACCTCGACCCCGAGCGCGCCGCGCGGGCGGCGGCCCTCCTCTCCCCCAGGGTCGCCGTCCCGATCCACTGGGGCACGCTCTTCCCGCTCGGCCTCTCCCGCCTCGCCGCGGACCGCCTCAGCGCACCGCCCCGTGAGTTCGCCCGCGCGGCGGCCGCGCTGGCCCCTCAGGTCGAGGTGCGGGTGCTGTCCCCCGGCGAGGCAACCTCGCTCTCGTAGCCGGCGTGCCCGAGCCCGGCGAGCCAGCCCCGGAACACCCGGTGGACCCGCTCCGCGCCGACGACGTCGTCCTCGGGCCAGGCGAGCTCGGTGGGGTGCAGCACGAAGGGATGTGCCTGGGTCCCGCCCATGCCGCCGTGCGAACCGACCAGCTCCTCGAACGCGGCGACCTCGCCGAACTCCGGCCAGAAGGTGCTGTTGACCATCAGGTCGGCGCAGTGGGGGAAGCCGTCGGTACGCCGCACCTGGTCGGCGGCGTGAGGACCGAAGACCGCGAGCGGGTCCTCGCCCTCGATGCGATCCTGGTCGAGGAAGTGAGTCCCGCGAGCGCCGATCGCAAGCGCCCCGAGGGCCTCCGAGCGCACCAGGACGAACCCGACCCCGGGGTGGTCGCGGAGCGCCGGGATCAGCTTCGGGTACCGCTGCTCGACGCGCTCGAGCGTCACCCGGCCGGGCTCGCGGGGAAAGCTGACCAGGCCGAGGCATCCCGAGGCCATCACGGAGAGCTCCGGCACCTCGGCCCCGTGCGCCTGCGCCATCTCCTCGCGCACGTCGGCGTCCAGCATCACCGCGCCGTCGGAGCGCCGGTCGCGGGTCGCGGTCCGAACCGTGCGCGCCGCCAAGGTGTCGTCGCGCGCGACCTCGGTCAGGCCCGCGCTGAGGTAGGCGAGGGCGTCGTCCTCCCCCTCGTCGACGGCGATCACGCTCTCGGCGTCGCAGGCCGAACGGACCAGGTCCTCGAGCGTCTCCCCGTAGCGGTCGAGGAAGGTCTCCCCCTGCGACTGGCCGTGGTCGGAGAGCACGACCAGTCGGTAGGGGCGCGGCGCGTCGTCGCAGGCGAGCGCGATCCGCGCGATCTGGCGATCGAGGTCGCGGAGCACGGCGAGGGCGTCGTCGCGTTCGATGCCGGAGTGATGGGCGACCTCGTCGTAGGCGAGGAAGGTCGTGTAGATGACGGGCCGCCCCGCGAGGACGTCGCCGACCACGCTGGCGACCTGGAGGTCGCGCTGGACCACCGTGCCCCAGGCCCGAACGAGCGCGTAGGAGCGCGGGCGGTGGATCCGCGGGCGGACGTCGTCACGGACCTGCCTGCGCGCCGCCTGCCGCTCGCGGAGGATGTCGGCGATCGCCAGCACGAGCGTGCGCGCGACCGCGTAGGGACGGGCGAAGTAGGCCGCGTAGTCGACCCCGATCGGGCGGCGCCGGTGCAGCACGGTGCTCATCGTCAGCATCGAGTGCGTCGCGTCGCCGGAGAGGATGTTGGCGCGGCTGGCCCCGTCGGCGTGCAGCAGCCCGCGCCCGTCGGAGTGCCGCCGCTCCAGCTCTTCGGCGTCGCGCGGGTGGTTGGTGACGATCGCCGCGTCGCGGTCCTTCTCCCACCAGCGGAAGGCCGGCATGTCGTCGTTGGAGCCGTGCAGCAGCCCTGCCTGGCAGGCGCCCGTCTGCGAGGACCAGTCGGTCTCCCACCCGCTCAGCCGGTGCGAGCCGCGGCGCAGCCAGGCGGCGAGGTTGGGCGCGTCGCCTGCGACCAGCGCCCGGTGCAGGACGTCGTGCGCGAGCCCGTCGATCTCGAGGAAGAGGACGCCGGGCACCTCGCTCTCCACCCGCTGGCCCCTGCGCCGCGCCTGCCGGCGGACGACGTTGCGGTACCAGGCGTCGTCTTCGTCGATCGCGAGCAGCGAGTAGAAGCCCGCGGTGAGCGCCGCCATCGCGATCGTGACGACGATCCCGTCGAGGAGGTTGTCGAGATGCGCGTTGGGAAGCAGATCGATCGCGAAGGTGACCAGCACCGCGTTCAACACCAGCGCCGCCCCGCCAAGGGTCAGCACCGTCAGTGGCAACGCCACGCGCGCCAGCACCGGCCAGACCAGCGCGTTGAGCAGGCCGATCACCGCCGCCGCCCCCAGTGCCGCCCCGGGCCCGTCCAGGACGAACCCGGGAAGGATCACGGACAGCAGCAGCAGCGAGCCCGCGTCGAGCACCAGGACCAGCAGCCCCCGCCAGACGATTCGCGCGCTCATCGCGGCAGAGCGTATCCGCAGCCAACCTCAGCGCCGCTGATCGAACTCGCGGCCTGAGCCGGGTCTCACCGCGTTTGCTCAGTTCTTATGTAATTAATACCCACCATGGGACTTGGTGGGGAGGCCATGGATGATCGCGGCGCCCTCGCGGCTTTCGTCTCGGAATTGCGTGAGGATCTCCAGCTCGTGATCGACGAAAGCCTCGCCGGGGAGATGCTCCCCCCACTTGTAGCGGAGCGCCTTCAACCCGCCTGGGAGAGCCTCCAAGAGCGCGGAGAATTCGATGCCCTTCAGGCAACGATCATCAGTGGGGAACACGATGCCGCACTGTCGCAGGCCGGCCTGTCGGGCCCCGAGCTCATGTTCAAGCTCGCCGGGGTGCAGGAGGCCCGTCAGGAGGCTAGCCGGCTTCGAACCCCGAGAGCCTTCCGCAAGCTCCTCAAGTGGCTGAACGTCCCGCTCAAGAGCTTGCTCGCGGCAATCGGCTTGGGTGAGGGGATCAACGAGCTCAAGGAAGGGCTCGAGATCGAGCTCGACGAGCAGTAACCGAAGTCGGTCGGTTCAGCAGTCCCCACGGTGACACTGGTACGAGCCACGAAACACCGTCCACGAAGGCCGAGGCCCCCCGAGCCCGGGTATCGCGGCCACTTTCGCCCAGAAGGGAGTTTGCGGATACGCGCCCGACAGGATTCGAACCTGTGACCTTCGGTTTCGTAGACCGGAGAACGCCGCTTGCCGGAGCGGTCTGCGGCGATTCTGCGACAGATATGGACTTGACAGGTGCGGTCGTTTCGACCGAGGGTCAAGCGCTTGATGGGCTAATGCGGGACCAGCTCGCGGGAGACCTCATCGGAGAGACCCCGCTGCTCCAAGCTGCCGAGCAAGACTCGCTGGGCCTGCGCCGAAAGACCGATCACGACCGGGCGCAGGGAATCGTTGTCCGCCTCGTAGCGAGACGCAAACACGCCGATCAGCTCGTCGGCGAACGAGTAGCTCACCGAGCGCACGCCCTCGAAGTCGATCAGGACATCGCGACCGCCCGCTGCAAGCTGCTCGATCTCGGCTCGAATCTGCTCCGCCCTTGCGCGGGTTGAGAAAGCCTGGCCGTGGCGCCCCAGCACGTATCGCGGTGACGCCGAGGATTGTGGGATGTCGTTCTCTAGCGTCGTCATGGATGCGAGGCTACGTCAAGACCCGGACGCATGCAATCACCGATCCAACCTTCCGATGGTCGTCCAGTCGCAGGCGATCCAAGTCCCCTGCGTAGCCGACGTATTCCAGCCATGGTCCTTGACGCGGGCATCGACGATCTCGCGCCGGAAGGCCCCTTGACCGGCCCGGACGAACATCTCGGCTGAAGAAGCAGCCGAGGAAAGGGTTTCCTTCAGCACCCAGGTGAAGCCGTATCCCCGATCGGGTCGCTGGGTGCCGCTCACGCCCTCCTGCAGGGCCTGTCCGATCGCATGCTCGTCAACCACGAACTCGGGATGGCTTCCGCGAATGTGCTTGGGAATCCCGACCCCGCAGTCGCCAATGCCGAGCATGATTTGACTCATCCCGTCGACCTCCCCACGGCTGGCCGCCACAACGCAGCCGGCATCGCTGACGCCGTGCTCCACCGCGTTCTGGCAAAGCTCGCTGATCGCCATAAGGACTGCATCCCGGACGACGGCGACATCGTCGAACTGGTCGATCAGCGGCTGCAGCAGCTTGTCGGCAAGCTCATCGACCTCGGTCAACTCACCCAAGCGGGTCGGCCGGATGATCACATCAGCGTCGTCCTCGACAAGCGCTTCCGCAACGCCGCCGATGGCCCTCCCCAAACGAAAAGCGCGAAAACGTCGGCGGGTTCCCCCGTCCTCGGGCTCCCTGATGTCGACGCTGCGCCCGTCCCGCCGATGCCGCTCAATCCAGAGCGCAAGCCTCACCGCGAAAAGAGGATGCAAGTCCACCAAGTCACTCGCGTCCAAAACAACCGCGTCCGCGCCTCCGAGGTCAGCATCAAGCTCCGCGGCATAGCCGTGATCGCGTGACCCCGCTCCACGTGGCAATCTCAGCTCCACGGACTGCACCGTATGGCGACATTCGGATCGAACCGGTCGTTTCGACCGAAAATCAACCCGTCAGCGAAGCGGCATAGCTCGCCTACGGCCCGAATTAGTCGAGTGCCTTGTTGAGGTCTGGGGCGATGGAAAAGCCTGCCCCTATTGCGGTCACGACACGTGGAACGTCGGCCCTGCGCTTGAGTTCTCGACCGTCTACGGCGGCGGCGAAGTAGTGGCAATTCCCGTGGCTTGTGAGAACTGTCATCAAACGACCTTCATCAATGCAATTGAGGCTGGACTCATGGGCGATACCGATGGGTGAGACCTCGCCTGACCGTCCTGCGACTTCCCAGCGAGCGGGCCAAGTCTCATATCAGCGGCCCGGTGTGTTGATGCTCAAGCAGGAGGAGCCTATGCCTGTTCAGCGTTCTGACTGGGATCGCATCCGGAAGAACGTCGCTCGCCTCGGAGAGCCTCTTAGTGATCATGCAACTACCTGGGCCGCCACCGCAGTCGGGGCCGCCATCGGACTTGTGACGACCATCGTCGTAATCACCAAAACCGAGACGACTGTTCAGGCCGGCGTAGTGCCGTCACTGTGGGTTGGCTTTGGGGCTTGTGTCCTATTCGCAATTTGCTTTGCCGCCATTGGCCGCAATACCAGATCTCGTCATCATGTGAATGTCGTGGCCGTGTGTGAGGACATGGATGATGTTGCTGTCGACGCTGGCCATCAGGCTGGTGTACTCCCCTCCAAAGAGATGAAAAATCGGTAAGCGACAGGCATCGACTACCGCAATTTGACTTCGTCGTAGCTATCCGACTGAGCCGGACCAGGTTCCACGGAGACTCTGATCTACCCCCGATCTGATGGAGTCCTGTTTCTAGAGTCCTTCGGCCGTAAGGAGGATTCAGATGCCCCGCAGGTACCCAGCAGAGGTTCGTCGTCAGGTGATCGAGCTAGCTCGATCAGGCACCAAAGTCGCCCAGCTCGCCGAGACCTTCGGCATGAGCGACGCCACCATCTACAGCTGGCTGAAGCAGGAGAAGGTCGATCGCGGTGAGGTCGAGGGCCTGAGCACCGACCAGGCGCTCGAGCTGGCAGCGGCGACGCGCAAGATCAAGCAGCTGGAAACCGAGCTGGCCGTCTCGCGCAAGGTCAACGAGGTCTTCCTCGAAGGCGACCTTCCCCCAAAAGGCTCTTCCCGGTGATCGATTCCCTGACCGGGCAGGGAATCAACGTGCGCCACGCCTGTCGTGTGCTCGGCGTCTCGGAGTCGGGCTACTACGCCTGGAAGGGCCGCCCCGACCCTCCGCGCACCCTGCGGCGGATCTGGCTGGCCGGCGAGATCGTCGACGTCCACAAGGCCTCCGGCGGAACCTACGGCTACATGCGGGTGACAGCCGAGCTGCGCCACGGGCGCGAGATCGTCGTCGGCCACAACACGGTCGGCAAGATCATGGGCGAGCTGGGAATCAAGGGCCTGCCGACGCGCCGGCTGCCGAAGGGAGCGCGGATGGCGCAGGTCACCTCTCTGGACTTGGTTCGCCGGGCGTTCCGCCGCGACGGCCCCAACCAGCTGTGGATGACCGACATCACCGAGCACCCGACAAGGGAGGGCAAGGTCTACTGCTGCGTCGTCCTCGACGCCTTCTCGCGGCTCGTCGTCGGCTGGTCGGTCGAAAGCACCCAGACAACGGTCCTGGTCACCAATGCCCTTGGCATGGCCACCGCCCGACGCGATCGCGTCGACGGTCTGGTCATACATTCCGACCGCGGCGTGCAGTTCACCTCCTGGGCCTTCAGCCGCAAGGTCCGCGACGCCGGCCTCGCCCCCTCGATGGGGGCCGTCGGCAGCGCATACGACAATGCGATGGTCGAGTCCTTCTGGGGGCGGATACAGGTCGAGCTCTTCAACCGCAAACGCTGGAAGACCCGAGTCGAGCTCACCACCGCGATCCATGACTACATCGAGCTCTTCCACAACACCCGGCGCCGGCACTCGGCGCTAGGGATGCGCACGCCAACCGAATACGAGGATCTACACAACGCAACCCAGGCCGCATGATTCCAGAACCGCGACTCCACTTTTTCGGGGGTAGATCAGAGTCTCCGTGAAACCCGGCCTGGCTCAGAACGGCATAGATCGAAAAGTCATCAAGCCAATCAGCGCCAGGAGGCGAATCGACGCCGGCCTCGCCAAGAATCTCCAGCAGGCGACCGAGGTCATGAATGCGGGCCTCTTCCAGCCCTTGGAGCGCCATCACCGCCTTGAGCCACTTCTCGATCGCCTGCTGGGCGTGGAAGCCGACCGCCTCGTCGTCGATCTCGGGGTCGGGCGCCAGCCTGCGCATTGCCTTCGCGTCGCCCTCTGCCTTGCGGGCGAGAACCTTCGCGAGATCGCGGCCTTCAGGCCTCGACAAGAACCCGGCCCTCGCTCAGCGCCTCGTTCAGCATCGAGCCCTTGAAATGGCCCCACTCCTCAGCATGTTTGGCGCTGACGACGATCACATCGAGGGCTACTTCGAGCCCGCGAAGCTCCCGGCGCAGTCGAGCAGTCTCCGCGCGACGCTTCGGCACCTCGTCCGGCTCGATTACAAGCAGGTCGAGATCCGAGTCCGGGCGAGCCTCGCCCCGAGCACGGGAGCCAAACAGGATCACCTTGGATCCGGGTGCGGCAGCAGCCAGGCGCCGCCCCGCCTCGTCAATCAAGGACTCATTGTTCGACATTGCTTGAGAATCGTAGTAGGCATCAGCGACAGCTCGCGAGACTTGACGCGCTTTCGTGGACCTTGACCAGTTGAAGCGATGCGCTCCGGGAGGTCAAGTATCTAGGTGGCAGCTGCCCACTGGAGAACGCTGCGGTGCGCCCGTTGACCAGGCATCAAGAACAAGTACGACTGTGGGGGCCGGAATCTCAGAGGCTTCGGATCCAGCCGCTTAGGCGAGCAAACCTCAATCGCGTACCCGAGCTCATCGGCGCCCCTCCTCTCGGTCGGGCACCGGAGAACCGCCCGCGATGCATCCCTCAGTGGGACGACGGGTACCGTCTCTCTCGCATCGAAGGCTTGCTCTTCGGTGCCAGGCCCCGGGGCGTTACCGCGCCGCCGGGGCCGCTATTTCTCGCTTACGCGGCGAACGTAGGTGGACGGGAGACCCGTCTCAAGGCCTTCGGCTGACCGCCACTCGGACCTCACATTGCCCCAGGCGTTGCCCCACGGCCGTTTTTCGCCCTTCCGCGCGATCCCCAGAATGCAGGAAACCCGCTCCTCAAGCGGGCTTCGACAAGCGCGCCCGACAGGATTCGAACCTGTGACCTTCGGTTTCGTAGACCGACGCTCTATCCAACTGAGCTACGGGCGCGGGTTGCCGGGGCGGGGCCCGGAAGGGCGATTCTAAGGGAGGCGGGGCCGGACTAGTGATCTGAGTCGTTAATTCGTTGGCAATAGGAGGCGAGGCCGTCGAGGATCTCGTCGGCGCTCTTGTGCCAGACGTAGGGCTTGGGGTCCTCGTTCCAGCCCGCGACCCAGGTTCGTAT
>Ga0190265_10001967_pt1 | contig 13624 bp, 11 predicted proteins | sample Popmic124T_FD_133135 | JGI IMG/M metagenome (GOLD analysis project Ga0190265, IMG submission 133135) | Populus adjacent soil microbial communities from riparian zone of Indian Creek, Utah, USA - 124 T | ecosystem: Environmental > Terrestrial > Soil > Riparian zone | place: USA: Utah | collected... | reverse complement strand
GGCGCCGACGAGCGCGCCGAGCGGAATGAGGATGTCGGCCTGGCGCATGAGCGGCACCACCGTGCTCTCGACGCGGATGTCCCCGCGCACGACGTTGAAATCGGGGTAGTGGCACACCGCGGCGAGGCTGTTCTGGCCCCACATGAAGTTGTCGAGCACGGTCACCGCGTGCCCCGCTTTCAGGAGCTCGGGAACCATCACGGAGCCGAGGTAGCCGGCGCCGCCGGTGACGAGGATGTGCTGTTTCATTTCCGAATCTCGCATTGCCGGCGGCATACGCCGGCGATTATTCAAAAAGCGCGGGGATTCTATCAGCTCGGGTCGTCGAGCACTCCGGCCGCCCTCGCGTAATCTTCCGGCACCCCGATGTCGATGAAGCGGCCGGCGGTGCGGCACGCATAGAGCGCCTGTCCCCGCGCGAGCGCGGCGGGAAACCAGTCGGACTCGAGCGACATGGGACGCCCGCCGGGCGCGGACGCGAAGAACGGCGGCGCGAAGAGGTACGCTCCGCCGTTCATCAGTCCGGGCCGTCCGGGAGCGGCCTCGCCGATGCCGGTGATACGGCCGCTGGCATCGGTTGCGATGCCGGCGTAGCGGCGCTCCAACGGCGCTTCGAATACCGCCATGACCCCGTCGGCCGCGTTCGATTCCAGCATGCCTTTCAGCGCATCGAGCCTGGCTTCGAAAAACGTGTCGCCGTTCACCACGAGCACCGGCTGGTCGCGTGGGGTCGCCTCCCACGCCGACATGAGGCCGCCGCCCGTGCCGAGCGGCGTCGATTCGATCGACCAGATGATGGGCCTGCCGCGATAGGCGTTCCCGAAGTGCTCCTGCACCTTGCCGTGCAGATAGCCGGCCGAGAGCACGATCTCGGTCACGCCTTCTGCGATCCAGTAATCCAGCAGACGTTCGAGGAAAGGCCGGCCGGCAACCGGCGCCATCGGCTTGGGCACCTCCGATACCACGCTCCGGAGACGCGTTCCCAGGCCGCCTGCGAGAACGATGGCGCGCATGTCAGGCCGCTGCCTTGCGCGAGGCGACGCTCACGAAGAGATCGAGCTCCCGCCGTACCGCGGGCTCTCCGCGCAGCGCCGAGCGGGTTCGGGCGAGCCGCAGCCCGGATTGCAATCTGCGCAACGTCGCTCCGGCTGCCGGCCACCGCTCGAGCATCGCCCCGACGCCATGACGCAAGCCCCGCGCGCCGGCGCGCGACGCCCCGTGTGCCGCGACGCCCGGCTTGCGGCGAGCGAGATAGGTGCGCTCGAACATCGCTGCGATGTCCTCCCCGCCCGGCGTTTCAAGGCCGCCGGACGCTTCGCGAACCTCGTCCGCGAGGGCCGAGCAGACGAATGCGAAATCCGCGTCCCAGCCCGGCGATCCCCGCCACTCGGTCTTTCCGGGCAGGTGATAGCGCGCGGGATGCACCTGGCGCAGGAGGTAGGCGACCTCGAGCGTCGCACACCTGCCGTAAACCGCGGAGCGGGTGCACGGCAGGATTTCTGCCCCGAAGGCCCGGTCCCGTATGCGATCGACGTCGCGCCACATGGCCCGCCACACCGCGCTCCGGTGGACCGAAAACAGCGTGACGGCATAGTGGCCGAGGAGCTGCTGCAGCCGGGCGAGCGGCGTTTCCGCAGTGGGCGCGGGCAGCCGGTACGGCCCTCCGAGCCCGAGGCGTCCATACGCGCCGTTCGCATCGACGGTAAAGAGCCACGCGCGCCCGCGCGCGGACGCAAATTCGGGTTTCCCGTCCAGGCACTCGACGCATTGCGCCAGCGCTCCGGGCAGGAAAACGTCGTCGTCGCCCTGAAAAACGGCGTACGGCGTCTCCACCCGGTTAGCGAGCTCGAGCAATGTGTTGCGGTCGTTCAGCCCGGGACATTCGGCATAGGTCACGTCGAGCGAAGGCACGTCCCGCAGGAAGGCGCGCACGCGCGCGACGTGCTCCGGTCCGCTCGAGTCCCCGACGAGTATCCTGCCGCTGAATTTCGCATCCGCGTAGTAGCGGAGCGTGCGCAGCAGAAAGTCCGGCCGGTTGAGCGTCGGGATGATGACGCTCACCTTCGAGGCCGGCGAGACGCTCATCCGTCAAGCTCGCGCAGCTTCGCCGCGGCCAGCAGGATGGCGGCCACGTTACCGATGAGATCGATCCTGCCGGTCAGCGCGGAATGCAGCAGCTCGGCGTGGGTGAGCTCGAGGAGCGTCGTATGCTCGAGGTCGTCGGAAGTCGGCTCGGCAGTGCGCACGCAGCCGCGGGCGACGAAAATGTGCGCGCTGCCGCAGCCGTAGTTCCCGTTCGCGGTGTAGCGGCCCAGCGCATGCCATTCCGGCGCGGTGTAGCCGGTCTCTTCGACGAGCTCGCGCTTCGCAGCTGCGAGCGGCGCTTCACCCGTATCGACCGCGCCCGCCGGCAGCGTGAGCACCATATGGCCGGGCCCGTGCTTGTACAGGCGCTCGACGATGACGCGGCCGTCCACCGTCTCCGGATAGACGATGACGAAATCCCCCAGGTCGAGCCGGTGGTAGTCGTCGATCACGCGTCCATCGGGGAGCTTCACCTTTTCCTGCACGACGCGTATCCACGGCGGTGAAGCATAGATCTCGCGGCTTTCGAGAACTTCCCAATGCTCTGAGGTGTCCTGCTCCCGATCGGGCATGATGCTCGCCTATTCGCGCTCGGGCCGCGCAACGCCGCGGCTTTCGCGATACCACTCGATGGTGCGCCGAAGGCCTTCGCGTAAGTCCACCTTCGCCTTGAAGCCGAGCTCGCGCTCGGCGCGCTGCGTATCGATCAACCTGAGCGGAATCATGGTCGGCCGCTCCGCGTTGTAAGTCACTCGCGCGTGCCTGAACGCGTCAGCCTCCAGGATCTCGGCAAGGATCTCGCGCACGTTGTGGCCGCGCCCGAGCCCGATGTTGATCGTCGCGTAGGAATCGAGCCGCTCGACCGCGAGGATCATCGCGTCGATCATGTCGTCGACGTAGATGACGTCGCGCACTTCGCTGCCGTCGCCCCACACTTCGAGCGGGTCCCAGCGCTCGACGGACTTGCGGATGAGCGCGGGGATCACGTGCGAAGTGGCGGGCTCGAAATCGTCGCGCGGCCCGTAGACGTTGGTCGGGCGCAGCACGATGGTCGTCATCTTCCGCGGCAGCTTCTCGCCGTACATGCGGCACAGCACCTCCGTGAAGCGCTTGGCCCAGCCGGCGTAGAAGTATTTCTCGAAAGGCTCGCCCTCGAACATCTGCTCTTCCTTCACCGGCTGGTCGCTCACCGGGTAGGCGACCGTGCTGGAAAGCCACATGAACTTCTCGACCCGCGCCTCGTAAGCCGCTTCGAGCATCTGCGAGTTGATGAGGATGTTCGGCGTGACGTGGATCATCGGGGTCGCTTCGATCATCGCAGCGCCCGACGTATTGGCCGCGCACAGGAAAACGTACTGCATGCCTTCGACCGCGCGCCTGCACTCGGCACCCTGCGTGAGATCGCCGCGGATGTATTCGATGCGAGGATCTTCTATGACCGGATCGCGGCGGTGCAGCGTCGCGCGCACCCGGGCGCCTTCCTCGAGCAGCCTTTCGATCAGGTTGCTGCCGATGAGTCCCGTTGCGCCGGCGACCAGAACTCGTTTGCCTTGCAGTGACATGTCGTTATCCCGGGCCCGACCGGGGCCGCACGAAGAATTCGTTGCGCGCGTAGATATCGGTGACGCGCGCGCGCTCGGCCGCATCGGGCGCGCCCATGGCGCTCGCTGCGGCGTTCTCCTCCACGTGCGCGGCGGTGAGCATGCCCGGTATCGCAGTCGAGACGGCAGGATGCGCAAGGCAGTGGCGCAGGGCGAACTGCGCCGGAGTCTGCCCGCGAACCGACTCGATCAACGCGGAGTATAGCCCGCACGCTTCGGCCCAGCGCTCGAGCTGTGCGCTGTCCCAGCCGCGCCGGTGATCCTTTTCGTGAAACGCGTCATGCGCCGAATAGCGCCCGGTCAGAAAGCCGAAGCAGAGCGGCGTGCGCACGATCACGCCGACATTCTCTTTCCCGGCGAGATCGAAGAGACCGCACTCGAGCGCGCGCTGGTCGAGCAGGTTGAAATTCACCTGCACGCATTCGAAGCCGAAGCGCTCGATTGCCAGCCTGGCTTCCTGCGGCGAGCGCGCGGACAGACCGTATGCCCTGATCGACCCCTCTCGCTTCAGCGACTCCAGGGCAGCCAGGGTCTCGTCCGAGACGGCCTCGATCGGCGGACTATGCAACTGATAGAGATCGATGTAATCGGCGCGCAGACGCGTGAGGCTCGCAGCCGCCGCTGCGCGCACGTGCCGCGCGGAGAAATCGAGCTCGCCGTTCTCGAGCATGCCCACTTTGGTCGCGATGACCGCATCCGCCCGCCGGCCGCGGAGCGCAATGCCGATCAGCTCCTCGCTCGTGCCGTTGCCGTAAAAGTCGGAAGTGTCGAAGAACGTAATGCCGTGATCGAGCGCCGAGCGCAGCGCCTGCAGCGAGGCCTCGCGGTCGGCCGGGCCATAGGCGATCGCGCCGCCCGCGTCGCCGCCTATCCCCCAGGCGCCAAAACCGATTTCGGAAACCGAGAGGCCGGTGCGTCCGAGCGGACGGTAATGCACTCTTCAGTAGTGCCCGGCGAGCTCGCGCTCGACCGGCACGTTGCCGTAGAGGTAGGCGCCTTTCTTGTTGCCGTACCAGATGACTTCGCGATACCAGGTCTCCCAGCTCTGGTGGCTGATGCTGGTGCGGTCGATATGGTTGACCGTGGTGCGCGTCTCCAGCGGGATCTGCTCCCCGGTGAGCGCCGCGCGATAGAACTGCCAGATGTTGTAGCCGGTCTCGACGTCCAGGTCCTGGGATTGGAAAGGCAGCCTGATCAGGCTGCGGTTCAGCTCGACCGCCTGGTGCAGGATATCGGGCGGGAGCGCCAGCCCGCGCGCCGCGAGCAGCGCACCCAGCAGGGCTTCGGCATCGTCGTAGAACGCCTGCAGGCGGTTCTCGGTGCTGAGCTTGATGAGCACGTACTCGTCGGCCGGCCAGAAAATGTCGAGCCACTCGGCCGAATGGCAGTACTCGGCGCCGCCGCCCTGGATGTCGCGGGCCTTGTCGTCGAAGAAGCGCCTGATTTCCGCGATCGTCGCGTAGCGCTCGGCGTCAACGCCTAAGAACGCCTCGATCAGCTCGCGATAGCTGATGCCGCACGTCTCGTGCAGCACGATGAGCGGGATCTGGAGGACCTTGTCGAAATGGAGCAGCGCGGTCATCCAGCAGAAGGTGCGGGTGCGTACCCACTCCTCGTGCGGCATGGCGGCCGTCGCGACGACGAGATCCTGCGTTTCCGCGATTTCTTCCTCCGCTTCGGCGAGCGAGCCGTGGATGTTGATGATCGTCGTCTCGACCGTCACCATCCCGTACTTCTTCTGGTACTCGGGATCGCCCATTTCGGCGTTCGGGAGGATCGACAGGTTGTTGAACTGGATGCGGTTGTGCTGGCCGTTCTCGATGACGCGCGACACGCCTTCCGCAAAGGAATCGTATGTCTCTCCGGGGAGGCCCAGGATGAGATCCGAGTACGTTTCGACGCGGTCGCGCGTGAAGCGGCGCTGCAGCTCCTGGAACGACGCGGTCGATATGTTCTGCCGCTTGATCGCTTCCAGCGTGCCGGGATCGACCGACTGCAGCGAAATCGCGACGCCCTTGTTCAGTCCGGCGTCGGACAGGAGCTTCTGCACCTTGTACGCGCGCTCGGTGCCATTCTTAGTGTTCTGCACCGACAGCGCCCGGGGATAACCCGTCTTCGCCTTGATCTCCGCGACGTAGCGCGTGATGTCATAGTCGCGCGAGAGCATTCCGTAGTTGGCGTCGCAGCAGAATATGAACTCGATGTTCTTCTGCGCGAACCAGTCGACTTCCCTCAACAGACGGTCGAGATCGAACTGGCTCACCTTCGCGGCGATGGCCGAGCCCCAGTCGCAGAACGTGCACTGGAACGGGCAGCCGCGGTTGGTCTCCCACAGGATGAGCCATTTCTCCTCGGGATAGGCTTCCATCAGCGGCTCGAACACCTGCTCCAGGTACGGCGAAGGGATGACGCCGATGTCGCGCAGCCGCTCCGCGCGCGTGTGGCTGACGAGCCTGTCGTCCTCCAGGTAGCTGACAGACGGAACGTTCTCCCAGGTTCGGGACGGGAAGTTCTCGAGGAGCCCCAGGAAAACCGCTTCCCCTTCGCCATGGCAGACGATATCGACGAAACGATGCTCGCGCAGGAAGCCTTCCGCGCGGTCCGGCACCTGCGGACCGCCGAAAACGATCAGGGTCTCGGGCTTCCGGGCCTTGATGCGGCGCGCGATCTCGAGCGAGATGCGGATGTTCCACACGTAGGTGCTGAAGCCTATGACATCCGCGCCGAGCAAGCGCTCGACTGCGTCCTGCACCGGGATCCTCGAATAGATCGGCAGCCTGAAGGTGTAGCGCTCGGGACGGCGCGCGTAGCGGTTCGCATAGGCCTGTAGCAGGCCCGCCGCATATGGCAGATAGTTCTGGCCCGAGAAGCTGTTGTTGATCTGCACCAGCGCGACCGTGAGCGGGTCGCGGTTCGCATCCGGTGCGGCAATCGTCAGCGGGTCCGGCGGAGCCGGCGGGGCCGCGGTGCGATTGCTGCGAAGCTTCTGGATATTGCTCATAGGTCCTGTCGGCCGGCCGGCTCGGCGCTCTCGCGCTCCGCCTTGACGCGCCCGCGCCAGTAGTCGAGCAGGTGCGCGATGCTCTCGTCGAACGAGTATTGCGGCTTCCAGCCGGTCGCCGCGAGAAACTTGTCGGTGTTCGGAATCTGCAGCGTCACGTCGGCGGGGCGCAGCAGCGCCGGGTCCACCCGGGTCGGGATCGGAACGCTCGCCATGGACTTCAACCGCTCGAGGAAATCGCCCACCTTCATTACAGTCGCGCCGCCGATATTATAGGCTTCGCCCGGCGCGCAATGGATGAGCGTGTCCCAGTAGGCGCGCATGGCGTCGCGCACGTCGATGATGGTCCGCACCGAGTCCAGGTTGCCGTGCACGAGCTCGTCCTGGAGCCCGAGCTCGATGCGGGCGACCTGGCGCGCCCAGGCGGTCGCAAAGAGGTCGGTGCGGCGCGGGTTCAGGTAGGCGAACATCCGCGTGCGCACGATTTTCATGCGATAGGCCGTGAAGTACGTGTAGCCCAGCAGGTCCTGCGCGATCTTGGACACCGCATACGGGCTCGCCGGCCGCATCGGCGCCTCCTCGCGGATCGGCACTTCGCTCGGGTCGACCTGCCCGTACACTTCCGACGTGCTGCAGATCTGGATCCACGGGTCGATTCCCGCGAGGCGGATCGCCTCCAGCAGGTTGCTCGTGCCCATCACGTTGTTGCTGAGGACCGCGTTCGGCGTGATGAACGACGCGCGCACGTTGGCGTGGGCCGCGAGATGGAATATCGCGTCCGGCTGCACCTCGCGCAGGGCGGCGAAAACCGAGCCGAAATCGTTGAGATCGACTTCGTGCACTTTTACGCGGCCGGCGATCGCTCTGAGATTGTCCTGCGTCGCGCTGTGCCAGCGCGCGATGCCGTGGACTTCGACCTCCGGGTGGTGCTCGACGACGTAGTCCGCGAGATAGCTCCCCCCCGAGCCGCCGATGCCCGTGATCACCACCTTCCGGAAGTTGCGGTTGTCGCTCATTGCGACGCCTCGCCCACCGGCAGCGCGTTCAGGAGCTTGCAGAGCGTCCCGATCTTCGCCTCCTCCAGGCCCGGATAGTTGCCGATGTAGTACCCGAAGAAGTGGACGTGCTCCACGTTCGGATACTTCGCGTGCTCGTGTTCGCCGACGATGCGCTTGAGATACGGCTGCCGCAGGTGATTGCCGCCGCCCGACGTGCCGCGGCGAAACTCCACCCCGTGCTCGCGCAGCGCGCGCTCGACGTTGTCGCGCAGAACGGTGTCCGGGTGCTTCAGGATGAGCGTGAACGCGTAGTTGCAGCTTCCTTCGGCGGCGAAATCGGTGCGGTAGCGGCTCGGGTCCAGCCCTTCGAGGAAGAGCTTCAGGTTGCGCGTGCGAACGACGTTGTTCTCGTCGAGCCGCTTCAATTGCGAGCGCCCGATGATCGCGTTCAACTCGGTGCTGCGCATGTTGTACGACGGAAAAGCGAAGATGAAATCCGGATTCAGGTCCGGATGCCGCTCGTGATAGCGGCGTTTCGTTTCCGGCGATTTCGCCTCCCGGACCATGCCGTGGGAGCGCAGCATGCGGACAGTCTCGTAGAGCTCTGGGTCGTCCGTGCACACCACGCCGCCTTCGATGGTGCTCATGTGGTGCGCGTAATAGAACGAGAAATTCGACGCGAGACCGAACGTGCCGAGCCTGCGGCCCCCGAACGTGGCGCCGTGCGATTCGCACACGTCTTCGATCAGCGGGATGCCGCGGCTCCCGAGCTCGTCCAGCAGCCGCTGCGTGAGCGCGTTGTAGCCGAGGATGTGCGTGAGAAACACCGCCCGCGTGTCCGGCCCGATCTTGCGCAGCACCTCTGCCGTATCCATGCCGAGAGTGCGCATGTCGATGTCGACGAACACCGGCCTGAAGCCGCACTGGAGCACCGCCGCGATGTCGGACACCCAGGTGAGCGTCGGCACGATGATCTCGCCGCCGCCGCGGGTTTCTTTCAGCGCCGCCATGGTAAGGAGGTTGGCGGAGGAGCCCGAGTTGACGAACACGCTGTGCTTGACGCCCAGCCACGCCGACCACTCCTCTTCGAACGCCTGCACGTTGCGCGACTGCGTCAGCATCGGGTCGTCGCCGCGCAGATAGGCGATCAGCGCATCGAGATCGGCGCGCGAGACGTTGTTCTTCATCAGCGGCCAGTCGAGGCCGGCCTGGGTGTTCGAGGTGCTCACGGCTGTCAGAAGGGTCCTTTGAATTCGATCGACTTCAGGTCGTCGCGCTCCGCCGGCAGCCAGCCTTGCGGCGCGCCCCGCACGAGGTCATACGCGGCCGCCGCGATGGTGCGCGCGTTCGGATAGAAGTGCGCTTCGAGGCTGGGCGTGGTCGGACACGGCACCGGCGCGAAACCCATGCGCTTCATCGGCAGCGGCGGCCCTTCGGCACACACCTCGCTCACCGCGGCGAGGATTTCGGCGCCGGCGCCGCAGGTCGTCCAGCCGTTGTCGACGACGAGGAGCCGCCCGGTGCGCTTTACCGATGCGACGATGGTGTCGATGTCGAGCGGCGCGAGCCAGATCGGATCGATCACTTCCGCGCTCACGCCGGCGCTTTCGAGGTAGCGTTGCGCGCGCATGCACTCGACCTGCATGTACGAAATGCCGACGAGCGTGACATCCGTGCCGGGCATGGCGATGCGCGCCCGGCCGGGCTCGACCTGGTAATCGGCGTCGGGTACCGGGCCGTTCTGGTAATACAGGATGCGATGCTCGACGAACATCACCGGGTTGTCGTCGCGCACCGCGGCGCTCATGCAGCCTTTCGCGTCGTACGGCGTCGAAGGCGCCGCGACTTTGAGCCCGGGCACGTGCATGAAGAAGGGATACAGGCCCTGCGAGTGCTGCGCGCCCTGCCCCCAGCTCTTGCCGATGATCGAGCGCACGACGAGCGGCACGTGCTGCTGGCCGCCGAACATGTACGACGACTTCGCCGCCATGTTGACGAGCTGGTTCATCGCCAGCATCACGAAATCCATGCGGATGTGGACGTGGATGGGACGCAGGCCCGCGAGCGCCATGCCGATCGCGGCCCCGGTCATCGCGTCCTCCGACAAGGGCGTCCCGAACACGCGCTCGGCGCCGTACTTGTCGGCGAGCCCCCGCGTCGTGCCGAGGATCGCCTTGGGATCGTCGACGTCGAGCCCGAAGAGGATGACGTTTTCGTCGCGCGCCATCTCGCGATCGGTCGCTTCGCGGATCGCGTCCACGTACGACAGGGTGCGCACGGGACTATCGTTCATGGAACACGTGCCGGGCGAGCTCTTCGGGTCCCGGGAAGGGGCTCCGGGCGGCCCGTGCGAACGCTTCGGCGATCTCTTCTTCCACGGCCGCATCGATGCGGCTGCGCTCATCCGGAGACATCATCGCCGCCAGCCCGGCGACCGGGTCTTTCTCGAACCAGTGCGCTTCGTCGTCCCGCGACCTGAAGCCGAGATCGAAGTCTTCCCCGGGCCCGACGTGCTCGCGCCAGCGGCTCGTCGGGCATTCGATGAATTGCGGCCCGGATCGCCCGCTGCGCAGCCCGGCGAGCGCCGCGGCGGCGGTCTCGTGGATGCGGAATACGTCGCCGTCCTCGATCGCCTGCGCCTCGACGCCGAACGCACGCACGCGCCCGCAGATGTCGAGCGTCGCCTGACGCCGGGCCTGGTGCGTATAGATCGCGTAACCGTTGTTCTCGCAGACGAACAGGATCGGCAGGCGCTTCAGCGCGGCGAAGTTGAGGCTTTCGTAGAACACGCCTTCCTCGGTCGCCCCATCGCCCAGGAAGCTCACGACAACACGCGGATCGCGCTTCACTTTCATCGCGTAGGCGTAGCCGACGGCGTTCGGTATGGTCGTCGCGACGACGGCGGAAGTTCCCATGACGCCGGCGGCTACGTCGACCAGGTGCATGGACCCGCCTTTGCCGCGCGCGCAGCCGTCGATCCGCCCGTAAAGCTCCGCGATCATCCGGTCGAGATTCCCGCCCTTGGCGAGATACATCGCGTGGCCGCGATAGGTGCCGAACACGACGTCATCCGGCTCGAGCGCTTCGCAGACCCCGACGGAGACAGCCTCCTGTCCGATCGAAAGATGCACCGGGCTCTTGATGTCGTTGCCGGGATAGAGCCGCGCGATCTCCTCTTCGACGCGGCGGATGCGCAGTAGCGATCGGTAGAGTCGCTCGAGCAGCTTCGGGTCAATGGATTCCACAGCCACTACGACCGGCCGGAGCCGGCTCTCCCGGCTGGGGAATCGTCCGCGTCGCGAAACGGGGCGATGTCGTTCTCGTCGCGCAGGCGCGACTGCTCGGAGAAATCCTCCTCACGGTCGAAGAAAATGATGCGGCTGCCGGAGTAGTCGAAGCGGAACGGGACATGGATCAGCCGCGACAGCGCCTTTTTCACCCGCGGCTGGTCGGCCGGCTTCACGAACAGGAGCACGAATCCGCCGCCGCCCGCCCCGAGGAGCTTCCCGCCGAGCGCGCCCGCCGCGCGGGCCGTGCCGTAGAGCTCGTCGATGTAGCTCGTCGCGACGTTCGAATTGAGCGAGCGTTTGAGCTGCCAGCCTTCGTTCAGCAGCTCGCCCAGGTGGGCGAGATCGTCGGTGCCGCGCACGAGCGCAATGGCATCGTCGACCATGCCGTGCATGCGCTTCAACTGCGGCTTTTTCGCCTTCAGGTCTTCGGTGTAGGTCTGGGCGACGGCCGACGCGGTGCGGCTGATGCCGGTGAAAAACAGCATCAGGTGCGCGTTGAGGTCGTTCAGCCGATCGGGCCTCACCGTGAGCGGCGTCACGACGATCTGATCGTTGGCGAGGAATTCGACGTGATTGAAGCCCCCGTGCGCGGCGAAGACCTGGTCCTGCGAGCCGACGGCTTCCTTCAGCCGCTCCTGCTCGATGTGGATCGCCTCGCTCGCGAGCTCGGTGCGGGTGCGCATTTCTCCGTGCAGGGCATGGATCGCGTGCAGCAGCCCCACCGCGAAAGACGAGCTCGAGCCGATGCCGCTCCGCGCAGGAAGGTCGCCGTCGTGGTGGATTTCGACGCCGTGCTCGACCGTGAGATAGCGCAGCACCTCGCGCACCGCCGGGTGGGCGATTTCGTCGACGGCGGAGCGATCCTCGATTTTGGAGTACACCACGCGGAAACGGTGCTCGAAAAACGGCGGCAGATAGCGGCAGGTGATCCAGCAGTACTTGTTGATCGCCGTGCCCAGCACCTGGCCGCCGTGATCGCGATACCACGCGGGGTAGTCGGTCCCGCCGCCGAAGAACGATATGCGAAATGGTGTGCGGCTGATGATCATACGGACGGCACGTGAGAGCGTCGTGCGATGAGGGTTGCCCCATCATCGCTACGCCCGGACGACGTGCTCGGCAGGTTCATGGGTCGGGACCGGCAACACTGCTCGCGCAGCGCCGCGGCCGGTTGGGGCGCTATTTTAGCTTAACTTTGATGATGCCGGCCCTCGACTGACGGTATGATGCGCGACCTCATGATGCCTTCGGCCTTTCGCCCGTTCCGCCGATGAACCCGCACCTCAGGGATGCATGGGCGCTCTTGACGCGCGCCGAGCGCTGGCGCGCGCTCAAGCTGATGCTGCTGACGCTCGCCGGCGCACTGGCCGAAGCGCTGGGCATAGGTCTGGTCTTTCCGTTCATCAGCCTGCTCGGCACGCCAGAGCCGATCGTCTCGAACCCGCTGTTCAGCAAAGTCTACGGCTGGTCGGGCGCGGCCACGCTCGAGCAGTTCGTGCTGATGGGCGCGATCGCCCTGATCGCAGTCTATTTCGCCAAGAACCTCTACCTCGCGTTTCTTTACGTCTGGCAGACACGGTTCGTCGCCAATCTCGAAGCAAGGATAGGCACCGATCTGCTTGCGTCGTATTTGTACGCCCCTTATGTGGCGAGGCTCGAGCGCAATTCGGCGGAGCAGCTGCGCATGATCACGGGGGAGGTCGGACGCGCTACGGCCGGCTATATCCTTCCCGTCGTGGCGATCGCGAGCGAAGCGCTGGTCCTGCTGGCGATCGCCATGCTGCTTTTTGCCGTGCAGCCGGCTGTCACGATCGCCGCGCTGGCGGTGGTCGGGGTGAGCGGCTTCCTGCTGCAGCGAGGGGTCAGGCGCAAGCTCGTCGCGGAGCGGGAAGTGAGAACGCAGAGCAACACCGACATGTTCAAGTGGGCGACCCAGGGCATGGGCGCTCTGAAGGAGATGAAGGTGCTGGGGCGCGAAGCGCATTTCCTGGACCGCTTTGGCAAAAGCAGTTGGCGATACGCCCGCGCCACCGGCATTTTCAACGCGGTCAGCCTGATGCCCCGCCTCGCGGTGGAGACGCTCGCGATAGCGTCTCTGCTCGGGCTGGTCGCAATCGCGCTCGCAACGCAGCAGCGCATGGACCACTTGCTGCCCATCCTTACGCTGTTCGGGCTCGCCGCGGTCAGGATCATGCCTTCGACCACGCGGATCGTCGGCGCCATCAACAACATGCGCTACTACGGAACGTCGGTGAGCGCCGTCGCTGCCGATCTGAAGCGGGCCGCAAAGCCCGCGCGGCTTGCCGCGCAGACGGCCTCGGCCGCCCGCGCCGCACACGCTTTCGAAGTCCTCGAGCTCCAGAACGTTTCATTCCGCTACCCCGGCGCGCCGCAGGCCAATCTGCGGAACGTCACGCTCGCCATCAGGCGCGGCGAGATGATCGCAGTGGTGGGCCGCTCCGGATCGGGCAAAACCACGCTCGGCGACCTCCTGCTCGGCCTGCTCGTTCCCGAGACCGGCACGCTCCGCATCGACGGTGCGCTGATCCAGTCGCTGCACGACGAGCGCCCCGGGATCTCGGCGCTGGTGCCGCAGGATTTCTTTCTGCTCGATGACACCGTGCGCCGCAACGTCGCTTTCGGCATCGG
>Ga0190265_10001966_pt1 | contig 13624 bp, 12 predicted proteins | sample Popmic124T_FD_133135 | JGI IMG/M metagenome (GOLD analysis project Ga0190265, IMG submission 133135) | Populus adjacent soil microbial communities from riparian zone of Indian Creek, Utah, USA - 124 T | ecosystem: Environmental > Terrestrial > Soil > Riparian zone | place: USA: Utah | collected... | reverse complement strand
GGGTAGGCGACGTTTTCCTGATCGATCCGCCAATAGAGCTGTGGCGTGAAGTAATCGCCCCAGCCGTTGTTCACCCATTTGCGCGAATCGCCGTACAGCTCCGAGTATGAATCGAGCCCACCGATTTGCGGCGGATATCCGGGGCGCCAGACCCCGAACGGGCTGATGCCGAATTTCACCCACGGCTTCGAGGCCTTGATTCCTTCATAGACCTGCTTCACGAGGCTGTCGACGTTGGCGCGGCGCCAGTCGTCGCGCGCCAGTCTTCCTCCCGACCGCACGTACCGGCGCCAGCTGACGCCGTCCGGGAAGTCGATAATGCGTCCACGTCGATCCCTCTCCTTGTACGGATAGAAGTAGTCGTCGATGTGGACGCCGTCGATGTCGTACCGCTTGACGACATCGAGCACGACCTTGATCGAGTGCTCGCGGATCAGCCGCTCTCCCGGATCCATCCAGAGGTGTGTCCCGTACGTTTTGACCAGCGAGGGATGAGTTCGGCTGATGTGATCGCGCGAGGCCGGCGACCGGCTCGACGGATGGCGCGCCCGATACGGGTTGAACCACGCATGCAGCTCGAGCCCGCGCCGGTGTGCTTCGTTCACCGCGAACTCGAGCGGATCGTAGTACGGGTCAGGGGCCTTGCCCATCCGTCCGGTGAGATACTCCGACCAAGGCTCGTACGGCGAAGCGTAGAGCGCGTCGGCCGCGGGCCTCACCTGGAGAATCACCGCGTTCAGGCGCAGCGCCGCGGATCGGTCGAGTATCCCGATCAGCTCGTCCTTTTGCTCCTGCGTCGAGAGTCCCGGCTTGGATGGCCAGTCGATGTTGCGGACCGAAGCGACCCAGACCGCCCTGAACTCCCTCCTGACGGGAGGCGCGGCGCCGGCGGACGTTACGGGCGTGGATTGCGCGCGGGCAGCGTCAAAGGCGACGAGCAATACGAGTGATGCGGCAAACAGGCGAGACAGAAAGGGCATGAAAAAAATGTAAGCGGTTAGCTTCCACGACGTGCCTATCGCGACGACGAATCCGGCAACGGGACAGACCCTCAGGACGTTCGAGGCATTTTCAGCGCAACGCGTGAACGACTGCCTGGAGAAGGCGGTCGCGGCAGCGCGCGGCCACCGGCGCAGCGCTCTGTCCGACCGCGCGCAGTGCATGGTGCGCGCGGCGGAGATTCTCGAGGCCGACAAACAGAAGCTCGGCCGGCTCATGACGCTGGAAATGGGCAAGCCCATCGCCGCCGCCGTCAGCGAAGCAGAGAAATGCGCTTCCGCCTGCCGGTTCTACGCGAAGAACGCGAAACGGTTCCTCGCCGACGAGCACACCGAGGTCGAGGGCGGAAAAGCCTGGGTCGCATTCCAGCCACTCGGCGTCGTCCTGGCCATCATGCCGTGGAATTTTCCCTTCTGGCAGGTGTTCCGGTTCGCGGCGCCGGCGTTGATGGCGGGTAACGTCGGCCTACTCAAGCACGCTTCCAACGTTCCTCAGTGCGCGCTTGCCATCGAGGATGTGCTGCTCAGGGCCGGATTCCCCGAGGGAGTGTTCCAGACACTGCTCATCGGAACTGATCTGGTCGAGGGAATGATCGCCGACCCGCGCGTCGCCGCGGTCACGCTCACCGGCAGCGAAGGCGCCGGCCGTTCCGTCGCATCTGCCGCCGGCAGGAATCTCAAGAAATCGGTCGTCGAGCTCGGGGGAAGTGATCCCTTCGTGGTCATGCCAAGCGCTGATCTCGACGCCGCGGTGTCGACCGCCGTGACCGCGCGCATGATCAACAACGGCCAATCGTGCATCGCCGCGAAGAGGTTCATCGTGCACGCCGACATCTACGACCGGTTCCTGGAGCAGTTCGTGGCGCAGGTCAGCGCGCTGCGCTTGGGCGATCCAATGGACGAGAACACTCAGCTCGGTCCGCTCGCCACCGGCGCGATACGGGACGAGCTCGATGCCCAGGTGAAAGCCTCCGTCTCGGCCGGAGCGCGGCTCCTCACCGGAGGAAAGCGCCTGGAGCGCGAGGGCTACTTTTACGAGCCGACGGTGCTGGCCGACATCCCGCCCCGGAGCCCGGCGGCTCGTGATGAGCTGTTCGGTCCCGTCGCATCCGTTTTCCGCGCCGGAAACCTCGACGAAGCGATCGGCCTCGCCAATGGCACCAGCTTCGGACTCGGCGCGTCGGCCTGGACCACTGACAGAAAAGAGCGCTCACGCTTCGTGGAGGAGATCGAGTCGGGGCTCCTTTTCATCAACGGCATGGTCGCATCCGATCAGCGGCTGCCCTTCGGCGGCGTCAAGAACTCCGGCTTCGGCCGCGAGCTCGGCGAGTTCGGAATCCGCGAGTTCGTCAACATCAAGACCGTGAGAGTGGTGGAATCCCCACGCACGGAAAGAACGCGCTCAACGACGGAGTAGCCCGCTACGAGTCCATGAGGGCCAGCACCGCGAATGTCGCAAGCCAGTGCTCGCCCATGTAGTCTCCGACGACGTGCGCCAGGCCCGCATCGAGATGCGTCTGGGCGGCGGTGATGGCTGCTCCGCGCCGTCGATCGCCTTCGGGCCAGGCGCCTGCCAGCGACTTCCAGCACCAGGCGCGACTCAGATTCAATCCATCGAGGTGAGCGATCTTTCCGTCGCTTCGGTCGCTCACCTCCGCCGGCTCGAAGAGAGTCGAAGGAGAGCGCTCCGCTATTCCCGGCAGAAATTTCGACACCCAAACCGTGAATTCCCCGGGCGCAAGCGCTCGTCGCATGCATTCCGCTTCCATCAACGCGGACGAAAGGAAATCGTCCCCGCCCGGCTCCCAGGCCTGGCAATCACGGTCCTCGCCGAACCATGCACGCGCTTTCGCTTTCAGCAGGTCCGCGAAGCCGGTGTCACGCACTTCCACCGCGTATTCGAGCGCGAGCGCGAGGGCAAAAGCGCTGTTGAAGTGCGTGCCGACCCTGATCGGATAGGTCGCCTTCGGCAGAAAACTCGCAAATCGGTCGACGAATGCATCAGTGAGAGGCTGGAGAGTGCGGCTCCAGCGGCCGCCGCCGTCCGTCTCATGCCTCGCCAGCTCGGCCGACAGCATCAGCAGCCACGCCCAGCCATAGGGTCGCTCGAACGTGCCGCGCAGCGGACGGCGAAGGTACTCGACCTCGCCGGCGATTTTGGACTCCGTGAGCTGTGCATCGAAGACGGCGGTTATCTCGTGCCCCAGCTGGATCGAGGGAAAGCGGCGGAGCATCGTCGCCAGCAGCCAGTATCCGTGCACGCACGAATGCCAGTCGAAGCTGCCGAAGAACACGGGATGGAGCTGCCGCGGCGTCATTGCATCGCGGTCGTCATTGAGCACGTGCTCCAGTTTGTTCGGGTATTCCCGCGTCAAATGGGCGAGCGCGACCCCGCCGAACTTCGCCGCCAGCGGCAGCGTCAGGGACATCGCCGCGGTTTTCAATTCCGGAACACGAAGAAGTTCATCAGCAGGATGTTGCAGCCGAGCAGAAGGAGCGCGGTCGGTATCTGCACCTTGATCACGGCGTTCTCGTCGGGAAGCTCCAGCAGCGCGACCGGCACGATGTTGAAGTTGGCGGCCATCGGCGTCATGAGCGTCCCGCAGAATCCCGCCAGCATTCCAATGGCGGCCATGATGGTCGGGTCACCGCCGAATTTCTGTACGATCAGCGGAAGACCGATGCCCGCGGTCATGACCGGAAACGCCGCGAACGCGTTTCCCATGATCATCGTGAATACCGCCATCCCGATCGCGTACGTCGTAACCACGGCGAAAGGGCTTCCGAGCGGCAGCCATTGAGTTGCCAGCTCGCTCACAACGGTTCCCACTCCGGCGATGGCGAACAACGCGCCGAGCGCGGCCAGCATTTGCGGCAGCACTGCTGCCCAGCCGATCGCGTCGAGAAGTCTCCGCGCTTCCCTGATCGGCGCCAATAGCGGAGGGCGCAGCATCGCCATCCCGATCGCGAGCGCGATCAGCGTCGCAATCGCGAGCGAGATCACCGTCACCTGCCTGACATCGACGAGCGGGCTTCCCCCGACCTCGATTCTCTTGAGGGTGAAAGTTCCCAGGACGGTGAGCACGGGTATCGTGAGCGCGGGAATGAACAGCTTGTTTCCCCAGCGCCTGGCGCTTGCGGCCTCCTCGTCCCGGGACACCTTCACCACGCCCTGGCCGAGACCGCGAATGCTGGCGACCAGCACCATCGCGATCACCAGAAATCCGCTCGCGAGATCGGAGAGATATGAGCCAACCAGAAACGTGACGGCGTAGATCCCCCAGAACGCGGTGTTGTTGAAGCGCCGCGGATTGGTAGCGTCGCGCGCGTTGACGACCGCAACGCCCGCAGCCATGAGTCCAGTGAGCCAGTATATGTGCTCGAGAGCGATCACGGGTTCGGCGTCTCGCGGGCCGAAATCTCCGCACGCAGTGATCTTTCGAGCAGGAACAACCGGGTGCAATGGATCACGAATGCGCAAATGGCGGTAGGGATCGCCCAGATCGCGAGCTGCGCCGGCTCGACCTGGATTCCGTTCTGATCGAGAAAGCCCCGGATCAGGAGGATGGACCCGATCGCGATGAAAATGTCCTCACCGAAGAAGAGAGCGATGTTGTCCGCGGCGGAGCAATGCGCGCGGATCCTGTATCTGGTGTTCTGCGGAAGATCCCCGTAAGTGTTCTCCGCTGCGGCTTCCGCCATCGGCGCGATCAGTGGACGCACCATTTGCGCGTGGCCGCCGAGGGAAGTCAGGCCGAGCGCTGATGTGACCTGGCGAACGGCGAAATAGGCGAGCAGCACCTTGGACGTCGTCGCGGCGCGAAAGCCGCTGATCACCGCGCGTGCCCGTTCCCTGAGCCCGGCGTGCTCGAGCAGGCCTATGACGGGGAGAACGAGCCAGACGATCCCGACGTAGCGACTCGTGATGAATGCCTTGCCGAAGGCCGCGATGACCTCGAGCAGGTTGAGGCCGCTCGCCACTCCCGTAGCGAGACCGGCAACCGTGACCACGAGCAGCGGATTCACCCGCAGCACGAAGCCGACAACGACTACGACTATCCCGATTAGTGGCAGCACGAAGTCTGCATAGGGAGTGATCCCGGCCACGTAGCCGGAAGGGAGGTCCAAAGTTCGGAACCGGACAAATATCCTACAAGGTCCAAGAGGAGGAAAATCAGATGCGGAAGTGGCTGCGCAACAACGGACTTTCTATCGCGATGTTCCTGCTGTTCGCGGTTTCACTCGTAGGCCAGGTGTTCGCCGGTCATCGCGTCCACAATGAGGATCAGAGGGATCATAGCCAGCCCGCGGTGGCGCTGAGCGAGTACCTGCGCTCCGGCCATTTCGTCGAAGCCGTCTTTGAGAACTGGGAGTCGGAATTTCTCCAGATGGCCGCGTTCGTATTCCTCACGGCCTGGCTCTATCAGAAGGGCTCGCCGGAATCGCGAAAGCTCGAAGGCGAGCCCGATCTCGACAAGCATCCGACGAAATCGAAGAAAAAGAACTCGCCCTGGCCCGTCCATCGCGGCGGGCTGCTGCTCAAGCTGTATTCACACTCACTCTCCATCGCGCTGTTCCTGCTCTTCGCGATTTCGTTCGTTCTGCACGCGGCCGGCGGCGCGCGCGAGTACACACAGGAGCAGCTCGAGCACGGAACCGGTGGCCCCGTTGGGACTCTCAGCTACATGGGGACTTCACGCTTCTGGTTCGAGTCCTTCCAGAACTGGCAGAGCGAGTTTCTCTCGGTCGGAGCGCTGATAGTCCTCTCGATCTTTCTGCGCGAGCGCGGCTCGCCCGAATCGAAGCCCGTCGATGCCCCGCACTCGGAGACTGGAGAGTGAGAGCTAGCGGGGCACTTGCGCGCTGCGACGGCAGCGGGTGTTCTGCGAGTCGATCGTCAACACCGCTGTTCCGACGACCGGCATCCTGCTCTGGATCCTGACCGGCACGCGGCACGCGTCGTCGGTGAGGTGGATCCGGATGGTGCCCTCTCCCTTGTAGTGACGTGGATCGCGGACACGCATCTCCACGAGAAACGTCCTCAGCTCCCCCATCGGCGTGGGAATCATCTCGCGGCGAACCATCGTGACCGTTATCGGATTTCGCGCGGCATCGAAATGGCGGTCGAAGCGATGGACCGCGCCCGGCACAAGGGGAAGCGTGCGGATGAAATACATGAACGACAGCTCGTCGAGCGGGATGTTGCCCGGACTGCTGCCGGTTGTGCCCGCCGCGGCCTTCCACCGCTTCTCGGCCGGATACATCTCGACCGACTCGTCCTCGTGATTGAGCGGATTCCTTTCGTGCTTGAGATAGCGAAGCGAGGAGCCGCTCAACGGATCGAACCACGATGAGCTGCGGCTGACGCCGCTCATGAACGCGATCTTGATGCGCGAATCGAAGCGCAGGAGATAGGTGCTGGTGCCGCGCACATCGACCGGGCCTTCCACCCACATCGTCGCCCACCCGACTTTTCCGGCCTTCTCGACGGTCACCTGATACGTCAGCTTCTCGCCGATCGAGAACGGCATGGCGACACTGTCGGCGATGCCCGACTTGCCGGCGCAGACGCCGAGGGTAAGAAGGCAAAGTCCTGCGGCGGCGGCGATCCTGGAGGTGGTCGTGGGCATTCAGTCCGCCAGGAGTCCGATCTTCAGCGCGAAATCGACGTAATCGCTGCGGTGGGCGATGCCGAGCTTCTCGTTGATCCGCTGCTTGTAGGTGTCCACCGTCTTGGGGCTGATGAACAGCTTCTCGCCGATCTCCGGCGCGCTGTATCCGCGGGCGACGAACTTGAGGACGTTCTGCTCGCGATCGGTGAGCTTCTCGAACTGCGTGCGCTCGTCGGCGTGCTCGGCGCGGCGCTGGATTCTCTGCGCCAGGGCGCGGGCCGCCGACGGCTGCATGTAGACATCGCCATGTGCGACGGCGCGAACGGCATCGATCAGCTCGCGGTCGGCGGCGCTCTTCACCAGATATCCGCTGGCGCCCGCTTCCAGCAGCGGAACCAGGTAGGAATCCTCGGCGTGCATCGTCAGGATAAGCACCTTGCCGCGCGTCTTCTTCCCCACCAGCTCCTTCGTGGCCTCGGCGCCGTCCATCTCACCCATCGAGAGGTCCATCACGATTACGTCCGGATCGAGTCGCTCGGCCAGCGAGATAGCATCCTTGCCTGTCGATCCCTCGCCCACAACCTCGATGTCCTTGGCGGTGCCGAGCACGGCCTTGAGGCCGGCGCGCACGACGGCATGATCGTCGACCAGGATGACTCTGATTATGCCGTCTCTCATGCCGCCTCCGTGTCCGTTCCCACCCAGGCCGTGATTCGGGTGCCGCGATCCCGCGCCATATCAATATGCAGGTCGCCACCGGCGAGTGAGAGCCGCTCGCGAATCGCCGCGAGCCCGGCACCCTCCCGCCTGTTGCCCAGAGGGCGCTCGAACCCGCAGCCGTCGTCGGTGATCTCGAGCTGCACGTAACCGGGTTTCGCCCGCAGGGACACCGTGACGCGCGCGGCATCGGCGTGGCGCTCCACGTTGCGAAGGGCTTCCTGCGCAACGCGATACAGGGTCGCCGAAAGCGCTGGTGGAATGACTACCCCCGTCGTGTCGATATCCACTCTCACGGCAACGAGGGAGCGCTCCTGCGTTGCGTCGCCAAGGGCTTCGAGCGCGGTCGGCAGTCCGAGATCCACAGCCACCCTTGGGTGGAGCGATCGCGAAACGCTGCGTATCTCCTCGAGAGCCGTGTGCAGCAGCTCGCGCACCGCCGTGAGCCGGGAGGACATTGCCTGATCGGCGCTATCGCTCACGATGGCAGCGATCTGGAGACTCGCGGCGGCTAGCGTCTGGCCGACGGTGTCGTGAAGCTCGCGCGCGACCTGTGCGCGCTCTCTTTCCTCACCGTAGACGACTTGCGCGCCGAGCTTTCGCATCCGCTCGCGACTCGTCGCCAGCGTGTCCAGCATCTCGTTGAGCGTCGTGGAGAGCCGCGTCAGCTCGCGGTCCGCTATCAGCGATGCCGGAACGCGATCCCCCAGCCGCCCCTCCGATACGCGCTTGGCAACGCGCTCGAGCGCACCGATCGGCCGGAGCGCGAGGCGCACGAGCACAAAGTTCACGAGGCCGCCAAGCATCAATCCAGTGACGACGATGGACGCTCCGGTGAGATATCCTGGCTGTGACGGCGCTGGACCAAGCAGCACGAAAACCGCGACGGCGACGATGATCAGGTTCGCGCCGAGCAGCTTCAGCTCCAGCGGAATCCCGAGCACAGCTCTCACCCAGCGAGGATTGCCGCCCGCACTGCCGGCTAGCGCGGTTGCGGCGCTGTTTCGCGGCAACCCACGACGTGAGCCCTTCTTGGCTAATGGCGACGCGGGCATCTTTACCTGCTGATTATCGCTCATTGTCTCGGGATTCTTCGGGATGTATGGTCACATGGCAAGTTAGGCTTTCGCGTCCCGCAACTCTGTCGTGGGTTGGAGGATAGTTCGAAGGGAAATGCCCTCATTTTGTAGGGGATACGCCGACAACACATGCCCGCCCGCGTAACGCACGACGTACTGGCAGAGATCGTGGAGATCGCGTCCGATGCGGTGATCTGCATGGACGCCGATCAGCGCATCACGTTCTTCAACAAGGGCGCTGTGGCGATCTTCGGCTGGACGCCGGAGGAGATCATCGGCCAGCGGATCGAGACGCTGATTCCCGAGCGATACCGGGCGAATCACGCGCGCCAGGTCGCGGAGTTCGGCCGCTCGAAGGTGAAGGCGAGGCGGATGGGCGAGCGTCGCGAGATAGCCGGCGTGCGGAAAGGGGGTGTGGAATTTCCCGCCGAGGCGGCGATCTCGCAGGTGCACACGGCCGACGACGTGATCTACACCGTCGTCCTGCGTGACGTAACTGTTCGCAAGCGCTTCGAGCAGCGGCAGCAGTTCCTGGCGGAGGCGGGAGAAAAGCTCGCTTCTTCGTTCGGATCGACGGAGACCCTGACTCAGGTTGCGCGCCTCGCCGTCCCCGTGATCGCGGACGGATGCATCCTCGAGACCAGGGTCGGCAATGGGTTTCTTGCGGGCGCTACGTCGCACATCGACCCCGCGATCGAGGAGATGCTCGATGAGATCACCATGGCGGGAGTGCGCACTCCACCTGCCGGCCATCCGCTCACAGAGATTCTGGCGAGGGGATCGGCCGTGCTCGTCCAGCCCGATGCCGCTGCCCGTCTTCTGCAGGTGACCGTCAATCCGGAATACCTGAGAGCGGTGAAAGCGATGAACCCGCAGTCGGCGGTTTTTCTTCCCTTGGTTGCGCGCGAGCAGCTCATTGGCGCGTTGACGCTTTTCCGGGCGAAGGGAAGCTTCGACGCCGACGATATCGGTTTTGCGGCGGACCTCGCGCGCCTGGCGGCGCTTGCTCTCGACAATGCGCGGCTACACGATGCCGTCCGCGCGAGCTTGCGCGCCCGGGACGAGATGGTGGGAGTGGTCTCTCATGACCTGCGAAATCCAGTCGCCGCGGTGAAGATGTTGAGCGGCATTCTGCTTCGATCGTCAGACGACAGCGGCACCAAGTCGCACGAGAGTCTCGAGCTGATTTGTCAGGCGGCGGAGCAGATGGACGCGCTCATCAGGGACCTGCTCGACGTGAATCGCCTGGATGCAGGCAAGCTGAGGATCGCGGCGGTGCCGGTCGATCCGCTAGCGCTGCTCACGGAGTCGCTGCAGACGCTGCGGCCGTTGGTCGACGAGAAAAAGATCAGCCTCGATTTGCGCGCGGAGTCGGATCTGCCGAAGGTCATGGCCGATCCGGAGCGGATTCAGCAGACGTTGTCCAATCTGGTCGGCAACGCGATCAAATTCTCGGCTGGGGAATCGAAGATCGTGGTCGATACGCGGCACGAAGGGAACGAGGTGATCGTCTCGGTTCGTGACAGCGGCAAGGGAATAACGGCAGACCACCTGCCTCGCGTGTTCGATCGCTACTGGCAATCGTCGCGCACGGACCGTCAGGGCGCCGGCCTCGGACTCGCCATCGCGAAGGGTATCGTGGAGGCGCACGGGGGCCGGATCTGGATCGAGAGCAGTCCGGGAGCAGGCACCACCGCTTCATTCACGCTCCCGGTCGCGTAAAGCGGGAGCGAGGTCGACGACCCCGCTCCCGCTCTTACATCTGGTTCCTGGCTAGAAGGCGACTGCTCCTTCGACCATGAAGCCCTTGAACTTGCCGCCGTTACGTATGTCCGTGGCGGGAAAGTCGAAGTAGCTCTGATTCACGTACTCGATCTTGGTGAGAAGATTCGGCGTGATGAACCAGCCGCCGCCGAACTGCGTGCGCCTGACGGAGACATCGGGACTGCCGACCGTCAGCTGTCCCTTCGCGGTGTTGTACCGTGCAGCCGCGTACAGTCTCTGGTCGGGGAGGAAGCGATACACGATTTCCCCGACGTTCTGCTTCCAGGTGCGATCCGCCGTCTCGGCGACTGCCCTGCCCTTCGCTCTTTCGAAGTTTCCGAAGATCTCGAGGCCCTTGAACTGGACGAACGGGTTGACGACGAAGGAGCTGATGCTGTTCCTGAATCCGGGCTGGATCGATCCCGACCAGGCCTGCGCCGCTTCCGTCGAAGTGGTGTTCTCCATCACATCGTAATACCGTGATCCCGCTCTGTCGCCGCTGAACAGCGTGTTGCTTACCGACTTCGACGTCTTGTACTGCGACCCTGTGAGGCGGAGGCGGAGGTCGTCGCTGAACTGCCGGTCGAATCCTGCCTTGGCGAGGAAGCTCGGCGAGCGCTGCTCCGGCTTGGTGATCATCCCGCGAACTTCGCCGCCGGTAACGCCTGCCATCGCCAGGAATCCGTTGACGCGAAGGTAGACTTCACCACCGACCTCGGTCGTGAAGGCATCCATGATATAGTTGCCGACCAGCGGGTTCCTGATCGAGTTGCCGTTGTCGGTGCGGCGGAAGTGCGCGTCGCCGTAGTTGATCTCGAAGTGTCCGGCCCGGATCGTCAGGAACTGCATGGCGATGTTGAGCGGTGCCCAGTCGATCGGCGACGCGTCGATGAGCAGGTAACCGTCCTTGACCCAGGTCTCCGAGTGGTGGCGCGACGATGAATAAGTCGTCATCGCGACGCGGATTCCCTTCGCGAGCTGGGCGTTCAGATAAAGATTCGCGGTCGCGTTGTTGGGGCCGTGTCCGATTGGAACCAATGCGTTGGCGTCAGTCGTGACGGTTCCTACCGTGACCGGGCGCGGATCAGCTGTGGTACTGTGATCCAGGCCCTGGAACTGTTGCGTGAAGGCCGCGCCCCACTGGAGCTTGAATCCGGCGTACTCGACCGGCTCGTTCTTGGGCGCTTCGAAGACGTTGATGCCGCGCTTGTCCTCGGGACGATAGTTCTGCATCTCGATGCCTGGAGCGGTCGAGAGAAAGCTTTTCAGGTCCTTCACGGGCTTGACTGTCGCGGTCTGGACCGCAGTATCCGCCGGCAGCGTTTCCGCGCCACCGACTGCGACCACCGTCTCCTGTGCGCTCGAGCGAGGCGCGAATGCAGCCGTCGCGATCACGGCGCCGAGGACTCCGATAAAGCGTTTCATTGTCATCTCCTGTATTGATCCGGTCAAGTTTGACGGAAGTGGTTGGTGTGAACCGCTGTTAGCGCTGCGTCGCGCCTGCGATCTGGGCAATCATTTCGGGGCCGAGCTTCAGGTTGAACTTGACCTTGAACTCGTTGCCGACCTTCATCGTGCCGAACATGTAGCTGGGCGGCTTGATGCCGAAGTCGGTCAGGAGAATCGTCTGCTCGCCCTGCGCCGTCGCCTTGCCTTCATTGAGCTGCGCGGCGTCGACCTTCATCCCGACGAGCTTGTCCTTGCCGACGATCGACAGCGTTCCCGTAGTCTTCGCGGCGAAAGCGGTGGCGGTACCGTCGAGGACGTCGTAACCGGAGAGCGTGTACTTGATGATCTGGTGCTTATCGGCGTTGAGCACCTTGTACATGTTCTCGTTCATCGCCTTCTTGCCGCAATCGAGCGACTTCACGGGGATGTTCACGACCACGCTCACGATCGGACGGGAAACCTTGTTCAGGTCCTTCGTGTAGCCGGGATCCACATCGACGTAAGCGTTGATCTTGTCGGTCTTGCATTGAAAATCGTGGACGTTGGTAGTCCCATCGATGCTCAGCACGCTGCCTGGCTCGAGGCGGAGGCGGACGGCGCCCGCGCTCTGTGCTCCCGCGGTGGTGGCCGCTGCCATGAGCACTGAAACAGTCAATAGGATCTTCTTCATTCTTCGTGTCCTCGGTTCGTGAAATGCAAATGCTTCGGTATGCACTCAGGATACGATTTGCGGGGTGATCCAACTGTCGGCTTTCACCCGTGATTTCACGGCGATGTGCTGAACTTTCGACCCGGAATCCCGACGCGTCGCTGAGGGAATCCCCTACAGGACCGGCCTTGCGGCCCCCGGTGAGGGCTCGCGGATCGTGGCCGCACCCAGTCGCCGAAGAATCGGCCGGGGTCGTAAGTTCCTGAAATGACCATTCTTCGGTTCCTTTGCCTCGGCTTGGTGATCGCCGGGTGCGGCGGCGGGGGCGGGGACGACGAGTCGGCATCGGGGTCGGTGCCCGGCTCGGCTCGGACCGGTGCGGCAACCGGCGAATCACCGGCGGCTGTCGCCGAGCCGGGCGCACCATGTCCGCGCACCGGTCGCTGGGCCGCGTGCAGCCTCGAGAAGCGACTGGAGGAATCAGGCTTCGTCCCGAGGAAAGAGCCGGAAGCTCAGCCTTCACGCAAAGGCTTTGGCGTTCCACCGAGCGTGTACGCACTCGGCCCTGCGCGTCTCGAGGTCTTCATCTATCCGGACGAAGCGGCTCTGCGCCGCGATGTCGCGGGCATGGACACGGCGCTCGCGGCTCCGCGCGGGCAGACGAACGACTGGGAGATTCCGCCCCGCTTCGTGCGGTCGGGAAATCTGGCCGCCGTGTTTCTGACGAGAAATGAGCAGCAGGCTGAGCGCCTGACGCTCGCCATCACGGCGGGACCACCGCAGCCCTGATCCATGACACGGTTTTGACTCATCGTCGTTACGCCCATCCCGAGGAGATAAAAGGAATGCTGCGCCGAATCGTCGTTTCGCTCGCCCTGGTTGCCGTTTGTGACAGAGCAGCATCCGCGCAGACGCGCACATCTTCCGCCGATTCGCTGCTCGCGCGCTCCATCCTCTCCGAGCTGGTCGGGATCCGCTCGGTCTCGGGGACACTGGAAACGGTGGCAGCGTCCGAAGCAATCGTTCGCCGCCTGCGCGCGGCCGGATTCAGCGAGCAGGATGCCTTCGTCGCCGGTCCCAAAGCCGACAGCGTCGGGAACGTCGTCGTCCGGCTCCGCGGGCGCGGGCTTGCCCCGCCGATACTGTTGATGGCCCACCTCGACGTCGTTCCCGCGCTCAGAGAGGACTGGTCCACCGATCCCTTCGTGATGACGGAGCGCGAAGGCTGGTGGTATGGGCGCGGAACCATCGACAACAAGGAAGGAGTGACGAACATCGTCGCCAACATGATCCGGTGGAAGCGGGACAGATTCGTCCCCGAGCGGGACATCGTCGCTGTGCTCACGGGCGACGAGG
>Ga0190265_10001965_pt1 | contig 13624 bp, 10 predicted proteins | sample Popmic124T_FD_133135 | JGI IMG/M metagenome (GOLD analysis project Ga0190265, IMG submission 133135) | Populus adjacent soil microbial communities from riparian zone of Indian Creek, Utah, USA - 124 T | ecosystem: Environmental > Terrestrial > Soil > Riparian zone | place: USA: Utah | collected... | reverse complement strand
GGCAGTCGTCTGTTTCGAGCACGGCTTCCACGGCCGGACCAATCTCGCCATGGCGCTCACCTCGAAGGTGATGCCCTACAAGAAGGGGTTTGGCCCGTTTGCGCCTGAGGTGTACCGGATTCCGTTTCCTTATTGTTATAGGTGCGGGGAGATTCAGCGGGGCGGGCACCCGCCCACGGGTGGATGGGCAGCGGGGCAGTGTTGTATGGCGAGCAGAAGCCGGCTGGAGCAGATGTTCGCCAGCACCGTCGACCCCGACTCCGTTGCAGCCATCATCATGGAACTCGAGCTGGGTGAAGGCGGCTTCGTCCCCGCGCCGAGGGAGTACCTAGACGAGCTGGCGGGGTTTGCCCGCGACCACGGCATCCTCTTCGTCGCCGATGAGATTCAGACTGGCTTCGGCCGCACCGGCAAGCTCTTCGCATCGGAGCACTACGGCCTGGTGCCCGACATCATCATTACAGCCAAGTCTCTGGCTGGTGGCCTCCCGCTCGCCGCGGTCACCGGGCGCGCCGACGTGCTGGACGCCCCCCACGTGGGTGGGCTGGGCGGGACGTACGGGGGAAATCCGCTGGCCTGCGCGGCCGCGCTCGCAGTGCTGGATGCTATGGAGCAGGAGCGGATTCCGGCCCGAGCCCAGCGGACTGGAGATCGGATCAAGGCCCGGTTTGCGAACTGGGCAGACCAATATCCGTGCATCGGCGATGTACGGGGGCTGGGTGCGATGGTCGCCATGGAGCTGGTGACGGATCGTGAATCCCGGACCCCCGACAAGGCCCTGACCGGCCGGATCCTCGCCGGCGCGCTCGCCCGAGGTCTGGTGCTTCTGTCGGCCGGCACCTACGGAAACGTGATCCGGGTGCTTGCCCCGCTGACGGCCGACGATTCGATCATCGATGAGGGATTGGCTGTGTTCGGTGCGGCGCTCGAGGCCGCGGCCGGACGGGCACCAGCGATGGCCTAGCCTGCTGTACCCTTCTTCGCTCTCGACCGGCTTGACGGTCGGGAGTACGTTCCCGTACACCATCTACCAGAGAACATCTGGTAAAGGATCCCTCCCCCGTGGTCCCCACTTCCTCGCCCGACAACCGTTCCGTCGTTCAACTCGCCAGCGTTTCCAAGAGCTTTGGAGACGTGAAGGCAGTAGACAACATCTCATTTGAGATCCGGCGGGGGGAGTTCTTCTCGATCCTCGGCCCCTCCGGCTGCGGCAAGACCACGACCTTGCGACTGCTGGCCGGATTCGAGGAGCCGGACGAGGATGGCGGGCAGGTCCGGCTGCTGGGCGAGACGGTCAACAAGAAGCGGCCCTATGAGCGGAAGATCGCCATGGTCTTCCAGAACTACGCTCTCTTTCCGCATCTGACCGTGGCCCGGAATGTCTCCTTCGGATTGGAGCAGCGAAAAACTCCCAAAGGTGAAATTGAGGGGCGGGTCCGCCGGGCCCTGGAGATGGTCCGGCTCAAGCCGGATGTCTTCTCCAGCCGGATGCCGGGCCAGCTCTCGGGCGGGCAGCGGCAGCGTGTCGCCCTCGCCCGGGCGTTGGTTCTGGAGCCCGCCATCCTCCTGCTGGATGAGCCCCTCGGCGCCATCGACCTCAAGCTGCGGAAGGAGATGCAGCTGGAGCTCAAGGCGCTCAATAAGCAGCTCGGCACCACCTTCATCTACGTCACCCACGACCAGGAAGAAGCGCTCACGATGTCCGATCGCATTGCCGTGATGGACAATGCGCGGGTGGCCCAGCTGGGAACGCCGGCGGAGATCTATGAGAATCCGCGCACCGCCTTCGTGGCCAAGTTCATCGGCGAGTCGAACTTCTTCGATGGGCGGGTCGCGAGCCGATTGAACGGCGAGTGGGAAGTCCAGCGGGAGGGCGGAGGCTCCTTCCGGGTGCCGCATACTTCCAACCTGAAAGTGGGGCAACAGATCAGGGTGGCAGTCCGGCCGGAATGGATGGATGTGCAGCGGCCCGATGCTGTACCGCCCGGGGAGAACGCGCTCACAGGCACCGTGAAGGACATCATCTATCTCGGGGAGACGATGCACGTGATCGTCGCCGTTCCCGGGGCCGGCGACGTGACCGTGGCTCTGCGTAATGAGGGCCAGCTGATCAAGCCGCTGGCGTGGAAACGTGGGGAGGCCGCCGCGGTGGCCTGGCTCCCGGAGGACTGCCAGATCCTGGAGGAGGATTAGTGCCCGCCTTCAGGGAGCGTGCCCTTGCCTGGCTGTACACTCGGCCGCAGGCCCGGGCGTGGGCATTGGTAGCGCCCGGTGGCTTCTGGCTGCTGGCCTTCTTCATGGTACCGCTGCTCATCATGCTGGTGTACAGCCTCATGCCCCGCGGGATCTACGGTGGGGTCGAGCCGGGCTTTACCCTGGAGCATTACGCTCGCTTCTTCGACCCGCTTTATCTGCAGGTCCTGCAGCGGACCTTCGCCTGGTCGATCGGCTGCACCGTCATCTGCCTGTTCCTCGGCTATCCAGTGGCCTACGTCATCGCGCGTAGCCAGCGGTGGCGGACGTTCCTGCTGTTCCTCGTGGTGCTGCCGTTCTGGACCAGTTTCCTGGTCCGCACCTTCGCCATGATCTTCCTCATGCGGGACACCGGGCTGATCAATTCCTGGCTGCTGAAGCTGGGAATGATCGACGAGCCGTTGACCATGCTGTACACCCCGTTCGCCGTCATGGCGGGCCTGGTGTACGGATTTCTGCCGTTCATGATCCTTCCCATCTATGCCTCGCTCGAAAAGGTGGACCACTCCCTGCTGGAGGCGGCCGAGGTGCTGGGTGCGCGACCCGCCGCGCGGTTCCGCCGGGTGACCTTGCCGCTGTCCACGCCGGGGGTGGTTGCTGGATCCCTGCTGGTCTTCATTCCGGCGCTCGGGTCCTTTCTTACGGCCGATCTGCTCGGTGGGGCCAAGCAGGTGATGATCGGCAACCTGGTGCAGAATCAGTTCTCCAGCGCGCGCAACTGGCCGTTCGGCTCGGCCGCTTCGTTCATCGTGATGGCGCTGGTGCTGGCTGCGGTGATGCTGTACTTGCGAGTGAAGGACCGCAGTGCCGGCGGGGCGCCGCCGCTATGAAGACGGGCCTTCCGAAATGGCTCATCGCCGTGACCGGGGTGGTTTACTTCTTCCTGCATCTGCCCGTCCTGGTGCTGGTGGTGTTCTCGTTCAACGACTCCAAGTTCTCGGTGGATTGGCGCGGTTTTACGCTGCAGTGGTACCAGCGTCTGCTGGAGCGGCCGGACATCCTGCGGGGCCTCAAGGCCAGCCTCATCGTTGGCGGGGCAGCAACGATCATCTCGGCAGTGCTCGGGACCCTCCTGGCGCTGGCGCTGGGCCGGCAGCAGTTCCGTGGGCGGCGGGTATTGGAGGGGTTCCTGTACGTGCCCATCGTCACACCCGAGATCGTCACCGGCATCTCGTTGCTTCTCCTCTTCGTGTTGCTCAAGTTCCCGCTCGGGCTCGCCACGATCACGATCGCCCACGTGGCGTTCTGCATCTCCTTCGTCGTGATCGTGGTCTTGGCACGCATCCAGGGAATGGACGAGAACCTGGAGGAGGCCGCCATGATCCTGGGTGCTGACGAGATCACCACGTTCTGGAAGGTGACGGTTCCGCAGCTGTGGCCTGGCATCCTATCCGGGGCGCTGCTCGCCTTCACGATGTCGTTCGATGATTTCGTCATCACGTCGTTCGTCTCGGGGCCGGGGTCCTCCACTCTGCCGATCGTGGTATATGGCATGGTGCGAAAGAACGTGGAGCCCAGCATCAACGCGATCAGCACGATCATCCTGCTCGCGACGGCCATCCTGATCTATCTGGCCGACCGGCTGGCACGGGCGAAATAGGCGGGACAGGGGGACAGCGGGACAGGGCAAAGAGCCAAGGTTCCAAATAGTGGTTGATTGAACGGGGTGAGGATGTTCGAAAGCTGCCTTTGGTCTGATCAGGTAGAACTGTCCCGCCGTCCCGCTGTTCCGCTGCCTCCCTCCACCGACGTCGCCATCATCGGCGGCGGCTATACCGGCCTGGCGGCGGCCCGGACACTGGCACGGGCCGGTACCGACGTTACCCTCCTGGAGCGGCACCACCTCGGCTGGGGCGCCAGCAGCAGAAACGGCGGATTCGTCCTTCAGGGGTACAAGCCTGAGATGGAAGAGCTCGCCCGCATGGTGGGTCCGGACCGCGCCCGGCGCATGTTCCAGCTCACCCTCGATGCGATGCGTCTACTGGAGGGTCTGATCACCGAGGAAGGGATCGCCTGCGACTTCACTCGCTCCGGTGCCCTTACCCTGGCCGCCAAGCCCGCCCACCTGCCAGGGCTGGAGCAGAGTGGCCGGTTTCTCCGCCAGGCGCTGGGGTACGAGACCGAGCTGCTCAGCCGGAAGGACATGGCCAAGGAGATCGGATCCACCCGGTACCATGGCGCACTACTCGACCCGGGTGGATGTTCCCTTCAGCCCGCCAAGTATGTTCAAGGCTTGGGGCTCGCAGCCCAGCGCGCGGGTGCGCGACTGATGGAGGGTACCGAGGTCACCAGGGTGAAAAAGGTACCCGGCGGCTTCGAGATCGGCACTGGACAGGGCGTGTTGCGAACGCGAGAGGTTCTGGCCGCCACCAACGGCTACACTCCTCCCGCACTGGGACGGCTTCGCCGCCGGGTCATTCCCATTGGGAGCTACATCATCGCAACCCAGCCCCTCGGTGAGGACCTGGCCCGGCGATTGATTCCCAATGGGCGGGTGATGAGCGACACCAAGAACCTGCTTTACTATTTCCGGCTTTCGCCGGATGGCCGGATGGTGTTCGGGGGCCGGGCATCGTTCACGCCGGCCAGCCCGAAACGCAGTGCGAAGATTCTGGCGGCCGGTATGCGAGAGGTATTCCCCGAGCTGGCGGCCGCCTCCATCGAATACGCATGGTCCGGCAAGGTGGCCTATCCCATGGATCACCTGCCCCATGCCGGCCGGCTCGATGGCGTACACTACTCGATGGGCTATTGCGGGCACGGCGTGGCCTTGGCCACTTATCTGGGGACCCGGATGGGGGAAGTGCTCCTGGGCACCGGTGAGGTACCGGACCTCGGTGGCAAGAGATTCAAGGCGATTCCCTTTTTCACTGGCTTTCCCTGGTTCCTGCCCTTCGTAGGTGGCTACTACCGAACCCGCGACTGGCTGACCTGAGCTCGACGTACTACGACGACTCCAACCGAGGAGGCAGTCCTGTGAGCAAGCGTACGGAAGTGGAACGCCTGGTAGAGCAGCTCGAGCGTGGCGGAGTGTCGCGGCGGGAGTTCATGTCTCGTGCCCTGGCTTTGGGCTTGAGCATGAGCTCGGTGGGGCTGCTGCTGAGTGCCTGCAAGGGCAAGGAGGGTGGGGCCGGCGCTGCCGGTGACAGCACCGCGGCCGACGCCGCGATGGCCGACCTGGGTCCTATGGAGAAGGAGCTGCACCTCTACAACTGGTCGGACTATATCGCCGAGGACACGGTTCCGAACTTCGAGAAGGAGTTCGGGGTCAAGGTGACGTACGATACGTACGAGAGCAACGAGGAGATGGTGGCCAAGCTTCAGGCCGGGGCCAGCGGCTATGACATCGTGGTTCCCAGCGGCTACATCATTCCGGTCCTGGTGGCGACCGACCTGATCACCCCGTTGAACAAGAAGTACGTCACCAACATCGGTAACATCTCGCCGATCTTCCGGAACCTTCCCTCCGACCCGGGTGACAAATACACCGTGCCCTGGCAGTGGGGGACGACAGGCATCGCGTACCGGACCGACAAGATCAAGACGCCCGTGGACAGCTGGGATGTCTTCCACGATAAGAAGTTTGCCAAGAAGCTGACCATGATGGACGACGGCCGTGAGGTAATTGGCGCCGAGCTCCGCCACCGGGGACACTCGCTCAACTCCACCGATTCCAAGGAACTGGCCCAGGCCAAGGCTGACTGCATTGACGCGAAGAAGAATCTCAAGGCTTACATCTCAGCGCCGGTGAAGGCCCAGCTCATCTCGGGGGACGTCTGGATCTCCCAGCTCTGGAACGGCGACACCACCCAGGCCAAGGCGGAACAACCCAATCTGGGCTACGTCATCCCCAAGGAAGGCTGCACCATCTGGGGCGACTCCATGGTTATCCCCAAGAGTGCACCCAACAAGCGGGCGGCCCACGAGTGGATCAACTACATCATGCGTCCCGAGGTCGGCGCCGCGCTGTCTGAGGCCACTGGGTACGGGACCCCGAACGCGGCCGCGGCCAAGGTCATGAAGAACCCGGTGCCCTATCCCACAGACGACGAGCTCAAGCGGCTGGAGTATCAGGTCGATCTGGGCAAGGACACCGCGACCTGGGACCAGATCTGGACTGAGATCAAGTCGGCTTAATAGCACAAGATTGCTGCAGGGCAGCGGAGCAGACTTCCCCGCTGCCCCGCTGCCCCGCTTTCCCGCTACAAAAGGAGCGCCGATTAATTGCGGTTACCGAATGATCAGGTCTTGCAGCACACCCAGCGGTACCTCGACCTCATCGGGGGCCGCGAGATGTCGACGGCAGAAAAGCAGGCCTTCATTACCGAGACCGTCGAGAGCTATGAGAAGTACTACAACCGAGGCTTTATCGGGTACCGGAAGTCGGTCACCCAGGCGGGGCAATTCGCAGCCCTCGAATGGTCGGGCCAGGGTTCACTGTTATACGACCTCCTCGGTCGAGAGTACATCGATTGCCTCGGCGGTTACGGGATCTTCAGCGCGGGGGTGAACCACCCGAAGATCGTCAAGGCAGTCACCGATCAGATGCAGCGCATGGCGCTCAATAGTCAGGAGCTGCTGGAGCCCTGGCGGGCCGCCCTGTCCCGGGTTCTGGCCGAGGTTACTCCCGGGGATTTGCAGAACTCCTTCTTCATCAACAACGGCACCGATGCCATCGAAGGGGCGATCAAGCTCACCCGGCTCTATACCAAGCGGAACACTTTCATCTCGACCATCGGCGGGTTTCACGGCAAGTCCATGGGCTCGCTCTCGCTGATGGGAAAGGCATCGTTCCGTGAGCCGTTCCAGTTCGGCCTTCAGGACGTGCGCTTCGTGCCCTACGGCGACGCCGATGCCCTGCAGTACGAATTTGAGCGGTGCGAGGCGGTCGGGGTGCACATCGCGGGGCTGGTGCTGGAGCCGGTGCAGGGAGAAGCCGGAGGCGTTGTGCCTCCAGCCGAATACTTTCCCCGAGCTCGCGAGTTGTGCACTCAGTACGGGGCACTGCTCATCGCCGACGAGATCCAGACCGGAATGGGACGCACCGGGAAGCTCTGGGGTGTGGACCACTGGAACGTGGTCCCCGATATCATGTGCGTCGGGAAGTCGATCGGTGGCGGGGTCATGCCGCTCTCGGCGTTCATCTCGAGCGAGAAGATTTGGGAGGTGATGATTCCCAACCCGATCATCCATTCCACCACCTTCGGAGGGAACCCGCTGGCCTGCGCGGCCGGCCTGGCCGCAATCCAGGTGACTCTGGAGGAGGATCTACCGGGCCAGGCGGCGACTAAGGGTGAGTTTCTGCTCCGGGAGCTGGGTTGCCTGCAGCAGAAGTATCCCCAGGTGCTTGAGGATGCGCACGGTAAGGGCCTCCTCATCGGGATGGAGTTTCCGGTGCAGGAGATCGGCTGGAAGGTGGCGTCCGGGCTTTTTAAGCGAGGGGTGCTGGTGGCGGGCACCTATTCGAAGGCCCAGGTGATCCGGATCGAGCCCGCGCTGGGTATTCCGATGGAGCTGCTGCAGGAGATGTTGAACCGGCTGGAAGACACCTTCCGCGAGGTAGGCGCGACGTTGTAGCGAGCGGAGTAGTAATGGAAGGGAAAGGGCGGCCGAAGTGGCCGCCCTCTGTTTGCCCAATTGGAAGGCCCTGGCGCCAAGTTTATTCCGGCGACGCGGGTGCCTCCGGCTCTTCCTCCTCAACCTCATTCGACCAGCTGAGCGAGACCCCTCCCCAGAGCTTCGTGTCGCTCTCGTTCGAGGGTGAGGTGAATTTAGTGAAGTCGTCGCCGGCAATCACGACGTGGATAACGGGCGTGATCGAAACGGCGCCGGCCGAGAAGGGCACGCCAGCCGAGAGATCCAGGTGGGTGAAGCCATCATCCGCAAAGTTGGAAGACTCGTCGGACAGCAGGTCGTCGGGAACACCCTGTCCTGCGCTGAATCCCGCCGCCGCACCCAGGTCGATCGAGACTGCTTCGCTGGCTGCCAGCGAGTGGCTGAGGTTAGCCTCTATATAGGCCCCCTTGATCTTGTCCACGTCGTAGTAGACCGAGAGCTCGGGGCTGAGGGGGACGTCGAAGCCGAGCTTGCCATAGACCTCGACGGTGTTCGCCTCGCTGTCCAAGCCGCCATTCGGAGCGTCATCGAGATCGTTGGGGTATATGTAGCCGGTGACGCCGCCCGTCAGAGTCGCCTTCCCGGCCGGAAAGCTGATCTCTGCGTACGGATCGAACTCCGAGAGATTGAAGGAGGAAGTTCCGCCGCTTTCGCTGATGTCATCGTTGATATCGTCGTATGTGCCAAGATCAATATTGGCCCATCCGCCGACGGTGATCGAGGCGTTGCCTGCCGGGAAGCTTAGCCATAACCCGGGCTCGGCCACCGGCTTGTTCGTGAGGGTCAGCCCGCGCCAGACATAGGAGCTGAACAGGTCGAGGTCCACGCCGAATGTGGCCTGCGCGTGACCTGGAGTTGCGCCGGCCAGCGCACCGATAAGGACGAACGCTGCTCCACCGACTTTCGCTCGCTGCATGATGGTCTCCCAAAGCATGGGGAAGGTGAGACGCCCCTCAACAAAAAAGGCCCGCTTGGAGGTCAGCGGGCCGGGAACTACGGCAACATATACACCCCGACACCCCGCCGCCTAAGTGAAAGCGTCACAATTCGAGAGTCGATTCCAGCTGCGCGGCTTGTGGGGGAGCATGAGCCTAATGTAGGGGCGCAGGGTCGAGCGTCAAGGCTGTCTCGACCCTGCCTACGAGGTCACTGGTGTACGTCGAATCCTTCCACATGCAGGTCCAGGTTATGGTTGGCGCGAATGCCAACGATGCCCTTCACGTTGGTAGTCGCAGCATCCGCGGTGTAGACGGTCTGCCCGTTGACCTTGAAGTCGACCTTGCTGGGGTTCTGCTTGGCGTCGATCTCTAGAAGATTGGTGGCCTTCCCCTCGGCGTCCCGCTTCTTGACCGCCGGGTGGGCCGTCCAACCCTTGCTAACTTCGCTGGTCTTCTCGCCATCGCGCCGCTTGATGAGGTACGTCCCGTCATCCCGCACCAGGAAGTAAGTGTACTTCTGGCCCTTCCCCTCGAGGCCCTGACCTCCCATGAACAGTCCGTACCCCTCGGCATGCTTCAGCTTCTTCATCTGGTGGAAGGTGGCCAGGGTATGGAAGGGCCCCTTGGCCTGGTCGCTCTTTCGATAGAGAATCGTTGCGGGACCCAGCGTGAGATGATATCCGGGTGCCATGGTGACGAACTTGATGCTCTTGACGTCTCCGGTGCCGTCCGGCCGGGCAGACCATCCTGTCGGAAGCGTCCCACCCCCCTGCACCGCGTGATCGGCATCGGAGTCCTTCGGAGGCTGGTCCTGCGACTGGGCCGGTGCCGACGGCACATAGGCCAAGGCCAGGACGAGGCCGGCGGCAAAACCGCTAATACGCATGGTGATACCTCGACGATACAGAGTGTTGGGTTGCGGTGACCGAACAGTTCTGGCTAACTTCGGCCCCAAGGGCGGTTAATCCTCTTCCGGAGGCGGTTCGATGTCTTGGTTTGGAGTCCTTTTCGCATCCATTGGTGCCGGGCTCATCCTGGGGGCGCTCACCTACGTTTCCCTGCTCATTGGCGTGCTGATCCACTTCATGATCATCCTGATGGCTGGACCGTTGGTTGACCGGTTTCTCGCCAGGCGGGGCCGCAGGCCGGCTTAGACCGGAGGGGGCCCGGCGGAAGGCTCTTCCTCGTCCAGTGCGCCAGGCGTGGTGGCTGTCCGCATGGCCGCATCGTAGTTGATCTTTAGGCTGCCCTGCAACTCCCTCAGGCCGCGCACCTTAGTGGGTATCCCCCCACCGCTGCGAACCACCATGCCCATGCGTCCTGCCGTCTCCGCCAGACCAGCCATGCTGAGCGAGGCGGCGTTGCCCTTGATGTCATCGACCAGCCGGCCGAGCGCCCGCATCAGGGTTTCATCCACCCGCGGGAGGGCCAGTTGCTCGATTGTGCTGTAAATGCGTTGGAACTTCGGAGGCAGCAGCGTGAGATAGGCCAGCTGCGCCTGTTGGCGGCTCGACAGCTTGGGTGCCATGGTAGCCCTGGAACGAGAGACCGTGAATTTAGCACATGGGCCGGGCGTTGGGGCGAATGAATCTCCGCTGGCGCCGCTCCGTAGTGTGCAGGTTCTTGACTGTTTCAGCCTGCAAATGTGATCGCATACGGGTGCCATTTGCCGGCCTACGCTGGGTGAAACCGAGCCGCCGGTCGATTCGGAGGCCGTTCGTTCGACTTAATACTATGAGCTCGCCGAAGGTCAGGCGGCATGGGGCCGCCGCTGTCTGATCCTGGAAGGGTACCGTCATGAAAATTTCGGACATGTCGATTCGGAGGCCGGTCCTGGCCAGCATGCTGAGCCTGGCGCTGGTGCTCTTCGGCGTCATTGGATACACCCAGCTCGCGGTTCGCGAGTTCCCCGATGTCGACGCCCCCATCGTCTCCGTCACCACGGTATTGCCGGGAGCCAATCCCCAGGTGGTCGAGTCGGCGGTAACCGACATCCTCGAGGAGGAGCTGAGCACGGTCGAGGGACTGCGCACCCTTACGAGCTCCAGCGGGGAAGGTGTCAGCAACATCACCCTGGAGTTCAACCTGGAGCGGGGCGTGGAGGCGGCGGCGCAGGACACCCGGGACAAGGTCGCCCGAATCCGGGAGCGCCTGCCGGAGGACGTCGAAGAGCCGGTGGTAGCCAAGCAGGATGCCGACGCACAGCCGTTCTTCTGGCTGGCCCTGTCCGGCGAGAATTACGACCTGCTCCAGCTCTCCGACCTGGGCGACCGGCTGGTCAAGTCCCGCTTGCAGACGCTTCCCGGGGTGGGCCAGGCCCGGATCTTCGGTGAGCGGCGCTTCTCGATGCGGGTCTGGCTATCCCCCTCCGAGCTTTCCGCCCGCGGCCTGACCGTACAGGATGTCCAGCAGGCCATTCGGAGCCGCAACGTGGAGGTGCCCGCCGGGCGCATCGAATCGGAGCGCCGGGAGTTCACCGTCCGCTCGCTGGGTGAGCTCAAGACCCCGGAGGAGTTCGGTAATCTGGCGGTGAGTAACACCGGCGGCATTCTGGTCAAGCTCAAGGACCTGGGTCGGGTGGAGCTGGGACCGGAAGATGAGCGGAGTGCCCTCCGCTTCAAGGGCATCCAGTCGATCGCGATTGGCGTCGTCCGTCAGTCCAAGTCGAACATCATCTCGGTATCGGACGCGATCAGCGCCGAGCTTCCCAGGATCCAGGCGTCGCTGCCGCCGGGGGTCACCCTCAACATCGGGTTCGACCAGTCGATCTTCGTCAAACGCTCCATCAAGGAAGCCGAGGAGACCCTGCTGATCGCCGCCCTGCTGGTGGTGGTCATCATTTTCATCTTCCTGCGCAATCTGCGGGCGACGATCATCCCCGGGCTGGCGATCCCGACGTCCATCGTGGCGGCGTTCGCCATCATGTACTTCATGGGCTTCTCGATCAACAATTTCACCCTGCTCGCGCTCACGCTCGCCATCGGCATCGTGGTGGACGACGCGATCATTGTTCTAGAGAACGCCTACCGCCACCAGGAAGAGCTTCACGAGTCGCCCGAGGAGGCCGCCATCAACGGCACCCGGGAAATCGCCTTCGCGGTGCTCTCGACCACCATCGCACTGGTGGCCGTGTTCACCCCGCTCGCCTTCCTGAAGGGCTCCACCGGGCGCTTGTTCAACGAGTTCGGTGTCGCGGTCGCGGGGTCGGTAATTATCTCGGGTTTCGTAGCGCTCACCCTGACCCCAATGCTCTGCGCCAAGATCCTCCGGGTACCGCAGCGGCATGGGCCGCTTTACCGGATTCTGGAGAACGGATTCAATAGTCTGGCCTCCGGCTACGCGCGCAGCCTGGCCTTCACCCTCCGCCACCGGCTGGTCGTCGTGGGTCTGACCGCTCTGGTGACCCTCAGCGCATTCTTCGTCTTTCGGTCGCTCAAGCGGGAGTTCGTCCCCGCTGAGGACCGGGGGTGGTTCCTGACGTTCATCATTGCCCCGGAGGGCTCCTCGCTGGCGTATACCGACAGCTACCAGCGCCGGGCCGAGGCAATCCTCTCCAAGACCAAGGACATCAACAGTTTCTTCAGCGTGGTAAACATCGGCGACGGGGTCAGCCGAGGCATCATCTTCACCAACTTGGAGGACTGGTCCAACCGCAAGCGGTCGGTGATGGAAGTCGTGGATGAGGTGCAGGGCCAGTATTTCGGGATCCCGGGTATTTTCGCGTTCGCCAGCAACCCGCCGGCCTTCGGGTGGGGCAGCCCGGTGAACTTCGTCATCCAGCACTCGGATTTCGATCTGTTGGCCAAGGGGAACGACACTCTGCTCGCCCGTGCCCGTCAGGTACCGGGACTGGTCAACGTGGACAGCGACCTCCGCGTCAACAAGCCCCAGCTCACGGTGAGCTTCGACCGGGATAGGGCCGAGGACCTGGGTGTGTCCGTATCGGACGTGGCCACCACCCTTCAGGTACTCCTGGGCGGCAGTCAGACCGGAACGTTCACCCGGGCCAACAAGCAGTATGACGTGATCGTGCAGCTCGACCCCAAGGCCCGGGCCACGCCCAGTGACATGACAGGGTTGTATGTCCGGGGCCGCGATGCCCAGCTGGTGAAGCTGGAGGCGCTCGCCACGGTGCAGGAAGGCGTCGGACCCCGGGAGCTGAACCACTTCCAGCGGGTTCGCTCCGCAACCATCACCGCAAGCCTGGCCCCCGGGTTCACGCTCGGGGAGGCGTTGGACTCACTGACGACGATCGCGAATGATGTGCTGCCCAAGGGCAGCAGCACCGCGCTTGCCGGCGAATCGCGCGAGCTGGAGGAAAGCGGCTCGGCGCTCTACTTCGCCTTCCTTCTGGCGCTGGTGGTGGTCTTCATGGTTCTCGCCAGCCAGTTCGAGTCGCTGGTGCACCCGTTCACGGTGCTGCTGGCGGTGCCGCTCGCGGTTACCGGTGCGCTGCTCACGCTCAAATTCGCGGGATCGACCCTCAACGTGTACAGCCAGATCGGAATGATTCTTCTGATCGGACTGGTCACCAAGAACTCCATTCTGCTGGTGGAGTACATCAACCAGCTGAAGGAACGCGGCATGGATACCCTTGCTGCGGCGCAGGAGGCCGGCCGGATTCGACTGCGTCCCATCCTGATGACGTCGGTGGCCACCGTTGCCGGCGCGCTTCCGATCGCGCTCGGGCTGGGCGCCGGCTCCCTCAGCCGTCGTCCGCTGGGCTACGCCATCGTGGGCGGACTGATGTTCTCCACCCTGCTCACACTGTACGTCGTCCCCTCGGTGTATGTGATCTTCGACGGACTGTTTCAGCG
>Ga0190265_10001964_pt1 | contig 13625 bp, 14 predicted proteins | sample Popmic124T_FD_133135 | JGI IMG/M metagenome (GOLD analysis project Ga0190265, IMG submission 133135) | Populus adjacent soil microbial communities from riparian zone of Indian Creek, Utah, USA - 124 T | ecosystem: Environmental > Terrestrial > Soil > Riparian zone | place: USA: Utah | collected... | reverse complement strand
GAGGTCAGATCGCCGTCTCCTCGTCCGGTTGGCAGCCCAGTTCCGCCGTGACGGCCGTCCTCAACTCGGATCCCGTCACCCTCGGCACCCTGACCGCGAGCTCCACAGGGCTCGTCACCGGGTCGCTGACGGTGCCGTCGTCCGTCCCGGCGGGTGCCCACCAGCTGGTCCTCACCGGGACCGACGCGGCCGGCCTGAGCCGGACGGTGCGGGCGCCGGTCACCATCACGGGGGCGACGACCACCTCGACCACCTCCGGAGCGAACCAGCTCCCGAAGACCGGGTCGTCGACGCGACCCCTCGTGATCTGGTCGGTGTTGCTGATGATGTTCGGAAGCGCGGCCGTGCTCCTCGGGCAGTCGCCTCGGTTCCAGCAGCCAGAGACACGGTGACAGCAATCGCCACTGAGCCCCGGCTGGGGTGGCGCGCCCGGCGCGCCGCCATCGACGTACCGGAGCTCAGTGGCCGTCTGCAGGTCGCACGCGCCGCGCTGGTGGTGGTCTTCATCGTCTCGATCAGCTTGTTGATCGAGCTCTTCGTGGCGAGCAACCTGCAACAGCGGGCGGCCCAGCAGCGAGCGTTCGACCGAATCCGCAGCGAGCTGGCGACGGGCACCGCGCCCATCGGGCCCGCCGACAGCGACGGTCGTCTGCTCGCCGCCGGGTCGCCGATCGCTTACATGGAGATCCCGTCCATCGGGCTTCGGCAGGTGATCGGGGAGGGAACGAGCTCGGCGACCCTCTTCGGCGGGCCGGGGCACCGGCGCGATTCGGTCTTCCCCGGCAACCCGGGGGTCAGCGTCGTGCTCGGGCGGCGAGCTGCCTTCGGTGGGCCGTTCCAGCGCCTCGAGGATCTCCGCAAGGGGGCCCTCATCCTCATCACGACCGGGCAAGGCAAGTTCGAGTACCGGGTCACGGGGTTGCGCGAGGAGGGCGATCCCGTGCCCGCACCGGTCGGCTCGGGCGAGGGCCGTCTGCTGCTGGCGACGGCGGCGGGTAGGCCGTTCCTCCCCGACGGCGTGCTCCGGGTCGACGCCGACCTCGAGACACCGGCCGTGGGTGGCGCCAGGCCAACGGTGGCCAGCACCGCGCTGCCACCGTCGGAGCAGATCATGGGCGCGGACACCAGCACCCTCTGGGCCCTCGCCCTCTGGCTGCAGGCCCTCACGATCATCGCGGTCGGCGCCGTGTGGGCGTGGCATCGGTGGGGCCGGGCCCGCGCCTGGGTCGTGTTCCTCCCGCCGCTGCTCCTCGTCGGCCTGTCCGCGGCCGACGAGGCGGCGCGACTGATGCCGAACCTACTTTGAGCCCAGGAGCCGTCTTCTGATGTCCACATACGATCTGCCGCAGGACGAGCGAACCTCGTTCCCTGGAGCGTCTGTCGTCCAGCTGATCGCGGGCGATCCGAGCAGCCTTGACGCGACCGTGGCCCCCATCCATCCGGCCACCGTCATGCTCACCGACACGAGGATCGTGGCCGTCGAGGGCGACGTCGAGTGGGCGTGGCTGCTGGACGATCTCGAGGCGGTGCACCACGGCTCCGACGAGCCTTGGTCGATCTTCGTCGTGCCCGGCGTGGCCGACCACGGGGTCGCACTGCGTCCCGTGGACGCCCCGGAGTTCCGCCGCCAGCTCGACGCCCTCAGGCCTGCTGTCTCGGGCGCGCCCGCTCCTCGTGCGGCGGAGCCTGCCGTCCCTGATCCTCCCGCGCCTCTGGGCGCGCCAGCGGCTCCGGCCCCGCTTGGCATCGGCTGGACCGCGTCCGCCCCGACCGAACTGGTCGACGTGGTCGCCGCCGGCGGGCCCGGCGCGCCTCCCGTCCGTCCTCCCGTGACGGCGGACGGCGAGCCGATGGTCGAGCCGGGATGGTCCGTCGATCGGCCGACGGACGACACGACCATCGCGGTCCGCCCCCGCGACCGCGGCGTTCGAGGAGCGATCTTCCAACGAGTGCGCGCCGCCCGTGACGCCGCGCAGTCGTCTCGGCCGGCGGGAGTCAGCGCCGCCGGGCCCGCCCCGCTCGTGGCCAGCGAGATCTCGGCCTGGTTCGGCAGCCACTACGTGCTCGATCGGGTGTCCCTGGAGATGCCGGCGAGCCAGGTGACGGCCCTCATCGGGCCGTCCGGTTGCGGCAAGTCGACCTTCCTGCGGATCCTCAACCGCATGCACGAGCTGATCCCGTCGGCGGCGCTGGCCGGCGAGGTGCTCCTCGACGGCCAGGACGTCTACGACCCGTCGCGCAAGATCACCGATGCCCGCCGGGAGATCGGGATGGTGTTCCAGAAGCCCAACCCGTTCCCGGCCATGTCGATCTACGACAACGTGGTCGCCAGCCTCCAGCTCACCGGCACCAAGGCCACCACGGATGAGAAGGACGAGATCGTGGAGACCTGCCTGAGCAAGGCGGGCCTCTGGAACGAGGTCCGGGATCGGTTGCGTCAGCCCGGCGGCGGGCTGTCGGGGGGCCAGCAACAGCGGCTCTGCATCGCGCGGGCCCTCGCCATCCGACCCCGTGTGCTCCTGATGGACGAGCCGTGCTCGGCGCTTGACCCCACGTCGACCCGGCGCATCGAGCAGACGATCCACGAGCTGGCCGCCGAGGTGACGATCGTGATCGTCACCCACAACATGCAGCAGGCGTTGCGGGTGTCCAACCGCTGTGCCTTCTTCCTGGCCGAGCAGGGGACCCCGGGCGTGATCGTCGAGCACGGCCCGACGGACCTCATGTTCGACTCGCCCCAGGACCAGCGCACGAGCGACTACGTGACCGGCCGGTTCGGATAGCGCGCTTGTGAACCCGGCGTCCCCGGACGCACGGAGCGGTTCCCGGAAGTCTTCACTTTCGGGCCACGTTGCCGACGAACAGGCTCGTCATAGTTCCTCGCGTGCGACGCGACCGACGTCCGCACCTTCCGGGCGATGGCGCCTGGTCGCAAACCACAAAGGGGACCTGAACTTGCAAAGGTTGACGAACTCCCGCAGGCCGCTGCGGACGAGGGTGGCCGCTGTGGCCGCCATCGCCGCCACGGGCCTAGGCGCACTGATCGCCACCGGCAATCCGGCCACCGCCGACCCGAAGCAGTACGCGGCGGCCACGGGTGTCGGCTCCGACACCTCGCAGGACGTGCTGAACGCCCTTGCTGGGTTCACGCCGCTTCCCAACGCCTCCGGCGCTGGCACGAACTTCACCCCCGCCCAGAGCAGCGCTGCCTCCGGCAAGCGCCAGCTGGCTTCCTGGGATGCGGTCGGCTCGGCCTGCATCACCCCCAAGGCCCCCGGCGCGACGTTCACCCGCCCGAACGGCTCGTCTGCCGGTCGCCGCGCGCTGAGCCGCGCGATCGACGGCACCAGCTACGACGCGGCCAGCTGTGGCGGCGGCACCAAGCCGGTGTCCGGCCTCATCCAGTTCGCCCGGTCTTCGGCTGGTCCGCCGGTTGCCGGCACGGACCTCACCTACCTCCCGTTCGGCCGCGACGGCATGAGCTTCGGGTATTACCGCAGCGCCGGTGCGCCCGTGACGACGCTCACCAGCGCCGAGCTGAACCAGCTGTTCACGACCGGGCCGGCCACCATCGGCGGCGTCGAGATGATCCCGTGCGGCATCCAGACCGGCTCTGGCACGTTCCAGTTCTGGAACACGGCACTCGGGATGACCACGACCCAGGAGGCCGCCGGCACGGCGACCTGCAACAACGCCGCTCTGGCCGCCGGGCTCAACACCGGAACGGCCGGTCGTGCGCAGGAGAACGATGGCAACGCCGTCAAGGCCCGTGGTGATCTCCCCGCCTTCGCCGGCAAGCAGATCGTCATCGGCTTCTCCGCCGCCAACTTCATCTCCCAGTCGAACGGTGTCGTCACCAGCCAGCTGCCCTCGCCTGCGGGCACCGTCAACCTCGGCTCCATCGACGCCCTCGGCCAGCCCTACACCGGCACCGTGCCGAACCTCGCCCCGAGCGCGACCTTCTACGCCAGCACCGTCTACGGACGCGACATCTACAACGTCGTCTCGAAGGCGCTGCTCGACGGTCCGGGCAACAACGACATCAAGACCCTCTTCGTCGGGCCCACCTCGGGTGTGTGCTCGCTGACGGCGACCATCCAGACCTTCGGCATGTTGGCTCTCGGTGCGAACTGTGGCAGCACCAGCCTCACCGGCGCCTTCCTTGCCGGGACGCTCTGATCGCCGATTCCAACCTTCAACCACACACCTCGTACCAACCCAAGTCGACAGAAAAGGACCTAACCGAATGAAGCGAACCTCTAAGCGGGTCTGGTCGGGGCTGCTGGCGATTGCCACTGCCGCCGCGATCGTTCCCCTCCTCGGGGCTCCGGTGGCCAGCGCCGCCGGAGTCCCTCAGCCGGGCGGTGCCTCCGTCCGCGCCGCCGGAGGAGCCGTGGCGCTCAGCTCCGGCAACAGCGACACCACCTTCACGCTCCGGCTCCCCGCCGGCGCCTCGTGTGGTGGGGACAGTGCCAACGACGGCTACCGGGTGCAGAGCTACATGGTGCCCGCGTCCGTCGATCCCGCGACGCTGACCTTCAACGCCGCTGGCCCCATCCCGAACACGCTCGGTGCCGGGTTCCGTCAGCCGCTCTACGACACCGCGGGCTCCCCGTTCGTGGACGCACAGACGGCGAACGCGACCACGCCCCCCGGTCCTGGCCCGATCATCAACATCCCGGACTTCAACTACGGGTCGGCGTTCGTTCCCGGCAACATCCCGCCGGGCGCGTACAACCTCGGCATCGCCTGCACCTTGGGCCCTGCCGGCGCCACCCAGATGAAGGAGTTCTGGAACGTCACGAAGACGTTCACCACGAACGTCGCCACAGGTGGCACCGCGCAGGTCAGCTGGGGAGTCGGTGCAGTTCCGGGCGCTCCGACGCTGACCGGCGTGACTCCTAGCGACACCATCCTGACGGCGGCCTTCACGGCGATCGCGTCGACGCCTGCCACCACCGGTTTCGCGGTGACGGCCACGCCGACGGTGGGGGCTCCGGTCACCGCGACCGGTGCCGGGTCGCCGATCACCGTGACGGGCCTCACCAACGGCACGCCGTACAGCCTGACGGTGCGCGCGACGAACCCAGTGGGCGACAGCGTCGAATCCAACGCTCTCTCCGGAACCCCCAACCCCGCCCGTCCGGCCGTCACAGGGCTCACGGCGACGCCTGGAACCGGGTCCCTGAACGTCGACTGGAGCTACGCGGGTCCCACGGTTTCCGGGTACAGCGTCACCATCGTCCCCAATGAGGGGTCCACCGTCGTCGACGTGCCCGGTACCTCGGCCCAGATCACGGGCCTTACCGCCGGCACGCTCTACACGGTCACGGTCACGCCGACCTACGCCTCATCGCCGCCGGGCACGCCGGCATCGGTCGGGCCGGTCACACCGAACAGCGACCAGACCCTTCAGCAGCACATCGAGGTCACCCGCCCTGTTGGTGCCCTCGTGCTGACGCAGGTCTGCGGGGCGTTCGGTGCGCTCGACGCGGAGGCTGCGTCGCCCGGGTTCCCGGCTGGGTTCACCGCGGCGGGTGCGATCGCCCCGGCTCCCGGCGCTGGTGCACCGTTCCTCAACTGGGACGACGCGCTGGCGACGGGCCTCGAGGGCACGAACCCCGACAGCGCAAACCTCCCGGGGTATCCGTACCCCGCGGACGCGGACGGCCTGTCCACCGCCGCCTACCCGACCCACTGTGGGATCGACCTCGACAAGGGCAAGTTCGTGACCTCGGGTCCCGGCGCCGGGCAGTTCTTCGCTGCCAGCGGCCGGCTCAACGAGGTGACCGTCGTGGACACCCGTGACACCGACGAAGGTTGGACCGTCAACGGCACGATGGGCACGTTCTCGAAGCCCGGCTCGAGCTTCAGCGGCAACCACCTCGGGTGGACGCCGAAGCTGACGAGCGACACGCCGGCCTTCGACGACGACCTCGACCCCGGCACCGCTGACTACTCCCAGGCTGCTGCCGCCGGTGCTTCGGTGGCTCCCCGGAGCACGGGAGCGGCGGGCATGGTCGCCGGTCAGGCACTCGGGACCGCCCCGGTCAACAGCGGGCTCGGCATCGCGGTGTTCAACGCCCGGCTCAAGCTCCTCATCCCGGTCACGGCCGTCAACGGCCTCTACGAAGGGACCTTGACCTTCACGGTCGCCTAGCTCCCAGATCCAACTGCAAAACGCACGTCGTACGAGCGGTACGGGGCCACATCGCCCCGTACCGCTCTCGACGTTCCCGACACGAAGAGGCACCCACCTGCGATGACCACCTGCCGACGACTCCTGGTCGCGACGACCGTCCTGACGATGGCCATGGGCGCGGCGGCGCCGTCGTCCTGGAGCCAGTCCGAGCCGGCGCCCGGCGAGGAGGTCGTGCACAGCTGGGCGCTCGCGCCCGTCGGCTCCGCCGATCCGGGCCAGGCCGGCAACCGGCCCAACCTGTCCTACGAGGCGGACCCCGGCGCGGAGCTGACGGACGGCGTCACCCTCTTCAACTACAGCAACGTGCAGCTCACCTTCCGCATCTACGCCACCGACGCGTTCAACAACGCGTCCGGCGAGTTCGACCTGCTCGCCACGGGGGAAGAGCCCAAGGACGTCGGATCCTGGATCACCCTGCCCCAGGCCAACATCACCGTCCCGGCCCAGTCGCAGGCCACCCTGCCCATCACCATCAAGGTCCCGGCCGACGCACGCGCCGGCGACCATGCCGGCGCCATCCTCGCCTCCTCGGAGGCCGCGAGCACCGCACCCGACGGCAAGATCGTCACCCTCGACCGCCGCACCGGGTCGCGCGTCTACATCCGCGTCGCCGGCCCGCTCGAGCCCGAGCTCGCCATCGAGAACGTGAAGACCACGTACACGCCCGCCCTCAACCCGCTCGGCGGAACGGCCAAGGTCTCCTACCGCATCCAGAACCGCGGCAACGTGCGGCTCGGCGGCGCCCACAGCGTCTCCATCTCCGGTCCCTTCGGCACCTTCACCAAGCGGGTCGCCGTCAAGGACCTCACCGAGCTCCTGCCCGGCGAAGCCGTCACCCTGCACGCGACGTTCGACGACATGCCGGCCACGGCACTGGCCTTCACCAAGGTGCGGCTGGAGCCCTCGTCGGGCGACGGCGCGCAGGAGCTGTCCACCGTCAGCCGGCGGGGGATCGGGCTCGCGCCGCCCATCACGCTCATCCTGTTGACCCTGGCTGCGTGGCTGGCCCTCCGAGCCCGGCGGGCCTACCGGCGGCACCAGGGTGAGGAGCGGCAGCTCGAGGTGCAGCCGACGTGAGACGAGCGATCCGCCTGGCGGCAGCGGTGGTCGTGGCCGCGATGACCTGTGGGATGCACGGGGCGACGGCCGGCGCGCAGGACGACGCCATCAGCGGGCCGACCGTCACCCTGGACCGGCATTCGATGCGCCCGGGGGAACGGGTGCTCGTCACCCTGGACGGTTTCCGGGGCAACGCCGTGACGCTCTCCGTGTGCGGCAACCAGGCGCGGCGGGGCTCGGTCGACTGCAACATGGCGGCCAGCGAGGGGATCCGCCTCGACCGCGACGGAACGTCCACGCTGACCGAGGTGCCGATCGAGGCGCCCGACACCACCTGCCCGTGCCTGGTACGCGTGTCCACCAAGACCTTCGACCAGCTCGCGGTCGCTCCGATCGAGCTCATCGGCCATCCGGTCGGCCCGATCGTCGGGTCGAGCGCGCTGACGCCGCTCGAGGTGTCGGTGTCCGCGCGGCGGGCCCCGCACGGGTTGATCGCCAACGTCCGCTCGGCCCTCGGCGGTCCCACCGCCTACGACGTCACCGTGTCGGTGCGCAACCGCTCCACGGAGCGGCTCGAGCACATCGTCCTCGCCGGCGCGGCCGGACGCAGTCGCGACGACGACTCGACCGCGCTCGAGCTCCCCGTGCCGGGTCCGCTCGATCCCGGGCAGACCTGGGAGCAGGTGGTGCGCAGCGAGCTGCCGGCCCCGGTGCTGGGCGGCTTCGTGTGGGAGGTCACCGCGTCGGGCGCCGGGCCCTCGGTCACCGCGAGCGACACCACCCGTTCGTGGCCGCTGGGCTTCGTGCTCCTCGTGCTCGTCTTCCTGGGCACCGTCGGCGCCATCGTCTGGCGCCGGATCGCCCGGCATCGGGCCCTCGACGCGGACGACGACGCCGAGGACATGGATGGGCACTCGGGTGAGCGCCGGGACGAGGTAGACGCCGACCGCCTGGTCGTTGTCTGAGCCTTCGCCCGATCGATCCCGAGCGTTCACCGTCACGCCATCGAGCGGCCACCGGACCGCTCCTACCATCCGTTCGTGCGGGCGGACGTACGGGCACTGGTCATCACCGACAGTCAGAGGTGGGGTCGGGACATGGGGGCCCGGCTCGAGGCCGAGGGCTACCTCGTCGCCCTCGACGACGGCCGTGACGTCTCGCCCGGGTCGACCGCGACCTGCGACATCGCGGTCGTCGACCTGGGTCTGACGAGCCGGTCTTCCTCCGAGGTCCTCACGGCACTGCGGGCCCGGAGCTCCATGCCGATCCTCGCCGTCTCGCCGATCGAGCTCCGATCGCCGATGGTGCTCGAGGCGTACGAGGCCGGGGCCGATCAGGTCGTCATCGAGTCGGTGGGCCCGCGCGAGCTCGTGGCGCGCATCCGTGCGCTGATGCGCCGCACGCCGGCTCAGGCCGGCGACCTCGACGGAGGGTTCGTCGACGTCGGCTCGTTCACCGTCGATGCCGCGACGTGCATCGCCACGGTCGAGGGCCAGAAGGTGAAGCTCACGGCCGACGAGTGCGCGGTCGTGCTCGCGCTGGTGCGTCGGCCCGGCGCGGTCGTGCAACGCGAGGACCTGGCCGCACAGATCCCGGGAGGCCACCCGGGAGCGATGCTCGACTCGCTCGTGCGCCAGCTCCGCAACAAGCTCGAGGCGGTGGAGGGCCGGCGCCGGATCGAGGCCGTGCGCGGCGTCGGGTTCCGCGTCGCGATCGACGCGGATCTGGCCGGTCCGTGGCAACCGGAGGCTGACGAGCCGTTGGAAGGGCTGGCCTGCGCCTGAGGTCGGCGCCGCTTGGCCCGTACGCTTGGACGGATGTGCGAGCCGCCGCCGACACCCGACCTGCGGCTCTCGCGGCGACACCTGCTCGCGGCCGCGCCCCTCGGGGTCGTGGGCGCGGCGCTGTTCGGTGGGCTGCGACCGGTGGCCGCGGCGGCCGGGCTGTCGATCGTCCCCCGCAGTGAGTGGGGGCCGTCGCTCACGCCGACCGGCCCGGTGCCCGACGAGCCCGACGTGCGATTCCTCCTCGTGCACCACTCCGTGAACGCCAACACCTACGCCGCGTCGGCCGTCCCCGGGATCCTCTCGGGCATCTTCAACTTCCACACCGGCGACAAGGGCTGGCCCGACATCGCGTACAACTTCTTCGTCGACCGCTTCGGCGGGGTGTGGGAGGGGCGGCTCGGGAGCCTGGCCGGTGCGAAGGCGGTGGACGCAACCGGTGGCAGCCAGGGCTTCGCGCAGGTGTGATGCTTCCTTGGCGACCACTCCAGCGCGGCCCCCACCGCGGCGGCGCAGGCGTCGATGGGCGCGGTGCTCGGCTGGCTGGCCGGGCGCCACGGCGTCGACCTGGCCGACGGGGCGCGGGTGCAGTTCACGTCACGCGGCTCGAACCGCTACGCGAAGGGCGCCGCGGTCGACGTGGCCACCGTGTCGGGCCATCGAGATGTCAGCCAGACCGCATGCCCGGGCGACGCCGCCTACGCGCTCGTGACCGACGGCACCTTCCGCCGCCTCGCGCGCGGCGGCGCCCCCATCACCGCGCCCCCGGCCACCGCTCCGCCCACGACACGCGCCGCTGCGCCGACAACCACGGCGGCGACGTCGACCACCGTCGCCGCAGCCACCACCACGTCGACCGTTCCGGCCAGCTCGACGAGCTCGTCCACCTCCACAGTCCCGACCGGCATCGCCGCCCCACTGGTGCGCGACGACGACACCGGCGGATCGTCCGGCCTGGCCCAGGCGGCGGCCGGCGCCGGCGTTCTCGCCCTCGTCGCAGCCGGCCTGATCGCGGTGCGCGCCCGCCGGCAGCCCTAGCCGAGGACGGCGCGGAGCAGCTCCAGGCGCTCGGGCACCACTCGCCACCACATCCAGCGGCCCCGCTTCTCGCCGACGATGAGGCCGGCCTCGGCGAGTGTCTTCGTGTGGTGGCTGATGGTGGGCTGCGACTTGCCGAGCGGCTCCATCAGGTTGCAGGAGCAGGCCTCACCCTCGGCGGCGATGATCGACAGGAGGCGGAGGCGGATCGGGTCGGCCAAGGCGGCGAACACGCGGGCCAGGTCCTCGGCGCCCACCTCGCTGAGGGCTGCGTCCTGGAGGGGAGCGCAGCAGAGGTCGGCGTCAGCCTTGATCTCGAGCTTCGTGGACATTTCTCCGTCCTCCTATTGACAATCATCGATATATTCGCGATGGTCAATGTATCGACAGACGTAAATCTAACCAGGAGGCAGGGAAGTGTCCAGAGTCCAGCTCGCCCTCAACGTGTCCGACATCGACGAAGCCGTCGCCTTCTACAGCAAGCTCTTCGCCACCGAGCCGGCCAAGCGCCGCCCGGGCTACGCCAACTTCGCGGTGGCCGAGCCGCCGCTGAAGCTGGTGCTGATCGAGAACCCGGATGCGGTCGGGCGCTTGAACCACCTCGGCGTCGAGGTCTTCTCCACGGCCGAGGTCACGGCCACGCAGCGCCGGCTGGCCGACGAGGGCCTGGCCACCGCGGTCGAGGAGAACGTCACCTGTTGCTATGCGGAGCAGGACAAGGTGTGGGTCGACGATCCCGACGGCGCCCCGTGGGAGGTCTACACCGTGCTCGCCGACTCCGACGTGCCTCACGGCGAGCTCCAGGGCGACGTGTGCGGCGCCGGTGCCTGCGGCACCTCCGCTGGAGAGTCGCCGAGCGACCCGATCGATGTGGGCACGGATTCAGGGACGGCGCTGCGCCGTTTGGAGGACTCGCCTGACGGCTCGCCCTCAAGGTCCGTCGCCGGCTGCTGCTGAGCGGTTGGCCGCTCGTCCCACGCTTGCTGCCCGGACCCTCGCCGAGGGTCTGGGCACGGGGCTGCTCGTGGCCGTCGTCGTCGGCTCGGGCATCGCTGCCCAGCAGCTGTCCACCGACGACGTCGGCCTCCAGCTGCTCGAGAACTCCATCGCTACCGTCCTCGCGCTCGCCGCGCTGATCCTCACCTTCGGCGCGGTCTCGGGCGCGCACTTCAACCCGGTGGTCACCCTGGCCGAACGCCTGGGCGGGAAGCTCGACACGCGATCGGCGGGCGCCTACGTCGGTGCCCAGATCGCGGGCGGATGCCTCGGCACCGTGGTCGCCAACCTCATGTTCGAGCTGCCGGCCATCGAGCTGTCGACCCACGACCGGGCCACGGCCGCACACGCCCTGGCCGAGGTCGTCGCCACCTTCGGGCTGCTGACGATCATCTTCGGCGTCGTCCACTCGGGCCGCGCCGCCGCAGTGCCGATCGCCGTGGCCGGCTACATCGGAGCGGCCTACTGGTTCACGTCGTCCACGTCGTTCGCCAACCCGGCGGTGACCATCGCTCGCTCCCTGTCCGACACCTTCGCCGGCATCCGCCCCGCTTCCGTGCCGTTGTTCGTCGCGGCCCAGCTCGCCGGTGGCCTGCTCGCCATCGCCGCCGCCCAGATCCTGTTCCCCCAACCCGAACCTTCACTGGAGGAGATCCTCGATGCCTGATCTGGATTCCCTGTCCCCCGACCAGAAGCTGGCCCTCAAGACGGCCACCAAGACCCTGCGATCGGAGTTCGAGGGCACCTTCGCCCCGGAGACGATCGAGCTGTTCCTGCAGACGAGCTTCGACCAGTTCGCCGATCGGGCGAAGTTCACCAACTTCCTCCCGCTGATGGCCGAGCGCTTCGCCCGCCAGCGGCTGAAGGCCCTCGCCAAGGTCGAGGGCAAGGGAGACCACGGCATCCCCATCGTCCTCTTCCTGTGCGTGCACAACGCGGGGCGTTCTCAGATGGCCCTCGGGTGGTTCGACAAGCTGGCCGGCGATCGGGCGGTCGCCTGGTCCGGGGGCAGTGAACCAGGCGTCGAGGTGAACCCGGCGGCCGTCGAGGCGATGGCCGAGGTCGGCATCGACATCACCGCTGCGTACCCCAAGCCGTGGACCGACGAGATCGTCCAGGCCGCCGACGTCGTCGTCACGATGGGTTGCGGCGACGCCTGCCCGTACTTCCCCGGCAAGCGCTACGAGGACTGGGAGCTCGAGGACCCCGCGGGCCAGGGCGTCGACGCCGTCCGCCCCATCCGCGACGACATCGAGCAACGAGTCCGCCAGCTCCTCGCCGAGCTCGCCGTCTCCGTCGCCTGATCAGTCGGCGGTGCCGAACAGTGCCGCGACGACGTCGTCGGCCCCGTCCGGCGCTCGGACCTCGAGCCCCACGCCGCGGTCGTCGACCGTGACGGCGAACGAGAAGAACGCGCAGCAACGCTGCTCTGCAGCGGCGAGCAACGCCAGCTGATCGACGGCGACCGTCTCGTCGAACTCGACCCGCAACCCGCCGTCAGCCGTGGCGATCCGGGCTCGTGCCTGCTCCAAGAGCGTGCTCCAGCCCGCCACTCGGGCAGGCATGTCGTCCGCTGCGAGCGTGCACGCGACCGGCGGTCCATCCGAGGCGGGGTGGGCGCTCATGATCCAAGGCTACGGCTGCGGCTGCGGCTGCGGCTGCGGAAGCTGCGGAAGCTGCGGAGGCGGAGGCTGTTGCCGACGACCGAGACGCTCGAGAAGGCCATGGCCGCGCCGGCCAGGATCGGGTTCAGGAGCCCGACGGCGGCGACCGGGATGAGCACGACGTTGTAGGCGAAGGCCCACCCGAGGTTCTGCAGGATCGTCCGGAACGTGCGGCGAGACAGACGGATGGCCGTGGCCACGCCGTCGAGGTCGGCCGAGAGCAGGGTGATGTCGGAGGACTCGATGGCGACATCGGTGCCCGTCCCGATGGCGATGCCGAGATCTGCCTGCACGAGGGCAGGTGCGTCGTTCACGCCATCGCCGACCATCGCGACCACTCGGCCGTCGGTCTGCAGCCGGCGGACCTCGTCGACCTTGTCCTGCGGGAGGACCTCGGCCAGCACGCGGTCGATGCCGACCGCCTCGGCGATGCTCTCCGCGGTGCGCCGGTTGTCGCCCGTGATCATGACGACCTCGATGCCCATGGTCCGGAGCTCGGCCACCGCGGCAGGCGCGCCGTCCTTCAGCATGTCGGCCACGGCCAGCACGCCCTGCACCCGGCCGTCCCACCCGGCGAGGATCGCGGTCTTGCCCTCGCCCTCGAGCCGCCCGACCGCGGCCTCGAGGGTCGCGTCCGCCACCAGCCCGGCCTGGTGCAGGTGCAGGCGACGTCCGACGTGCACGACCGCGCCCTCGACCTTCCCCGTGACGCCGTGCCCCGCGAGGCTGGCGAAGTCGCTGACGGCAGGGAGCGCGATGCCCCGTTCGGCGGCGGCGTCCACGACGGCGCGGCCCACGGGGTGCTCCGAACCGGCCTCGACCGCTGCGGCGCGCCGCAGGAGCTCGTCGGGTGTCACCTCGTCGGCCGGCACGACGTCGGTG
>Ga0190265_10001963_pt1 | contig 13627 bp, 9 predicted proteins | sample Popmic124T_FD_133135 | JGI IMG/M metagenome (GOLD analysis project Ga0190265, IMG submission 133135) | Populus adjacent soil microbial communities from riparian zone of Indian Creek, Utah, USA - 124 T | ecosystem: Environmental > Terrestrial > Soil > Riparian zone | place: USA: Utah | collected... | reverse complement strand
GTCCTTGAGCGGCTCCGCCCCGAGCGCCAGTGACGCCGGGTGGTCGGCGGGGAAGATGCCGAAGTCGATGAACTCGCCCCCGATGACGTTGGTCGTCACCTTCCCGAAGGCAACCTGGCTCAGTCCCGGCGCCCGGAACCCGGTACCCACCGCCGCACGAAGGGTGAGCCGGCGCGATGGCTGAAAGCGCACCGCCGCCTTCCCGGTCAACCGCTCGCCGAAGTCACTGTAGGTCTCGAACCGGCCGGCGACGTTGGCGAGGACCTTGTCGCTCAGGTTGGTCTCGGCGTCGGCGTAGACGCCGAAGTTGGTGCGGTTCCGGTCGGTGGCATCGCTGGGCGTGAAGCCGGGAAACACCGACGATCCGGCCGGTGCCACCTCGGCGCTATCCTGGTCGAGATGGAATCCATTGACGTACGAGGCCAGCTCCCCGGGGCGGATAGCATAGTTCTCCCGCCGGAATGCGGCGCCGAAGGCCAGGTTTACCGGCGCGCGCATGCCCAGCTCGACCGCCTTGGCGAAGTTCAGCCCGGAGACGAGCTCCTCCCGCAATACCCGGCCGGCGAAGAACGAGGTCTTGTTTGGGATTCCAGGGTCGTCTGCGGTGCCGAGAATCCGGTCCTCACCCGGAGCGCAGGGCACATCGAGACAGGGGCCCAGGGACGCGTTATTCGTGGTGGTGATGTTGTAGTCGAAGTCGTTGTGTCCGAATTCTGCTCCGAGGTCGTAGCTCCAGCCGGACACCACGCCGCGGACCCCGCCCGCCGCGGAGTAGTCTCCCGCGTTTCCGCTGATCGTGGGCAGGAAGCCCAGTGGATGAATCTCCTGCCAGTTGCGGGGGCTGTCGAAATACCGCCGATATCCGTTGCCGCTGCCGTCTCGATGACTGTAACCGCCGAAGGCGTAGATCTCGGTGGTGCCGGCGTCGTTCATCGGAAGGCGGAAGTTGGCAAAGGCGAGCGCGTCCTGTTCCTCGCCATCGCCCCAGTGATGATTCGGCTGGAGCACCGGGTTCCGCTTGACGACCACCTGGCCGTTGGCGTCGATCGAATCGGCGACTCCGGTTCCGGCCACCTCGAAGGGATCGGCCCAGGCCCGGTTGGTCGGATTGCGGTCACGGTATTCACCGAACAACCCGAGCGACCCGCGGCCGACCTTGACTCCCCAGCCGCCGTTCACGTTGAACGTAGTCCCGTCATCGGCATAGTTGCCGGTGGTGTAGCGACCCACGTCGCCGTTGAGGAAGGGACTGAACTCCCCATCCTTGATTACGAGGTTGACCACCCCGGCAATGGCGTCCGATCCGTACTGGGCCGAGGCCCCGTCGCGCAGGACCTCGATCCGGTCTACCGCGCTCGCCGGCAGTGCGTTGAGGTCCACGCCGCTGGAGCCGGCGCCCATCCCATATGTGAAGTTGTTGACCAGTGCCGTCTGGTGGCGGCGCCAGCCGTTGACCAGGACCAGCGTGTGGTCGGGGCTCAGTCCGCGCAGGGTGAATGGACGCACGATATCGCCGGCGTCGGTGACGCTCTGGCGGGGAAAGTTGATCGAGGGGGCGACGGACTGCAGAATCGCCGCGGTCTCCATGGTGCCCTGCTGCTGCAGTATTTCCGCGGGGAAGACATCGACCGGCACCGCCAGCTCTTCAGAGGCGGTGTGACGGGCCCTGGACCCGATCACGACATCGATCGGGGCCAGCTGTACGGCGCTCCGCGCCAGGGTGAAGTTCTGCCGGGTGTCGCCGGTCGATACCACGCTCACGCTGGCACTGGCCGCCTGGAAGCCGATGAGGCGGGCTCGCACCACCCGGGTTCCCGCCGGCACGCCCCTGATCTCATACTCACCCTGATTACCCGACGTAGTCCTGAGTCCGGTCCCTTCGACGGTTATGGAGGCATTGGGAAGCGGCGAGCCGGTGCTGTCGGCCACGATGCCCCGCAGCGTTCCACCCTGCGCCAGCAAGGGTGTGGCGGTGCCGCCGATCACGAGCGCGTAGGCCATCGTGCGAACGATGTGTCGTATCACAGATCCTCCACGTGACGCGGTTTGCTGCCCGGCAGAGGAGCCGCCGGTGCGCACAGGAACTCGGTGAGAGCGCGGATGCAGCGCGGTGGTTCGGGTAGCTACTTAAATAGGGCCCACCCAGGGGAGCGTCAAGCCGCAGATACGCTTTGACAACCGGCGGGGACCTTTGCACATTGGCGGTGGCGTCCCCGCCGCTTCGAAAGACCAAGACAGCGTTCCATCGCACAGTCCTCGCTCGAAGGAGAAGGCCCATGAGCGCTGGCATTCGTCTGGGTATTGTGGGCACCACCCTGCTGCTGGCCGGCCTCATGGCTGGTATCCCGGGCGGGGCGCAAGCGCAGCAAGCTGCCATCGGGGGGCAGGTGGTCGATGCCGCCGCTGAAACCCCGCTCGAGGCCGCACAGGTTCTCCTCACCGGCACCGGCCAGATCGAAACCACGAACCGCGAGGGTCGCTTTCTCTTTCGCCAGGTCGCCCCGGGAGCCCACCAGGTCAGGGTCCTGCGGCTGGGCTACAAGCCCGCCACCCAGAGCACAACCGTGGCGGGCGGCGAAACCGCCGCGCTGACCTTCAGTCTGGAGCCGGCAGTCGTGCAGCTCGATGAGCTGGTGACCACGGCCACCGGCCAGCAGCGCAAGCTGGAGATCGGGAACGCAGTCACTACCATCGATGCTGCCCAGGTCGCCGAACAAGCACCGATCACCGAGTTCACCAATCTGATCTCAGGCCGCGCGCCCGGTGTGCAGGTGCTGAAGAGCAGCGGCACCACCGGTACCGGAACCCGGATCCGGATCCGTGGGTCCAACAGCATCTCGCTGTCCAACGAGCCGCTGTACTACCTCGACGGTATCCGGCTGGAGAGCGCTGCGACCTCGAGCACCCTCGACATCGGCGGATTCGGCTCCGGCATCGGCGCGGGGCCCTCGCGCATTAACGATCTCAATCCGGATGACATTCAGGACATCGAGATCGTGAAGGGCCCGGCGGCCGCAACCCTGTACGGAATCCAGGCCTCCAATGGTGTGATCCGGGTGACCACCAAGCGCGGCCTTGCGGGACCGCCCCAGTGGAGCCTCTTCTCCGAGGTCGGAACAGTCTCCGACAACCACACGTATCCACTCAACTACTACGGTCGGGATACCACGGCCACCGGCATCATCGACGGTTACGATGGCTTCTGCACCATCCAGAGCGAGCTCCGTGGCCTTTGCACCCAGACCTCCCTGGAGACGTTTCAGCCGCTCAACGAGCCGGTCAGCCGGCCGTACAAGGCGGGGCTCCGGCAGCAGTATGGCGCCAGCGTATCGGGCGGCAGCGAGGAGATGACCTACTACGTGTCGGGCAGCTACGAGAACGAGATCGGCGCCTTCCGCCTTCCCGACGCTGAGTTCGACTCCGTGGCCTCAGTGCGCGGGGGCATCGTGCCGGATTTCCAGCGGCGCCCCAACGCGCTGGAGAAGTTTGGCCTGCGGGCAAACCTCGGAGCGAACGTCTCCAAGACCTTCGACCTGAGCACCTCTCTCGGCTTCTCGACCAGCAACACTCGATTCGTCGAGAACGACAACAGCTTCCTGACCGTCAACGGCAGTGGCACCGCCAGCGGAAGCCTGCCCGAAGTCAATCGCGGGTGGTTCTTCATCCCGTCCGAGCTGTTCGCCGAGCTCGCCAATCAGAAGGCCAATCGGTTCACCGCCGGCGTCAGTGGAACCTGGCGTCCGCGGGAGTGGCTCACCGGGCGAGCGGTGGTCGGCTACGATCTGGTCGATCGCACCGACCTGCAGTTCTTCCCCACCGGTCAGGTGGCCGCGTACCTGGCGAATCGGGACGGCGTAAAGATTCAGAACGCCTTCGATATCTCCCAGACCTCGATCGACCTTGGGGCCTCCGCCCGGTTCCGCCTCACGCCCGCAATCGGCTCGCGCACCTCCGTGGGGGGGCAGTTCTTCCGCGATCTCGCCACCGGCACATTTGCCAGCGGCCGGGGGTTGCCGCCGGGGTCGGGCACCATCAATGGCGCCAGCGCTGTCGAGGCGGCCGACACCACCGTCGAATCCCGCTCCATCGGCAGCTACGTCGAGCAGGAGATCAACTTCAAGGAGCGGCTCTTCGTTACCGGTGCGCTGCGGTTCGACGATAACAGCGCGTTCGGCCAGAACTTCGACGCAACCCTGTACCCCAAGGCGAGCGTGTCCTGGCTCCTGTCGGATGAGCCGTTCTTCAATACCGGTTTCCTGAACACCTTTCGCCTCCGCGCCGCGTACGGCGTCTCCGGCCAACAGCCCGGAACGGCTGATGCCCTGCGCATTTACAACTCGACGCCGGGCAAGCGAGCCGGTGTCGGCACGACCGGCGTGTCGTTCGCGAGCCTCGGCAACTTCAACCTGAAGCCCGAGCGCTCGTACGAGTTTGAAGCGGGCTTTGACACCGGACTGTTCAACGACCGGCTCTCCCTCGAGTTCACCTTCTACAGCAAGCTCACCCGTGACGCGTTGATCTCGAGAGATATCGCGCCTTCCCTGGGTGCCTCGCAATCGCAGTTTGTAAACCTTTCCCGGATCCGGAATCGTGGCGTCGAGCTCGCCATCAGCACCCGTCTCATCGACTCGCGCAACGTGGCGTGGGACCTCACCCTGAGCGGCTCGACGGCCCACAACAAGCTGCTCGACCTCGGCGAGGGCGTGAGCGACATCTTCGTCGGTTTCTATCAGCGCCATGTGGCGGGCTATCCCGCCGGCGGGTTCTGGTCGCCCACGATGACCTTTGGCGACGCCAACGTGGACGGGATCATCGACTCCTCGGAAGTAGCCCTGAGCTCCGAGTCGGTCTTTCTGGGCACCGCGATTCCCACTCGCGAAGCCTCGCTCAACAGCCAGCTTGCCGTCCTGGGCGGCCAGGTCGTCCTGGGGACTCAGTTCGATTATCGCGGCGGGCACCTGGTGGATAACTCGCTGGAGTCGTTTCGCTGTTTCTCGGTGCAGAATTGTCGCGGCGTCTACGACCGGAGCACGCCTCTGGAAGAGCAGGCGCGCGCGCAGGCGCTCTTCCTCCCGGGCGGTGGCAACGCGTTCGCGTTTCTGGAGCCGGGTTGGTTCATCAAGCTGAGGGAGCTATCGCTCACCTTTTTTGCCCCGGACCGCTGGGCCCGCGCGTTTCGGGCCAACCGGTTGAGCCTCACGCTGTCGGGCAGAAACCTCTGGACTATCGATGACTACTCCGGGGTCGATCCCGAGGTGAATGCGTTCGCACAGGACAACTTTGCCTCGTCGGACTTCGAGTCGCAGGCCCAGGTGCGTTACTGGACCGCGCGCCTTAACGTCGGCTTCTGAGGGAGTGCCATCATGACCATCTCACGTCGCTCCCTCCGGGTTGTCGCGCTGCTCGCCCTGGGAGGCTGCGGACTGCTCGACACGGACCAGCCCAACATCATCGACCCGGGCGAGATCAACTCCCCCGAGGGCGCCATGGCCCTGCGCGAGGGCGCGATCGCCGACTTCGCTTTTGCCAAGGACGGCGACGGCACCCAGTTCGACGATGGCCTGATCCTCGCAGGCGGCCTGCTGACCGATGAATTCGTTCACTCCACCACACCGCCCTCGCAGCAGGAGGTGGACCAGCGCACGACCGCCCTCATCAACCCCACCCTCTCGGATGTCTACCGCAACCTGCACAAGGCGCGGAGGGGACTGGAAGTCGCTGCGGCGGCGCTCCGCCAATATCTGGTGGCGCCCGACGTCACGCCGGATATCGCAGAGACGCTGGCCCTGGCCGGGTTCACCTACGTGTACTTCGGCGAGACTTTCTGCTCCGGCGTTCCGTTCAGCCGGGTGAGCGGCGACAGCCTGATCTTCGGCAGTCCCGAAACCACCGACCAGATGTTTGCCCGTGCCGTCGCCGCGTTCGACGCGGCACTCGCCGAGCCGGGGCTGGCGAATGACGATGGAACCATCACCAACCTGGCCGCGGTGGGCCGGGCCCGCGCCCTGGTCAATCTGGGCCAGTTTACCGAGGCCGCTGCCGCGGTGGTGGCGGTGCCGACCGACTTCGTGTACGCCACGGAGCACGCGGAGTCTCCCCTGCGGCTCCAGAACGCCATCTGGTCGTATACCACTCAGGGATTATGGTCGGTGGCCGATGTGGAGGGCGGCGTCGGCCTGCCCTTCTTCTCAGCGCAGGACCCGCGGGTGCCCGCCGACACCGTGGACGGGGACGAGGATGGGGTAGCCGACACCGGGCTGGATCTGATCACCACCCAGGTGAACCTGTTCAAGTATCCCGACGCCGCCGCGGACGTGACGGTCGCCGACGGTGTCGAGGCCAGGCTCATCGAGGCCGAAGCACAGCTCCAGGCCAGCGATTTTGGCGGCATGACCACGACGCTCAATGACCTGCGGGCGGCGTTCCCAGACTTCGATCCACCCCTGGACCCCTTGAGCCCACCCGGTAACCAGGCCGCGGCGGAAGACCTGCTGTTCGCGGAACGGGCCTTCTGGCTCTATGCGACCGGCCACCGCCTGGGGGACATGCGTCGCCTCCTCCGGCCAGTGCTCGCGGGCGGGTATGCGAGGGTCGAAAACACCGTCTTCCCCACTGGCGCCTACCACAAGGGAGGAACCTACGGATCGGACGTGAACCTGCCGATTCCGATCGAAGAGGAGAACAATCCAAATTCGGTGGGGTGTCTCGACCGCAATCCCTAGCGGATCAGTACACCGTCAGGCTGGAGTGATCCAGCACGTTCTCCAGGGTCCACGTGATCGTCTGCCCCGGCTGGACCAGAATGGCGTCGGTGGTGTAGGGGGCGCCGGCCACCGGCAGCGCTCTGAGGCGGACGCCGCTCCCGGCATTCAGCCGCTGGGAGGGGAAAGCCAGAACGGTGGTGCGGAGGGAAGTGACCATGCCCAGCCGCTGGGGGAGTCCGCCGGCCAGCAGATAGACGGTGATGTCGCTCCAGTTGTGGTTCTCGACCTCGACCGAGACCTCGGAGCGCGCGGGAGCCGGGTTTTTGGATGAGAAGGCGCCGCAGCCCGGTGTAGAGCACACCAGGGTGGCAAAGGCGAGGACGTGGCGAATGGCGGGCAGGGAAACCTCCTCGACGCTCAGTGCGTCGTGGCCTGAGCTCCTTGCTTAAGATAACGCTCGTACCAGGCCAGGTAGCGCTGGAGCCGGTCCCGCCGGTAGCTGGGCTTCCGGATCTCGTGGTACTCCCCGGGGTAGATCACCAGCTCGACTTCGCGCCCCAGGCTCCGCAGTGCCTGGTACATCTGCTCCGAATTGAGCAGGGGGACGTTGAAGTCCTGGTCGCCACAGAGAAACAGTGTGGGCGTGACGATCCGGTCGGCGTGAAAGAAGGGGAACGAGACCTTAATGTAGGCCTCGGGGTTCGCCCACGGTGACCCCAGCTCGGCCTCGTACTCCCGAACATACTGGTCGGTGCCATACCCGGCGAGCGCATTCGACTGCCCTGACCCACTGATGGCCGCCTTGAACCGCCGGTCCCGGGCGATCACCTGGTTGGTGAGAATGCCGCCGTAGCTCCACCCGCCCACGCCGAGCCGGGCGGGATCGGCCACTCCGGCGGCGACGGCGTAATCCACCGCCGCAAGCACATCCTGCCCATCCTTGTTACCCCAGTCCGCCCAGATGGCGGTCGAGAACTTTTCCCCCCGCCCCGAGCTCCCGCGCGGATTGGCCGCGATGACGGCATAGCCATCCGCGGCGAGCAGCTGCCACTCCAGATCAAACTCGTTGGAGAACTGGTACACCGGTCCGCCGTGGATCTTGAGCACGGCCGGCACCCGGGTGCCTGGCCGGTAATCGACCGGGCGCATCAGGAATCCATGGATCGGAGTGCCGTCCTTGCTCTTGAAGGAGATCTCTTCGACCGGCGCCAACCGCACGCCTGCGAGCCAGCCATCGTTCTGCCGCGAGAGCCGCCGGAGCCCTCCTCCCTCGACCGCGAACACCTCGGCGGGGGCGGCCGGTGTGCTGGCGAGCACGGCCACTTTGCCCGAAGCGGCGGTGAGGTCGCTGACGAATCCGCGGCCGCGCGTCAGCCGCACGACCGCGCCGCCTGCCGACGGCACGCTGGCCAGATCGGTGACCCGATCATCCTCGAGCAGGAACAGAATGGAGGCACCGTCGGCGGACCACACAGGGGAGAGCACGTTGCGGTCGAGCGCGGGCGTCAGGACCCTGGCCGGGCCACCGGCCAGGGGCACCACCGCGAGTTTCTGACCCGCGTAGTAGATCAGCCTGAGCGGGCCGCCTTGCACGTAGGCCAACTGCCTACCGTCCGGACTCCACGAGGGCGCGCGGCTCCCCCAATCAGGGTCCAGGTCGGGGCCCTCGAAGGTTGTCAGCTGCCGCGGCGAAGCCCCGGCATTGGCCTCGACCACGTACAGGTCCCAGTTGTTGGTCCGATCGAACTCCGGACGCCGCTTGCTGACGAAGGCGATCGAGCGGCTGTCCGGCGACCAGGCCGGCGCCGCCTCGTTGTAGTCGCCGGGGGTAAGGATCTCTGCCTTGCGGCTCGTGAGATCAAAGAGATAGAGATGGTCCCGCCGGTGGTCGAGGTAGCCGGTCTCATCCTCTTTGAACTGGTATCGGTTCAAGACGATGGGCCGCGGCGTGCTCTTGGAAGCGCTGTCCGGGCTCGAAGCGGTGGAATCGGCATCGCTGACGATCAGGGCCAGCCGCTTGCTGTCCGGGGACCAGGCATAATCCGAGACGCCGCCCGGCAGGTCGGTGATCCGCTCCGCCTCCCCGCCCGTGCGGTTCAAGAGCCAGAGCTGATCCACCTCCCGCGCGTCATCCCGATCGGAGAGGAACGCCAGGTAACGTCCATCGGGGCTCCAGCGTGGCGTGGCCTCGCTCGACTTGCTGGACGTGAGTCGAACACTCCGGCTGCCGTCCCAGCTCGTCATCCAGATGTCGCTGTTTGCCTGGTCTTCGGCCGTATCCGGCCGGGAGACCGTGTAGGCCACCCAGGCGCCGTCGGGCGAAAGCTGCGGGTCGCTGACGTCGCGGAGGCGGTAGACATCGTCCAGCTCCATTTTCCGCTGGGTGGGTGCCTGCGCGTGAGCAGCCTGAGCAAGGCCGACGGTCAGAATGGCGATTCGGTAGAGTCCAGTCAAAACCACGTCGACACTCCTTGGGGTGCAGCCGTCCTCAGGGTTGCTTATACACTACACCACCCTTCATCACGAACCCCACGTTTCTGAAGCTCCTCAGATCCGCCAGCGCCTCGCCTTCGACGGCAATGATGTCGGCGTACTTGCCCGGCTTGAGTGAGCCGACGCTGTCGCTCCACTGCATGAGATCGGCGGCTGAAATCGTCGCCGCCTGGATTGCCTGCATGGGAGACATGCCGTACTTGACCATGTACGGAAGCTGCATCGCGTTGAGCCCGTGGGGGTAGATCCCGCTGTCGGTCCCGTACGCCACTTTGACGCCACGGGCAACCGCCTTCCGGAAGCCGACGCGCTGAATCTCGGTGGTCTCGGTGTTCTTCCGCAGGATGTCCTCGGGCCATTTCTGCTCCCGCCCCACGCTGTCGGTATAGTCACCATTCCAGATGTCGGCCACCAACCAGGTCCCGCGCTCTTTCATCAGCGCGATCGCCTCGTCGTCCATGAGCGAGCCATGCTCGATCGAACGGACTCCCGCCCTCACCGCGCGCTTGATCCCCTCCGCGCCGTGCGCATGCGCCGCCACGGAGGTGCCGTAGTCCGCGGCCTGCTCCACGGCTGCCCGGAGCTGCTCTTCGGTATACTCGGACACACCGGGCCTGGTGCCCCGGGTAAACACGGCACCGGTCGCCAGAATCTTGATGAAATCGGCCCCGCCGTTGAGAATCGCGCGCACCCGCTCGCGCACCTGATCCGCGGAGTTGGCGACGCCGTAGCGGAAGGCTCCGGGGATAATCACGTCCGGCGCCGCGCCCACCAGCTCACCGGCGCCGGTGGACACCGTCACGTAGGGGCCCGCGACCTTCATCCGGGGGCCGATCACACTGCCATCGTTGATGGCATCTCGAAGGGCCACGTCCACGAAGGCCCGGTACGTGCCGATATCCCGGACGGTAGTGAACCCCGCGAGCAGCGTGGCGCGCGCGTTCCGAACGCCGCTGAAGGCCTCCTGCGCCTCCGAGCGTTCCAGTGGCCGGAGCACGTCGGCGCTGGCCGCGTCACCGACAAGATGCGCATGACAGTCGATGAGACCGGGAAGCACTGTATATCGCGACAGATCCACCAGGCGAGCACCGGCCGGTAGCTTGGCCGAGGCCGGCAGAACTGCCTCGATTCGGGTACCCCTCACCAGTACCACCTGATCGCGGCGTACCTCGCCTCGTTCCACATCCACCAGCCGGCCGGCACGAATGGCCGTCAAGCCCTGGCCGGCAACCGCTGAGACGGGCACGGCGAGCGCGAGCGCCATCACGGCAAGCCGTGAGGTGAACCGCGTCATGGAAACTCCGGGGATTGGTCTCAAGAAAAGTAAAACCCCGCGGGGAGGATCTGACCCGCGGGTGTGCGCAATATATCGCTGGACTTCTAGGAGGGCGAACTACTCCTTGGGCTTGTCGACGTCGACCTTGGGCAACGTCACTTCCTTCTTCTCGGTTCCGACGGTGGGGACGGTGATCGTGTCCTTGACGGTGCCGGTCTCCACGCTGGGCGTGTTCACCGTGTCCGTCTCGGTTCCAATCACAGGCTTCTGGACCTCATACTGCCCTTCACCCGTCTTCTTGCAGGCGCTGAGCGTGGTAAGCGCAGCCACAGCGACGACCAGCGTGAGCTTGTTCACGAGCGACCTCCACATGAGAGACCGACACAATACAGATATTCCGTGCTGCAATCTCGTTAGGTGACGCTGCCGGGGCCGTGTTGCGGATCACTCGCCCTTCCTGAGGGTCCCCGGAGGAAGCGGCTCAGCGAGTTATCCTCAAAATCAATGTAGATGATGTTGACATGTTTGTTTGTAACTCGTTATGTAACATTATTATCAAGGTTGCCGACGTGCCAAGAAACTTGATAGCGACTGGGCTCACTGCTGGCCGGCCCCCGACCCACTACACTGCAGCGGATTGCGTAACTCAACCCTGACCGTGAGGTGCTCGTGACTGATTCGCTCCGATCTGTAGCGCTCCTGCTCTTGCTCGCCACTGCCGGATCCGGACTGGCGGGCTGCGCACGCCACGCGCAACGTGGGCTCGTAATCGGTGCAGCGGGGGGAGCGGTGGCCGGCGGGATCATCGGCAAGGTGGCCGGCTCGACCGCCAAGGGAGCTATCATCGGTGCCGCCGTCGGTGGAGCGGCCGGCGCCATCATCGGCGATCAGATGGACCGCCAGGCCGCGGAGCTGAAGCAGAACGTGAAGGGGGCCAAGGTCGAGCGGGTGGGCGAAGGCATTCAGGTGACCTTCGCATCGGGCCTGCTGTATGACTTCGATTCCGACGCGGTGAAGCCGGAATCGAGAACCAATCTGCGAGAGCTGGTCAAGAGTCTCGACAAGTATCCCGATTCCGATCTGCTCATCCTGGGCCACACCGACAGCGTGGGAACCGCCGAGTACAACAAGACCCTCTCGGTGAAGCGGGCCGACGCCGCGGCGGAGTACCTCATCTCCCAGGGCCTGCGCCGCTCCCGGGTCGGCACCGGGGGGCTGGGCGAGGAGGAGCCGGTCGTGTCTAACGACACCGAGGCCGGCCGGAGCCAGAACCGCCGGGTCGAGGTGGCCATCTACGCCAGCGAGAAGCAGCGCAATGAGGCCAGGAAGAAGGCGGGAGGGTAGGCGGGGCCCCGCCTAGTTCTGCACCAGGATCAGATACTTCGACGGCGACCAGAACTCCTCGGGCGCCACGATCTCGACCACGCCCTTCACCTCACCCTTGGGGTTCACGTCCCCGGACAGGTACTCGGGACTCTGACGAGACACAATCTTGTACTTCTTGTCGATCCGGGGCAGGGCGATCGAGAGCGTCTGGGTCTTGTCGATCGCGGTGAACGCCGCTGGATTCAGGTTCCGCGCGGGCTCGAGCCGGGTGCCGCCGAACACGAGGAACTTGGAGCCCTCCTTGGTGACCACGCCATTCTGAATCAGCTCGTCCTTGGTGCCTACCGCGTAGTATACCGTGTTCTTGTAGTTGATCAAGCTGGCAACGTGTCCTCTCAACGTGTTTCGCTCCTTGCCCAGCGTGTCGACCTCGCCGGCGAGCAGCGCGATCTGAGACCTCTGGCCCGCAATGATCACCTCATTTTCCTCCCGCTGCTGCTCGGCGGCGGTCTTGAGGTCCTCGATGGTCTTCTTGTAGGTCGAGATCTGCGCCAGCAGCCTGGCGTTCCGGATTCTCGAGTTCTTGGCGCGGTTTTCGGTGGCCGTCAGCTTGGCTTCGCTTTCGTTGAGGCGCGCTATCACCTGCTGAATCCGCTCCAGCGTGACCTTGCGCTCCGCGCGGTCCTGGGCGGCGCCAGGCAGGCCCGGGTCGTCGCCCTCGGCCTTGATAGCCAGCGTCTTGGCCTTGGCCAGCTCGCTGTTCAGGTCGCTCACGAATTGGGTCGTTTCCAGCACCTCGGTCAGCAGGCTGTCCTTCTGCGCCTCGGCCGCCCGCGACTCCGCCAGAGCCCTGGCCAGCTCCGCCTGGTTCCGGTTGCAGCCCGTGGCGGCCATGGCGATCAATAAGATCACGCCGGCGTACCCCATCTGGATCCTTTCGGTATCTACTTGAGTACCAGCGAGCTATGAGGCGAGGACACGGTCCCGGCAAGGACGTTCAGTCCCCTTCAGGAAGAGTATCGGTCGGTAGGAGCCAAAACTGTTGCTGCGGGGTCGGACGAGCGTTCAGTCGTCGTCGTCGTCGTCGTCGTCATCATCACCGTCGCCGCCTCGACCTCTCTCCCGGTCTACCGCAGTGACGACGAATGTGGCGCTGAGCGTTGCGGATGATGCTACTCGAGCCTCGATCTGGTGGGAGCCCGTGCGGGAACCGAGCCGAACCTCGGCAGATGCCCGGCCGAGACTGTCTGTCGTTGCCGCCGGGTCAACCTCCCCTCCAGGGACTTCGTTCGTGAACTGAAAGGCCACCGCGACCCCTTTGACGGGGTTGGAGCTCGCGTCGGTCACCTCCACGACCAGGGGAGCCGCCAGCCGCCTGCCCACCCTTCCCTCTTGCCCATCACCCGACAACGCGTGAAGCACCGCAGGGGCGCCGGAGTCCGGCAGTGTCAGGTCGCCACCGCACGCGGTGAGAGCACTGCCGACAAGAAGGAGGATCAGCCGGTGGAGGATGCTCATAGTCAATTCTTCCTGGTGCAAGACTTTGCATCACGCTGGTACAGGAAAACATACGCCAGCAACAGGAGGCCCGAAAGGATCTGGCTCACACGCTCCGCATCTGGCGCGAGGTCACCCGGCCAATGAGCCAGCGGGGGGTGAAGCGAAGCAGCAGCACCACGAGCTTGTACCGAATACTGGGCACGCACACCACCGGCCAGCCGCGGTCCAGCGCCGCCAGCGAGGCGTCAACCACGCTTGGAGCCGACAACCACATCCAGCCCGGGATATCACCGACGTCCAGCCCCATGCGCTGGTGAAATTCGGAGCG
>Ga0190265_10001962_pt1 | contig 13632 bp, 8 predicted proteins | sample Popmic124T_FD_133135 | JGI IMG/M metagenome (GOLD analysis project Ga0190265, IMG submission 133135) | Populus adjacent soil microbial communities from riparian zone of Indian Creek, Utah, USA - 124 T | ecosystem: Environmental > Terrestrial > Soil > Riparian zone | place: USA: Utah | collected... | reverse complement strand
TGCTGCAAGGACTCGGCGTCGTTATACGTAGGATCGGTATGGTCGCGCAGGATCGACAGGGAGAGCCCGGCGAAGCAGCCGGCGATGAGCCCGACCGCCAGGACGAGCAGCTTCTTCGGCCCGTGCGGCGTGGCCGGCGGGGTCGCCCGCTCCAGGATGGTGAACCGCTCGGCCTGCTGGCTCTTCTCCAGGTTCTCGTACAGGCGGGCGTTCAGCCGCTTGTCGAGGAGGGATTCGTACGACCCCTTGATGTTGTCGTAGTCGCGGGTCAGCGAGAGCAGCTCCTGCTCCACCCGCGGCACGTTGACCAGGCGCGCCTGGACGTTGCCGATGTCGGCGAGGATGCGGTCGCGCTCCGCCCGCAGGCCGCGGATCTCGCGGTCGACGGCGTCCAGCTCGGCGCGCAGCACCGGGTCCATCCGCGGAGTCCTGGGGAGCGGCAGCGGGTCGGCGGCCGAGATCGCGACCTCTTCTTCCGCCGGCGCGGGCGCGGGAGGCCGCCGGCGCTCCAGCTCCTCCAGGCGGGCGATCTCGTCCTTGAGGCGGATGACGTCCGGGTGGCGTTCGGTGTAGCGGCCGAGCAGGCCGGCGAGCTCGGTCTGCAGCAGCTCGAGGCGGGTGGGCGGCGCCGGAGCGGCCGGCCCCCGGCTCACGCTGCCCGTTCCAGACGAGCGCAGCTCGGGAGGGTAGCGCAGCTCGGCGGCCTTGCCCTGGAGCAGGATGCGCCGGGTCTCCGCCTTGTCCATGGCGTCCATGTTGATCTCGAGCTTGGTCTGGAGCTGCTCGATCGAGCGCAGGTTGGTGTCGCGCTGCTCCGGCAGCTCGCCCATGTAGGCCTGCTTGAAGGCCGCGATGCGGGCCTCCTGGAGCTCCAGGCGCTGCTTGGTGGCCGCCAGCTCGGTCTCCAGGAAGGAGGAGGTGCCCGCCGCCTGGTTCTCGCGCAGCGACAGGTTGCTCTGGATGAACAGCTCGGCGACCCGGTTGGCCGTCTTGGCGACCGTCACCGGCTCCCGGCCGACGAAGTAGATGTAGAAGGTGTTGCCCTGGACGCGGATCGTCAGGTCTTCGCGCACCTTGTTCATCACCCGCTCCATCGACCACTCGCGGCGCAGCCCGGGATAGAGGTTCATCTCGCGGATGATGCGCTCCATGTTGGCGCTGTTCTTGATCTGCGGCTCGATGGTGCGCAGCCGCTCCTCGATGCTCGAGGTCACCGTCGGCTTGACGTAGTCGGCCGGCACCTTCTGCGGCTCGACGAGCACCTGCGTGCTGGCGCGGTAGGTGCGCGGCAGCAGCCGCAGTGCCACCACGGCGCCGACGAGCCCGAGCAGAAGCGGCACGACGAACCACGCCGGCCGCCGCCGGACGCTGCGCGCCAGCTCACTGAGGGTCAGATTCTTCATCGGTCGGTCTCCCAAGCTTGTTGGGCTCCTCTGGCGCCTCGCCGGTGGCGTAGATCCGGAAGGCCAGACCCAGGAAGTAACGGTCGTACGAAAGGTCTTCGAAGAGCCCGGTCCGGTCGCTCTGCCAGACGCGGGAGTAGCCGCCGCTCAGGCGCACGTTCTGGGCGGAGCTCCAGGCGATGCGCGCCGTGCCGGCCGCGAATTCGGTGTCGTAGGGGCGGTCCGCGGCCCCCTCTCCTGCGAGCTCCTCGCCCAGCGCCTTCTGCCGCGAGGCGCTGCCGTCGAGGCCGAAGCTCCACCGCCGGCCGAGCGCGGTCGAGAGGCCCACGAAGGCGTTGTCGACCTCCGCCGTGCGCCCCAGCCCGGCCCCGGGCGAGACGTCGTGGCTGTAGCCCAGGGCCCAGCGCACCCGCTCGCGGCCGTGGGAGAGCTGGAGCCCGCCGCGCCAGCCGGTCTCCTCGTCCTCCTCCTCGAAGCCGATCAGCGGGCCGTTGCCGGGCTCCACCTGCCAGCCGCCGCCCTCGATGCGCAGCTCGCCGTTCCTCCCCAGCTCGCGCCCGTAGGCGACGCCCGCGGTGCCCACCTGGGACTCGCGGCCGTTCTCGTACTCGAAGCGCCCGAGGCCGGCGGCGGCCTCGACGAAGCGCGATTCCGTGAGGTTGAACGCGGCGCCGATCCGCGCGTTCAGGGTCTCGGAGTCGAACAGGTCGGTCGACTCGAACGTACGCCGCCCGTGGTTAAGCCCAAGAAAGACGCTGCTGCGGCGCGTGGACTGCTGGCGCAGGGCGATGTCCAGGTTGTGGGTGAGCTGGTCGCCGCGCCGCGACACCGCCACCGTCTCCGGAGTGGCGACCGGCGCGTAGAGGTCGATGTCGGGGCTCGACTGCAGCCGCTCGCGGATCTGCAGGTTGAGGCGCTGGGTCAGGTCCCCGACCAGCCCGAAGTCCAGGCGGTGCGAGGTGCCGGAGATCTCCGAGTCGTCCAGGCTCTGCTCGTAGAAGGGGCTGTAGTCGAGGGCGAGCTGCAGCCTCTCCAGCTCGTAGGACAGGCGCAGGTAGGTGCCCACGCGGCCCACCGACTCGGCGCGCGACAGCTGATCCGGATCGAGAGGATCGACCTGATCGTCGCGGTTGCTGTCGCCGGTGACCCCGGCCTCCCCCTCGAGCAGCAGGCGAAACTCTCCCGCCGCCGCCGGTCTCGCCGCGACGGCGAGCAGGCCGGAGAGAACCGGCAGCAACACCCTGCCGCGGGCTCTCCTCAGGACGGAAAAGAAAGGCTGGCTCATTCTCTGCTTGCTCCCCAATGAATTGTCCACGCTGACCGGAACCTCGCTTCGACATGTTCGAATAACGGTGGCCAATCAGGATGATGCCCGTCAGTTGCATCCATCGTTCCAAAGAAGCCAAATTGCAAGAGGGGTGCCAAACGATTTCGAAGGGGGGAACAACTCTCTTTCGCACCCGGTTTGTGATCGCCGGATGGTTAACTCTTTCATCCTTCTCGTGTAGCTTTTGCCGGGACCTTCGACAGGTAAGCCGTTGCTGATCGATCCATCAGCTCATGCCCTATTTGGAATATCCTTTCGACCGGAGTGTCCGACACTTCCACCCGGACTGTCCGTAACGGTTTGTGACGCAGATTACACACCGGGACGAGCGACGGTTTACGGCACGACCAGGGTGTCTCCGGGGAGCAACACGAGGTTGTCGCCCGGGCTCTTACCCGAAATGATTCCGGCAATGCTGATCTCGAATCGCTTGTCTCCCTTGCCGTCCCGTCCGTCGCGCAGCAGGACCACGCGGCCCTTGGCGTAGGGGGTGAGCCCCCCCGCCAGCGCCAGCACCTGCATCACCTTGGTGCGCGGCTGGAGGTCGAAGGCTCCGGGCGTCTTCACCTCGCCCGTCACGAAGACCTTGCGGGAGTTGATCTCCTTGATGACGACCGACACTCCCGGCGCGGTGACGTACTCCTTGAAGCCCTCGGTCAACGTGGCCTTGAGGGCCAGCGGCGTCATGCCCGCCGCCTGGATGTCCCCCAGCAGGGGCACGGAAACGCGGCCGTCCGGCCGCACCGGGACGACCACCGAGAGCTCCGGGTTCTTCCACACCGTGAGCTCCAGGACGTCGCCGATCCCGATGGCGTAGGCGTTGGCCGGCTCCTGGTCCGTGCGCACCGTCACGGAGACCGGGCTCTTCTGCGCCGCGGCGGGCGGGGCAAGAACGGTGCTCAGCAGGGCGCCGGCGGCAACGAATAGTGTGACAAGGGTTCTGGTCCCCATTGTTTTCTCCCGACGTAGAGGGCATACCGGCAGCCCGGGTGAACGAGCACCTGAGCCCGGACTTTGCAAGAAGCGTTCCGCCTTCGGCACGGGACCGGCCCTTGGCCCGTTCGTTGCATCTTCCGAGGTGTTCGTCGGTGGGAGACCGTGAATGAAGAAACGTCTGCTCGATTGGATCGTCTGCCCGAACTGCGGCGAGAGGCCGCGGCTCCAGGTCTTTCAGGAGGAGAGGGTGCCGCTCCCTTCGCCCGTGCCGTCCCCGGCCTGCTCGTTCCACTGCGGGCGTCACGGCATCGCCCCGCCGCAGGCCATCGAGCCGCCGCCGGACTGCACCTCCTGCTACCAGGAGGAGATCGTGGAGGGGGCGCTCGCCTGCGTCTGCGGCCTCGTCTACCCGGTCGTCGAGGGCATCCCGCGCATGCTCACCAACGCCCGCCTCGAATACGCGGAGTTCTTCGCCCGCCATGGGCTCGCCGGCGTCCCCAAAGCAGAGAAAGCGGGGCCGCCCGTCGCGGACCGGCGCAGTCCGAAGAGCTTCGGCAAGCAGTGGTCGATCTACCGCGAGGGGGATCACACCTGGTTCAAGGACGACGCCGGCCTGCGCAAGCGGGAGTTCCTCTACAACCTGGACACGACACCCGAGGAGCTCCGCGGCTCGACGCTCTTGGACGGCGGCTGCGGCAACGGCGAGCTGACCCGGTCGGTCGCCGAGTACGGGCCCGAGATCGTGGCGATGGACTTCAGCCGCAGCGTCGAAGGGGCCCGCCGGCGCCTGTTCGAGAAAGGCGCGCCGGTCTCCCACCGGGTGCACTACCTCCAGGGCAACATCCTGGAGTTCCCGCTGCTCTCCGCGAGCTTCGACCTGGTGCACACCTCCGGCGTGCTCCACCACACCCCGAGCACCTACCGGGCCTTCCGTTCGATCAGCAAGGCCGTCAAGCCCGGCGGCAAGCTCTACGTGCAGCTCTACCGGCGGCGGCCCGCCTGGATCCACGCCGTCAACGTCACCCTGCGGGCGGTCACCACGCGGCTGCCGCTGCGCCTCGTCTACGGCCTCTGCTACCTTGCAAGCCCGCTGCACGCGGCCCTCTCGCGGCTCATGCACCTGCTGCGCGGGGAGCCTGCCCCGCCCCGCGCCACGACGCGCGAGCGCGCCGTGCAGATGTTCGACAACTACAGCCCGCCCTTCCAGTACCGCCACACCGTGCCGGAGATCCTGGACCTCTTCCGTAGCGAGGGCTACGAAGGCCTGCGCGACGTGACCCTCGACAACGAGGCCCGCCACATGCTGGCGGTGCTGGGGCGGAAAAAAGCGGCGGGCGGCGAGAGCGCCGAAATCGGCGAGACGGCGGCGGTCGCCCAGGCTTCTAATCGATGAACTTGCGGTGCCACTCCTCGAGCACCAGGAGCTGCCAGAGCACGCGGTGGTGATCGTGGGTCCCCGCCGCGTGCTCGGCGAGCATCGAGCGCACCGCCTCGGGGCGGAAATAGCCGCGGTCGAGTGACCGGTCGCTCCCCAGCACGCCTGAAACGTAGTCGCGCATCTCGCCTTTGAACATCAGCGCGAGCGGCGTCGGAAAACCCATCTTTCCGCGGTAGAGGATCTCTTTCGGAAGGTAGGGCTCCATCGCCTTCTTGAGGATGTGCTTGGTCGTCCAGCCCTTGATCCTGTAGCGCGGCGGAATCGTGCCGCCGAACTCGACGACGCGGTGATCGAGGAACGGCACGCGCAGCTCGATCGAGGTCGCCATCGTCATCTTGTCGGCCTTGATCAACAGATCGTCGGGCAGCCAGCTCTTGACGTCCAGATACATCATCCGCAGCAGCGGATCGAGCCCCTCGGTCTTGTCGTAATACTCCCCCACCAGCCCCGGCATGCCGTGGCCGTTGAAAAGCGCGCGGACCTCGGGCCTGTAGAGCGAGTCCTTGGTCGGCGTTTCGTAGAAGGAGACGCCGGTGTAGCGCCGGTCGAGCGGCTGATCGGACAATTCGGTGTACTTCCGCCACTTGCCGCCCAGCAGGTTCAGCGCCGGATTGATCACTTTTCCGCGCAGCGCGGCGGGGAGGCGGCGATAGCTTTCGAGGGCCGCCATGTACTTGTAGATCGGATAGCCGCCGAAGACCTCGTCCGAGCCCTCGCCGGAGAGCACCACGGTCACGTCTTCGCGGGCGAGCTTGGAGACGAAGAAGAGGGAGACCGCGGCGGACTCGGTGACCGGCTCGTCCATGTGCCAGATCAGCGAGGGGATGAAGTCCTGGAACTCCCTCGGCGTCACGAAGACCTCGCGGTGGCGGGTCTTGAACTGCTCGGCCACCTGGCGCGCATAGCGGGTCTCGTCGTAGGCGGGGCCGAAGTCGTAGGCCACGGTGAAGGTGCGGATGTCCTTGATGCCCATCTCGCTCATCAGGGCGACGACCGCCGAGGAGTCGACACCGCCCGAGAGGAAGACGCCCAGCGGCACGTCGCTCCGGAGCTGCAGGCGCACCGAGTCGCGCAGCAGCTCGGTCGCCCGGCGCACGCACTCCTCCTCGCTCATCGACTCGTCGGGGGCGAGCTCCAGGTCCCAGTACTGCCGCAGGCGCGGGCCGTCGCGGTCGACGCGCATGCACCATCCCGGCTGCAGCTTCTCGATCCCCCGGAAGAGGGTGCGCTCGGTCGGCACGTAGCCCACGCTCATGTAGGCGTCGAGCATCTCCAGGTTGACCGCGGGTTTGTCCGGAGACAGCGCCAGCAGCGCCTTGATCTCGGACGCGAAGGCGAGCCCGTCGCCGTCCAGCCGGTAGTAGAGCGGCTTGATGCCCAGGCGGTCGCGCGCCACGAAGAGGCTCCGGGCAGGCCTGTCCCAGATGGCGAAGGCGAACATGCCGTTCAAGAGCGGCAGCATGCCCTCGCCGTAGACCTGGTAGAGGCGGAGGATGACCTCGGTGTCGGTCTGGGTCTCGAAGGTGTGGCCCTGGGCCTCGAGGTCCGCCCGCAGCTCGAGGAAGTTGTACACCTCCCCGTTGAAGGTGATGGCGACCTCGCCGTCCGCGCTCCACATGGGCTGGCGCCCGCGCCGCGAGGTGTCGAGGATGGTCAGCCGCTTGTGGACGAGCCCGAGCGGCCCGTCCGCGTGATAGCCCTCGTCGTCCGGCCCGCGATGGGCCAGGCAGACCCCCATCGTCCGCAGCGCCCCTGGCTCGACCGGCCGTCCCGAACGGAAGTTGTAGATCCCCGCAATGCCGCACATGACCGCGGGATTAGAAGCAAGAACCGGGCCGAATCAGTCGGCGCCGATGTTCAGCCCGTCGACCACATCCAAGAGCTGGCGGCGGACCGTCTCGCGGGAGTAGTCGGTGGCGAGGCGCCAGCGGCCGCTGTCGACCAGGCGCTGGCGGGCGGCCGGATCGTCCAGCAGCTCGCAGATGGCGGCCACCCATTCGATCGGGTGCTGGCCGACGAGGCGGAAGTCCTCCCCCTGGCGGCCGGAGGTGCCGGCCACCGCCCAGGAGGAGGCGAGCACCGGCACGCCGGAAGCCCAGGCTTCGAGCACCTTGATGGGGACGCCCGAGCCGCAGCGCATCGGCGCCAGCGCGATCGTCGCCTGGGCGATGATCGAGCGCAGGTCGCGCGGCGACTCGAGGAGCTCGACCCCGGCCTTGGCCACCGCCCGGCGCACCGCCGGGCTCGGCCGGTCGCCCGCCACCACCACGCGGACCTCCGGGCGCACGTGGTGCAGCACGGGCCAGACGTCGCGCAGCCACCAGGTGACCGCGTCGACGTTCACGAAGTAGCCGAGGTTGCCGGTCATCGCGAGGATCGGCGCCTTGTCGCCTTCCCGCCGGAGCACCTCCCTCGCCTGCGGGGGATCGTGCCGCCTCTCGCGCACCGAGAGGCGCACCACCGAGATCTTCGCCGCGAGGTCGCGCGGCAGGCGGTTGACCAGCGCCTGGCGGTCCCGCTCGCAGACCACGGCCATGCCCGCCGCCCGCTCCGCCAGCCGCCGCTCGGCCTTCGCCAGCAGCTTCGCCTCGACCTTCAACGGCGGCACCAGCCACCAGCGGTCCACCTCGGCGCGCAGGGAGAAGTTGAGCGACAGGCTGTCGATCAGGTCGACCAGGATCGGCGTGTCGCCCAGGTCATTGACGTGGATGGCGAGGCGGACGAGTTGGAGGATCCCGAGGTCGTGCTGCGGGGCCAGCTCGCGCAGCTTCCTCCCCAGGTCCGGCTGGTAGAAGAGCCCCGTCTGCAGCGGCAGGTGCTTGACCACCGCCCGCGCCATGCCGGAGAGGAACGCCAGCCCGCCGCCAGGCTGGTAGAGCTCGATGCGGTAGGGGGGCCTGTCGGGAGGCGGCGGATACCCGCTGCGCCCGGCGGGGGTGAGCAGCGTCACCTCGTGCTCGCTCGAAAGGAAATCGAGCATCTGCATGGCGCGCATCTGATCGCCGCGCCGCGGCGGCCATGGATAACGCGAGGTGACGAGGAGGATCTTCAATCAGACCCGCTAGACGAGCTTCAGCAAATGCCCCAGCTTCTCGCGCTTGGTGCGCAGGTAGGCGCGGGTGGTGTCCGTCGGCGGCACCTCGAGAGGCAGGCGCTCGACGATCTCCAGGCCGTAGCCGGAGAGGCCGACGTACTTGCTGGGATTGTTGGTCAGCAGCCGCATCTTGCGCACGCCCAGGTCGCGGAGGATCTGGGCGCCGATGCCGTAGTCCCGCTGGTCGGGGCGGAAGCCCAGGCGCTCGTTGGCCTCCACCGTGTCGTGCCCCTGCTCCTGGAGCTCGTAGGCGCGCAGCTTGTTCATCAGGCCGATCCCGCGCCCCTCCTGGAGGAGGTAGAGCAGCACGCCCTTGCCCTCCTCGGCGATGCGGCCGAGCGCCTGCTCGAGCTGCGGCCCGCAGTCGCAGCGCGCCGAGCCGAAGATGTCGCCGGTAAGGCACTGGCTGTGGACGCGCACCAGCACCGGCTCGTCGGCGTCGATCTCCCCCATCACCAGGGCCACGTTCTCGTCGCCCGTCTCGTCCGAGCGGTAGGCGTGAATCTGGAAGTCGCCGTAGATCGTCGGCAGCTGAGGCGAGGCGATCTTCTTGACCAGGGTCTCGTGGCGCAGGCGGTAGCTGATCAGGTCGGTCACCGTGATCATCAGCATGCCGTGCTGGCGGGCCACCTGGGTGAGGTCGGGCACGCGGGCCATGGTGCCGTCGTCGTTCATGATCTCGCAGATCACCCCCGCCGGCTTCAAGCCGGCCAGGGCGGCCAAGTCGACCGACGCCTCGGTCTGCCCGGCGCGCTTCAGCACCCCGCCCTTCCGGGCGCGCAATGGGAAGATGTGGCCGGGCCGCAGCAGGTCCTCCGGCCGGGTCGCCGAATCGATGGCGGTGAGCACGGTCGCCGCGCGGTCCGCCGCCGAGATGCCGGTCGTCGTCTTGCCGCGCGCCTCGATCGAGATGGTGAAGGCCGTGCCGAAGGGAGACGTGTTGTCCTGCACCATGAGCGGCAGGTCGAGCTCGCGGCAGCGCTCCTCGCTCAAGGTGAGGCAGATCAGCCCCCGGCCGTGCTTCGCCATGAAGTTGATCGCCTCGGGCGTCACCTTCTCCGCGGCGACCGCAAAGTCGCCCTCGTTCTCGCGGTCCTCGTCGTCCACGATGATGACGAGGCGCCCCTGACGGAACTGCTCGATAGCCTCTTCGATGGAGGCGAACGGTGATTTCTTGGGCATGATGGTCTGGACCTGTCCCGGAAAGCGGGGAAACCCACCCTCAGGAGTGAATTGAGCTGGGAGCGTAGTGCCCTCGCCTGAGTCTACTTTGCCGCAATGAGTCGGTCAACCGAACCACCTACCCCTCCAAACCTCCCACGCATTCCAGTAGGGGCGGGGCTTGTCCCCGCCCCCCATCACCCCAACCGCCACCATCCTCTCACAAAGCATATTCCACCTGCTATTGACATTCCCACACCGCCCATCTACATTGATTCCCGTGGACAATGTGCATCCATCTCAGCCCGGTGTCATCCGGAGCCCCAAGCTCCGAAGCCAAGGCTCGCCCCCGAACCGCCGCCGCCCACCCTCGCCGCCCAACCCGAATCGCCAAGCCATCCCCCCAGGGAGACCGTGCCCATCCCGCTCCCCCATGCCTGACGTCCTCTCCCCTGCCTCCGCCCACCCGCTTCATCTCCCTGGAGACGAGCCCTCTCCCGTTAGCTGCTCCATCTCTGTGGAGACAGCGCATCCAAGGGCCGCTGCGCCAGATAACCAGATACGGGCCGTCTACCCTTAGCTGCGCCAGCTAACCTTAGCTACGCTGTCTAATCTTAGCTGCCTCATCTAATCTTAGCTGCCCCATCTAACCTTAGCTGTGCCGTCTAATGTTAGCTGCTCCATCCAATCTTAGCTGTGCCAGATAACCTTAGCTGCGCCATCTAATCTTAGCTGCGCCGTCTTACCTTACCTGCGCCGCCTTACCTTATCTGGAACATCTCCAGCCCTCCGCCGCCTCTGGGCTCTGCAGTTACAGCCCCTCGTCGTAGCCGCAAACGATCCGCCTCCGCCCTTCTTTGACGCTATCCGCGAGCCGGTGTAGGATCAAAGCATACCGTCTCGCCCTGCTGGATCTGGAGGTTGATCTCGATCATGCTCAGAACGATCGTCGCCGACGAGATCAGGCTGCTCACGTTCCGTCGCGTCAGCCCGGCGATTCAGACCCACTGGAAGGCGTACCTCGCCTTCGGCCTCTTCTTCACCTGGCTCGCCGGGATCGGCCGCTACTGGGACAATCCCCGAGCCGATCCATGGCAGCATTTAGGCCTCGGATCGCTCGCCTACGTCTTCGTCCTGGCGCTCATCCTCTGGCTCCTCCTCGCCCCCCTCCGGCCCAAGAGCTGGTCCTACCGCAACGTCCTCCTCTTCGTCACCCTCACCGCCCCTCCCGCCGTCCTCTACGCCGTACCCGTGGAAACCTTTCTGTCCCCCGGAGCCGCCGCCCAAGCCAACGCCTGGTTCCTAGCCGTCGTCGCCACCTGGCGCGTCGGCCTCTTGGGCGTCTTCCTGAGAAGAGTCGCCCGCCTCGACTGGCTGACCCTCCTCGTCGCCACTCTCCTCCCCCTCGCGATCATCGTCGTCGCTCTAGCCATGCTCAACCTCGAGCACGTCCTTTTCGACCTGATGGCCGGAATTAAGCCAGGGAACGAGACGAGCAGCGATACCGCCTATGGGATCGTCTTCATGCTGGCGATCTTTTCGTATGTCAGCTCGCCTTTTCTGGCCGGTGCGTATGTGTTTTGTGTTGTTCGGGCTTGGCGGCGTGCCCGAGAGGATGAGGGGGGCTTGAGAAACGAGTCGATGTGAGCCCCCGGGAAACAATGCCGCCTGCTTGAGAGGAACTCCAGCCATTCAGGCACAGGACATCCCCTCGGGACAGCCCGATCCTTCGCTGTTGACGAAGATCAGGAACAAGCGTAGGATAGAATAGTCCAAAGAATGAATGACATACCGCTCCTCCCACGCCCCTCTGCTGTAGGTAAGGGATTCTGAGGTGAGGGGTGGAAGGGTACATCTAGAGGTCGCAGGCAAGCTGGGATTACCTAGAACAACTTGTAGCTGACCCCGCTTCCACTGGACGGCCGGCCTCGCCGCCCGCGCAGTGAAGCCATGGAAGCATTAGACGCAGGCTTCAGGATGGGGTGAATTATGTTTTACTATGCAAAACCAACATCGGTGCGGCTAGATGATCCACCAATAGATTTTTCGCGTCTCTGGCAGAGGATCGATTTCCGCGGCTATATTACTCATGCGGATAATCAACAGTGGTACATGGGAAGCATGGAGCGAAATGCTCACGGCTTTCCAGATTTCGCTGCCGCAGTCATTGCCCAAATGCGCAGGCGCGGACTTCTGAGTCAAACCTACATTCAGGATGCCCTGAGGTACTGCCGATCGATGGTTGAAGCGGAGGGGTACGAGCAAACCGTCCCTCCGCATCTGTCAGATTCCTCTACATCAACCAGTCACGTAATTCTGGTATTCGGTTGTCAAGGGCCAGAAGTTCGTGACGCACGGGCGCGTGCATGCTTTCAACTTGTCAAGAATCTTCGGCACGTGCCGCTCAAGATCGTATTCTCGGGAAAGAACCCGTCGACGACGGATTCTAGAAAAGTTATCTTGACGAGAGATGAAGCTGCGGCACTCCAAGCTGAGTTCCAGCGCCTATTGGAACGAGATCCTACCTTCGACGGGCGTAATTTCACCTTTGCCCTAGAACAACAGGCAAACAGCACAGCCGGCAACCTGAAGCACTTTCTCCAAGGGCCATACCTGGAACGAAATAGGCCGGCGCAGCTATTCTTGCTTAGTTCTACGTTCCACCTCGGGCGGATTGCTCAGGAGACAGATGCAGCGCTTGCCTCATATCCGGACTTAGGTAGCGGGATTGCTCGTTTGGTTCTAGTGGGCGCTGAGGATGATGCGGAGGAAGCTATAGTTTCGGACGAACGCTATGTTAAAGCCATGATGTATGAGGTGTTCCGCCACATGTTCCAGCACGCACCGCCCGCCTTCCGAAGAGACGAATACGATGGCGCGGTCTAACCACAGCTTCGACCAGACAGTAACGCGCCTTGCGTGCTCCAAAGAGGACAGCGTTGACGACGGTCACGGGTTGCCTGTGGGCTGAGGGGAGTAGCTGCCGGCGGCTTTCGCCTTGATGAGGTACCGCCAAGGCAGGCTCTGGCTCCGAGCTCGCAAGGATCACTCGCGGCATGAAACGTGTTAGCCCTGACAACCGAGAAGCCAGTTCGAGAACTCAGCCTAACGAAGGCTTGAGCTGTATGCCGGTAAAACTGGCAGGTACGATTCTGAGAGACTGGGGCTCATAAGAACTCTCGGCCCTCAGCATGCTCAGCAGTGCCATTACAAAGGAATCCAACAGTGGATAAATTACTGCTTTTATCGTTGAGCATTCTCGGCGCTTTCATCGGCAGCTTTGTTGCCCACTTTCTTCGATCCCGGGCTTGGAGGCGAGAAACGATTCACACCCTGCAGAAGGCACGATACGAGGAAGGAGTTGGGTTCTTAGATGAACTATCAAAGCTTGTAGGGCGTCGCTTCTTTTTGTTGCAACGCTTGGTTTGGACGCTTCAGGACGATCCCGCGAATGAGACTAAATGCAATGAACGCGAGAAGGACTACTACGCTGCAGTGGCTGACTGGAACTTCACGTACTGGTCAAACAGAAACAAGGTTCGGTTGTTGGCGGGTGACAAATTCGCGAACGAGTTCTTAGACTACAGCGATGACCGCAAAGGGGGAAACCCAAGCAGTCTGCACTACAAATTTCGGGCGGCGCACGAAGCCATGAGAAAAATTGCACAGGGAACTGCCTTAGCGCAGGAAACGGCAGCTCCCATGCGAGAGCTGAACAAGTCTTGCTCCATTTTTCTTGAGCGACTTACGCATGAGTTTCTCGAAAGAGCGTCTCACCTTCAGCTTTTTGATATTCCCAAGAACACCTTGAAGCAAGAGCGTTGATTTATCGATATATGGCCTACCAGGAGAGGGTTGGAGCCGAAAGCAGGCGTGGTGGCCTTGTCGCATCCCAGACCAGGCATAGCGTCACCCGGAACCAGAAAGAGGTGCCACCCTTGTCGCCCTGCACAATACCTGTCCCGATTCCGTTCTCCGAATGTATTTCAAACTACCTCTCCGGCCTCGACGTTGACGCTAATCAAACCTCGATGTAGAATCTATGCGGCCGTATAGTTAGAGACAGATGACCGCTTCAACCACTAGTAGCCGCTCGGAACCATTAGCGGCTACAATTGTATAGGAATGGAAGCTGGTATCTGTAGCGCTATCAGATCGTGATAATGCTCCGCGGCCCTGAAGCAGGGGGGCCTGCAAGCCTATGGGAAGGCCTCATAATGACGATGATTCTTGGCGCGATCACCCGTGCTCACGCATTCCACGTTGGAGACCG
>Ga0190265_10001961_pt1 | contig 13633 bp, 9 predicted proteins | sample Popmic124T_FD_133135 | JGI IMG/M metagenome (GOLD analysis project Ga0190265, IMG submission 133135) | Populus adjacent soil microbial communities from riparian zone of Indian Creek, Utah, USA - 124 T | ecosystem: Environmental > Terrestrial > Soil > Riparian zone | place: USA: Utah | collected... | reverse complement strand
CATTGAAGGACGCCTCAAGGTATTCGACAATAGCGCTGCCGGGAACGTGCAAGAGGAACTAGAGTACAATCTGACTTCCATCAGCTGGAACGGCACTTCGCTTTCCTTTACCCGCACGGACCCGGGGTTCACCCAGGTGTTCAGCGGCGCTGCGGCGGGCCGCTTCATTTCCGGAACGTTTACGCACAACGGCGGCTCACCTGCTTCTTGGAGCGGTAAGAGATCAGAGGTGACCGGCTTTGGGCTTGGTTCCCGCCTCTCTCTACGAGCCGGTTGGCAAGAAAAGACACGCCGCCGTCTCGTCAATTTGACGGAAGGCATGCAGCTCGCCGGCGGTAGCACCCCTGCGGTCACGGTGACGATGCAGCCTTGCACTGGATGCCCATTCACCTCGGGCAGCTATTCGGCCGAGCGTGACGACAATCCCAATGCTTGGCCTCCCCTCTACACGTTGCAGAGGCTGAAGTTTTCCTTTCAGCCCGGCAACCGATTCGATTCGGCGCACCCGCCTCCCGCACGCGAGTACTTCGGGTATTTGGCCACGCCTACGACCGCTCCACCGGCTGGCGGCTATCGCGTGATGGTCGTCGTTAACGGGCACGGTGGAAGCGCGCAACAACTCATGACTCTCGGCGATCAGAATTTCTGGCACGGCGAATCAGCTGCCCGCCGTAACCTGGTGGTCCTTGCCATCGATATTGGTCATCGTCCGGTTTGGGGGACGGGCCCCATCGTTCATGACGCAATCATCGGCGCCGGGTACACGTCGTCCGACTGGGAGGAGGACGGCGAGCGAGCTTTTAGTGTAGGGCGAACCGTCGATTATTTGGGGACTTTACCCAACATCCGAATGGACCGCATTTTCATAAGTGGCTTGTCGATGGGAGGCGAAGTCACCACGATCAGCGCCGCGCTCGACGGTCGATTCGCGATGGCGATACCCTCGGGCTATTCGCCCGATATGCACGTCATGGATAATTATGGCAACCATCCCTGCTATCGCTGGAACAACGCCGACATCCACGAGTATGTGGATGTTTCCGACTACCAAGCACTGATCGCTCCGCGGCAGCTCCTCGTCGAAACGGGTGTGGTCGACTTCACCTTTTCGCCGCTGACAACTCCGTTCGCTGCCGACAAGCAGGTCGCCCGCCGTGCTCGTGCCGCCTACGGCGCCGATTCTGCCAAGTACGTTCACTACCTTCACTATGGTGCGCATCAGTTTCACGTTGGCGATCTCAATCCGACGTTTCCCAGCCGTCCCCGAGGCGTTCAAGCCGCTACGGTCGTTGCTCCGTCGTCGCCGACCGACCTCACGTGGCAAACCAACAGCTCGACGTTCGTCCGCAGCCCCTCCCTCTACCATCTCATGAACGAATCGCTGTTGTGAGTCAGTATTGCAGCCCCCGCTTCTGTCACGCTGCAAGAGAGAGACGTGCGACCTAGCTGGCGGAGTTCTTCGTCCTGCAGGCCTGCCAGCTGGGGCCCCGCACGAACTCGATCCGGGAGACGCCGCCCTCTAGAGGCTCCAGAAGCCGTTCCATGTCGCTGCGCGTCCAATAGTTCGAAATGCGGGGCAGCATCTGATCGAAAATGATGAGCTCGATGTTGCGGAACGAAAGACTCTTGAGCTTGCGGTAGTAGTCGGTGCGCCAGGGAACGAGCCGGATAGCCGGCCATGCAGCGATGGTGACGCCCTGAGCGATGGGGCGGCTCATCTTGATGGGCAGCTTCGAGCCGAGCATCCTGAGCGACTGAATCACCGGCAATAGAAGCCGATTTCCTTCTTTGAATAGCACCAACAGAACCAGGTCACCTCCCGGGGCGACGCACTTCCACATGCGTTCCAAGGCGCGCTCCGGCTCGGCGAGATGATGAAGCACGCCGATGCATGTCACACGGTCGAACGTGCCCTGCACGGCGGAATCGAGCCCGTAGGCGGAGCAACGTTCGATGCGCACGCGAGGATTCGATTGCAAATTTGCGCCGTGCCGCATCGAGGCTCTGCTCGTCGATCGCCCACAGACGCCGAGCACGCTCGTCGCGCCGGCCTCTGCGAACCAATGCGGATTCGTCCCATTCCGCATCCGACGTCGAGCACCCGTTTGCCGCGGAACCTCGCGAGCGTCGTCGATCCGAGCCATCGCTCGAGGTGCTCGCGCGATTCGGGCAGGATCGTGGAATAGGTCGCCCATGAGTAGCCGAATCGATCGGGCGACCCGCGAAGATCGATGTTGGGAAATTCTTCAGCTATTCAAAGTTTGCGCGCCAATAGCATGGCGACGCCCGTCTGATCGATGCCTCGGCGACGAGAGAACCATCGGCCATCTAGGCTCCCTCTTGCCATCTTGGACGTAATTTCACTAATATCGACGACTCAACGTGCGTCATTCTCCCACGCTCGGCCCCCTGTCAAGCGCCATATCTCGCCTTCCTAATTAAAGTACCAGCCAAAATATCCGTCTAGCACGGTGTGAAGATTCATATTCAATCATCGACTTTATCACGGCTCGTCTTCTCTCTTGCACTGGTCGCTTCTGCTGAGGCGTGCACGTCGGATGTGGCTGTCGATAGCGTTTCGGCGCCGATAGCCGCTCACTCCTTCACGCGCCCGACCGGCAGCGTGACCCTTTGGGGCGCGAGTGGGCCGGACCCGACTCCGCCTGCTGATGCCGGTGACGTAACTCAACTCGTTGGTCACTGGTATCTGGACAGAGACCAGGCGCGGTGGGAGCTCGTAGTGTCGCTTCGAAATGGTCGGCTTACAGGAACCATCGCGCCGGAAGGCTCCGAGGATTCGGACGAGCGGGTCGTCGAAGAGATCACCTGGAGCCCCGAAGCCGGTAACCTGCGCTTTCGCACCGAGGAGAATGGTCGAACGCTCTGGTACGTGATGAACGTTGGTGACGGCGTCCTGACCGGCCGCTACGCGGCTTCCGTTGCCAGCCGACTTCCGCCGGAGGCGTGGACACATTACTCGGGCCACCTCGTCGGCTGGCGAAGCGAATCGTTCGACGCCGAACTCGCACCGCGCGTGTTCGACCTCCACACGACCGACGGTCGCTACGTCAGAATTCGCATCGACCGTAGCGCAACCGGCGCGCCCGCCTTCATCGGTGAGCTCAAGATCAATGCGACGGACCAACTCGGCGCCGCCGGCGAGCTGCCTCTTCAATCCATGACCGTTCGGAGCTGGGACGGCCAGCGTCTTGCCTTCGACATCGTCAACGGAAGCACGCGGGAGCGGTTCGCGGGCTCGGTGAGAGGGCGCGCCATCAAGGGCACCATCTCCGCCGATCGCGCAGGCACGGTCTCTGATTTCAGCGGTTTCCGCGCCAACGTTCTGAGCTATGGCTTGCGCACCAAGAGCCAGGCGGAACGAGCCGTATGGCAAGAGCGCGTACGCCGCGCGCTGTCGCGTCTGATGATGGCGGGCAATCCGGCGCCAATCGACAAGGAAGCGATCATCGTCGAACGACCCCTGTTCCAGACGGACAAGCTCGCCCCCGGCCGTGACGACAATCCTGCTCGATGGGAGCGGGCCTATCGCGTGTGGGACGTCGTGCTGACGCACAAGCTGCCCAACCCCTACGGCCCCGAGCCATTGACGCGCCGTTCGCACGGTTTTCTGGCGGTGCCGACGACCCCCCCACCTCCGGGCGGCTACCCGGCGGTGCTCAGTCTCAACGGACATTACGGAAGTGCGCTCGGTCAATTTCAACCCGACAACTTCTTCTGGTATGGCGACGCCTTCGCACGCCGCGGTTACGTCGTGTTGGCGTTGGATATTTCCCACCGCCCCCTGACTGATGCCAACGGTCTCTACAATGACCCCGTCGACGGCGATCGCCCCGACGAGGAAAACCACGCTCACCCGGCGATCGCGGCACCGGGCCTCGACAGCGACTGGGTCGATGACGGAGAGCGCGCCTGGGACGCGATGAGAGGCATCGATTTTCTGCTCACCCAGCCGAACATCAATCGCACACGGCTCATCATGACGGGTCTTTCGATGGGAGGCCACGTGACGGAAATTGCCTCCGCCCTCGATCCGCGCGTGACCAGTGTCATTCCCGCTGGGGCTTCGCCCGACTTGGCCTTGATGTCCTTTCAAGGGGTTCACACGTGCTGGCTGTGGTCGCATGGCCATCCGCTGGAGTTCATCGATACATCGGACTACCTCGCGCTGATCGCACCGCGTCAAGTCGTGCTCGAGGACGGCAAGTGGGACTGGCTCTACTCGCACTACACTACACGGTTCGTGGTCCAAAAAGAGGGCGCCCGGCGCGCGCGCATCGCTTACGGCGATGAGGCCGCGAACTTCGTCCATTTTCTCCACTCCGGCTCCCACGACTATCGCGTCGGCGACGCCACCGAGGAAAACCCCCGCCCGGAATTCATCCAAGTGCCGCATCTGCTCGCACCGCCCACTGAGCGCTGGCGCACCGGCGACTGGGCCGTGGACGGTGAAACGGTCTCGCTCGGAAAGACGCTGTTCGACCTGCTCGAACCCTGAGGCGCGAAGATAAACGAACCCCGGCAGGATATTGAGAATTCGGACCGAGCCGGGTCCCGGATAGGCGCGCACGGTTCGACGGAATTAGCGGCCGAGGCAGAGGAAGGCCAAGCCCTCGGGTCTGCCGCCCTGGCCTGCTACCTCCGGCGGCTCCATTTGGCCGCCCCACCGGACCCACGCAGGCTCTATGCGGCTCTGTGCGGGGAAGTGAGCGGTCACGTTCTCGCCATCGAGGTCGATAGTGGCCGCCGCGCGACAACGACCCAGCGAGGTCACGGTATTGGGAAGCGAGATTTCGCGCGCTACAGCGGTTCGTCCGATCTCCGCTTCAGCGCGCTCACCATGGAGGCCTCGGGGGCGATCTCGGGGCCAGGGCGTGCCGCTGCCTTCTCACGGGCAGCGCCGGGCTCTCGCCGCCAACTGCCGACGTTCGCCATCCCTCCGTTTCTTGGAAAGGTGATCGCGTCGTCTTCGCCGCGAGAAACAGCGAAAAAGCGAGCCGCTCGCCATCTGGACGGTCAACGTCGACGGCAGCGCATGCGAGAAACATGCGGCCATCGCACGCCACCCCAGCCGCGCCGGGTTGGACCGACAACGGCGCACTCGTCCACAGTTTCGACCCCGTGTTCACACCCGACGATCGGATCGTCTTCGTTTCTAAATGGGGCAATGTCATAACACGAAAGCGTTCGACAACCGCGGCCCGACCCGTTCGCCGGCCGACCCCTCCCGTTACAACGCCAATCTCTACATCCTCGACGCCGGTGGGCCGGTGCGCAGCTCACGTTTTTGGCCAACCAATAGCTCTTTCCTTCGATGATGTCGGACGGGCGTCTCATCTTCACCAGCAAGAAGCGGGCGCTCGGCTTTATCAACTGGCCGGAAGGCGCTTCAACCTCGACGGCGGCGACCACCATCCGCTCTACGCGCAACGCGGCTCGATCGGATTTGCGCAGATGACAGAAGTCGTCGAGCTCGCCACCAAGCCATCGACTGGTCGGACACCAGTTCGCCATCACGACGGGAATCGACGATGCGCGCGGGCTCGCGGCGGTGGTGATGGACGCCGCTTGGCGGATCCGCGGGGCCGGTAGACTAGCTCGACTCATATAGTATCCGGGTTACCGGCTCGCCATACCGCTTGCGTTCTCTGCGCCGCTCGGCATGACAACCCGGCTTCGAGCAGGCGCGCTGGCGTGCCCCCACGTGTGCAACAGCGAAGAACCACAGACCACAGGCACAGCAAGGGCGTTTGCGGACCACCGCCCCATCGTCGCCCCCTCCGACGCAGCCTACGACTCGGTCGTCACCATCAGCATGGTGACTCATTCTCCCGAGCAGAAACGGGTAGATTCTCGAGAGCGGTGAAGCCTTTTCGGTTTTCCACATTGCCAGCGTGATCACCAGCAACTCCGCTACCGTTTCACTGAGCCCCCCCGGGGATCCAGCGACCATCGTGTCCTTGATGAACGATGACGAGCCGTCCGTTGGCGACTTTGGGAATGAAATGGAACGCCTCCTTCTGACACCGCTTTCCTCATCCACGACGAGCCGATCGATGCGAGCGAGATTGGTCAGCTCGACGGCCTGGGTGGGGCTCGGCGCGTTCTTTTCGACGAGGGCGGCATCTTGGTTGCGCAAAGCGCATCGCCCCAGAGAAACTGGATTTGGCGAGCTACGAGCGGACGTTGAACCCACTCGGCGCCCTTGGTAAGGTACCCCGGTCATGGAGGCCGGCGTCTATGAAGTTGAAGCAAGGATGGAGGCGACGCATTGGTGGTTTGCGGGTCGCCGCAAACTCTTCTCCCGGATCATCCATGACCTGAGGCTGGACGCGCACGCACCCGTGCTCGATGTCGGCACGAGCACCGGCACCAACCTGAGAATGCTGAGCGAGCTCGGGTTTAAGCAGGTGATTGGCCTCGACATGAGCGAGGACGCCATTCGGTTCTGCGCCGCCAAGGGCCTCGGTCAGGTGAAGCTCGGCGACGTGACGCGGATGCCTTTCCCGGACGAGAGTTTTTCGCTCGTTCTGGCGACCGATATCATCGAACACGTGGACGATGATGGCGCGGCGGTCGCCGAACTGGCTCGGGTATTGCGGACAAATGGTACGGCAATCATCACCGTGCCCGCCTTCCAGTCTCTCTGGGGCTTTCAAGATGAAGTTGCCCATCACAAGCGGCGCTATCGCATGAAGGCGCTACTGCAGCGGGTTCGCAGCGGAGGACTCGAACCGCTCGACCAGTTCCACTTCAACTACATTCTTTTTGCGCCAATCTGGACCGCGCGAAAATTGATGAAGTGGGTCAAGCCGTCAATCAAGAGCGAAGGTGAATTGAACTCGCCTCTGGTCAATCGCATGCTGAGCGGCGTTTTTGAAGTAGATATTGCTACGGCAAGCTGGTTGCGACCTCCCTTTGGCGTATCGATTCTCGTATTGGCCCAAAAATCATGAGCGGCGCGGGTTGTCCCCGAATCAACGCGCAGAAGGCGCTCTAGCCCTATAGCTCGTCACTCCGAGGCCGATGCGGGAGTGCAGGCGCCAGTGGCTCGGTTTCAGTGCTTTCGTTTGATAAGCGTGACACCCGGGCGCCGCGCGACTTCGATGTATTCGCCACTCGCCACTGCCGCCGCTCCGATAGCGCCCCCGCTAGCTCCGTAAAGAACGTAGTCGGCTCCGTCGGCGCCATATCTCAGGCTCAATACCTTCAGTCGACCGGACACGTGAGGAAGCTCGTTCTCGCTGACGGCAAAGGATGCTTCTTCGGGGATCATGGCGGCGAGCTCGCGAATATCGCGTTCCTTGCGACGATCGTCCGCGGTAGGGGTCGCAAAGCTGATGATGGAGAAACCGCCCTTGAAATTGCCGCTCGGAGGAAATGCACCCCAGTGCTTGGTGCACAAGAACGTCGCCACGACGAGCGCGGCCACCGCGGCTCGCGCTTTCACCTTTCCCTGCCAGGTATAGGCGGCGAGGGCAAGGGCCGACGCTGTAAAGATATAAGGCGTAAAGTGACCGGAGTATTGAAACGCGATGTCCGTCGTCGGACCGTAGCCGGTGGTGAGCAGCGTAAAGAGGGCTCCGGGGGCAAGCGCGGGGAGAAGATACGCTCGCCGCAGCGGGAGAAACGCGAGCGGCGCGACTATCTGCAGAAAATACTTGAGCTTGTCGGCCGTAAGGAGCGTCCGGAAAACGTAGGCGGGATTGGTGATGAGCGTCTGAATGACGCCGCTGTACGAATTGGGGCCATTCGGTTTGGGATAGAGGTCTTTGTAAATATCGGAGAACCAACCAACGCCGAACTTCGGCATGATGAAAAAACGTATGACCACGAAGTAGACAGCGCCGGTTAGCGCCATCACGAACCCTGCCTTGGCACGATGCCGTACCAGAACCAGATAGAGGCCGAGGACCGTTAGGCCAACCGAGATGTCCTCGCGGCAACTCAAAGCAATGATGAACGAGATCGTCAGCCACACCCATCGCTTGGCATCGACGGCCCAAATCGTGAGAAGGACGAAAGTCGCCGCCACCGGTTGGAAGTGAAAGTCGTAGAAATTCGAACCGTGCATCGGCGCGTAGAGGAGGTAGCAGATTGCCAGCGTGCATGCGAACCATGGCGGCAAGCGCCGAACAGCAAATAGATAGAGCGGGATCGCCCCGAGCCCAAGGATGCTCGACTGCAGAACGAGCAGCGTCTCGGCGTGGGGGTAGAGAGCGTAGAACGGGAGGAAAAAGAAGACGCCGAGATCGGCATGGCTGGAGAGCGAGCTCCAGTTGGTGAACAAGCCCGTCAGCGACGAGCAAACGAGCGGCCGCCCGTGGAGCGCATTCCAAAAGACGTTGTCGTACTGTCCGAGATCGAAGTTGTAGGTCTGAAAGCGGCGGTGCGCGAAGACCGTGAATGTGGACATGTACGCTGCGTAAAAGAGGGCGGCGATGACAACGATCGCCAGCGCCACGCGTTGGCGGCGGCGCAATGCGTCGAACGTCCGTGCATGTCCGCTGACGTCACCGATGGCTTCGAGGCTAAGGCGCAGAAGTCGTTCGAACAGGAGGGTGAACACGGCAATGGCCAGCACTGCCTCGAGCGGGTCTTGCCAGCCGTTTTTATCGAGGAGCGCGGGGACCAGTCCCACCAGCATCATCGGCGCCAGAAGAAGTGCCATCCGCCGCAGCCGGGCGACCGCACGAAACGAGCCCAGCCCCCAGTAGATGGCGGACGCTAAGCCGGTGACGACGGCCGCGAGCAGCATCGAAGCAATGAGCTGACCCCGCAGCGTTCCATCGAGCAGATTGGTGCGTAAGAAATCAGCGTTCGAATCGCTGGCAACTTGCCAACCGAACAGGACAAGAGAGACGGCGCACAACGCCAAAACAGTGATGGCCCGAAGCCCGACCAAAGTGGCGGCACTCTAGCAGTTTCGTCCTGTTGGGCACCTCAAAGTTTGGACCTTCGTGCCGCACTTTTCGCGTCGCGTTCGGCTCGAGGATCGGGGAGGCTCTCCAGGCTGTGGTGGATGCGGTGTCCTGGGGCCCGAACCGAATCGATATCGTCGACCAGCGGAGCCCTGATTCGGGCGTACCCGGATGTCACGATGTTGCCCGCTTGCAATGGACGACAGAATACGCACCCATCGAGCCTTTGAGTATGCGTTCGTAGTCGCGGGGAATGGGTCAGGCGCCGTTGTCCGATCGTCGGTTGGGTCTGTGCCGTGCAGGGGGTCACTCGACACACCCCGCAGGATCCCCTATGGTCGCGACCGCATGAAGGTGGCTGTCGTCGGTGGTTCGGGCTTCGTGGGCCGCCACGTGGTCAAGAGGCTTCTCGATACGCAGGCTGAGGTGCTTAACGTCGATCGCGTGCCGCCGTCGCAGCCGCTGCCGGGCGAGGTATTTCGCGCTGCGGATATGATGGAAAAGGGAAACGTCACGGCCATCGGTCGCGCGCTCGGCCGAATCGACGGCGTGGTGTGGCTCGCAGCGAGCATTCGCCATCGCACCGGGGTCGACGCCACCGCCGCGAGCGATCTCGGCCTCATGGTGGAAGCGCCCCTCGCGCTACTCCGCGCACTCGACCCTGCGCCCGCGTCGTTCGTCAACATCAGCAGCATCCAAGTTTACGGCCGACCCGTGCGGCTCCCCGTGGGGGAGGATCACCCCAAGGACCCGTTCACTGCATATGGCGTCGCTAAGCTGTACGCCGAGCAAGTCCTCGACATCGCCGCCCGCCAGCGACGCACGGCGGTCGCATCGCTGCGCGTCGCATTCATTTACGGGCCGGGACAGCACGCGGCCAACGTGCTTCCGCGCTTCATCGAAGCCGTGCGGCGCGGCGAGCCACCCGTCGTGCACGGCCAGGGGGACGACGTGCGGGACGATGTCTACGTGGGAGATGTGGCACGCGCCGTGGAGATGGCGCTTCGTCAGAGCGCGTGCGGTGCGTTCAACATCGCAAGCGGGCACCCGCACACCATTCGCGACGTCGCGCTCGCGGTGTGCGCCTTGGGGGCGCCTGGTCTCACGCCGCGCCACGACGAAACGCCGAGCAGCTGGGTCGATCGCTTTTATGAGGTCGAGCGCGCGAGAGAGGCGTTCGGATTCGTTGCCGAGACGCCTTTCGCGACTGGAGTGCGCGCGATGTGGGATGCCGAGGCTCTGCGATGATTGCCGTCACCGGTGCGAGCGGCCATCTCGGGCAGTGGGTCGTGGCCGATCTGTTGTCACGCGGGCATGACGTGCTTTGTGTGGCTCGCCGTCCTCTGGCAAAACCCACGATCGCCGGCGTCGATTGGCGCGCCGCCGTGCGCACGCTCGCCTGCGACTTGAGCGCTCACGACGGGCTAGCCGCGCTGCGCGCGCTGCTACCCAGCTTGCGCGCCGTCGTGCACCTTGCTGCGCAAGTGCCCGCTGAAACGGCGCGCAATGCCGATGCCGACGCCGACGAAACCATCCACACCAACGCCATCGGCACCGCGCGGCTTCTCGCGCTGCTCGCCGAGGCACCGCGCCTCGAAACGATCGTCTACGCCAGTACGTTCGAAGTCTACGGCCCCGTCGTGCGGCTCCCCATCGATGAGCTTCATCCGACCGAGCCCACCAACTACTACGGCGCTAGCAAGCTCGTGGGAGAAAAATACCTGCGCCTCTTCGAGAACGATCGCAAAATGCCGTGCAGCTCCCTTCGCCTCCCCGCCATCTACGGACCGGGTGACACCATCAAGAGGGCCATCGGCAATTTCGTACGCGCCGCAGCGGAAGGCGCAGAGATCAGGATCCAAGGCGACGGAAGCGATCTGCGCGATCTCGTCTACGCCGGCGACGCGGCGCGTGCCTTTTCGCTGTGCGTCGAAAAGCGCGCCAGCGGCGCCTTCAACGTGGCCAGCGGTCGCGGCATTTCCATCCGTGAGATGGCTGACGCCGCAGAGCGGTTAGCGCGGGGGAGCACGCGAATCGTCGTAAGCGAGCGTATGAAACCGCGTGTCGACTATGTGCTCGACATTGACCGCGCCAAAAGCGTGCTCGGGTGGTCCCCCGCCGTCTCGCTCGACGACGGTGTACGCGCTCAGTTGGCGTGGGTGCGCACCCTCACGCGCGATCTTGCGTAGCGGCGTTCAAAGCACGCCTCGCAACCAAGCGAGAGAGCTTCGGCGAGAGCTTCGGCGGGAAGATCGTGCGCGCCGTCGAAATAGCGAAAGCGCACGCCGTCGGGGGCGCCGGCTTCTTTCCATGCGCGACGCGCTCGGTCCTCGACGAGCTCCACGCGGTCGATGGGGAAGAGCGCGTCGCTCCTTCCGGCGACGACCATCAGCGGTCGCGGCGCGATCGCCGGGACGAGCGCGTCGAAGTCGAGCGCGGGGAGCGGCCCCGGTACGTACAGCGCGAAGTTGTGCGAGATGCGCCGCTCGTCCAAGAGACGCACCATGCTGAACCCGCACGAGACGATGCCCGCGCGAAATCGAGGATCGAACAGCATGCCGAAGACCGTTTGCTGGCCGCCGTACGACTGACCGGCGATCGCGATCCGCAGGCGTTCGACGCGGACGTCGCGCTCCAGCGCGTCGACACACGCCGACAATTCCGCGAGCATCCAACCTTGCAGCGTTTCGCCCTGGACCAGAGCTTCGACGGCGAGGAGCTGCTCGTAGGCTTCCCCTTGCAGGGCATAGTTACCTTTTCGCGTCGTGAGCGGCGAGCGGTGGTCTTCGAAGCCGAGCATGTCGGGCACAAGGACGGCGAATCCTGCCTGCGCGGCGACAAGTCCGTAAGCGCGCGTACCATCGCCGACCAGACCGGCGACGAGCGATTTGCCGAGTTCGAACTGCCGGCCGTGCGGATGAAGCGCAACCACGACGGGCACGGGCGTCACCGCATTTTCTGGCAAGAGGAACCACGCCGGGACCTCCCCGCGCGGGGCGCCGATCCACCATCGCTCGAAATTTATCCCCCCCATCGAGAAACGGCGGTCGACGGTGGCGGCCGCAGCGGGAGATCGCGCGGGGGCCTGTGCGAGCCGCTGGAGCAGCTGGGTGCGCACATCGGCTGCTGTTTGGCTCGCGGTGGGTTGCGTTACGAGAGAAACAGTATAGCTCAAGGAAAAGTGGTTGCCCCCCGCTCGATACGCCATAAGAATACTGACGGCCCGGAGCGCTGCGCCCGAAATGGCCGCTCTCTAGCCGTTTCCTTCTGTTGGGCACCTCAACGTTGGAGCTCGCTGCCACGTGGCCCGTCAACGGTGCGCTCGATTGGTCGACGACGCTGGTCGGCAAGAGACCAGATCTTCTCGATCTCGCATCCCTCGACCGGCGTATCGACGACGGTGACTTTCCCCGTGGGGCCGGCGGCCTTCAGCGCGTATTCGACGACCGGACGCAAGAGCGACCCGTGGGTGGAGGAGGCCTCCAGTTTTTCGCCAACGATCTTTTCGTTGAGATTTTTGGACGAGACCAAGTTCGGCTTCACGATCACGCGATCGCCGCGCGCGATGAAGTCGCCGAGAGGATTCCATTCGGGGTGGCCGAGCCGCCCGCGGTCGAAACCGAGGGCGGCGAACAAGGCTTCGGCGGCCGCATAGACTGGATTCGGCGGCGCGAAAGGGGACACCTCGAAGTGAGTTAGGTCCGGACGGTGAACCACGGCGACCCGCCGGCCGAGATCGCGGCTCAGCGCCGCACCTTCTCGCCCTGCGCTCGTCAATTAACCTCCATCCGCGTGGGGGCGTTCTTCTGGAAATCGACACCGAGCTTGGAGACGCTCGCCAGCCGCTTTCCGGTGCGCACCATTTCCACGTTCTCCACGAACTCGACTTTGATCTCCATGTCCTCGCCGAGATGCCGGCGAAAGGTAGCGAGCACTTCTTCGAGAACGTCGTCCGAGTATCGCCCGCCTTTGACGACGTGGAAGGTCATCGCATTGTGGCGATCCTGGATGACCTGGAAGCGCTGGATGGCGTGATCGAATTCCTTGAGGTAGTGCGAGAAAAAGGCACCGGGCAGGTAGCGCCCGTCGGTGCCTTGAATGATCGACTGCACCCGCCCTTCGATGTTGCCGACGAGGGGCATGCCGCGGCCACACGAGCACTCGCGCGCGGGGTCGGTGGCCTCGCCGAGATCGCCGATGCGATAGCGGATGAACGGGAGGCAGAAGTTGTTGAGATCGGTGATCACGATCTCGCCCGTCTCGCCCGGCGCGGCGGGGCGGCCATCGCGCAAGATCTCGATGAGATATCCTTCCGCCACGACGTGGTGCCCGGCGTGGGCCTCGCACTCGTAGGCGATGCCGCTGAACTCGCGGGCGCCGTATTTGTCGAAGACCTTGCAGCCGAACGCCTCTTCGATGAGGGCGCGGCTCGAGCCGGGCAACGTCTGTGCGCTCGACATGAGCGCCTTCGGCCGCACTTCGAGCCCGCCCCGCGCTGCGATGTATTGCCCTAAGAAATCGAAGGCTTCGGCGTAGCCATCGACGAGGACGGGCTTCTTGCTCTCGATGAGCTCGATCATGTCATCCAGCTTCTCCTCGGTCATCTCGAAGATGGGCACGAACGTGCGATTGGACAGGACCGCGTCCGCGTACTCTTTGGCCACCTGCGACTTGGACATGCCGATCGTTTGGTG
>Ga0190265_10001960_pt1 | contig 13633 bp, 12 predicted proteins | sample Popmic124T_FD_133135 | JGI IMG/M metagenome (GOLD analysis project Ga0190265, IMG submission 133135) | Populus adjacent soil microbial communities from riparian zone of Indian Creek, Utah, USA - 124 T | ecosystem: Environmental > Terrestrial > Soil > Riparian zone | place: USA: Utah | collected... | reverse complement strand
TCGCCCAGATGCTGAAAGGCTTTGATAAAAGACGCTTGAAGTATGTCTTCCGCCACATCCGGGCTTCCCGTCATCCCCAGGGCATGCCGGTACAAGGGGTCGCTGTAACGGGTTATCAACACCCCGAACGCGTCCTTGTGACCCGCCAGAACCCTGGCTATGACCTCCTGATCGGCATCGACAACCGGCACCCCATCAACTGGTGTCGGGCTCTCCGCGCCCACTGTTTGGGCACTCTGACTCTGCAGCGATGTGGCTGTCATCTTCACAGCCCTAGTGTAATCCGTTTACCAGCCGGTGTATAGACCCGGTTGACTGCCATACGACTTCAATCACACCACTACATTCCTAACGACGAGCGGGCTTCGTGAAAGCAACCAAGTCACGGCCAGGGCCCCCTTACCGGCCGGTTTTCACCCGCTGAAGTGTCCAATCGGTTCGCGGAAGCCGGCTTGCAGGGCACGAAATGCCATGGCAGATTCGCTTGATGCTCCCCGGTGTCCACGGCACGTCGTTGCTGCCGCTAGTGCGACTGCTCCGACCACGGGAATGGATCAAGAACGGGTTCGTGCTGGCCCCCGCCATCTTCTCCGGCCGAATCCTGAATCCCGACTCCGCCATTGGCGCGGTTACCGCGGCGTTGCTGTTCTCGGTTGCCGCATCGGCGGCGTACATCGTCAACGACATCCAGGATGTCGAGCGCGATCGCGTGCATCCGCGCAAACGGGTCACGCGACCGATCGCCTCCGGTGAGGTCACGATCCCGACGGCGCTCACGGTGCTCGGCGGTCTTTACGCCCTGCTCGGCGCCGGCATTTTTTTTCTGCTCCCCGCCACTGCCGCCCCCCTGCTCGCTTATGTGGCGCTCAATCTCGCCTACAGCTGGTGGCTCAAGGATGCGCCGATAATCGATCTCTTCGTGGTCGCGAGTGGTTTCATGCTGCGCCTTTACGTCGGCGCGCGCGCGATCGACGTCCCACTCTCCTCGTGGATGATGATCACGACGCTCGCCCTCGCGCTTTACCTCGCGTCGACGAAACGGCTGCAGGAGCTCAAGGCCGGCGGGCCGCACGCCCGGCCGGTTCTCGCGTTCTACTCGGTAACGCTGCTAGAGCGCTACGCCGAGGCCTCGGCTTCGAGCGCGATCGCGTTCTACGGATTGTTCGTGATCACCGTCCGGCCGGAGCTCGCCCTCACCATTCCGTTCGTGCTCTTCGGACTGTTCCGCTACTGGTACATCGTCGACGTGACTGGTGCGGGGGAGTCGCCAACGGAAGCGATGTGGACCGATTGGCAGTTGATCGCGACCGTGGTGCTGTGGATCGGCTTCTCCGTAGCCGCATTGTCGATCGGCCCCAGTCCGTGAGCCGATTCTGGCAGCGAGGCTGGTCGGACGACAGGCGGGTGCAGCGCGCAGCCCTCGTCGTCGGCGGCATCCTGGTGTTGGTGTTCCTGATCCAGACGATCGGCAAGGCGTACCGGCCCCAGGGCAACGACTTCACGACGTACCTGCTCTCCGCTCGCGCGCTGGCAGCCGGACAGTCTCCGTACGAAACCGTCGCGGTGTTCCCGTACATCTACCCGATGTTCCCGGCGATGGCGTTCATCCCGCTGGCATTCGCGCCGTACTGGCTGGCGAATGTCGTCTGGTACGCAGGCAATGTCGGCGCTCTCGTCTGGAGCATGCGGCTGGCGCTCGGGCTACGCGGGAGAATTGGCGCCACCGTCCGCGAACGGCGTCTCCTGGCTCCTTTGATCCTGCTCGCGCTTCTCTTTCTTACTCCGATCCAGAATCATCTGCTGAACGGACAGATCAACTTCGTAGTCCTGCTGTTGTGCCTTCTCTTCGCACGCGCGGCGCGCGAAGGCAGGGTGATGCCCGCCGCCCTCTTTCTCGCAACCGCGATCGCCACCAAGCTCGTTCCCCTGATATTCGCTCCATACCTCCTGCTGCGCCGTCGCTTCGGCGTGCTCGCGGCGGCCCTGGCCGGGGCGACGCTGCTCTCGTTCGCGCCCGTAGTATTTCTCGGGCAAAGCATCGTCCCCATCTACCGCGACTACCTCTCGCGGCTCGCGGCACACAACGAGCGCGGCGCGCTCAACGCCGAGACGGTTTACTACTCGCTCGACGGCGCGGTCAGGGAGGTCGTTGCCACGATCGCATCCGGCCCGAGCGTAGCGCTCCGCCTGGCTGCCGCTGCCGCCGTGATGCTTCCGCTTCTCATCATCGACCTGCGCCTGCGCCGGGGTGGCACGCAAGCGGACCGCTGGGCGAGCGCGCTCTATCTCGTGGCGATTCTTCTCATCGCGCCGGTCTCGGAGACCCATCACCTCGTGTTCCTTTTTCCGGCGATCGTCCTGCTTGCCATTCCACTGCTCCTCGCACCGCGTGAGGCGCGTGCCGGTGAGTGGGTGATCGCGGTCGGCATTTACGGCCTCCTCCTCGCGGCGCGGTGGGACCCGGCGGGTCCGTGGGCGTTTGCGGGGATAGTTGCTCTATACGGCACGATGCTCGCTCGGGCGCATCGGTTGCCCCTGCACGAGGAGATCACGGAGGCCGAGCCGTCGGTTGACTCGCCTGTCGCACCTGCGCGGGCATGACCGTTCGCGGGCCCTCGGCATCTCCGCCACGATTCGCGGCCCGGTCGCTCTCGGGGTGGGGGCGATTTCCGGTGCTGGACGTCCACCTGTATCGTCCGGAAAAACAGGCCGCCCTCGCGGCGATCGTGCGGGACGCCGCAGAGACGTCGTTGATTGCGCGCGGGCTCGGCCGAAGCTACGGCGACGCAGCACTCAATGCAGGGGCTGGAGTGGTCGGCCTCGAGCGGCTCAACCGGATGCTCAGCTTCGATCCGGTAACCGGAGTGCTGGAGTGCGAGGCCGGAGTGAGCTTCGCCGATATCATCGAGACGTTTTTGCCGCGGGGATTCTTTCCGGGCGTCACTCCAGGGACCAGGTTCGTTACCGTGGGCGGCGCCATTGCCTGCGACGTCCACGGCAAGAACCACCATCGGGACGGCACGATCGCCTCGACTCTCGTCGACATGCGATTGCTGCTCGCCTCGGGCGAGGTGGTGACGTGCTCGCCGACTGCGCGACCGGACATCTTCTGGGCTACGGTCGGCGGCCTGGGACTCACCGGCGTAATAATCTCAGCGTCGTTCAGGCTGCGGGCGGTCGAGACAAGCTACGTGACCGCGGACCGTGAGCGCGCGCGCGACCTCGACGACGCGTTAGAGCGGTTCGATGCCACCGACCAGCGCTATCGCTATTCGGTGGCATGGATCGATGGGTTGGCCCGCGGCCGCCGCATGGGGCGCTCGGTCCTTGTGCAAGCCAACGATACGCCGGCGGCCGCGATAGCGGGCCGAAGATTCACCCGACAGGCTTCGTCGCGCATGCGCGCAATTCCATTCGACTTTCCATCTTTCGCGCTCAATCCCATGAGCGTGGGAGCATTCAATGCGGGTTACTACGCGGCGCACGGAGACAAGAGGGGACTGGTGGTTGGAATGGAGTCATTCTTCTATCCACTCGACGCGATCCACCACTGGAACAGACTCTACGGGCGGCGCGGCTTCGTGCAGTACCAGGTCGTCTTTCCGACGAGCACCGCTCGGGAGGGGCTCCGCGATATCCTCGAGCGGGCCGGCCGTTCCCGCCGCCCGTCATTTCTGGCGGTGCTCAAACGCTTCGGACAAGCGAACGCGGGCATGCTCTCATTCCCCTTTGCGGGTTTCACGCTCGCCATCGACATGCCGGCCACTCCGGACATTCGAGATGTCATCGCTGCGCTGGACGCCATCACGCTCCGGCATGGTGGGCGCGTGTACCTCGCAAAGGATGCGGCTCTCGGGCGCGAGGGGTTTGCGGCCATGTACCCGCGGGCTGAAGAGTTCCGCGCGGTCAAGCGACGGCTCGACCCGGAGGGGCGATTTTCCTCGACGCTCTCGCGGCGCATTGGTCTCGACGAATGAGGGATTCTTCGGACGGGAACCGCGGGATGCGTGAGACCGGCGCGGTCCTGATGCTGGGCGCCACGTCCACGATTGCCAGGGCGTTGGCGCGCGAGCTGGCTGCTGGAGGACGGAGCCTGCTCCTGGCTGGGCGCGATGCCGGCGACCTCGACGCCATCGCGCGAGACTTGACCATTCGGTACGGCGTAGCGGCCTCGGTGCACCAGATTGACGTCCTGGACCTGGGCTCACACGCGCGAATCATCGGCGCGTGCATGTCCGCGGCACGCGTGGAGGGAGCGGTCATTGCGTTTGGAGAGCTGGGCGACCAGGCGCTCGCTCAGCAAGATCGGGAGGAGCTTCGCCGCATTCTGGAGACAAACTTTACAGGCTGCGCCTCGGTCCTCGAGCTCGTGGCTGCCCACTTTGAGACACGCGGCGGTGGATGGATCTGCGCGCTCACATCGGTAGCCGGGGACCGCGGACGCCAGAGCAACTATGTCTACGGAGCGGCGAAGGCAGGCCTCACTGCCTACCTTCAGGGACTCCGGAATCGTCTCAGCCGCGCCGGCGTTCGTGTATTGACGGTCAAGCTCGGCATCGTCGACACGCAGATGACATTCGGGATGGCGCTTCCCACAGCGGCAGAGCCCGGGAAAGTCGCGCGCGCGATCGTCAAGGCGATCGATTCCCGGCGCGACGTGGTTTACGTTCCCTGGATCTGGCGGTGGATCATGCTCGCCATCCGCGCCATTCCCGAGCGCTTCTTCAAGCGCATGCGCCTGTGATCCGGCGCGACACTGACGACGGTCACCGGAGCCGGACGAGGTAGAGGTGCTCTGTCGCCTTGTCCGTGTGGTAATGGCGGCCCTTTCGCTCGCTGTCGGCGCGGTAGCGGCGGTATCCCTGCTTGAAGTGGGCGACCTCTCCATCGATGGAGGCTTTCGTCAGCAGGTCGCGCAGCGCATCGGGTGCGAGATGACCCTCGGAGTTGAAACTGACCAGTGCGTGCCGCGCGTCCGTGGCCGCGAGAAGACCTGAAAAGAGCTTCTGGACCCGGCGGCCGTGAGACCAGTCGCTGCGACCTTCCTTTCCCGCCAACAGCCCAACCTTTCCGCGTACGCGTGGGGCGCCACCGGAGGACCATCCTCGGGCGATGATCTCCGGGATGTGGTAATAAGCGACATACTGGCGCGAGTTGTAGGGAGGGTCGATGTAGAGGAGGTCCACTTCTCCGACCGCCCGCGCGGCCTCCGTCGCATCCATAAGGTAGGCGGTGGCGGGTTGCTGGCCTGGCAGCGGCGCGACAACGGTGACAGCGAACCGCCGCTTGGAATTCGGCTGCCAGCGCTTCATGTACGACGCGTAGACGCCGGCGGTGTTGGCGACGCGGTCCGCGCCCTCGATGATGCCCGCGAGCAGCAGATAGTAGGTGTCGTCGTCGAGGTTCCGACTCCCGCGCCACGCCTCGAGCTGCTCGCGCGAGCTGTCGATGCGGCCCGCGTTGTCGGCCGTGAAGTACATGCGATCGCCGGCGGGCGAGAAATGCCGCGTGATGAATCCCGGCCGCGGCGGAAGCTCCGAGAGCTCGCGCGCCAGCTCGGCGAGCTGAGGATGCGCGCGCTGAGCGACGACGTAAGCGCGCTGAAACACGTACGACGCCATCAACAGGTCGCTCGAGTGGACGCGCCATCCGAGACTCTTGAACGCGCGCGCAACACTGGCAGTGCCCGCGAAAGCGTCGTGCACGGACCCGATCCCGATCCCGCACCGCTTGACGGTGCGCATGATGAACGGGAGAAGTCGTGTCTTGTTGCCGATGTACCTCATGGATGCAAAGAGGGCGAGGTTTTTGGCCTCGCCCTCACAATGGTATCAACCTCGATGCTACGGCTGGTCTGGGCAGAGCTGCGCCTGCGTGCGGATCGGCTGCGGATTCTGCGGAAGCGAGAAGCCATAAGTCGCGTTCAGGGCCACAGCCGCGGCGTTGGCCATCTCCTGATATCCCTGCACGTTCGGGTGCACGCCGTCGAGGCTCACGTACTGGCCATAAGGCGAGACGCAGCCGAAGTGCCTGCTGATGCGATAAGGACCGCGGTTGTCGATGCCCTTTTGCAGCACTGGCGCCAGATCCAGGTATGCCCAACCGTTGGCGGATGCCTGCGACGAGATGTACGTGTTCATCCCGTTGACGACTCCGGTGATCGTGGTGACGTCAGCCGGAGTGAGCACGTTGTCCTGCGTGCTCGGAACGTCGGCGCAGCTGAAATTGAACGCCGTGCCCGTCGCGCGCGCTGTCGCGACCGCTGTCCCGACTTTCGTCGGGACGAAAATCAGATTGGTGTTGCCCTCACAGTTCGCGTTCACGACGACGCCGAAATTCACGAACTCGGCGCGATTCTGCCAGATCTCGTCACCGGTGCGGAACGAAACGATGCTCGTCACGTTGGGCACGCTGACCAGGAGTGCCTTCGCTCCGGTTTTCCTGACGCTGTCGAGGACCATTGCGTAAACGGGCTGCCAGCCGCTGTTCAGCATGAGCGTACGCGGAGTACGGTACGCGGTGGCCGGAAATACGAGACCCGAGGTCGTCTGGAGAACTTCATTGGCTCCCAGCTCAACGGTTACCAATGTTGGATTCTGCACCATCATCGCCGTGACCTGACTCCTTCCCGGCGGTAGAACGACACGGTACTGGCGGCGGCGCTTCACTGTCGAGCCTGCTTCGACGAGCGTCGTCTCGGGCGTGACTCTCAGTGCGTCGTAGGTATCAGCGCCGTCGATGCCGACGTCCTGTGTCGGAAGAACGACGTCGGGGAACAGTGCGCAGAGCGTATCAGCCTGAATGGTGCCGGGAATGGGAGCTCCACTCAAACGGCGGCCGAGCTGTAGCGGCGCGATGAACGGTGAGAAGCATCCCGGAGCCTGAATGAGCGGCTGTCTGAAGCTGGCGAAGGCGCCGTGAGCAAGCAGTGCCGGCCAGCTCTGCATCTGGCTCGAGTACAGAACGCCGTCGGACATGACACCCATGCTGAGGCTCGTGCCGATGGCGACGTAGCGCTGGAATGCCTCATCCGCTTCGGGACCGATAACCGACGACTCATCGTCGGAGCAGCCGGCGAATGCGACGACAGCGAGAATCGCGGCAGCAATAGACCGACTGCGCTTCATGACAAATCCTCAGCGGTGATAAACATCCAGAGAGGTGACCGGCGGGAGACTAATATCAGTCAACGCTGAAACGCGCGCCAGCCCAGCGATCGCAGCTGATCACCATGCTCGTCCAGCCTCGGCGGCGGCATCCGTACGTCGCCCACGACCGGCGCGACTCCGGTTCGTGGTGACGCATTCGTCCCGGCGAGAGCCTCGGCGATCGAGCGCACCAGTCCACACGCGACGCCGGCTGCCTCGAGACGATCGATCCAGTGATGCGCGGGCTGTGCGATGACTCGGTGAGAGATCGTCTCGACGACCTGCTCCCTGTTCTCCACCCGCCCGGCGTTGGTGGCGTAACGCGGATCGGCAGCGAGATCGTCCAGGCCAAGAGCGCGTGCGCACGAACGCCATTGCTCGTCACTTCCGACGGCGATCACGAAAGGGCGGTCAGCCGCTTCGAACAACTGATACGGAACGAGATTGGGATGACCATTTCCCCAGCGCTTGGCATCCCGCCCGGAGACGAGAACGTTCTGCGCGACGTTCACGAGCGCGGCTCGCGCTGAGTCCGCCAGAACTATCTCTATCAATCTTCGCTCGGGGGGAAGCGCACCGGCCGCGCGGTCGATGAGCGCGGCCAGAATCGCGATCGCGGCATCCTTTCCGGCGATCACATCAGCGAGTGCGACTCCGACTTTGGTGGGCTCGCCATCGATCGGCCCCGTGATCGACATCCACCCGCATTCCGCCTGCATCACGAAGTCATAGCCGGGCCGCCGGATGTCCGATCCGTATCCGGAAATCGTGCACCAAATGAGGGATGGGTGTGTCTCCAGAATCGCTTCGCGGTCGATTCCCAGCCGATCCAATGATCCCGGAAGAAAGTTCTCTATTACGACGTCCGCGTCCCGCATGAGGTCGAGGACTAGGGCCCGATCGGCGGCAGACCCGAGGTCCGCTGCGAGGCTCTTCTTGTTGCGGTTGACGCTCAGGAAGTAGGCGCTCTCGCCGTCGGCGTCGAACGGCGGTCCCCATCCCCTCGTTTCATCTCCCTGCCCAGGGCGTTCCACTTTAATGATGTCGGCGCCGAGGTCGCCGAGCATCATGCTGCAAAGAGGACCGGCCAGAACGCGAGTGAAGTCGAGGACTCTGGCGTTCATGTCTGGTCATCACACATTGCATGAAAGTAACGCGGCGCGCCGAACACGACGCGCCGGGTTACAATCAGGCGGGTCTCCTACCAGAACCTATACGCCTCCAGGCTTTTTGAGTAACGCGTGGAACAAGGGCCGGACTGGTAATAAGACCAGCCGCAGAATCCCAAGGTCGTTGGGTTTTCCCAGAACCATTCTACGTGTCCATTGGGCGGGGTGGGGGTCGCGCCGAGTGATCCACGATCGGGTACAGGGTTGTGGAGGCCGCCACGGAAAGGGAACGAACGGTTTCCGAGGTTACGGAGCGCCGTTGTGTCCGTATCCGCGAAGACCTCGGTGAACAGGCCGTTGGGCTGGCCACAGTCGTCTGTATTCCAAAAGCCAGAACTGTTGCAGACAATCTGAGATCGATAGTTCGCGTGCTTCCCCTTCGAGACCCAGATCCGCGGTGCGCCGAATCCAGGGGATCCAATAGCATCCTCGAGGTTCTGTGCCGCGTAGCCAGCGGTGTTATCCCCCGAAGCCCCCCAGTGCGCAGAAAGCGTCGCGTACTTCAAGGCCCACGGGCGTGCTGGATCTGAGTATCTCCCCACTTCCAAGATCAGGAACTCCGAGTCACCGCGATGGGTGTCGCACCAACCCATTGGATCACTATTCGGACACGTGAACGGCGGACCGCAGTCATAGACGTACGAGAGGGCATAGAAGATCACGATTACGCCACCGAACGCGCTCGTGTTGGCATACCGGGCTGCGAAATAAGGCGCCCGTCGCGGGTCGCAATCGAGAAACATAAAAACCAACTGTGGGGAAAATTCCTTTGCGAGCTCAGCTTCACATTGATCGTCGATGCCGTCCCGATCGCCATCAACGCTCGAAAGGAACTGTCCGGGTCGGTAGCACTGATCGAAATTTTTCCCGCTCGGGAGCCTGACACCCATTGGACGCGGCGGGGTTACTACAACCCCCCCACCTCCGCCACCTCCACCACCAGGGCAGTCCATGATCGTCGTCTCGGGGTCGCACTCCTCCACAAACGATGAAGGGTTGCCGTTCACGGCCACGGCAGAGGACGAATCACCGTTACGCCGGTAGGATTCGATCTCGTCCTCGAAAGTGCTGACAGTTCGCCGCGTCGAAGAGGTTGCTGCTGCTCGTATCTGCTCCGGTTTGGATCCAAACGAGACGTCGATCGGGCTAATCTCCAGAACCGGATAGGCGGACTGAGTCAATAGTCCGTGCGGGTTTGCGGTACCCGTCAGCGTGTAAGCCCGTTGCACGGACCCCGTCGCCCGGAACAATGCGGCGCGCTCGGAGAGCGTCAATGGGGTTCCTTTGACGGCAATGTCGGGTGTTCCCTCCCAGAACATTCGATCGACGGTGCTGGGCATGCTGAGCTGGAGTCCGCCGCGAGTCGCTGAGGCCAGAAGAATGCGTTCGACCGTGGTTTCCGCAGCCTCAGCGATTCTTGCAGCCAGTGAGGTGCCACGGGGGCCGCGCAAATAGGACTGCAGATGAATCTTGTGCTTCGGAAACGGGCTATCGCGCAGATCTTCCAAGAGCTGCTCGCGCACTACCCCATCATTCAGGGCGAGTGCAAAAGCACGAGCCAGATCGTTCGCGGCTGCGGAGTCACCCGGCAATATCGCGGGCAACTCCGTTGACGGGACGTTTACTGGCGTAGGGCCCTGAGACACGGGCCCGGTTGAATTCCGGTCGTGGCACGCCACCAGGCCAAACGCGAGCAGACACGTAGCGAGACGTAGGTGCCGGAGCGTAGGGGCCGCGTGCAATGCTAGCGTCCGGGATCCCCTCCGGGTTGACATGCTGCTTTTCATTTGGTTCCTGGTCGAGTTGTTTGACGGCCGATCAGACAGAAAGCGTCGTCCGCCAAAATCAAGTCGGCCCGACCTGTCTCAAATCGTGTGAAGCAACGATAGGTACCATGGTCGGCATGAAAGTCCATAGCAAAGTTCCAGTGCTAAATATCGATGTGACAACTCTTTATGCTAAGCCCAGCGGCTCACAGGGTTTACCTGATGAGGTCAAGCTCCCCCCATCGGAATATCGTTTCACCGTTCGACCAAGGGGTTGAGCCGTCCCACTTGGACAAACGAACGAGCCGGCTTCGCGTGCGCGCATCCGTGGCCTGTTTGATCCTCCTCATCAATGCCTATTGAGTTTGCTAATCAGCAACTAAATGCGAATCGGTCCCACCAGTTCTGCCCTTGATGGCGCGTTACTGTTTTCATACTTAGGTGATAATGTCTTTGATTACTAAGCGAGACTACTTTCTACGATCCATTTGCGAATAGAGGTCACCCCACCTTGTTTTAGTGACGAAAAATCATATACTTAGCGCCGTTCGAGCCGACCGCACCGCGACTGCCTGAAAAGGTGTTTCAATACGCGACAGCCAGCTCACGTACCCCTCCCGATCGCTTCCCAGCCCCAAATGGGCACCGGAGCCAAATTGAATGCCCGATAAAGACAAACCCGCAGTTGCTACAGTCCCGGCACCTGCTGCTACCGCCCCCGGAGCGCCCGGCGTCCCCGGCACCCCCGGCGTCCCAGGCGTCCCAGGCGTCCCAGGCGCACCGACGATTCCTCCGCGCAGAAGCCCCGGCCATCGGGGCGCGGATGTAAAGGATACTGTCGCCGAGATGGCGGCGAAGGCGCACGAGATCAGCCTCGAGGCCGGCAGCAAAATGGCCGCAGCCATGAAGGATGTCGTTGGCGCCGCCGCCGGACTCACGGGTCTCGTCGTCGAGAGCGCGCGTGATCTCCTTCAGTACATGGTTCGTCGCGGTCAGATGACCCAGGACGAAGCCGACAAGCTGATGCGGGAGGTCGAATCGTCCCACGGACTCAAGAGAAAAGCGCCGACTCCGCTTCCGGTGCCGGGTGCCAAGAGCGCCCCGAAAGCGGTCGAGGCAATGCCGGCTGCCGCTGTCGCGGCGAGGCCGATTGCGGCTCCGGTGAAAGCCGCCGCGCCCGCCAAGCCCGCGGCCAGACACGCCCCGATGAGGAAGCCGGCGGCGAAGAGGACTACGATGAAGCCGGCCGCCAAGAAGCACTCGCACAAATCGGCGCACAAATCGGCGCACAAATCGGCACACAAGTCGGCGCCCAAGTCGAAGGGCAAGTCGTCCGCCAAGGCCAAGAGAAGGTAGGCCGTGGCGATTGCGCGGGGCGACGCCGTCGCGCTCGCCCGCGCACTCGTAAGAATCGATTCACGTAATCCCACCCTCGACCCCGGCGCGCCGGGCGAGGGCGAGGTCGCGCGCTTCCTGGCATCCGTGCTCGACGAGTGGGGCTTTTCCGTCACGGTACACGATGCGGCGCCCGGGCGCCCGAACGTCGTCGCCCGGATCGGCCCGTCGGATGCGCCGGCACTCATGCTCAACGGCCACCTCGATGTCGTCGGCGTCGAAGGGATGTCGCACGATCCGTTCGGAGCTGATATGCAGGGCGGCCGTCTCTATGGCCGCGGCTCGGCCGACATGAAGGGCGGCATCGCCGCGATGTGCGCGGCGGCAACGGCCGTCACCGGCGAATCAAACGCCCAGGTCGTCATCGCCGCCGTCGCCGACGAGGAATACGAGAGCCTCGGGCTTCGCGCGCTCCTCGCGTCCGGCGTGACGGCCGGCGCGGCGATCGTCACCGAGCCGACCCGCCTCGCGATTTGTCCGGCTCACCGCGGATTCGCCTGGATGGACGTCAGCCTCACCGGACGTGCCGCGCACGGAAGCCGCTATGATCTCGGAGTGGACGCCATCACCCATGCCGGACTTCTGCTCGCCGAGCTGGACGCGCTCGAGCAAACCCGAGCCAATGGCCTCGTGCATCCGCTCCTCGGACGCGCATCGCTCCACGCTTCGACTATTCAGGGCGGGGTTGGCATGTCCACCTATCCGGAGCGCTGCGAGCTCGCGATCGAAAGGCGAACCCTCCCCGGCGAGTCAGCGGACACCGCGCTCCGGGAAGTCACCGACGCCTGCGCGCGCGTCCGTGCCCGGCGCCCGGACCTCGCCGTCGAAGTTAGATTGAGGACCGCGCAGTCTCCGAGCGATGTACCTATAGATGCGCCAATCGTGGAGCGACTGCGGCGGGCGCTCGACGCCGAGGGCATGAAGGTCAGGGTCGAAGGACTTTCGGCCTGGACGGACGCGGCACTTCTCAACGAGGCGGGTATACCGGCGGTATGCTTTGGTCCGGGCGATATTTCGCTTGCCCACGCGGCCGAAGAGTTCGTGCCTGTCGTCGAGATCGAGCAATGCGCGCGGGTGCTGGGGCGGGTCGTTCGCGACTGGTGTAATTGAGGGCAGGCAAGAGGGGGATTCGTTGGCGGAGCTGACGCACAAGCAGTACGACATACTCGAGCGGGCGATCTCGGGCGGCGATCGCATCGCCGCCTACCGTCGCGGCACCGAATACGTCGTCATTCCGACGAGACTGCGCATCATCAAGGGGCGCGAAGCCGTCGAAGCGACCCATCCCACCACCGGTGACGGCATCACCATCTATCTCGACGAGATCGAGAGCTTCGAGGTTGTGAAGTGACGCGGGCGAAGCCGGGCGACCTGGTCGCCATCTACGCCGATGAATCGTGCATCGGCAACGGGCGCGATGGGAACAACCCGGGCGGCGCGGCCGGCCTCGTGGAATGGCTCAGCCCGAAGACCAGCGAGCCGACGCGCGCGGACTACTGGATCTCCGAGCCGGCCACGACGAACAACCGGATGGCTCTTCGCTCCGTCATCGAGGCGTTTCGCGCCCTTTCCCGCCGCGGTAACTCGTATCGCGTCGTCTTCATCAGCGACTCCAAGTACATCGTGGACGGGATGAACGAGTGGGTCGCGTCGTGGATGGCACGGGGCTGGAAGAGAAAGACGGGTCCGATCGAGAATCTCGAGCTGTGGAAGGAGGCGGTGGATGCCGTATCGCGCCACGAGTGCCAGTGGAGATGGGTGCGAGGCCACGATGGCCAGCCGCAGAACGAATACGCCAATTTTCTCGCCACCCGCGCCGCCGCCCAGCAGACCAATTCCGGTGGTCTCATACAGTCCGCATTCGAGGCATGGTTTGCCGAGCACCAGCACGGACGACTGCGCCTGAAAAACACCGCACCGTTTCCCGATATAAATTCATTTCAGCCGAGTAAGCGAGCATGGACGACCTAGACCGACTGTTTCGACGACTGGTTCAGAACATCAGGAACGGACACGCCGAGTATCTCAGTGTGCCGTTCACCGTGGCCGAGCTCCACGATACCCTCGTCCCCTACCGGCACTACCGGCGCGACCTCGGCATCGAGACCAATCAGGACTACGAGGCCGCGGTGACCCGGCTCATCTCCGGCGAGCG
>Ga0190265_10001959_pt1 | contig 13633 bp, 12 predicted proteins | sample Popmic124T_FD_133135 | JGI IMG/M metagenome (GOLD analysis project Ga0190265, IMG submission 133135) | Populus adjacent soil microbial communities from riparian zone of Indian Creek, Utah, USA - 124 T | ecosystem: Environmental > Terrestrial > Soil > Riparian zone | place: USA: Utah | collected... | reverse complement strand
GGGCGTTAGAAGCATTCGCGCTATCACCATGAGGAGAACGGCGATGAGCGCGAGCAGGTAGGGAATGAATCGGTTCAGCGATGAATCGGGTCGAGGCACTTGGGCCGCGGGTGGTGGGTTCACGCGCGTGGGGAGGCGGATGACTCCTAAGTTCCCGTAAGTTGGGACGGGAACTAGTTAGGGGCAAGTCGGAAGCTCAATCCTCGGGTGGCTGCACCCTCGCACCGTTCAGGATACGGGGGAGGTCGGCGGCCAGCTGGTGGTCGCCGGGCATGCTGTCACGAGGCATACGGAGGGCCAGCCAGATGTTCTCCCCAACCAGCCAGTGACGCAGATCCGGCCCCCCGACTTCGGCCGATTTCATGGCCCAGAGTCCATCCTCGATCCGCGGGATATCCAGCCCGGAGGTCTCTCCGGCCCGCAGCAGATTCCAGAGCAGGGCCCACCGATCATCGTAGTCCGCGTCGCTCTGCTTCCGGCTGGCGGCGATTCCATCCAGTATCTCGGCCGCGCACGCCCGGAAGTCTTCGAGACTGAGGGGAGATGGTTCCGTCATTGGATCCCTGAAGGTTGAGGGGCCAGAGCCCGTTCGTAGCCCAGACTCCAGCCTGCTCGGCGCGCACTGGGCGGCTCACGATGGACTCCGCACCCGATGCAGGTACCCGCCTTACTGCCCTTGTGGCCTCGGCGATGAGGGGGCGACTCTGTCAACCTGAGCCAGATGACGGAGTTTAGTTCGATTGCGTGTTGTTTGCGTCAGGCGCGCCGGAAAAGTGTCGCAGGCCAGCGTAGTCCCAGCGGGATCTCGACCAGAATGAGACGCCAACCTTGGTCAGGGGTTCCCCGATGGCTTGGCGCCTGCAGCGCCATTAGACTTATAGACGTTCATGTCAACATCGCCGCCTGGCCTTCGGGTGCTGCTGCTCACGACCAATCCTCGTGACGCAGATCTGATCACGTGCGCCGTCGAGCGCACCAATCCCCTGAGTACCGTCGTCCACGTCGAGACCCGGGCGGCTTTCGTGCGTGCGCTGGAGGTATTCGAGCCCGACGTGATCCTCTGCAATGACGCCGCGGCAGACTTCGATGCCGCCGGCGCGCTGCGGCTGTCCCAGACCCGACTGCAGGCCTCCCCCTTCCTGTTGCTGGCGGACACCTTCGCGCAAAGCGACTCAGACTGTATGAAAATGGGCGCGTGGGACTGCATCTTCCGGTCGGATCTTTCCCGCCTCCTTCCTGCCATCGCCCTGGCGCTGGAGGCACGCACGCCCTTGCGCCGGCTTTCGTTGCGCCAGCGTGAGGTGCTGCAGCTGCTCGCCATGAGCTGTTCCACCAGAGAGATCGCGGAGCGGTTGCGGCTAAGTGTCAAGACGGTCGAAAGCCACAGGGCTGCCGTCATGAAGCGGCTGGGCATTCGACAGCTCGCGAATCTGGTGCGCTACTCTCTGAGCGTTGGCCTGATCGAGCGGGAGCAGCCCCGAGACGTGGAACACGCTGTGGCCTAAACCCGGCTCGCGTCCGTCCCCCGACGATCAGGACGCGCCCGGCAAGCGAACACTCCGCACCACCTTCATGATTAGCCGCCACCTTTCCAGCTTGGCCTTGCACCCATGTCCACCCACCATCGTCGGGTTACGTCCCTGTGATTCGACCCGAGGGCATGCCTCCCCGACCGGGAGTACAAAAGACTGCCCTGGGCAGGGGTGGACCGGTAAAGGACATGAAAGTATATAAAGGCGTGTCCAGCAAACCATTCGAGATGGGCCACTCCCCTGGAGAGCGCTGGCGCGCCGCCTGGTTCGATCGGCCTCCGCCGGCGTCACGGGGTTAGGGCGTGTCCACCCAACCATCGCCAGGTCTCCGGATTCTGTTGTTGGAGGACGATCCGCGCGATGCGGAGCTGATCCTGCACGCGCTGCGGGACGCGGCGCCGGGCAGCGCCGTACGGCAGGTCGACAGCCGGATCGACTTCGTCAGCACCTTGGACGAGTTCGCTCCCGATTTGATCCTGTCGGATCACGCCGTGGCCGACTTTAACGTGCTCGAGGCGTTCCGCCTCGCCCAGCGCCGCGCGCCCGGCTCGCCGTTCATTCTGGTCTCCGGCCTCTTTGAGCAACTCGCCTCGGAATGCCTCCAAGCGGGGGCGGCGGACTTCGTCCCCAAGGCCGAGCTCTCGCGGCTGGGACCCGCGATGGCCGCCGCCCTCGCGCTGCGCGCCCCGCTCCGCACTCTCTCCCGCCGGCAGCGGCAGGTCCTGCAGCTGCTCGCGTCGGGGGGCTCCACCCGGGAAATTGCCCTTGGTCTTCACCTTTCGATCAAGACCGTGGAAACCCATCGGGCCCAGCTGATGAGCCGGCTCAACATCCACGATCTCGCGGGCCTGGTGCGCTACGCGGTTCGGGTGGGGATCGTCTCCGCCAGCCAGGCAGGCGACTAAGGTCCCCCGAGCCGTCGCGGGTGCATCCCGCTCAGGCCTTTCCCGATGGTACCCGCACCCTCCACGCGTTAAGCTGAGACCCAGGCATTTCAGATTGCCTCCCCCCTATGCTCCCAGCCGGGGCCGTTCCCCTGACGACCACGGTCGCGACGTCCGCGGGAATGAACCAGTGATAACCATCGCCCGAAGGATCGCCACCGCGACGCGGTCATGACACGACCACAGCCACCGCCGTTCCCCGTTCTCGATCCGGCCGTCGTCCAGGTTTTCCTGGGTGCGCTGCTGGCCGAGAACCTTGTGCTCCCCGATCCCTGGACCGTCCTTCCACCCGAGCATCTGCACCTCGGCCTGCCGTGGCCGCGACCGTGAGCCAGTCGCTCGAACGCAACATCCCGAACAGGACCTGACCATGATCTCCGCGACCCCAGGGCCGATCAAACTGTTCCTGGTGGAAGACAATCCGGCTGATGTGCGCCTGATCCAGGAGATGCTCTCCGGAACCGGAGCCGTCCCATTTTCCCTCGAGATCGCCACCAGCCTGGCCGCCGCGCTCGTGCGCCTGCGTGCCGGTGGAATCGATGTGCTGTTGCTCGACCTCGGGCTGCCCGACAGCCGGGGCCTGAGCACTTTCGCTTCCATTCATGACGCGATCCCGGCGTTGCCGATCATTGTATTTACCGGGTTCGGTGATCAGAGCCTTGCGCTCCAGGTAGTGCAACAGGGGGCCCAGGATTACCTCGTCAAAGGCCAGGCCGATAGCAACCTCATCTGGAGGGCCATCCGATACGCCGTCGAGCGGAGTCGGGGGAGCCGGGAGCTCGTGCTGTCCGAGACTCGGGTTCGCCATCTGAACGACAGCCTGGAGCGCCGAGTCGCGGACCGGACGGCCGAGCTTGCTGCCGCTAACCGCGAGCTGGAGACTTTTACCTATTCAGTTTCTCACGACCTCAGGGCACCGCTCCGTCAGATCGACGGCTTTTCCCGGATCCTGGTCGAGCACGCCGGGCCTGGGCTCGATTCCAAGTCGCAGCACTACCTGCACCGGATCCAGGAGGGCACCCAGCACATGGGGCGGCTGGTTGATGATCTCCTCAACCTGGCTCAGTTGGGGCGGCAGGAAGTGAACACCCGGCTCACGCCGCTGGATGGACTGGTGAACGATGCGCTGGGCGAGCTCCGTGCCGATATGGGGGATCGAGTCATTCAGTGGGCTATCGGGAGCCTCCCTGTCGTGGAGTGCGATCCCGGGCTCATGAAGATCGTGCTGACCAACCTGCTCTCGAATGCCATCAAGTACACCCGGCCGCGCGAGGTGGCGACCATCGAGGTGGGGTATACGGTGAGCGACGGGTGGGACACGATCTTCGTCCGGGACAACGGCGTGGGGTTCAACATGAAGTACGCCGACAAGCTGTTCGGCGTCTTTCAGCGGCTCCACCGGGCCGACCAGTTCGAGGGCAGCGGAGTGGGCCTCGCCACGGTCCAGCGCATTATCCACAAGCATGGCGGCGAGATCTGGGTCGAGACCCAGCCCGATCAGGGCGCCACCTTCTCCTTCACGCTAGCCCAGCGGGGCGCCTGCCCGGGCGCTGAATCCCCATGAGCATATCGACCGTGGAGGTTCTGCTTGCGGAGGACAACCCGGCGGATGCGGAGCTGATCATGCACTCGCTGGGAGAAGCCATTGGTGGGCGGATTCACCACGTGCACGACGGCGAGGAAGCGCTGGATTTTCTCCTCTGCCGGGCTGCGTACGCAACACGGAGCTTCGCAGCTCCCCCCAAACTCGTCGTTCTCGACGTCAAGCTTCCGAAGGTGAGCGGTCTGGATGTACTGGAGGAGATCAAGCGGGACCCCCGCACCCGAGGCATTCCCACGGTGCTGCTCACCTCCTCCCGTTTGCCAGCAGATGTTGTGCGGGGATACCAGCTGGGAGCGAACAGTTATGTCCAGAAACCGGTTCAGTTCGAGCGTTTCCGCCAGGTCGTCCGCCAGCTCGGCGCCTACTGGCTGGCAGTAAACGAGTCAGGTCCACCGAGGGTCCACGGCGCATGATCGTCGCCACCAATCCCGACGCGCGCATCCTCATTGTCGACGATGAGCCGGCCAACGTAAAGATTCTGGAGCGCGTCCTGGCCGTTGCCGGCTATCGGCGGGTCACGGCGCTCACCGCGCCCCGTGAGGCCATTGCGCGCTTCGCGGAGATCAATCCCGATCTGCTGTTGCTGGACCTTCACATGCCAGAGATAGACGGCATCACCCTGATGGAGCGGCTTCGGGCCCAGCTGCCCCCCTCCGAGTTCTTTCCCATCCTGATGCTGACCGGCGATTCGTCGCCCCAGGCCTGCCAGCGGGCTCTGGGCATGGGCGCCTCAGACTTCGTCGCCAAGCCGTTCGACATGCACGAAGTGCTGATCCGGATCAGAAACCTGCTCGAAACCCGGTCGCTGCACCGCCAGGTGGCGGAGCACAATCAACAACTGGAGCGAAAGGTCCAGCTGCGCACCGCGGAGCTACATACGGCCCAGCTGGACACCATCGCCCGGCTTGCCCTGGCCGCGGAGTTTCGGGACGACGAGACCGGCCGCCACACCCAGCGGGTGGGTGCCCTGGCCGAGCTGCTGGCCCGGGCCACCGGCTGGACCGATCAGGAAGCCGGCCTGCTGGGGCTCGCCGCGCCACTGCACGACGTGGGGAAGATCGGTATACCCGACTCCATTCTCCTGAAGTCCGGCCTGCTGACTGTGGGCGAGCGAAAGATCATGGAAAGGCACACGACCATCGGGGCCAAGATTCTGTCGGGTGGGCGTTCGAGCTTCATCCAGCTGGCCGAACTAGTCGCCCTGTCACACCATGAGCGCTGGGATGGGAAGGGCTACCCGGAGGGAAGATCGGGACCGGAAATCCCGCCCGCCGCCCGCGTGGTGGCGGTGGCGGATTTCTTCGATGCGACGGTCCACGACCGCGTCTATCGTAAGGCGTGGCCCATGAACCAGGTCCTCGCCGCTATCGCCGCCATGAGCGGAAGCGCCTTCGATCCCCTCGTGGCCGAGCTCTGTGCCCGGCGAGAAGTGCAGGAAGCGATGCTGGTGGCCATCCGTGCCTTCCCCCCTGCGGATGTGTCACCGGCGGGCGGAGCGGTTACTCGAGCCGGAGGCTACCCGCCCAGCCTCTCCGAGCCGCGAATGCGCCGGAGACGTCTGGTCTAGAGCTGGTCCCGGCCATCTTGCGCCGGCGGGACGCTGCGGTATGTTCACGAAGTCCCGAGCCATTCGACGGCTGACGGCCATGGCGAGCGTACCCGAGGTGGCAAGTCCACAACCAACGGTCCTGTTAGTCGAGGACGACGAGTCGCTGCGACGGATGCTCGCCCGTACCCTGAGGTGTGAGAGCTTTGGGGTTCTCGAGGCGGAAAATGGCCAGGCAGCGCTCCGGGTCGTCCGGGAGTTCGGCGGGTCCCTGAGCCTGGCCCTGACCGACATCACCATGCCGGTCATGGACGGGCTCGAATTCGCTAGACTCTTCCGCTCCCTCTACCCCTCCGTGCCCGTTCTGTTCATGAGCGGTGCTATGCCGCGCTCCTCGCAGGCCATTCCCGTGCTCGAGGTCGGTACCCACCTGCTGCTGAAGCCCTTTGGTCCCGACGTCCTCATCGAGGCCATCAGCGCCCTGCTCAACCATGAACAACGCAGTGCGTACCGGACCACCGCCTGACCTCGCCGCGCGTTCCTCGGTGCTGAGGCGGGGATCAGCGCTGCTCATTGCAGCGTCCCGCGAGCTCCGCCAGCGGAGCCGGTTTCTTTGCCGCGGACTCCCGGAACAATTCGCCAGGTCGAACGATCTTCTGACCACCAGCCGCTTCCAGCGGAAACTGCCGCAGCCGCAGCCTCCTTTCCCCGCCGCTCGCCCCATTGGACTCCTAGCCTAGCGCGCGGTTGTCGTACCTCCCGGTTCCGCCAACATCGCGATGGTCCTGCTTTCGATCTTCCTCAGGCAGCGGCCTGCCGGCGTTCTATGGGCCGACTCTTACCATCTTGGCCTCCGAAGGGACGCCCGCCTCGTTGATCAAGAAGAGCATGTAGGGGCCCGGGGGCGCCTGGTTGGCATTCGGTGGCGCAGTCGCCGCCACGGCGGTAGGGCTCGTGGTCTCGAACGCCAGGTGGTAGATGAGCTGGCTCATGTTGAATGCGTGGGTGACGGAGGACAGTCGGATCAGAGTCCCCCGTGTGACCGATGCTGCATCCGGGGTTTGGACGGTAAACGACTGGCCGTAGGAGAGCGTGGACGGCGACGACGTAATGCTCGGCCGCGCCGCCGGACTGCCATCGGCATTGAGCAGGTACGGCGGATTGAACACCTGTGCCGAGAACTCGCTGTTGGCGTAGGTGATGCCACCACCCTCGCCGCTGCCGCTGGAGAGCACCTGTCCGCTCGGCAAGAGCACCGCGGTCCCGTGATATGTCCGTCGAGCGCTTTCCGGAGGCATGGTCGTCCACGTCTCAGTCCGGGGATTCCACAGCTCGGCCACGCGAACCGCGCTCGCCTGATTGTTGAATCCCGGCCCACCGGTCCCGCCCGTCACCAGGACACTACCGTCCGCCAGCAGGGTGGCGTTCATCTGGCGCCGAGCGAACGCCATACCGGGAACGGTCCGCCAGGAGGGCGAGGGTTGGTTGAGATCGATCACCTCGGCCGAGGCGGTCGGAGGGTCGCCGCCGCCCGCATACAGAATCTTTCCGGGAGCGTACATCACCGCCGATCCCATCGTCCGGTCAGCCACCTTCCGCTTCGCCACGGTGGTCCACTGGCCGGTTCCCGTGAGATCCAGATACTGACTGGTCTCAGGGAAGCCCGCCAGGAACACCTTCCCGTTCGGCGCGACGAACATCGCTGGGTAAAAAGGATCGGGGATCGATAGCGGCGCGGTCGTCAGCCGGCGCCATTCGCTGCCGTTCCAGACTTCGGGGATGGTGACGACCGACAGCGTAGTGTCGTGGCCGGACACAGCCAGAACTCCACCCGATGGCAGGGCCGTGGTCGTTGCGTAGTAGCGTCCCTGCGCCATCGAGCTCGTGGTGCTCCAACTGCTCGAGGCAGGGTCGAACACGCTGGCCAGTCGCAGGCCCCGAGTGTTGGGGCTGGTTCCCCCGACCACGATCAGACGGCCGTCGGGCAGGAAGGTGTGAGCGCTGCAATAGATACGGTAGGTCTTGGTCACCGCAGTGAAGCCGCCATCATCCCAGAGCTGGGCATCTCCCTGGTCGCCCCACAGCAGCACCTTCCCGGTCTGCAGTACGTGCACGTGCACGGCGACCACTGGCGTCCTGAACGCCGGATCCCAACGTCCCACTCCGTTCGAGCTAGTCGCCGTCGCAGTGTGAGTGAAGGTGACCGGAGAGCCGGCCAGGCTGCCGGCGGTCGCGACGGTTGTCTGCTGTCCCACGGTGCCGCCCAGGGTTCGTGTCACCGATGCCTGGCCGTTGGCGCCCGTCTGGGTTGAGGTTTCGCTCGCGCTGCCACCGCCGGTCATGGTCCAGGTGATCTCTACACCTTGAACCGGAGCTCCAGCGGCACTGGTGACTTTGACAACCAGCGGGGCGCCGAGCACCGTCCCCACACGCCCAGTCTGGGGATCCCCGGAGACCTTCTCGAGCCGGCTCTCTGTTGCTGTACACGTGACCGAGAAGGAGAGCTGGGACGTTGCCCCGGCCGTGACGGTCGTGCCTTGGGAGACGTCCCCCGTCACGGTACAGTTGGTTGCCACGCCCGTGAGGGCGACTGTGTGACTGCCGGCCGGGACGCTGATAAACGTCACACTGCCGCTCGGCGGGATCGGGCGACCCGGGTCACCGCCGTCCAGCTTGGCGACGTAGCCATCGGGATCAGCTGGTGATCCCGAGGTCTCGACACTGACTCGAATCGTCCCGGTCGTTGCACTGCAAGCGATCGCGAAGTTCAGATCTGTGGTGGCTCCACCGACGACTGTAACGGATCGCGGGTTGGTTCCTTGTACCGTGCAATTTCCGGTGAGGTCGGCGAGCTCTACGCTATGGGCTCCGGCAGCGAGATTTGTGAGGGTGGTCGGAGAGTTCGATCCGATCGGCTGGCTGGCCCCCCCATCCACGGTGAACGTGTACCCATCCGGGTCGGCGTCGGGTCCGCTCGTCGCGGTGATGACCCGGAGAGTCCCCGTTCCTGGTGGTGGTGTGGTGCAGGTGATGGTATACGCGACGCTCGCGTCCGTTCCCGCAATTATGGTCACGGTCCGGACGTTGTCCCCCTGAATCTGGCAGTTGGCGGCTACGCCGCTCAGTCCGACTGCGTGGCTTCCTGGCATGAGTCCGCTGATCGTGACGCCGGCATTTACTCCCAACGCTCCGCGATCGGCTCCATCAATAAAGATCGTATAGCCATCCGGATCCGGCGATGGTCCGGTGCTGGCTGCGGTGATGCTGAGGCCGCCCGTCGTGGCGCCGCATGTTATGGCAAAGCTGGCCGTGGCCGTCTCGCCGGCAGTGACGCTGACGGCCTGAGGGTTGAGGCTCGAAATCGTGCAGTTGCTGGCCATGTCTGCCAGCTCGACTGTGTGATTGCCCGGGGGGACGTCCGGGATCGACAGTGTCCCCGTGGCCCCGATTGCCCGGGCGGCCCCGCCGTCGACCTGAACGGAATAGCCGTCCGCATCGGGCTCGGGGCCGCTGGTGGACGTCGCGATATCCAGGGTGCCGGGGGGCGGCGGCACCACAATGTCTTCCCCGCCACTGCAGTAGACTGCCGTAACAGCAAGGGTCAAGGCAATTGTGAGGCGGGGAAAGCGGTGGAGAAGCAGCATTTCCGGACTCCTCTGCCGATGGCCCGGCGACGGAGCGTCGTGATTGAGGCGGGCTAGTCGGCCTGTCGAACCAGATTACTGGAGACCATCAAGCGGACGTCAAGTGGCCCAATGATGGCGGACGAAACGCGTGGAGGACAACCCTCGATCTGGAAAACGAGAAGCCCCGCGCATCAGTCCATGATGGCGGGACGAAAGTGCCTCGGAGTGGGCCCGGCGCCGGGTGCCCGTTCACGGGCGCGTGAACGCGCGACCTCTTGCTTCGGAGTGGGCCCGGCGCGACTCGAACGCGCGACCTCTTGCTCCGGAGGCAAGCGCTCTATCCAACTGAGCTACGGACCCTGGGGTTTGGGTCGGGAAAACTGGCCCCTCGCGACGATTTCCGCAACCGCTGCTGCTCGCCCGGAAGCCAGACCGGCTCACCATCGATCCCCTCTGGTATCGCAACACTCAACCAGTCAAGCATGGCGGGAAACAGGTCCACGGTCCTGACCGGTCCCCTCGGCATCGGCTGACTCGACCACACCGGCGTTTGCATATGCGCCCGGATCAGGCTGCCATGTCCGAACCGATGCTCCGGGACTTCGAATCGGCCCCTGAAGTCGTATCCCTCCCGCGCGATCACCAGTAGATCACCGGACCGCTGTGTCCGGAACTGATCCAATAGATGGAAAGGCGCTTCCGGGAATGGACTGTCCCACGTGGCCTCGAGCCACTCACGCGCAGTGGCGCTCCAGGGGCCTCCCAGCAGGAGCGGGTCTCCCATGAGAGGCTGGTACCCGATTTTGCCGCTCTGACTCGTGACCCGTGCCGAGCCGTCCTTGCTTTCGAGCCAGATGCCGCCGCTTTCCGATTCAGCGGCCACAAAGGCCACCGAGGGCTCACACGCGAGGGCGCCGATCAGATCTCCTCGACTGCCGAACGCGTCCGGGGTCCGCAGCCGCTCGATGGGCCAGCGCTCCGTCCTCGAGGCGCCCGGGCGGGCGTACACCATGGCAGATCCGTTGCCCGCTACCATCACGGCGGCCCTCGGCCGCCGCTCCCATACCACCGGGTGTGACAGGGTGGGAACGCCCTGAGCCCTGAACCAATCTCCCAGGTCCAAGTGGGTGTGCACCACCGATGCCCCGTGATCGCTAACCAGCAGGATGAGACTCTCGTCCAGCTCCTCTCTCAGCTGAAGCCGCTGCCTCAGCCGGCCCACGGTCTGGTCCACCCTTGCCAGCGCCCGATACACCGGATCCGAGTGCGAGCCCGATTGATGGGTGTAGCCGTCCACGGCGGGGAACTGGGCAAAGACGAAGCGCCAGTCCTTATCCACCGCTCGAAGCAGGTGCCGGGAGACGGCATCGTCCGACGGCTGATGCCACTTGGCCAAATGGGCCACCGATCCCCAGATCTGTCGCTCGCGGCGTGACGGATCTCGCTCGGCTGTCAGTCCCCGGGCCACCGGCGTAAAGATTCCCACGCTCTCGGGCTCCAGCTCGAAGATGGTGCGCACGTCGGGCCGGATGTCGCCATCCAGCATCGGCGCCTGATAGCCGCAGTAGCTCCGGATGGCATTTCGGTCCCGCCACCACCGCCCTCGATAGCCGGCGCGATCGAGCCAGCGGATCGACGGGACGTCACAGTGGCCCGGGGTGCAACCGGTCAGGAACGGCAGGTAGGACACGCTGGTCGTGGAGGGGAAGCCGGTGATCGCCTGGGTCCGTCCTCCCGCCTTCAGCATCGCCGCGATGTGGGGCAGGTGCCCGCCGGCGAGGCGGGCGTCCGCTACGTCGGACCGCAGCCCATCCACCAGGAGCAGGAAGCAGCGTGTCATGCCTCCTCCGGCAGCGCCGCCTCGGGGCTCCGGGTCATGGCCGCCTCCGGCTGCCCGCGGTTCATGCGTCGGGCTCCCCTGACCCCGAGTGCGAGGATCACGAGGCTCGCCAGCACGATCCACGGTCCCGGGATGGGTATCGCCGCACCCACCAGCACCAGAACCGCGTAGCGAGTCCCCCGACCAAGGATGACCGAGAGCTGGTACTTCCAGAGCGGGTACGCCGCGAGCACGGCCAGGATGCGCATCGGGTAGTGAGGCACGATCGGAAGCACACAGGTGAGCACTAGTGAGCAGAACGGCGCCTTGCGATACCAGCGCAGCGACCATTGGGTGATCCGGTGGTTCCGGAAGGCACGAGTGCCGTCGCGTGCGAGCATTCGCGCCAGCAACTCCATATTCCAGGCCTCGATGAGCAGGGTGGCGGCGACGCCCACCGGGACTATCATCCCGATCGGGTACCGCGCACCGAGATAGACAACCGCGCCGTCGTAGGGCAGCGGCGCGAGCGAGTTTCCCAGGAAGGTGAAAGGGACGAAGTAGGACAGCGGCGCCCAGGCAGGCAGCGCCTCGGCCACCAGCAACGCGGCCAGGCTGATCCCCACCAGGATACCGGGCAGGATCCAGGGTGAGTGGGCGGGCACCCTGAGGGGGGCGGAGACAGACGGGAGCGAGGTCAAGAAGAGGAAGCTAGGTGACGCCGAGCCGAGGCGGAAGCCACATGTCAGTTTGGCCATAACCCGGTCGTGCCCCGATCGAGATTCCGCTTTACCCGGTCTCCCTTGACAGGGTCCTCAGCCAATACCAGAGTTCCTCAAGCACGAGCCCTTGAAAACGAGATGGCGGCCACCCCGGCGACCATTCCATCGTGCTCTGCATCACGGCCCCCTTGTGCCTGCGGCAGATTCATCGCGGATGAAGTGACGGCCGGCGCCAATAGTGGCCTGCCGTGGGCACTATGATCATGGCCAAGTCTCTCAGGCGTTCTCGCGCTCAGGCACTGCTGCGGGTATCAGCAGGCATCGTCGTCCTGGTGTCGGCCATTTCCTGTGGGTCCGACAAGTCCACGGGGCTGAGCGATCTCTCGCCCATTGGCGACTCCCTTGTCCCGCCCGCAGACTCTCTGCCAACACCGGGAATTCCCGCGCCCCCACAACCGCCGCCGCCCGATTCCACACCACCGATCGTACCGACACCACCGGCCGACCCGGGCCCGACCGACACCCTGACTCCGCCCTCGCCTCCTCCGCCCGACCCAGCTCCGCTCCCCCCGATTCAGTCCGGCGTCCCGTTCGGGGCGGTCGATTTGTGGGTCGACACTACGGTGCTGGGCGGTCCGGAGCCGTTTACCATGAGCAGTAATTCCGACCGTCCAGAGACCATTGTCGCCAGGATCAGCGCTGCCCGAGCGCTGCGCCACCAGCTAGTGCTTACCATGACCGGTGGCATGCACAGCCGCTATATAACGAACGGCAAGTTTGACATAGCAAAGTGGAAAACCCGGCAGAACCTGTACGATACGCCGGAAATTCGGGCTGCTGTGACTGCAGGCCTTGCTGACGGCACCGTGCTCATGGCCAACATCATCGATGAACCGCAGCATAGCAGCTGGGGCGGGGTACCGAACAAGGAGCTGATGGATGAGATGGCGGCCCATGTCAAGCGCATCTTCCCGACGCTCTCAGTCGGGGTGTGGGCCAAACCGGACTGGCTGCCGACGGAGCGATATAAGGTCGTGGATTTTCTCATCACCCAGTATGTGGCGAGGTACGGGTCGGTAACGGCTTGGCGGGACGCGGTCCTGGCAGTTGCAAAGGAGAACGGCATAGCGGTGTTGTTCGCCATCAATCCCATCAACGGTGGCACGCCTGTTCCCAACTGTCCGGTTGGGCCAACGGGGGGCAAGGGAACGTATAGCAACCGCTGCCAGATGACGCCGGACCAGATACGGGAATCCGGAGCGGTACTCGGCGTAGCTGGGTGCGGGTTGGTAGTGTGGAGATACGACCGGGCCTTCATGTCGAGGTCAGAGAACCATCAGGCATTTGAGGACGTGGCAGCCAAGCTCTCGTCCAGGACGGCCCCGCCCTGCCGGCGGCTCTGATCTGAGGAGTGATCCGCCCCAGTCGAGCAGAACAAGAAACCCCGCCAGCGTGAAGTCAGTGGCGGGGTTTCTCGATATCAGATCGGGGCGCCGGGATTTGAACCCGGGACCTCCTGCTCCCGAAGCAGGCGCGCTAACCGGGCTGCGCTACGCCCCGTCCTTCGAAAAACAGCGTGAGCGGTGAGCAGTGAGCAGTAAGCGGGAACAGCCCCGGAGAAATCTGCGATCTCATCGGGACCTACCCGCTGACCGCTTACCGCTTACCGCTCACCGTTTTTAGCATGCGCCCTGAGGGACTCGAACCCCCAGCCTTTTGATCCGTAGTCAAATGCTCTATCCAATTGAGCTAAGGGCGCCCATGGGCGGTACAAGACTCGAACTTGTGACCTCCACGATGTCAACGTGGCGCTCTAACCAACTGAGCTAACCGCCCGTCTT
>Ga0190265_10001958_pt1 | contig 13634 bp, 19 predicted proteins | sample Popmic124T_FD_133135 | JGI IMG/M metagenome (GOLD analysis project Ga0190265, IMG submission 133135) | Populus adjacent soil microbial communities from riparian zone of Indian Creek, Utah, USA - 124 T | ecosystem: Environmental > Terrestrial > Soil > Riparian zone | place: USA: Utah | collected... | reverse complement strand
ATTCGCCCGGCCCTTTAATTCCGAGCGCGACAATCTCAACGGTGTTTCTCTCGCCTTCGTATTTCCTTTTGGAGTCGTGCGCAACACGTTGCCCGCTTCTTGGGCGATCTGCGTCACATTCGTTCCATCCGTCTTCTTCTTCTTCTCGAACGATAATTGTGCCGGGACACTATTCGATAAACTGGTTTGCTTCGGGCGAGCTTCCAAATCGTGAGTGATGAACGGCTTGTAGTAGCCTATCGCCTTAAGGTTCGCCCTATGTTGCGTGCTGTCCTTGTGCGCTTGGAAGAGGGCCGACGCTGCACGTCCGATGGGAAACGCTGTGCCGGTCGCGGCATCGCCTCGCGATGTAAGGATAAGCAAATTCAGATGCGAGGCCGGACGACTGTTGCTCAAGTTGTTGGTTCCCCATTCGGCGCGAGCGGCGTCGCGTAATACACCATACCGGGCCGCTTCAAAGGCGGGATTTATCAACATAACGAGGTCTCCAAACCCTTTGGCTTCTCTCTGCGTATCCTCCGTGCGGGATTGAAGCACGCGGTCCAAGAAAATCGGCGCAAGGGCTGAGTATGTGGCTGCGCCGCCGAAACTGTGACCGATCACGACCAATCTGCTTGGGAAGTGATTCGTATTTTCCTGTCGCTTCGTTTCGTTAACGAATTTTTCGATCCGCAGCAACACTTCCGACAATGCGCCGCGTCCAACTTCGTGTGCGGTGCGCTTGCGGTTCCAGAATGTGACGGTTTGCACTCCCGGAATAAATTGCGTCGCACCGCGCCAACCCACATACACACCAACCGTTTTTCGCCGTCGTTCGCCAGCCTTTTTCCGTTCAACCTCATCCAGCGCTGTTAACATATTGCGGAACATCTTTAGGTTTTCGTCCTCGTAGTGCGCGTTGTGCTGCCAGCCGTGGACAAAAACGAAAAGTTGCAGGCCATGTTGCACGTCTTTTTCGTCTTCAATCCATTCCATGACCCGCTCCATTTGCTTGCGGTCCCAAAGCCAACCTTGATCGTCAATCTCAATCACCCCGAGCAGATAGTTCGTCGTTTGTTCTATGGGTGAAGCAAAATTGCCGTGCGTGATTGTTCCATGTCGCGCCGGGTAATCGCTTCGATAGCGGACATGCCGCACACACCCGCTGAACAGCAGGGCCAACAGGCATGTTATGAGAGTGAAGTGCTTCATTGGAAATCTTCCGGCCTCACTCGGTAAGCCATCCTCTTCCAGTGATTTTGGGGTTGCTACTCATACCATTTATACGTAGCGAGCGGACCTATTCTATCAAAGAAAATGCTGAAATTTTCGCTATGGGTTGAAACCGCGCGTCGGGAAACGCAGCTTATTGCACGCGCTTCCCTTGCTTGCGATCCTGCTTGTCGTCCTTTTCTTGTTCGAGCCGCTCAATACGGCATTTCTCCTTCTCGCGCTCGGCATTGGGTCGGCTATTGAGGTTGTCGGTTGCAGGAATGTTTTCTGCGAGCACGTTGTTCTATGGAAAAACCTAGTTTCGATTCTACTGAAACAGTCCCCCTTGCGGACTTGGCAGCAGAGGCAACCAACGACGGTTCTCCGGCGCAGTGCGTCCCGGAAACAATTCCACCGCAGGCCCGAGCGGATCAAAAAGAAACAGGACGGCAACAGGCTACTACGCAGAAAAAGACGGGCCGTGAAACTAATCGTAAGCCCGGCGCGTCTCAGTCAGCGCTCGGAACCCAAGTTCCAAGCGCTCGCGATTAGGAATTCTCTACGGCATTCCGGTAAGCAGAGTTTGAGCAGATGCGCTCTGCCGCCGTGTGTGCGAAGATGTGTGCGACTGGGACAAACCCTGTCGATTAAGCGCATCAACGCGTTTGAGAAAAGAGGAGGAATTATGAAGCACGGATTCGTGAAGTTGGGGACAATGGTTTTTATCTTCGGCACTGCCAGTTTACTCGCGCAAGACGCTGAGAGAAACTTGAATCCCGTTTATCCTCAAAGCGCACTCGTGGTGACGAACAAGACTGGAATCGGTGCCCCCCGAGCGCCGCGCGGCGTCATCATCAGCGGAACGACAAACTTGCCGAGCCTCACGAATGGTGTTGGTCAAGGAGCGCCGGGACTGAACAACGGGATCGATTCCGGCGAACGAAAGAGCGAACCGACTGGACCCGGAAAAGCTCCGTCAGTCGGCCCCGCGCCCTCCGCTGGTAATGCTCCGTCGGTTGGCAAGGCTCCGTCCGTGGGCGGTGCGCCGTCATCGGGGCCGGCCCCGAGAATTGATGGCAAGTAGCGAATCGGGCGAGGCGGCTCGCCGCACCACGGCGGGAGCAGCGCGGTGCGCGTGGAGCGTTTGCGGCACTGAGAATTGAGTAGAGCAGGCTCGCACTATTCTCGCTTAATCTACTCTTGGCGTGGCCGTGATAATCGGCTATTCCGCGCCCATGAGCCGCCCCTTCTGCCCCGTCCGACTATGCCCGCTGATCCTAGGATTGGTTCTCTGCTGCACTGGCCCCGCGCACGCCGCTCCAAGTCAGGCCGGGACCACTTTGCGGCTCGGTTTTTGGAACATTCGGGACTTCTCAGCGAACAGCCGGGACCAAACCGAACTGAGATTCATCGCGCGTGTAATCACCAACATGGATTGCGTGGCGGCGCGCGTGCGGTTACATCCCGGCCAGTCGGTGCGCTCCAACTGAGTGTCGCGGCAATGCGATTATGCGTGATGCGCCGTGAGTCGTGGTGTTCAATGCGGCCATGAAGTTGAAACAGATTTTTGAAGCGCAAGAACGGCGAGCCAGAGAAGCGGCGGAGCGTGCAGCGCGTCGCGCTACGAGATACCGGCGCCCAATGCAGGGCACGCAGATGATGCTCGACCTCTAGGAAATCGGGCCTGCACATTCCTCCACTCCACGTCTTTCTCCCGGCCTCACGATGACCTGTGATTGTCCCTCTTGCGGGCGTGGAATCACCTACGGAGAGTATGAGACCGGTGACGTTCACTTCTGTCCGAAGTGCTCTGCCGGAATGATTCTACCGGAGTTGTCTGGTCCACCAATCGCGCGGTTGCTGCCCCGCCCGCCCAAGCCGCCTCTGTTCGGAATCAGGATTCATCCGCTGGCAGGTCTGGGAGTTTTGATTTTCCTCGTGGCGGTGGGACTGTTGATCGCGTTGGCCAGCGATCCAAATTTTCTTCCTGCGATCAATCCATTCCCCGGCTCCGTTCCCAGCCCACTCGACCCGCGCCGTTAAATTGCTGCGAGGATTTCGGAATGTCCCGCTCCGAACGCGCGGGTTTTTTGTTTTCTGAAATGTAGTCAGGAACGGGCGCGTGCTATATTGGAACGGGGGGAACAGGACTGACTTTACGGCTCATGCCGAGGCTGTTGTTTTGCTCGCCTTCCTCAGATTGTTTCGCTGGCGAGCGGGCTGCGTTTTCGCAGCCCGCTTTCATTTTACCGACGCCATTACGCAGAACACCCACTCCCGGCCTCGGTCGCAAAATGTTAATTCAGCTTCGTGTTGGAACGCTTCTGGTGTAGTTCGTTCCGCTGGCGGGCTGTGTGCTTTTGATAGATGAGATATTGCTGTTGCGGATTTACAGACACTCACTCACCGGCATCGGGAATTGCGTACCGGCCCAGAATATCTGCTACGGCTAGGGCGAATTCCGGGAACGATGCACCTTTCGACAAAACGCCAGCCACGCCTTGAGAGAGCAAGGCTTCGCGAGCCTTCGGGTCTGTTCCTCCGGTGAGCGCAACTTTTACGAGATTCTTAAACTCATCTCGCGGTTTGAGCCATGCCAGCAGATCGTTCACAGATTTTCCTGTTTGATGCGGGGATGAGTCCACCACGAGGACGTTCGGCAGAGGGAACAAGTGGCGATCTGAATAATGCGCGTCCCCGGCCAGATAAAGCATGGCAGCTTTAACGTCAGGGACACGGCGATAGGAGCCGACAAAGAAGACGGCGCCCAAGGCGCGCTGGAAGAAGAATGAATCGTTGTCGTCATCCTCCACATGCAAAATGATGCAGTTTAAGTTCACCGCGAAATTCCTGATTGTCGCCCGACAAAGCAAAGGAGCACGGGTGAACGATGCTGTAAATGGGGAAAGTCCCGTAAGGTCGAATTTACGACAGAGGTTGGAACTACGTCTTCAGCCAAAGAACCAGATCAGTGCCGCGAGGCTCGCCAGACTTCCAGACGACGTTTGGCATAGCGCCGGGGTGGTTGCGCGCTTGCACATAGGCCACGGCAGCCGTTGCATTATCAAAGCGCAGCGCTTTGGTGTGATCCTCTAACCACGTTCCATCGGCGCAAAGATACAGGCCCGTGCGGGCATCCTTTATCAACAACCTCACACGCCAAGGTAGTCGCAGCGATGGGCAAAGCGAGTCGTGGGTTATGTATTCGTCGGCCTGCTCTTTTACTCAATTTTTTCACGGAGAGAAATCAATGAAATCAAAGATCGAGGACAGGTCAAAATCCGGCCAGTCCAGCCAGGACATGTCGATGTCGAACCATGACTCGGATGCGCCATCTGTCATCGCCGCCGTCATTTCACCTTTCATCGCGGCATAATCACAATTCTCACCTGTCGCTGTGTGATGCTCATCAAAATTCTTGCGCGAGGAATACACCGACATGGCCCAGCAACTCAGGTCGATAGGAAATCCGGCGCGTTCGCCATGCCAGTAAAATGTGGCATTGCTCTCGATGACCTCCGCCACTTGCTCGCGCTGATGCGGTGACGCGCTCCGCCCCCATTGTGACGCAGCGGCTGCGTAACGAGGACACGAGAAGTGCGACGCGCGCCTTCCACTTACAGTTTAGACCATGCTGCGTGCGCGCGAGTGGGCCTCAGCGATGTGACTGAACTGGCAAAACATCAAATGCCATCCGCTTCATAAAGTCCTCGGCAGTTGCCGATGTTACATTCGTGAAGAAGCGCATTCTGGTTATCGAGGACGATACAGTCGTCGCAATGGTTTACCGGCGACTATTGAACGCACATGGTTTTGAGGCCGAAATAGCGGAGAACGGGGTTCGTGGATTGAAGTGCCTTGAAATATCTCTTCCCGATGCCGTGCTGCTCGATCTCATGATGCCCAAAGGAAACGGCTTATCGGTCTTGCAGGCCATTCGTGCCGAACCAAAATGGTGCCATTTACCCGTGCTCGTTATGACTGCCGCTGCTGTCCCGGTGATGGTGAAACAAGCACAGGAAGCCGGAGCCGACCGTGTTTTCGATAAAGCCAACGTCAAGCCTGTCGCTGTGGTAAATCTTCTGCACGATTTGTTGCACACCACCTCCGATAAGCGGCTCCTTTGCGTTACCAGCAGCGGCAACCCGGAATCAGTTTTGGATCACTGGCCGACAACGCCCGAAGGTCTGACGAAATCTTCTGCCTAATGAGGGCGGGCACCCATACAATTCGCCCTATGCCAGACCTGAGTGCGCCGCGTGTCGTAGTGATCGATGATGATGAATCGGTGCGCGACGTGACGGCACTGTTCCTCACGGAGCGGGGTTACGATGTCCGCGTGGCCAGCACCGCAGATGACGGCATTTCCCTCGTGCGCAAAACGCTTCCGCAGGTCGTGCTGTGCGACATCGAAATGCGGGGGATCGGGGGCACAGATGTCGTGGCCGTTCTTAAAGCTGACATTGAGACTCATAAGATTCCGGTCGCGCTGATGAGTGGACGCCTTGAACCCGATACTTTCGCCTTGGGCGACGCCTTCATCAGCAAACCGTTCAGCGCAGAAACAATTACTACTGTCGTGCAGCGGTTGATGGCCCGGCGATTGGCCTGAAAAAGGTGCGCCACGGAACACAATCACTCGTTCACTATGACGGCACAAACGCAGCGCGGCGATAGAACCTTTCAACGATTTGGGTTGGGAGTTGAAGGGGCGGAGGGCGACAAGGAGCGAAACTCAGGAGTCGTCACTCATGGATTTTTCTTAGAGTGAACACCCCAATTTCAAATCGCTGCCATTGCTTCAAATTGGAACAAAATGAAATTCACACCGTTCGAGCACGACCGACCGGGCGATACTTGACTGCGGGTGGCCACTCATGCGTCCTCAGAGGGCCGAAGTTGTGACTTCGTGCTGCGCCGATGTTTCGTGCCAACAGCCTCGATTCGGATTGATGACACGGTCATCGCGTAACACGGCGAACCTCCGATGCAATCCCACCCTTGCGTTTATGATTCGTTGACGGAGAAACTGTGCTGCGAAGCCCACCGCGGGCCTTTGTTATGAACCCAAGCCGCAATTTTCTTTACGGTGTGGTTGCGCTCCAAGCCAACTTCATCGACTCCGCACACTTGGATGAGTTCATGGCAGTCTGCACCGACTGGAATGCTGATCAGAATGTTTCGCTCGCTGACGTTTTCATTCAGCGCGGCTGGATTCAGCCCAGCGACAAAGCGCATTTGGATTACCTAGTCGAACGAAGGATGCAGCAACACGGGGGCGACGACTCCGCTACGCTCACGAACATCCGACGCGATGTCGAACGTTCACTCACGATGTTGAACCGCGCCACGGCTCCAGTGACGCCTAGCCGCTCTCCCGGTTCACCGCTCATATCGTTGGCGCAGATTTTTGCCGCAGCGCCGCAGCAGGAACGCTATACTCGCACTCACTTGCACGCCAAAGGAGGCATTGGCCAAGTGTGGGTGGCACGGGACAGCCAATTGAGTCGAAACGTTGCTCTCAAGGAATTGCTGCCCGATCAATCGAGCAACTCCGTGTTTCGCGCCCGGTTTTTGAGAGAAGCGAGAATCACGGGCCAGTTGGAACATCCCGGAATCGTCCCCGTTTACGAACTCTCTTATCGCCTTGGCACGCAAGAGCCATTCTACACCATGCGTTTCGTGAAAGGCCGCACCATGCGAGACGCTGCTCTGGTGCATCACAAAAAGAGAATCGAAGGGCAGACAGATTCGATCGAATTTCTTACTTTGCTGAATGCGTTCGTCGTTGTCTGCAAAACTATCGCCTTTGCTCACTCCCGCGGAATTATCCATCGCGATCTCAAGGGACAAAACGTAATGGTCGGCGACTTCGGTGAAGTAGTGGTGCTGGATTGGGGACTCGCCAAGGAACTGGGCCGATCAGAAAACGACGACGCAATACATCCCGGAATCGCCTCGGATCGCAAAACCCAGGAGGCTGAACTGACGCTAGATGGCGAGGCCGTCGGCACGCCCGCTTACATGGCACCGGAACAGGCCGCGGGACGCCTCGATCTGATCGATGAACGCACCGATGTCTATGGGCTGGGTGCCATACTCTACCAACTGCTCACCGGGCAATCGCCCTTCACTGGCACAGCAGAGGAAATCCTAAAGAAAGTCGAATTGGAGCAACCTGTTGCACCCGACCGGCACTGGCCCGAGGTGCCGCCGACCCTGCAATCGGCGTGCCTGCGTGCTCTCTCTAAGGAACCGGCGGCGCGATTCACCTCCGCACATGACTTGGCGCAGGAAGTCGAGCAATGGCAAGAAGTCCAACGCAAGAAAGTCGAAGAAGATCTGCGCGTCTCGCAAGCGCTGTATCATTCCCTAGTTGAAAACATCCCCATCTGGGCCTGGCGCAAAGACCTCGACAGTCGCTTTACATTTGTGAACAACGGCTTTGCCCACGGCATGGGCTTAAAGCCAGATGATTTGATTGGAAAGACCGATCATGATTTTTTTCCTGCCCCGTTGGCTGATCGGATCAGGCGCGACGACCTCCACGTTATCGAGACCGGAGAAATTCGGCGTCTCACAGAGGAACGATCTCCCGACGAGAAAGGGCCGCGATTCGTGGAAGTAATCAAAACTCCAATTCGCGATGGGCGCGGCCAGATTGTCGGAACGCAGGGGGTTCTTTGGGACATGACCGACTGGAAGCGCGCCGAAGAGGCGCTGCGCGAATCAGAAGGACTTTACCACTCCTTGGTGGAAAGCATCCCCATTTGCGTCTGGCGCAAAGATGCCAAGGGCCGGTTCACCTTCGCCAATACAGGCTTTCTCGCAAACTTCGGAAAGACGCCGGAGGAATTGCTTGGGAAGGGCGACGACGAGTTGTTTCCCAAAGACCTGGCTGCCAAATACCGGCAAGACGATGCGCACGTTATGAAAACCGGCCAGACGTTTCGGGTGGTCGAGGAACAAATTGCGCTCGAAGGTAGAAGGACGGTTGAAGTGATCAAGATTCCGATCCGCGACTCCCGCGGCGAAATTGTCGGCACTCAAGGAATTTTTTGGGACACGGCGGCATGGGAACGCGCTCGGAGGAACCAGACCATTGCAAAGTTAGAATAGTCGGCTGGTGTTCGTTAACATGCGTGACCTTGCGGTGCGGGCCGGAGCGTCATTCCAAGGAAGGCCCCACGAGCCTCGCCACGGCGTCGCGCGATGCGAGCGCGTCCGTCGGGGCTGCGGAGCGACAGGGCGCGGTGTGGCGCATCGACCGCCTCCGGTTGCCCTCACGTCAGGCCAACCATTCATCGCCGACGAGGCATGGGCCGGGACTGGAATAGCCGACGTGCCTCTTCGCGCCCCCGCTCCGCCTCCTTCGCAATTCTCACATACGCGGCCAACATGATGGGTGAAGCGCGGACGAGAACGAGCAAGGCCGGGCGTTGGGGCGGAGCGCGGACGGCTCGGACGGGTCGCGGTGAGTCCTAATCAGTATGATCCTCTATTCCATTTTTTTTGATCAATAGAGATCGAAAACACCCGTCCGAGCCGTCCGAGAATCCGGTCCGCTGCCCCTACGTCGCCGCCATCGCGCCCCGCCCCGGCAGCACAGCAACCAGCACACACCCGTCACTCGCTCCACCCGCGTCGTGGCTTCCGGTCACGCCGACGCTGGCGTAGCCCTTTCCAGTGACGGCCCCGGAGTCATACGATGAACCGCGCTCGCCCGTGCCGTGGAACGTCGGTCGCGCGGCGGGCGGTTGCCGAGCGGGGAGCGCCACGCTTTATGAACTGAGCTTTCCTTCCGAAAAATAGACGGTGAGACGCATTTGGTTCGTTGCCTTTATTTGGATTGCCGTCCGCATCGGGTCTGTCGCGAACGCTGCGCTGATTGAGTTCGACCTGCTTCCCTACGCTGAATCCCTCACCCACGTAGGCATAACGACGGTTCTCACTCAGGTGAACCGCCAAACCTTCTCGGCCACAAACGGGCTTGGCTTGTTCCCTCTGAAAAGCGCAACCACTCAGTCTCTGGACTCCGTGTCTGCGGGCGCGCACAGCGGCGGGGTGGTAGCGGCCCATGCCTCCGCCAATTCGTTCCAGTTGAAATTTAACGCATCGATCTCAGCTATTCAGAATGTGAACGATACCGGCCAAGCGCCCGCTGAAAGTTTTATTTGGGCGCGCTTCACGGCGTGCAGTGGTTTTTTTCCCGACGCACCATTGTCCTATGTCGTTCGTCTTCCGCACTTGCTCTCCTTGTCCAATGCGACGTTTGCTTTCCAACTTATCAAGCGTTTTGACGGAGACCCAACAGGAACGGGCCTGACCATCCGCGTTGAAGCAGCCAACAACGGGTTGGTCTATACGACCAATGGAAATCTTGGACTATCGGGAGTGTTGCCGCCCGCGCCTGAGTGGCCCGACGAGTATTTGTTAGTCGTCGAATTGGAGTCGCGGATCGAAAGCCGCACGAACATTGCAGCGTTTGGGGAGGTAGCGGGATTTGAGTTTCGGGCGACAACGCTGCCGTTGCCAGCCACACCGCCAAGAGTGTCTGCAAACTGGCAGTTAAACAGCGTAGCATTGACATGGCCCGCCGAGGCAATTGAGTTTGACCTTGAACACTCGTCGCAAATTGGAACGAACGCAGATTGGCGGTCAGTCAACCAACTACCGACGCTTATCGGCCAACAGTTCACACTTGGTTTGCCGACCAGCAATCAGTCGGCCTTCTTTCGGTTGAAAAAGTGAACTCCGATTAACCTGCGGCACGGCGCGACAGTGCAGTTCTGCCCTCCGCCCCTGCGCAGCCTCGCCTTACTCCAACAACGTGACGGTGAAGTGCTCCGCCCTGTGGAGCGAGGACGGGCGGATGCCCGGCGTTGGGGGCGGAGCGCGGACGGGTCGGGGTGAGTCCTGTTCACTATGATCTCTATTCCTATCTTTTTGATCTATGGAGATCGAAAACAGCCGTCCGAGCCGTCCGAGAATCCAGTCCGCTGCCGCCTACACCGCCCACACCCGACCCCGGTAAGGTTGTGGGGTAAAGACCCCATTGGAGCGTTGTCGCAGCGGGTTATCTTGCCGTATGCTCAAAACACCAGCCCCGCCCGTTGTCCCCATTCCTGCGTTCATCAAAGGACAACTGTGGAAGGTCGGCGAACGCTGCGTTCAGATTGGACACGTCGGCAAGCTGCTGGTGGAGCATCGAGGCGTGTCGCTGGATCAGAAGCCTCGTTTCAGTTCCAAACGAATGGGCAGCATTAAGGAACTGCAAACGTTTTTCAAAGTGAACGCTGCTGTGCTGATGGCCGATTCAGGCGTTGGCGTCCAGCAACCCCGCGTCTGAGAGCAAGCCGGTTGCAGGCACCGGCGTGAAGCATGTGGCGGTGAGTTGGCGTGGCCCGGTGATTTACAGACAGCACCGCCGATGTTGCCATAGACGGACATGAACACCCCGCCGAAGTCGGTGCTGGTTCTGGCCGTCGCGATCCTCGCTGTCGGGATCGTGGTGTTCGTCTGGAAGGCCACTTACCGGCCCGAGCCTGTTTACAAAGGCAAGGCGCTTACGCATTGGGCGCAGCAGTATGGCTCGAACAATTGGCGCGCGGGCGGACGCGAGGCCGCAGCAGAAGCGCAATTGGCAATCCAACAAATCGGCACGAACGGCGTTCCTTTCTTACTCGACCTCATCCGCACCAAGGAGTCGCCAACCAAAACAAAGCTACGAAACCTACTGCCGCCCTCGTGGCACACGCGACTTCGCCTGAACGACAAGGGCGATGAGATAAGACGAACCGGCGCGCATGGACTTGCTGCACTCGGAACCAACGCGCCAGCGGCAGTGCCCTACTTGATCCAGATCGCGTCGAGCCATTCCGAAGATGACGGTCGATACATTGCTGCATTCACTCTCAGGGCGATGGGGCACGCAGCAGAACCTGCAATCCCATTTCTGGTTCAATGCCTCACGAACCGGATGGAAACCATCCGTGACGAGGCCGCACTCGCGCTTGGTTACTTGCGTCTGCGACATGAAATCGTGGTGCCAGCGCTCACCGACTATTTGAATGCAGTAATCGCCGCCAAGGCATTCGGCTGGGAATTCCAAGATGCAGTCGCCTCGTTAAGCGAGTTCGGAACGAATGCAACACCGGCTGTCCCGGCGCTGCTCGGCCTACTGAACCATTCTGACGCCAAGGTGCGTTCTCAAGTAACGAATGCGCTCGCACTTATTGATCGCGGCGGGGACTGGACTTATCGCGGCCCGCGTCGGTGACATGAACTTGCTGCGGGAACAGCCCGCGCAATGGGGGCAAAAATTTGACGCCGTGAGATTCTGAAGTAGGTTGAATCGTTCAACGAAAGTTGAGCAAACCGACACCGAAGTCGGGCGAAAGCCTGCTTCGGTGTTATGCTTTTATCGACTGAGCGCATACGGTCGCGCGCTCCGCCCCACTCCGGTTCCGCAACTCTGGCAGGGCACTGGATTACGGCCGGATCGAACGCCGCCAATGTCCTACTTGCCTTTCCCAGCCCGCACTTTTGCCCATCGTGCTCTCGCCGTCGCAGCAATCTTCTTGCGCCCTTCTGCGCTCATGGTGCGCTTCGCCTTCGCTGGTTTTGCAGTTCCCTTCTTGGCAGTTGAACCAGCGAGTGAGAATTTCCCGTCCACACGCTTAAAGAGATGTTTGCCCGTGCCGTAAAGAAACACGTCCAATGACTTCATCGGGTTCTTGGCATTGAACTTGTATCCAAGCTTTCCAATTTCCTGAAGAATCTCTTGGCGGTTCAGCGGGCCTTGCGCTACGGCTTGGCTCACGGCCTCACGCAACGGCATCTCGTTTTGTCCCCGGCCTTTGCGCCGGTTTTGTTTCCGCGCAGGTGTAGCATCGGGCGATGGCGTGGCAGCAAGTGATGGACTGCGAACCGTGTTCAATGCTTGGTCAACTTCATCAAGCCAGCGCTGAAGCTGAACGCGGCGCTGCTGAAGTTGTTGAAACAATGAAATGGCTTGTTTGACTATATCACGTTGTTGTTTTGGCATAAATTAGGCGACACGTCTAAGCCCAATCCGCCGCACGGTCAAGACACTGCCGGTCGGGACAGCAGCAAAATGGCTAAAAGAGCAATCACGGCGGATGAAGCAAATACGGTCAACGTGTAGCGACTCGTGCGGATGCGTTCCCTTTTGGCCAAGGATTTTATCCGGTCAACAGATTCAATTGGCACGACGAGCGTATTATTGGTTTTATCTTCCGACAAGGCGTTCAATTTCAATGCTCCCATCGCTTCCAGTTGACGCCCCTGTTCGTCGTCGTTAGTGATGAGGACACACAGCGGGGCAATTACCGACCACGCCAATGCAATTATCGCAATGAGCTTTGAGGCTTTCATTTTCCGTGAACCACAAGACGGCATAGGCTAGGCGTCCGGGTATGCATGTATCGACCGCAAAAAATCCACGAGAGAAGCGCTGTAATCCGACCGGCGAATGAGCAAACGCGTCCCCTCGCTCGACGATGAGTAATACACAAACGGATGGGGAAAACGAGCCTGCATCGTTGTCTTTTCTTCCTGCGTCAACCAACGAGTAACCGGAACAGCCTGTGTGGAGCGAGCAACCACCAATCGCGGGACGAAGGCGACACCGACTGCGAGGACGAAGGCTGCAAACCATGCGACGAATCCGACGCGTGTTCGCAAAAGCAATCCCGCTCCGGTGTAGATTGCGACGGCAACCAAGGGAGCGAGGTTAAGGGCCGTGGAAAACGGGAGCGAAAGCGCCCGCGCCCGCGAGCCGTCAACGGAGGCTATGTCCGCACCAATCATTAGCAGCGGTGCAACGGCAAGCACATGAAGCAATCGGGAGCTTTTAGGCCGCGTTGTCATACTCGTCTCAATGTAATCTCGCCGCCGTCGCCGAAATCATCCTCGTCGGCTCGCTGCAAACCCTCGACGAACCATGAGCATGTCTGACGGCCAGATGCCTGCTGTATCATCGTGTCCAGCGCGTAAAGCCAAGCGTCGTAAACCTGAGTCGCGGCATCCTGCTGCCCTCGTCGAAGCTCGCTCAATACATGTTCGCGGTGCGCCCGCAACTCGGCGCGCAAAAGCTCGCAGCGGGTCAATACTGTCCGGGCATCATCCACACCATTGGAGCTAGTGAGCTTCGAAAACCAATGACGCGTCTCCTCGGAGGTCGTGCAAATTCTGCTGGCGAGGTCGAGCAACTGCGCCCAATTCGGCAACAACTCACCCTCGAAGCGAATGGTTTTGAGGTTAAGATGTGACATTAGCGGCCTACGACCCAAGCTCAGCGACCCGGCCCGCAGGACGCGTGGATTGCAACCGTGATGCGACGGCCGGGTTCGCGCGCATGGTTAGGCATTTCCTTTCGTGCGTTTGCGATGATACATTTCAGCGTCGGTATATGTGTAGGT
>Ga0190265_10001957_pt1 | contig 13636 bp, 9 predicted proteins | sample Popmic124T_FD_133135 | JGI IMG/M metagenome (GOLD analysis project Ga0190265, IMG submission 133135) | Populus adjacent soil microbial communities from riparian zone of Indian Creek, Utah, USA - 124 T | ecosystem: Environmental > Terrestrial > Soil > Riparian zone | place: USA: Utah | collected... | reverse complement strand
ATCGAGGCCGCCAAGCAGGCGGGCGTTCTGGTGCCGCACTATTGCTACCATCCGTCGCTGCCCTCGCCCGCGCTCTGCCGGATGTGCCTGGTCGAGGTGGAGAAGGCCCCCAAGCTGATGCCGGCGTGCGTTACGGCGGTGGCCGAAGGCCAGGTGGTCCACGTGGAGAGCGAGAAGGCCAAGAAGGCGCGCGAGGGCGTGCTCGAGCTGTTGCTCATCAACCACCCGCTCGACTGCCCCATCTGCGACCAGGCCGGCGAGTGTGAGCTGCAGGACTACGTGTTTCAGGAGGGCCGGTCCGGCACCCGCTACGCCGACTACGCCAAGCGCTACAGCCCGGTGGAGGACTTTGGCCCCGACGTCCTGTACGTGCCCAACCGCTGCATTCTGTGTACCCGGTGCGTTCGCTTCATGGAGGACGTCGCCGAGGACCCGATTCTCAACGTGTCGGAGCGCGGCGATCGAGCCTACATCGGGATCTCGACCGAGCAGCTATTGGACCATCCCTGGGCCGGCAACGTGGTGGACCTCTGCCCGGTGGGATCACTGATCTCGAAGGACTTCCTCCACAAGGCCCGGGCCTGGGACCTCGACAAGACGGCCAGCGTGTGCCCCGGCTGCACTCAGGGCTGCAACATCACCATCGACACCCGGGACGACATCGTCGTCCGATTTCGTCCCCGGCCGAACCTGGAAGTGAATCGCCACTTCATGTGTGACTACGGCCGGATGAACTACCGCTGGCTCAACCGGGGCGATCGAATCGAGGCGCCGCTGGTTCGGGATGGCGGCCGGCACGTTGCCACCGATTGGGATACGGCGCTCGACCGGTTGGGGCAGCTGATTCGCGGGACCTCGGGCTCGGCCGTGATTCTGGCATCCGGGGTGGCGTCCACGGAATCGCTCGGGCTTATTCGCCGGATGCTCGACCGGGTCAGCGTGACTGCGGTGGTCCAGGTGCCGATCGGGGAGGAGTCTCCGCTGGCCGGAGTACCTAACCTGGCGCTCCGGGCCGAGCGCGCCCCCAATCTTACCGGCGCGGAGCTTCTGGGATACGGCTCCGATTGGCCCACCGGTCTGCTGGAATTGGCGAGCGCAGGACTGGTGATCGTGCTGGATGCTGACCTCTCCCAATCCGATCTGGCCCTGATCGCCAAGTCGCCGGCCAGCGTGGTCGTCCTGGGGACCCTCTTCGACGAAGGGCTTCGGAACGCCGAGCTGGTGCTTCCAATCACGACCATGGCCGAGGAAAACGGCACTTACGTGAATCGTGATCGGCGCATTCAGCGCTACAACCAGGCCAGGTCGCAGCCGGGCATGGCTCGGCCGGCCTGGTGGGTGGCGGGCGAGGTCATCGCTGGTCCGGGCCCAAGCGCCACCGCCCCCGCAACCGCGGCTGAGGCCTTCGAGCTCCTGGGTGAGCGTTGGCCGGTCTTCGCGGGGGCCACCTACGACGGCATCGGGTTCACCGGACGAGTGCTCTCCGATTCGCCGGGGTCAGCCGGTACCCGGCACACCTCCCGCGCGGGGGTGCCGTGACTCCCGAGATGAAGGGGTTTCTGCTGCTTAGCGTCATCAAGATGCTGGTGGTGTTTACGATCACCATGGTGGGCGTGGCGCTGTTGACCCTCATGGAACGAAAGGTCAGCGCCTGGATGCAGAACCGGCGCGGCCCCAACCGGGTTGGGCCGGCCGGCCTGCTGCAGCCGGCGGCTGACGGGCTGAAGAACATCCTCAAGGAAGAAACCTTTCCGGCCCTCGCAAACCGATGGCTCTTCCTGCTGGCCCCAGCCATGTCGTTCATTCCCGCGCTGCTGCTGTTCGCGGTAATTCCGTTCGGCGCTCCCCTCCCGGTGGACTTCGATTTCACTCTCGGTCCCCTCGGGCGGTTCGTACATCACGGTCCCATGCCGATGGTCGTGGCCGACCTGCCGATCGGGTTCCTGTTCGTGCTGGCTATCAGCTCGATGGGGGTCTACGGCATCGCACTCGCCGGCTGGTCATCCAACAGCAAGTACGCCCTCCTGGGCGGCCTCCGGGCCAGCGCCCAGATGGTTTCCTATGAAGTGGCGATGGGGTTGAGCCTGATTCCGGTTCTCCTCATGTCGGGCAGCGTCAGCCTTTCCACTATCGTCCAACACCAGCAGGCCGGGCTCTGGTACGTGCTGCCGCTCTTCCTCTCCTTTTTCATCTTTCTCATTTCAGGCTTCGCCGAGACCAACCGGCTGCCATTCGACATGCCCGAGGCAGAGTCGGAGCTGATCGCCGGTTACCACACCGAATACAGCGCGATGAAGTTTTCCTTCTTCTTTATCGCGGAGTATTCCAACGTGGTGACGGTCTGCGCTATGGTCACCACCCTCTTCTTCGGTGGCTGGGACATCCCGTTTACCCACTGGGATGAAGCCGGCGGCGTAATCCAGAGCGTCGCGACCGCCGGCTTTTTCTTCCTGAAGGTAATGTTCTGGATCTTCTTCGTCATGTGGATCCGCTGGACCCTTCCGCGCTTCCGGTATGACCAGCTCATGGCCTTGGGATGGAAGGTGCTGATGCCGCTGGCGCTGGCCTATATCATGGTGGTCTGCGGAGCCATCTACGTGATCCGCCGGGTCCTTGGCATCACCGATCCCATCAACGAGGGCCTCGCGCTGTTCGGGCTCAGCGTGGTGCTGGCCGTGCTGGTCTTCGGCCTGCTCGACAGCGGCAGCTTCATCCGAGGCTCGGCTCGCCAGCGGAAGGCTCTCAATACACGCGCGCAGCGCGCCGCGGTGACGAACTGATGGCTATCGGCGTCAAGGTCCTGAAGCGTCCGGAGCGGCAGGTGAGCTACGTGCGCGCCACGCTCAAGGGGATGGCACTCACCTTCAAGCACATGTTCGAGAAGAAGGTGACCATGCAGTATCCTGAGGAAAAGAGCACCGACAGCGAGCACGGGATGGGGCAGTGGAGCCTCTCCCCGCGTTGGAGGGGCACTCACCGGATGCTCACCGACGAGCAGGGTCGCTCGAAGTGCGTCGCCTGCGGACTCTGCCCCCAGATCTGCCCGGCCAACTGCATCAAGCTGGTGCCCGGTGAGGACGAACGGGGCGATCGGTACCCGCTGATCTACGAGATCGACGAATTCCGTTGCGTGTTCTGTGGGTACTGCCAGGAGGTCTGCCCGGAGGAGGCGATTCACGTCGGCGTGCACTATGAGAATGCGGAATACAGCCGGGACCGGTTCGTGTACGACCTGGAGCGGCTCTCGTCGCAGACCCACGCCGTCTCGACGCTCTGGGACCCCACCGATCCCAAGGGTGAGTAGATGACCGAAGTAGTCTTTTACATCTTCGCGGCCGCCGCGGTCCTCTCCGCCACGCTCTGCATTCTCCAGAAGAGCCCCATGGCCTCGGCGCTCTGGCTGGTATCCACCATGTTCTCGCTGGCCGCGATCTACGTGCTGCTCAACGCCCAATTCATCGCGGCCATCCAGGTGCTGGTGTATGCCGGCGCGATCATGGTGCTCTTCCTCTTCGTGATCATGCTGCTGAACCTGGGACACGCCGAATCGGACTTCCGGGGCACCTCCTCCGTGGCCGCCACGCTGGTGATCGCCGGCCTCCTCGCCATCGAGCTGCTGGCGCTGATCCACTATACCCCCCGCCGGCTGGCCAATGAGTTCTCCCAGTGGCCCACCTTTACCGATCCGGCCACGACGTTCGTGGCCGGCCAGGTCACCCAGCAGGAGGGGGCCGCACACGGAGTGGTCATGGCGGTGGCCGCTCCGTTGTTTCAGGTCTATCTGATTCCGTTCGAGATCACCTCGATCCTGCTGCTGGCGGCCATTGTCGGCGCCGTCGTCCTCGCTAAGCGAAACGTCTGATGCTGCTCGGTCCCTCTCTGGCGCTTTCGGCGATCCTCTTCAGCCTCGGCGTGGCGGGAGTGCTCCTTCGCCGCAACGCCATCGTGCTCTTTATGTGCATCGAGCTGATGCTCAACGCCGTCAACCTGAGCTTCGTGGCGCTGGCCCAGCTCCACGGCGCCAGCGGCTACGTCATGGTCTTCTTCGTGATGACCGTCGCGGCCGCCGAGGCGGCCGTGGGTCTGGCGATCATCATCGGAATCTTCCGGCACAAGCAGTCGGTGGACCTCGGGAACATCAACTTGCTGCGAGGCTGACACCGTGACGTCGCTTGTCTGGCTCACCGTCGCCCTGCCGCTCGCCGGCTTCCTGGTCAACGGGACACTGGCGCTTCGGCGACCCGCGGCCAAGGACCTGGTCTCCTTCGTCGGGGTCGGCGTTCTCGTCGGGGCCTTCGCCGTGGCGCTGAGTGTCTGCGTGCAGCTGTGGCTCCATCCTCCGCACGCGCCGATCATCGTCAATCTCTGGCGCTGGTTGCCGGTGGGTGCGCTCCAGCTCGACTTCGCCTTTCAGGTGGATCAGCTCTCAGCCGTGATGCTCCTGGTCATTACCGGCGTCGGGAGCCTTATCCACCTGTTCAGCGTGGGCTACATGAAGTCGGACCCGGGGTACGCACGTTACTTCTCGTACCTCAACCTCTTCGTGGTGTTCATGCTGGTGCTGGTGCTCGGATCGAGCTTTCCGGTCATGTTCATCGGCTGGGAAGGGGTCGGACTCTGCTCCTACCTGCTGATCGGCTTCTGGTTCAGCGACAAGGTGAATGCCGATGCGGGCAAGAAGGCTTTCATCGTCAATCGGATCGGCGACTTCGGATTCATGATCGCCATGTTCATGATCTGGCATCACCTTGGAACCCTGACCTTCACCGGCATGGTGGAGCGAGCCCCCGCCGTGTTCTCGTTGGGAAGCGGGGTGGTTACCGCCATCACGCTCTTCCTCTTTCTCGGCTGCGCCGGCAAGTCGGCCCAGATCCCGCTCTACACCTGGCTGCCCGATGCAATGGCCGGCCCGACGCCGGTCTCGGCGCTGATCCACGCGGCCACCATGGTAACGGCAGGCGTCTACTTGGTGGCCCGGACCAATGTGCTGTTTGCCCTGGCGCCGCTCTCCAGCACGGTCGTGGCGGGGATTGGGGCCCTGACGGCCCTCTTCGCGGCGACCATAGGACTTCGCCAGTACGACATCAAGAAAGTGCTGGCCTATTCCACCGTTTCCCAGCTGGGCTTCATGTTTGTGGCCGTGGGAACCGGAGCCTATACCGCCGGGGTGTTTCATCTCGTCGCCCATGCCTTCTTCAAGGCCCTCCTGTTTCTGGGCGCCGGAAGCGTGATCTACGCCATGCATGAGGCGTATCACGCCACCCACTCACATGCCGATGCGCAGGACATGCGCAACATGGGTGGCCTGAGACAACATCTGCCGGTCACTTTCTGGCTGATGTTGATCGCGACCCTCGCCATTGCCGGCATTCCGCCGTTCGCCGGCTTCTTCTCCAAGGACGAGATCCTGGCCGCGGCCTACGCTCGAGGCGAAAGCATCCCGATCTTCTACGTCTTCTATGGTATGAGCGTCATCGCGGCACTCCTCACCTCGTTCTACATGGCCCGGCTGATGGCCATGACCTTCCTGGGGGAGAATCGGACCGGGGAACAGGAACGGCCCCACCTTCATGACGCCCCTCTGGTGATGACCGGCCCGCTAGTGGTGCTCGGCATCTTCAGTGCGCTCGGCGGGTTGCTCAACCTGCCGCGGTTCCTGGGTGGCGGGGGAGCGATGGAGCACTGGCTTGAGCCGGTCACCGCACCGGCCGCTCGGTATTTCCGCCTCGAGATGCCTCATGGCAGCACCGAGTTCTACCTGATTGGAGCCGCGGTGGCTATTGGTGTCGTCGGACTCGTGGCCGGCTGGTGGTTCACGTCGCGCCGCCGCACGCTGCCGGCCTCCGAGTCACCCGAGGATACCGGGCTCGCCCGAGTGCTCTACCGCAAGTATTACGTGGACGAGATCTACGATGCCATTCTGGTCCGCCCGCTGCTCTGGCTTTCCCGGGTCGTGCTCTGGAAGGGGGTCGACCAGGGCGCGGTGGACGGTGCTGCGGTAAACGGAACCGCCAAAGTCTCCCGGGGCCTGGGTTGGCTGGGAAGCCGGCTCCAGACCGGGCAGGTGGGCATCTACGTAGTGCTCTTCCTGGTTGGCGTGCTGTGGATCCTTCAAACCGTAGCCGGCTGAGCCGCCGATGAGCGACTTCCTCGCTTCGATCAACTACGACCTGTGGATCCTCCATGCACTCATCCTGTTGCCGCTTGCCGGGGTGGTGCCGGTTCTCCTGGGCGACGAGCGCAGCGCCAAGCGGATGGCGCTGGTGGTCACCCTCCTGGAGTTCCTCCTCTCGGCCGGCCTCTGGTGGGCCCTCGACCCCACCAACGGTGGCATGCAGCTGGTCTCGAGCGCACCCTGGATCCCACGTTGGGGGATCAGCTACCGGGTGGGGATCGACGGCATTTCGCTCTTCATGGTGCTGCTGACTACCGCGATCATGCCATTGAGCGTGCTGGCAAGCTGGCAGCAGATCGAGGTGAAGCAACGCGCGTTCTATGCTCTGATGCTCACGTTGCTAACCGGGCTCGTCGGAGTCTTCCTCGCCCTCGACCTGTTCGTCTTCTACGTCTTCTTCGAGGTGATGCTCATCCCGATGTACTTCATCATCGGGATCTGGGGAGGCGCCAACCGGCTCTACGCCGCCATCAAGTTCTTTATCTACACCATGGCCGGCTCGCTGCTGATGCTGGTGGCCATCGTGGTCATGGCCTGGAGGATCGGGGCCACCACGGGTACCCTGTCGTTTGGATATGAGCATCTGCTGGAAAACGCCGGCACGCTGGGGCCTGCGGCGCCTTGGCTCTTCGCCGCGTTTGCGCTGGCATTCGCCATCAAGGTCCCGATCTTCCCGCTGCACACCTGGCTTCCCGACGCGCATGTCGAGGCCCCCACGGCGGGCAGCGTGCTCCTGGCGGCGGTCATGCTCAAGATCGGAACTTTTGGCTTCCTCCGGTACGCAATACCGTTCTTCCCGGAGGTCGCCTTCTCGCCCGTGGTGAGCCGCCTGATGATCGTGCTGGCGGTGATCGGCATCATCTACGGGGCGCTGGTCGCCATGGTTCAGCCCGACATCAAGAAGCTGGTGGCTTACTCCTCGGTCAGCCACCTGGGGTTCGTCATGCTGGGCATCTGGGGAGCTACCGTCATCAGCGTGCAGGGTGCGCTGATGGTGATGATCAGCCACGGGATCTCCACCGGCGCTCTCTTCCTTCTGATCGGCATGATTTACGAGCGGCGGCACACCCGCCTGATCGACGCCTACGGCGGCATCGCCCGCGTCGTCCCCATCTTCAGTCTGGTGCTGACCGTGGTGGCCCTTTCGTCCATCGGCCTCCCCGGGCTGAACGGTTTTGTGGGTGAGTTCCTGGTCCTGCTAGGGAGCTTCGGGTCATATCCCTGGGCGACTGGTATCGCCACGACGGGTGTCATCTTCGCCGCGGCCTACATGCTGTGGGCCCTCCAGCGCCTGATCTTCAACCGGCTCGATAATCCGGAAAACGAAGGGCTCAAGGATCTCTCCCGCCGAGAGCTTGCCGTGCTGCTGCCGCTCATCGTCGGCATTGTTTGGCTGGGGCTCTATCCGGGACCCGTACTCCGGCGGATGGAGCCGGCCACTCGGCGGTACGTGGACGCGGTCCAGCCCCACGCTGCCTCGACAACCGCCCGGCTCGGTGCAACCCCGGTGCCCGGGGGTACCAGGCCATGAATCAGATCGACATGAGCACACCGCAGGGAGCAGCCCTTGGGCTCCTTCCCGAGATTCTGTTGACCGGCTGGTCGCTGGTCGTGCTGCTGGTCGCCAGCTGGCGCCACGGAACTCCGGCAGACAGCCGATTGGCCGGATGGCTCAGCTTTGCCGGTGTGGTGTTGAGCGCCGCGGGCCTGGGATGGCTCTGGGTGAACGATGCCGGGCCGGTGGGCCTGGCCCAGATGATTGCGCTGGATCCCTTCCGATACGCGGCCCTGGCGCTGGTTCTCCTCTCAGCTGGGGCCACCATTCTGCTCTCGCTTGGCTATCTGGAGCGGGAGCGGTTGCTGGCCCCGGAGTACTACCCGCTGATCCTGCTGGCGACCTCCGGCATGATGTTCCTGAGCGGGGCCGAGGACCTCGTTGTCCTGTTCCTCGGCCTCGAGGTGATGTCGGTAGCGGTGTATGTGCTCGCGGGCTACGATCGTGCCAACCCCTCGTCGGCCGAGGCGGCACTGAAGTACTTCCTCATCGGGGCATTCGCCTCGGGATTCCTCCTCTATGGCATCGCGCTGATCTACGGTGCGACCGGCACCACCAATCTGTCACTGATCGGTGCCCAGCTTGCCGGTGGAGAGCTCTCCCTGATGGCGGCACTCGGCCTTGGGCTGCTGTTGATCGGCCTGGGCTTCAAGGTGGCAGCGGTGCCGTTTCACATGTGGGCTCCCGACGTATACGACGGGTCGCCGACTCCGGTCACCGGATTCATGGCCACCGGGGTGAAGGTGGCGGGATTTGTCGCCCTCGTGCGGGTGCTGGTTGAGGCCTTCCCGTCAGCCACTGAGGTGTGGCAACCGGTGATCTTCTGGTTGGCGGTCGCTTCGATGGTGGTGGGCAATCTGATCGCCCTGGCGCAGCGGACCCTCAAGCGGATGCTGGCGTACAGCTCGATCGCCCACGCAGGTTATCTCCTGGCGGCGGTGTGGCCGGGTAGCCGGATGGCGGCCGGGGCGGTGCTGCTGTATCTCGCGGCCTACGTCCTCACGACTCTCGCCAGCTTTGGTTTCCTGGCTGCGCTGGGCCGTGGTGGGGAGCGGGACGTTACCTACGAGGATATCGCCGGGCTGGCGGGCCGGCGGCCCTGGATAGCCCTGGGGCTGTGTATCTGTATGCTTTCGCTGTTGGGCTTTCCCGGTACATTCGGCTTCATCGGCAAGTGGAATATCCTGATGGCCGTCGTCGCCGAGCGCCAGGTGGCTCTCGCTGTGGTGCTGGTGGTCACCAGCGTCATCTCCGCCGGATACTATCTGCCGGTCATCATGGCGATGTATATGAAGCCCTCGGCCGGGGAGGACTCCCATGCGGAGGTGCGGCTCTGGCCCGCCGCCGCCGGGGCCATCGCGGTTTCAGTGATCGCGGTGCTCCTGTTCGGGATATGGCCCGGCAGAGTGCTGGATCTGGCGGGACGCAGCGCGTCGACGCTGACGCAGACCGGCACTCCGGTTGCGAGAGAAGCAATGAACGGTCAGCAGTAAACCAGAAGGACGCAACATGAACGTCCCCAAATCCATCTTTCGCCAGTACGATGTCCGCGGGCTGGTCGACCGTGAGCTGACGCCGGAGCTCGCCCGGGCTCTAGGCCGGGCGTTCGCCAGCGTCGCGCACGAACGGCTCGGCCGGTCGGCGGTCGTCGCGGTCGGGCGGGACAACCGCCCTTCGGGCGACGCGCTCTCCCGAGGGGTCCGGCGAGGAATCACCGAGGCAGGAGGCACGGCGATAGACGTGGGGACGCTGCCCACACCAGCCCTCTATTTTGCGGTTTCGGCTTTGCGCACTGATGCCGGGCTGCAGGTCACCGGCTCGCACAACCCGCCCGAGTTCAATGGTTTCAAGATGGTGTTGGCCGGCGACGCCTTCCACGGAGACGACATCCTCGGTCTCTGGGAGATCATCATGGCCGAACGGTGGCGCTCAAGCTCCGGCAAGGAGAGCTCCGACGGCTCGGTGCTTCAGCGCTACCGTGAAGGCATTATCAGCCGGCACAAGCTGGAGCGGCCCGTGCGGGTGGTGGTGGACTGCGGCAACGGTGTCGGCAGTCTGATCGCGGTATCCACCCTCCAGGGGCTGGGCGCCGAAGTGACGCCGCTGTTCTGCGAATCGGATGGCAGCTTCCCCAATCACCATCCCGATCCCACCGTGCCGGAAAACCTGCGGGACCTCCAGGCGGCGGTGCGCCGGACCGGTGCCGAGCTTGGCATCGCGTTCGACGGCGACGCCGACCGGATCGGTGCGGTGGACGAAACCGGCGAGATCATCTACGGTGACCAGCTACTCGTCATCTTCGGCCGCGACGCAGTGGAGCGATTCGGTCCCGGCACGCCGGTGATCTTCGACGTCAAGTGCTCGGAGGTGCTGCCCGCGGCCCTCACGGCGGCCGGTGCCAAGCCGGTGATGTGGAAGACCGGCCACTCGCTCATCAAGGCCAAGATGAAGGAGCTCAAGGCGCCGCTGGCCGGTGAGATGAGCGGGCACATGTTCTTCGGCGGCGACTACCTCGGCTTCGACGATGCGCTGTTCGCAGCGGCGCGGCTGCTCGAGATCGTGAGTCGCCGCCCCTTTGGACTGGCCACCCTGCTCGCAGACCTGCCGCGCACCTTCGCCACTCCCGAGATCCGGGTGGAATGCGCCGAGGAGGAAAAGTTTGGGCTGGTCGAGCGGGCCGCGGCCTATTTTGGATCCCGCTACCCCGTGAATACCATCGACGGCGTCCGAATCACGTTCCCCAAGGGGTGGGGGCTGCTGCGGGCGTCGAATACCCAGCCGGTGCTTGTCATGCGCTTCGAGGCCACCGACGCCGAGTCCCGCGACGCCTACCAAGCTGAGGTAGAGGGGTTTCTGGAAAGTCAGAAAAGCGTAAGCGGTAAGCGGTAGCATGTCTCGCCGCGGTCGGCGGCTCACCGCCGCGCTCGCAGGGCTCGTCGCCGTGCTGTTTGTGGGCCGATGGACCACCGTCCTCCTCGCGGATCGCTGGTGGGGCGCGGAACTGTCGCCCGCGGCGGCCGGGTTCCTCACCGACTGGCATGTCCTCCGCCTCACGCTCGAGCTCGCCGGCTGCCTGATTGCCTCCGCCTGGTTCATCGGACATCTGCTTCTGGTCTATCGGGCGGTCGGCACCGTGCAGATCCGCCGCAACGTGGCCAACCTCGAGTTCCGTGAGGCTCTCACTCCTAGCACACTCCTGACGGTCGCGATTGCCTCCGGAGCGCTGTTTGGCCTCCTGGTCGGCGTAGGTGCCTCCGGATGGTGGCGTGAAGTCGCCCTCGCCTGGCAAGGGGTTAGCTACCGCGTCAGCGATCCGCTCCTCGGCCGCGACCTTGGTTTCTATGTCGCCCAGCTGCCGGTCTGGCAGGTCGCGCACGGGTTCCTTCTCCTGCTCGTTCTCCTGGCGCTCACGGGTGTGACCGCTCTGTACCTGATGGTGGGCGCGATCCGCTGGATCGAGCGGCAGCCGGCGATCAACGATCACGCACGGGCTCACATCGGCTGGCTGCTGGCCGCCCTGGCGATTGCTCTCGCATGGGGGTACCTCCTCGAGCCCTACGAAGTGATTGCGGGATCGGTCGATCTGCTGGACGAGCCGAGCTGGCGGACCGGGCAGATCGTCTCTCCCGTGCTGGCGGGCGTCGCACTCGCGGCGGGCGCAGTGTCGGCACTCTGGGCCACCCGGCCGCGGCACACCCTCGCTCTCGCCAGCTGGATCATGCTGGGCAGCGCGTCTGTGGTTGGGCATTGGCTGCTGCCCTCGATGCTGGGGGGATCGGCCGCCCGCATGGTAGAGCCTCGCGCCATGGAGCAGCTGGAGCGTATGGCATACGGACTCGAAGGCCTGCGCGATTCGCCTCTGGAGCCGATCGGCCAGCCGATGCCACCGGCGGTGCCGTCGCTCTGGAACCCGGAGATAGTCGCCCGGGCGCTCCCATCAGACTCCACTCGGCTCCTCTCTATCGATCCGGCCTTGTTGGCCCGCCAAGGCAGGCGCCGCCCGGCCTGGCTGGTGGTTCGCTCGGAACCGGCGGGACGCGTCGTCCTCTCGGCTGTCTCGGATAACCGGGTGAGCCGCTCCGGCGAGCCCCTCTTCCATCGGCTGAGTGACACGCTTTTTCATACCAATCCCGTCTCGCTGCTAGAGCTGCCTGCCGATCTGCTCCAGCCGGACGCTCCCGATTATCGGATTCGTCAGGGCGATGCTCCCGGTGTCCCTGTGAATTCGTGGGTTCGCAGGGTGGTGTTGGCCTGGGCGCTCCAGGCCGGTGAGCTCCTCGGAACTGTTCCGCCTGGAAGCCGTATCGACTGGCGCCTCTCTCCGGAGGATCGGCTGGAGCGCCTGGCCCCCTTCGCCGATTGGAGTGCGCCGACGGCGCGTCTCATCAACGGCCAGCTGATCTGGCTGCTCGACGGCTACCTCGCATCCGGCACCTTTCCGCTGACTGGGCGGGTAACGTGGCGCGACCACCGGGTAGGTTCGGTCAGGGCCGCGTTTCTTGGTACCGTGAACGCCGAGACCGGCGAAACCCGAGTGTTTCTCCAGCCCGGGACCGATGCACTGGCCGAGACCTGGGCGGTACTGTCGCACGGAGTCGTGGAGCCGGGATCCACCATCCCCGAAGGCGTGATTCGGGCCGCACCGTACCCCGCCGAGCTGTTTCGGATCCAGGCGCAGGAGTTGGAGCACACGCCTTGGAATGCCGGCAGCCTCGAAGGGGCGGCTGGACGCGCAGCCGCGGAACCTCCGGCCCCACAGGTCGGATGGGGAACGGACACATCAGGACCGCAGCTGGTCTCTACTTTCGAGGCGCCCGGTGAGCGTCGCCTCAGTGCAGTGCTGGTGGGGTCTCGCGACGATGGCCGTACCCATCTGCAGTTGGTGCGACTCGACTCGACCACGACGCTTCCACTCAGGGCCGTGCTGGGAAACCGCTGGGCCAACTTTCCATCCTACGACGCGCTGCACGACTCGATCGCTGAAGACGGGAAGACCCTGGAGCCGGGTCCTGTTCGAGTGGACATCGGGCCCGGCGGACTGGTGGCCTATCAGGCCCACTACGCCTCGCGTCCGCCAGGCGGGATGGTGCTGGTCTGGGTCAGCGTCGCGGCCCGGGATCGCCTCGGCGCCGGTCGAACCCTTCAGGAGGCATGGAGCAACCTGCTCGGAACCACCGTCCCCGCTCCTCCGGGAACGGCACAGTCCGGACGCCTGGAAGAGGCGAAGCGATGGCTGGAGCTGGCGGACTCGGCGCTCAAGATCGGTGATTGGTCCGAGTTCGGCAGGGCATGGAGCACGCTGCGCAGCGTCCTGGGTTTGCCTCTCGATTCGGCGAGGTTCTAAGCTTGATCGCGTCCCAGCCTGTGAGTAGCGTTCGCACCGCGGTGCTGGCGCTCGGGGGCAACGCGCTGTCGCGCTCGGATGAGCCGGCCACTGTAGCCAACCAGTTCCGGCATGCGCGGGAAAGTGTCGCGCCGATTGTAGAGCTGGCCCGGCACGGATGGCGGATTGTCATCGTGCACGGCAACGGTCCGCAAGTCGGCGATGAGCTGCTGCGGAACGAGGCAGCTCGGAAGATGGTGGAGCCGCTGCCGCTGGGAGTCCTGGTCGCCGAGACGGCGGGGTGGATCGGGTACATGATCCAGCAATCCCTCCAGAACGCGCTCGCCACGGCTCGCGTGCCGCGAGAAGTCGTCACCGTCATCACCCAGACGCTGGTCGATCGCTACGATCCGGCGCTCAGTCAACCAACCAAGCCGATCGGCCATCCGCTGTCCGACAAGGAGGCCGCTCGCATTCGCGAGGCCGGGCGAGCAGTGGACAAGGATGGCGCGGGTGCCTGGCGTCGTATGGCCACCAGCCCTATGCCGCTCGGAGTCGTCGAGCTTCCGGTGATCAAACGGCT
>Ga0190265_10001956_pt1 | contig 13643 bp, 11 predicted proteins | sample Popmic124T_FD_133135 | JGI IMG/M metagenome (GOLD analysis project Ga0190265, IMG submission 133135) | Populus adjacent soil microbial communities from riparian zone of Indian Creek, Utah, USA - 124 T | ecosystem: Environmental > Terrestrial > Soil > Riparian zone | place: USA: Utah | collected... | reverse complement strand
CGGGAAAACCGGCGGCATAGTCGAGAAACCGCACCAGCACCTGCTTCAGTGTGGGATCCACTTCCCAGTAGTGCGTGGCGAGACAAAAATGACCGTTCGCCGAGCGCGCTTCGTCAAAGGCGCGCTGCAACTCTTCGAAGGTCGTGCCGGGAATCAGCCCATGACAGCCGAACTCGGCGTGCTTGCGATAGCGCAGCACGTGAGGAAACACCATGCGGTCGGCCCTGGTGCGGCCGGTCTTCTCGCGATACTGCTTGATCCGCCACCAGTTGCCCGGCGTGTGCACGTCCCAGGGCCGCAGCGACGGACGAAACGACAGGAACGATCCCAGCAGGTTCAGGCCCGCCGAGCCGACCGCGGCGAGGCCCCGCTTCGACAAGGCGTTGTGCGGCGGCACGAACACGCGGATGCGCGTGTCGAGCATGCCTTCCAGGTACGCCTGACCGCGCGCGAGCCGGCTCTCGAGGTCGGGCGCGGCCTGGAACTCGTGACCGTCGGGAAAATCTTCGTGCGTGAACCCGTGCTGCGCGATGGTGACGCGCCCGGCTGTCAGGTGATCGCGCAGCGCCGCCATCAGCGGCGCGTTCTCCCCGAGCGGGAAGGCGCGACCGGCGTCCCAGTATTTTTCAGGCACGGCCTTGTCCACGAAACCGGCCGCGTGGGGCACGACGGCGAGGCCCACCGGAATGCGATTCCAGACGTCGTGATACACGGACTCGAGCTGGCCCGGCTCGGTGAAATACGACGTGTCGTCGTCCCGGAGCGCGACCTTCATTGCGCCAGCGCCTCCAGATAAGTCCGTTCGAGCTCGGCGGCAATCACGTCCCATGAGAACGTGCGCATCGCCCACTCGCGCGCCGCGGCGCCCATCGTGCGGCGCCGTTCGTCGTTGCCGATGATCGACAGCACGGCCTCACCCAGCTGTCCGATACTTCCGTTCTCGAACACCAGACCGCTCGTGCCGGCGTCGACCGATTCCGGCAGGGCGCCGGCGTCGGATACGACGACCGGTACCCCCGACGCCTGCGCTTCGAGCGACGTCAGCCCCAGCGCTTCAGGAAACACCGACGGAATCACGCTGACGGCCGCGTCGCGATAGATGGCGGCGAGCTCGCGATCGTCGTAGGTCGGACCACGCAGCTCGATGCGCGGGTTGGCCGCGCACCGCTCGCGCAGCGCCCGGTAATACGGCGAGGGCTCGGCGTCCCAATAGGAGTGCGGTCCCACAATCCGCAGCCGCGACCGCGGGCGCTGTTGGCTGATTACCTGCTCGAACGCATCCAGAAGGACGTGAACGCCTTTGCGCTCTTCCACACGACCGACATACAGGATCAGATCTGAGCCTGTCTCGCCGACGCTCGCGCTGGTTCCAGCGAGCGAAGGCGGCTCGGGCGAAGGCGGACAAAAGACCGTGCCGTCGACGCCGTTGTAGACCGTCCGCGTTTTGCCGATCACCGACGGATAGCGTTGTTCGGCATGCTCGCGAATGAAATTCGAAACGCCCAGTACTCGCGTCGCGGCCGCAAATCCGCGCTTGAACAAGCGGCGGTCCCACCGCGCATACCCGAACGACCAGCCGTAGTCCATGCTGTGCAGCGAGATGACCTGCTTCGCCCGCGGCGCGCCGCCTTTGCTCAGCCAGAGACCGGCGGGGCGGCTGTGATGATGCACGACGTCGGGGGCGATCCCGCCCAGCACGTGCCTCACGCCGTTGTAATGCCACAACCCGCGCCACATCACCGACAGCACCCCGCTGTCGATCGACGAGGGGATCTCGACGAAGTGGTAGTGGACGCCGTCAATGACGTCGGCTTTCCGCCCGTCGCCGTGATCGCGGGCAATGACATGCACCTCGTGGCCGCGGCCGTGAAGCCGGACGGCCGCATCGCGAATCCACCGTTCGATGGCGCCGCCGCGTGTTGGCGGCACCGGCAGCAGCTCGGGACCGACATGGCAGATCCTCATGCCGCCAACTCGGCGAGCACGAGCCCGGCCACGCGCTCGGCCGAGCGGCCATCGGTGAACTGGCACTGGTCGAGGACCACCTGCTTGCGTCCGGCGGCATCGAGCTCGGGCGTCGCCAGGTACGCAGCCACGGCGCCGACCATCTCCGCGGGCGACATCGCCACGCGCACGGCCTTGCGCGAGGTGATGTTCACGTAGTGCGTGAACGAGTAATAGCGTCGTGCCGATTTCACGTACGGGCTCTCGCCAGGGCCGTCGAAGTTGATGTTGACCACCGGCGTGTCGAAGATGCACGCCTCGATGCTGATCGTCGAGGCGACGTTCACCACCACGTCGGCATGACAGAGCGTGTCGCCCAGGTGTTTCTGGTGCTCGGGCATCACGTCGATGGCCAGGCCGTCGGCGACCTTCACCGTGTCTCGGAACGGCTTCTCGATGATCACGTGCGGCAGGCCGGTAAACTCTCGATACGCGTCGAACTCATCACGCGGATGCAGCCGGACCAGCACTTGCGCATTCGCGAGCTGCCCGTTGTTCATCCCGTCCACCAATGCGCGGAGCACGTGGTCGTGATGGCTGTAGAGCGAGCGCGGCGTCGTGGTCAGGGCGATCAGTTTGCGCGACGGGTCGGCGCCGATCCGCGTGAAGAACTCCGCCCGCGGCGTCCGGGCACGGAAGTGGGGATCGAACTGCGGCGCGCCGGCGACGCGAATCGCCTCGGCCGAGTAGCCGTGCAGCGCGATCGCCTGCTCTTTCATGAGCTCGTTCCACACCACGAGCCGATCGACCTGGCGGACCGGAATCAGCTTGTTCGTGAAATTGTCCCAGCTCGGATCGATCGCCATGCTGCGCACGCCGCGGCGCCGCGCGGTGCGCAACAGCGGCACTTCGGAGAACACCAGGCCGGGATTGGCCGCCACCACGAGCACCGGTTGATACTGCTCGAACAGCTGCTCCATGCCGGGATGCGAGACCAGGCGATCCGATAGTGCGTAGCGGGACCCGTTGCGCGTGAACGGCTGCACCAGCACGCGTCCGATCAGGCCCTTGAGGGCGAGCCAGCGGATGATGCCGTTGGCGCGCGCCTCTTCGAGACGAATGCGCACCGACTCGGTCTGGCCCTGGCTGAGATAGCTGGCCTGCACGATCGCCAGTAGCCGCGCTTCGAGCCCCAGCGGCTGATGCGCCGCTTGATCGAGCACCGTGACGCGCGGCCGTTCGAACTCGCGGACGAACTGCGGGTCCTTGGCCATCGGCGAGAGGAGCACGACCTGCAGTGCGGCATCCGACTCGAGGATCCGATCCAACAGCCCGCCCGACCGCAGCATGTTGCCGGCGCTGGTCCCATGCGGGACCGAAACGAAGACAGAACGCGTCACACTCGCTCGGTGTCTAATCGGTGTTTAATCGGTGGCCGGTGCACGACCTCGAAAGGCACGGTGACCAGTCCATCCTGCTCGTCGGCCAGGCTGTCGACGCCCGAGCCGTGGCCGGCAATGGCAAACCGCGGCCCCGCGGTCACCACGTCGTACGACGCCAGTTGAAAGGCATCGGTGATGGAGAGCCGAAGCACATACTGGCGCGCCCGCAGCGGCATTTGCGCAAATCGAATTTCAATCTCGCCGGGTCCCTGGACAATCCCGGCCGCATCACGTCCGGCCGTGCTCGCGGTGGTCACCACCACGCCGGTGTCCACGTCCACGATCGCGGCCTGGAAGACCGGGGACTCGACCGCCGTCGTCGCCACGTACGCGCCGCGAATCACCAGCGTGTCGTGCGGGCCAAACACCGCTTTCGGCGCGCCATCGGCGCCGAACAGGTCGACACTGTCGAAGCGGACTTCGCCGGTGCCGCCGCGGTGGCTCTGCAGCGAGGTCCCCTGGTTCTGCAGGGCCTGCAGGTTGACCTCGTTCATGTACTGCTCGGCAATCGCGCCCGCCTCGCCATACGCGCGGACGGCGCCGTTCTCCATCCAGAGAATCTCGCTGCACAGCCGGCGCACGTTCCACATGTCATGCGAGATGAACAGCACCGTCTTGCCCTGCGCGATGAGGCCGCGCAGCGCTTCCATGGCACGGCGCCGGAACGCCGCGTCACCGACCGACAACACTTCGTCGACGAGCACGATGTCGGGATTGCTGTGGATCGCCACGCTGAACCCGAGGCGCGCATACAGGCCCGACGAGTACCGCTTCATCGGCGTATCGATCAGCCGTTCGACATCGGCGAACGACACGATGGCGTCGAACTGGCGATCGATCTCCTTGCGGGTCAATCCGAACAGGCCGGCGCCGAGGTAGACATTCTCGCGGCCGGTGAGCTCGGGGTGGAAGCCGGCGCCGAGCTCGATCAGCGACACCACGTGACCGGCGACGCGCACCTTGCCGCTGGTCGGCCACGTCACCCGCGAGATCAACTTGAGCAGCGTCGTCTTGCCGGCGCCGTTGCGGCCGATGATCCCCAGGCCCGCGCCCTCCCGCACCTCGAAGGAAACGTCATCGAGCGCATGGATGACGGAATCGATCTTCCCGCGCGTCGCGCTGTGCACTTCAGTGGTCTTGCCGCGCAGCTGATCGAGACTGCCGGCCACGAGATCGACAATCGTGCGCGATCGCCCGGTGCGATACCGCTTGGTGACGCGCTCGAGCTGAATGGCTATGGACAAAGTTCTTGTTGGCCCGATGGCCTGATGGCCTGATGGCCTGATGGCCTGATGGCCCGATGGCCCGATGGCCCGATGGCCTGATGGCCTGATGGCCTGATGGCCTGATGGCCTGCCTAGATCACATCCGCGAAGTACTTGTCGGTGCTCTTGAACAACACCACGCCGATCACGAAGATGACGAGAATCAATGCCGCCGACACTCCCGTGACGAACCAGTTCGGTTCGCGGCTGAAGACGAGCACATCGCGCAGGCCTTCGACGACCCCGGCCAGCGGGTTCAGGATCCAAAAGGCACGGTACTGTTCGGGCACGGCCGACAACGGATACGCCACCGGCGTGAGATAGAGCCACAGCTGCAGGCTGATCTGCACCACCGGGTTCACGTCGCGGTAGAACACGTTGATCGCGGAGGTGATGAGCGTCACGCCGAGCGTGAACAGCAGCAGCAGCGCCAGGAATACCGGCACCATCGCGACCCAGCGGCCGACGCTGACCTGGTAATAGATCATCAGCGCCACGAACAATCCGGACGAGGCGGCCAGATCCACCAGGCGCGAGCCGACCTGCGCGAGCGGCACGATCTCCCGCGGGAAGTAGGTCTTGGTCACGATGTTGCGATAGGTAACGAGGCTCATCGTGCCCGACATCACCGAGTTCGAAAAGAAGAACCACGGCACCAGCGCCGCAAACGCGAACAACGGGTACGGCGCGCCGCCGGTCGGCATCTGGGCCAGCCGCGAGAACACCAGCGTGAACACCGCCATGGTCGCCAGCGGCTGCGCGATCGCCCACGCCGCGCCGAACAGCGACTGGCTGTAGCGCCCCTTCACTTCGCGGCGGGTGAGGTTCATCAGCAGCTCGCCGTAAGCGGCGAACGACATGACCTCCGGCTGGTCAGACAGCTGTCGCATCAGTCGAGCGCGAACTCCGTCTTCCACGATTCGTCTTCCGTGGATTTCGGCTGCACCACCTTCTCGAGCAGGAAATTCTCCAGCACCAGCAGGTCCATGTCGGTGCGCATGAAGCAGCGATAGGCGTCTTCAGGCGAGCACACCATCGGCTCCCCGCGCACGTTGAACGACGTGTTCACGATCACCGGGCAACCGGTCATGCGATGAAAGGCTTCGATGATGTCGTGATACAGCGGGTTGGTGTCTCGCCGGACCGTCTGGATGCGCGCCGAGTAATCCACGTGGGTGATCGCCGGCACACTCGACCGCGGCACGTTGAGCTTCTCGATGCCCCACAAGGCTTCCGCTTCCGGCGGCACCGGCAGCCGCTGGTCCTGGTGCACGCCGGCCACGAGCAGCATGTAGGGACTGTCGCCATCCAGCTCGAACCAGTCCGCCGCGTGATCGCGCAACACCGCGGGCGCGAACGGGCGAAACGACTCGCGGAACTTGATCTTCAGGTTCATCACCGCCTGCATCCTGGGTGACCGTGCGTCGCCGATGATCGACCGCGCGCCCAGCGCGCGCGGCCCGAACTCCATCCGGCCCTGCAGCAAGCCGACGACTTTCTCCTGCGCCATCGCCGCGGCCACTGCCGCCGCCACGTCTTGCGGGTCCAGGCGCTTCGCGACCCAACCGCCCTTGTGAATCGCCGCCGCAATCTCGGCTTCGGAATACCGCGGCCCGAGGAACGAGCCGCTCATCCCATCGGCGTACTTCGGCGTCTGCTGTTCTTCATTCTTAATTTTTGATTTTGAATTGCTTCTCTCCCACGTGCCAGCGGTCTCCGGACTGATCCGCGGCTTCTCGAGGTGCCGGTGCCACAGGCTCATGGCCACCCCGAGCGCCCCGCCGGCGTCTCCGGCGGCCGGCTGGATCCAGATCTGCTCGAACGGACCCTCGCGGAGGATCCTGCCGTTGCCGACGCAGTTCAGGGCGACGCCGCCCGCGAGACACAGATCTTTCATGCCGGTTTCGCGATGCGCGAAGCCGGTCATCTTCAACATCGCCTCTTCGGTGATCTCCTGGATCGATCGGGCCAGGTCCATTTCGCGTTGCGTCAACCGCGATTCGGGCTTGCGCGCCGGCCCGCCGATCAACTGCTCGAGCCGCGCACCGGTCATGGTCAACCCGTGCGCGTAGGTGAAGTACTCCTGGTTCATCCACAGGCTGCCATCGTCCTTGATGTCGACGAGGTGGTCCTTGATCAGCTTTACGTACTTGGGTTCGCCGTACGGCGCGAGGCCCATCACCTTGTACTCGCCGGAGTTCACCCTGAAGCCGGCGAAATACGTGAACGCGGAATAGAGCAAGCCGAGCGAGTGCGGAAAACGCAGCTCGCGCAGGATCTCGAGGTCGCGGCCGCGGCCGACACCGACCGATGACGTGGCCCATTCGCCGACACCGTCCATGGTCACCACCGCCGCGTTCTCGAACGGCGACGGGTAGAACGCGGAGGCGGCGTGGGATTCGTGATGCTCGCCGAAGAGCACGGCGCCTTCGAAGCCCTCGAGCTGGTCGGCGATGTCGTCGGCCATCCACAGCTTTTCGCTCAGCCACAGCGGCATCGCCATCAGGTACGACTTCAACCCGCGCGGCGCCGACGCCACGTAGGTCTCGAGCAGCCGCTCGAACTTCACCAGCGGCTTCTCGTAGAAGCCGACGTAGTTCAGCTCCGACGTCGTGATGCCGGCTTCCTTCAGGCAGTACGCAACCGCGTGCGACGGGAAGCCCGCGTCGTGCTTCTTGCGCGTAAAGCGTTCCTCCTGCGCGGCGGCCACGATCTGCCCGTCCACGACCAGGCACGCGGCCGAGTCATGGTAGTAGGCGGAGATTCCGAGAATGCGGGTCGGCACCTAGAAGAGTGTGTAGATGAACGGCGCGACCGCGCTGGACTGCGAGAACACGATCAACAGGCCGAACAGCACGAACACGACGACGATCGGGATCAGCCAGTACTTTTTCTCCTGCCGGAGAAATTCGACGAACTCGGAAAGCACGCGACTCTTAGCCATGCATCATCCTCAATACATCTTCGTGAAGTGATCGCGACTGCGATAACGGGCCGGGTAGACGGTCCACCCGGGAAAATTGGCGCGGTGAACGGCCAGCGGATCGCGCCCGATCAGGCGCCAGAGCAGGCCGAGCGGGACGAACACCAGCGTGAACGCAATCGTCAGGATGACGCGGGCGTTCACGTAGCCCAGCACCAGGGCGAACTTCCACCACACGGCGCTTGGCCACTTGAGCAGCATCGGCCTGGTCAGGCCGAGAACCAGCAGCAGGGCGCCGATGCCGCCGGTGATCTCCGCCGCGGTGATCCCGCCGCTGAACCCTAGGCCTCGGACGCGCCACATCATGACCGCGGCGGCCAGCAGCAGCACGCCGCCGACGGAGATGCCGAACGATCGTTCCTTGAAATCGGGACGCTGCGGTTTTTTCATCTGGTCAGGCCGCTGAAGGCGCCGGCGCTCCACCCCGGGCACGAACGAGAATCGCGACCGCGAGGATCGCGGCGATTGCGAACGAGATGCGGGCGGGGGGCAACTGTAAGAGTTGCGCGCCAAACCGCGCGTTGAGCACGGCCTGCGCAGCCACGAACAGCCACCCCATCACGGGCGGTACGCGGTCCAGGACAATGGCCACGGCGGGCATCAGGACAAAGGCGAAATTCCAGAGCGCGCGATCCGGCTGCTGGAGCGCGTTGAAGATCAGGATCGCCGGCACCGACGCGAATGTCAGCTGACGCAGCTCACGTGGCCCCCACAGCAGGCCGACGGGCCACAGCAGCCACAGTCCGCCGAGGACCATGGCCATCAGCGTAGCCACCAGCGACGGGCTCAGCGTCAGTAGCCAGAACACCAGGAAACTGCCGGTGGTCAGATCCGCGGAATAGGTCGGCCCGGTCGTGTAGGCCAGGATGTTGCGCGCGAACAGTTGCCACCCTGCCCAGGCCGACACGACGACCAGGCCGGCGAGGGCGAGCCGGCTCGCGTCGCGCCACTGGCCGCGCAGCGCGCGATACGCGGCGCCAACAATGATCGGCACAGCCGCGAACTCCTTGGCCATGATCCCGGCCACCGAGATCGCGGTCGCCGAGACCACGCGGCCGCGATCGATCAGCAGCATCAGCACGGGAGCGAGCAGGTGCATCAACGGGTCGGAGGTATAGGGATCGAACAGCGTATAGCAGGCGCCCGATCCAAGGGCTGTCAGCCACGCCACCATCCGCGCCGTCGACCCCGAGACGCCCCAGCGCATGACCCAATACGCCATCGCGAGTCCAGCGCCGACCTGGGCGAGAACCGAGTACGCCTTCCAGATCACGATCGGCGGACCAGGCAGCCGTCCCAGCACCCACGACACGAGGGGCCGGAAGCAATGGAAGTCGTTGCAGCCCGGCACGAGCCATTCGTGGCCCATGCGCTCGTACACGCCGCGATCGGTTTCAAACGGGGGCTGAGGAGCGACGAACGCCATCGTGCCGGCGACCACGAGCAGGCCGGCCACATGCGGCCACATCTTCGGCATGGTCCTGGTCATGGCCGCGATGCGCGCACCGAGGCGACCACTGGCTTCAACGCCTGGGCCATGCGTTCCGCCGCCATCCGATTACCCGCCGCCGTCAGATGCATTTCGTCAAACGACAGGCCGGCATCGTACAAATCGACCGCGCCACGGAGATCGACGTGCACAACGCGCGCGTCACCGGCAAAGCGCCGCCCGAGCATGTCAATCACGGCCTGTTGCTGATCGGTGTGCAGCTGGGTCCTGATCTTCGTGGCCAGCGGCTGCGAGGCAACCGCCACGTGCCGGCCGCGTGCCAGCGCGAACTGGACCGCGCGGAACACGGATTGGCAGTACATCGACCACGGCGGCGCGCAGCCCGCCTCGGATCGGTTCGCAACGTCTTTGGGCATTTCCGGCGACAGCCGCGAGAGTTGCCGGCCCACCGATTTTCCAACGGTGTTGGCGGTTTCGATGGCCGCAGCGACCGATCGGCTCGCCACACCGGGCTGGAACACGGCGCCGCCAGGCGGGGCCCCGCGCTCCACCGCATACGCCGTTTCCAGACTGCCGTAGCGGAACAGCATGGCGCGTTCGCGGAGAGCCAGCGGCAGAATCGGATAGTAACCCGTCAACCGGAACACCCCGGACTCGTGGCGGAGGAGGCTGACGTTGCCGCCGTCCTCGTCTCCCATCAAGTCGTTATAGCCCTCGTACAAGACGACGATGTCGGGCTCGAGGTAGTCGTAGTCCTGCAGCGTATACAGGAACGAGTACGCGCCTTCGTTGTTCAACGCGAGGTTGGCGGAGCGAACCGGCGCGACGGCTGCGTTCAACTCGTGTTCGACAAGAGCGGGAATCGCCTGATCCCAGCTGACGCCGTAACCAAACATCGTGCTCCCGCCGAGGAACGCGAGGCGGACTTCCCGGGGGGCCTTCCGGCCGAGGAGCGGGCCGCGATAACCCCATAAGTTCAGGCCCGCCGAACGCTCGGCGCGCTGGTGAAGATACAAGTCGGCGCCGACGATGAGCAGCAGGCAGGCCGTCAGCGACAGCAGCATCGCCGCCGCCGCGAACATCAACCGTCGCTTGCGCGACAGCGGCGGACGCGCGGGCGCGCCTGGAGTGGGAGCCGATCGGGCCGTCACGGCAGGCGCACCACCGCTTCGGAGTGCGGAGCACCGCGGAGTTCACGAGATGGCCACGTCCATGGCCACTGACTGAGCTGACCCGCGCGCCAGGCCATCACCAACCCTGCCAACGCCAGCAGGGCGGAGAGCACCAGCGCGAAACGCGCCGCCGGTACCATCGGCAACTGCGCGCCAAGGCGCAGGTTGGCGAACGCAAATGCCGCGATCGTCGTCCAGGCGATCGCCGGATTGAGGCGGTGCAGCACCAGCGCGCTGAGCGGCGTGACGATGAAGTGGAAATTCCAGAGTGCCCGGTCCGGCTGTTGCACATAGCCGAACACCAACGCGACGGGAATGCACCCGAGCGCAAACACCTGCACCGACGGCGGCGCGATCAGCAGCCCGATCGGCGCGAGCAGCCACAACACCCCGAACTCGTTGACCATCGCCGACACGGCGCCCGCGGCGCTTTGCTTCGACAGCCACGTGGCCAGGTAGCCGCCGCTCAACAGGTGCGTCGACGAGTTGTCGCCGTAGCCATAGTTGAAACGCAGCATCAGGACGAATTGCAGCAGCAGCCATGTGATCAGCGCGCAGTTCGCTGCTGCGAGCGTGCGCCAGGCAAGGGTGCGCCGATGCTCCACGAAGGCCAGCGCGGCAAATACGTAGAGCGGTGCCGCCACAAATTCCTTCGCCAGCACACCGATCGAGGCCACGGCCGCCGCCACCGCCACGCGCTCGTGCCAGAGCAGCCACACCACGATCGGCCCCAACGCGAACATCAAGGGATCCGAGGTGAAGACGTCATGCAGGGTGTAGAGCGACCCGAAGCCAAACGCCGACAACAACGCCGCCATCAGCGCCGCCCTCGACGACAGTCCCCAGGTTCGGCCGAGTGCCAGCACCGCCATCGCGGCGGACGCGTTGGCGAGCACCGCGTAAGTTTTCCACTTGATCAGCGACGGTCCGGGAATCGCGCCGAGCGTCCAGGCCACCAGCACCCGAAAGCAATGCAAGTCGGTGCAATCGGGCACGATCGTCTGGTTCGCAGTGGTTTCATAGATCGGGCGATCGGTCAGCCGATCGGGCTCCGGCGACAGCACGGCAATCACGGCGAGCGCCGCGAGCAGGCACCCAAACAAACCGGCGCCCGTCGTCTGCGGGCCCGCAAACCTCACCGCGAGATCTCCTGCACGGGAGACACCAGGTGCGATGCGATCAAGTCGTTGCCGGACGCCACGAGATGGACGCCGTCGTACGCGATCGACCTGTCGCGCATGTCAACGGTATGACCGAGGTCGATGTAGCGCACCCGCCCGTCGGCGCCAAGTCGGGCGCGCAACATCGCGGCGAGGTTGGCTTGCTGCGCAACGTGTTCGTCGGAAAGATACGGCTGGCCGGTGACGATCACCGGCTTGTTGCGGGCGAGCGCCCACTCGATCGCCTCCCGCACCGATCCGCAATACCGCTTCCAGGTGTCGGTGCACTGGTCATCACCCGGCACCACCGCCGGCGCCGGCGTGAGTCCGCCAGGTCGCCCACCAAGCTCACTCGTCAACGCCGCCGCGGCGCGCATCGCACCGGCGGCGGCACGCGTCGCCAATCCGGGTTCGAACCGCACCCGATCACCGGGCCCCGGCGATCCCGTCAGCAGCACTTGCGACTTTTCGCCGAGCACGACCGGCAGGATCGGGTAGTAGCCCGTCCATCGGTAGATGGGCGACTCGCGGCGCCACAGCAGGTAGTTGTTCTGGCCGCGAGGGGTGATCGACTTGAGGTCGTTGTAGCCTTCGTACAGGATGACGATGTCGTAGTCGAGGTACTCGAAGTCGGCGAGCTCGACGCGAAAACCATACGCGCCCTGTCCAGGCGCGCCGAGGTTCACGACCGAATATCGTCGTCCGGACGCCGCCGCGTTCAGACGCCGTTCGAGGAACGCCGGAATGGATTCGTGTGATGGCAGTCCCCACCCGAACACCGTGCTGCCGCCCAGCATCACGACGCGGATCTCGCCGGACGGCTTGCCGCCGATCGGCGCGCCGCGGTAGCCCCAGACGTTGACCCCGGCGAGGTCCTGCGTGCGCCAGTGCACGTAGACATCGGCGGCCACCAGGAGCAGCACACCCACCCCGCTCACCAGGGCGACGGTGATCAGGCCGTACAGGACTTTCCGCCGCCGCGACAGCGCCATCATCGGCATCTCGCGCGGATGGTAGAGTGATCGCACTCCGTCCGATGCCGAGCGACCCTCACCCGACGCCGATCCCGGTGGTGCGCATCATCACGCGGCTCAACATCGGCGGCCCGTCGATCCAGGCCACGCGATTGACGAGCGCGCTCGATCGGAATGGCTTCTCGACCACGCTGATTCACGGCCGCCTGGGTGACGGCGAAGGCGACATGAGTTACCTGATGGCGCCCGGCGCGCGGGCGATTTACGTGGACACGCTGCGCCGTCCGCTGTCGCCGCTGGCCGACGTTCGCGCGCTGCTGCGCGTCTATGGCGAGCTCAAGCGCGCGCGGCCCGCGATTGTCCACACGCACATGGCCAAGGCCGGGATGCTGGGCCGCATCGCGGCCGCCGGCTATAACCTGACCCGCGGCGGCGCGCCGCGCGCGCGCGTGATCCACACCTATCACGGCCACGTGCTCGAAGGTTATTTCAGCCCGCTGATGACGCGGCTGTTCATCACGCTCGAGCGAATGCTCGCCCGCATCAGCGATGTCATCGTCGCCATCTCTCCCGCGATCGAGCGCGAACTGCGAGACGGCTTCCGGATTGGCCGCGGCGCCCAATATCGCGTGGTGCCGCTTGGTTTCGATCTCAGCGCCTTTGCCGCGATTGATGCCGAGGCGCGCGCCGCGGCGCGCAAGAGCCTCGACATTCCGGCCAGCGCCGAGGTCGTCAGCACGGTGGGACGATTGACGGCCATCAAGCAGTACGACTTGTTTCTCGACGCTGTCGCCGCGGCGGCCCGCACCCGCCCCCGGCTGCTGGCCGTGATCGCCGGCGATGGCGAGCTGCGTGCCGATCTGGAAGCGCATGCGCGCGAGCTGGGGATTGCCGATCGCGTCCGCTTCCTGGGCTGGCGCCGCGATTTGTCGACCATCTATGGCGCGACCGATGTCTTCATGCTCACGTCGAGAAACGAAGGCACGCCGGTCGCGTTGATCGAAGCGATGGCGTCCGGTGTACCCGGCGTCAGCACCGATGTGGGCGGCGTCAAGGACGTCATCGACTCGGCCGACGTCGGCGCCCGCGTTCCCGACGGCAACGCGGCCGGCCTCGCCGCTCAGCTGGTGCGTTACCTCGCCGATGCCGACCTGCGCCTGAGCACTGGCCACCGCGCCAGGGCCGGGGTGCTCGATCGCTACAGCCTCGATCGTCTCGTGCGCGACATCAACGCGCTCTATCGCGACCTGCTG
>Ga0190265_10001955_pt1 | contig 13644 bp, 7 predicted proteins | sample Popmic124T_FD_133135 | JGI IMG/M metagenome (GOLD analysis project Ga0190265, IMG submission 133135) | Populus adjacent soil microbial communities from riparian zone of Indian Creek, Utah, USA - 124 T | ecosystem: Environmental > Terrestrial > Soil > Riparian zone | place: USA: Utah | collected... | reverse complement strand
CGCTGCGTTCTCGCCCAACTGTCGATTCAGACCAGCCGGCCAGAGCCTTGGCACCCCACCTTGTGCGGTTTAGCTCCGGAAACGGCCGATCACGGACTCCAGTGTGAGAAATGCGGGTTAGAGCGTATCCCGTCCCTCTGAGGAGGCTCCGCCATGGAACCGTCGCCTGCCCGCAGTCCTCTCCCTCCCGGCCGCAGCGGCCTCCCCCTGCTGGGGGAGACGATCGCGTTCGCGAAGAACCCGTTCCGCTTCATCGACGAGCGGCTCGCCGCTCACGGACGCGTGTTCCGGTCCCACGTCCTCGGCCGTCCGACGGTCGTCATCGCCGGGCCGGACGCCACGGCGCTTTTCGTTCGAGATCGATCGGGTGACGGTGCCGGCCGGCTGGATGGTGCTGTGGGCGCTTCTGCCGACCCACACCACCCACGGCCTCTACTCCGAGCCGGCGCGTTTCGATCCCGAGCGCTTCTCGTCCGAAAGGGCGGAGGACCGGCGCCACGAGCACGCGTTCGTGCCCCAGGGAGCGGGTCCGGCGACCGGGCATCGCTGCCCCGGGCTCGACTTCGCGACTTTTTTCATGGCGATCTTCGCGGTCGTCCTCCTGCGCGGCCATGACTGGGATCTGCCGCCGCAGAGCTTCGACTACGACTGGAGCAAGACGCCGCCGGAGCTGGCCGAGGGATTGAGGGCGACCGTGCGCCGAACGGCCGCCGCTCCGTGAATCCTCGACGTCCTCAGATCTGCGGCGGAGTCGCCGTCGGGGTCGGGGTCGGCATCGGCGAAGGGGTTGGCGTCGCCGTTGGGGTCGGCGTCGGCTGGGCCTGCCCCGGCTGACCCGGCTGTTGCTGCTGTTCCAGCGCCGCCCTCGGGTTGGCGGAATAGCCGACGACCTTCCACTGGCCCCCCTCGTCCACCATCGTCAGGGTCTCGATGATGTCGGGCTTGTTCTGGAAGTCGGTGGAGAAGCTGACGACGGAGTACTGGCCTGCCGGCGCGCCGGGGAGGCTCGCCCGGAGCTCGCTTCCCGCGACTTCCCGGGAAACCACGGTACCCAGGGGCGTCCGCGCCCCGGTCAGGGTCTGCACCCACCGATCCTGTGGCATGTTCGACTGGAAAAGGGTGCCGGTCGCCGACCAGCTCTCCGCGTACTGCCCCTGGTCGACGAAGGCGAGCCACTGCTGGGCGACGCCGATCGCCGCCCTGAGCTGATCGTCATTGCTCGGGGCCGCTCCCGTGGCGCCGGTGGTGTCCGGCGGAGTCTCCGGGGCCTCGGCCGGCGCCGGGGTCGGTGTCGACGTGACCTGGCTGGTGGTCGTCTCGGTGCCGGTGCCCGCGGAGCACGCAGCCCAGACGCAAAGCCCCGCTGCCATGCCAACGAGTGCCGTCTTGCGCAGTGCAATCATCCCATCGTTCATCCCGTCCTCCTCCCTGGGCCCGAATTGGTCCGGGCTCCAAACCAGGGAGGAAAGCTAGCAGATTCCGCGCCAATCGGCGATCCAGCGGGCCTACTTCGACGCCCCGGACCGTTTGCCGCCGAGGAGGTCGATGATCTTGACGACGGCCGGCAGCCCGGCCGTCAAGCCCGTCACTGCCGCCAGGGTGCTGTCGAGAAGCTGCTGCTGGGTGGCAAAGAAGAAGGCGATGCTGGCCGACAGCACGGCCAGGAAAGGCCAGCGGAAGCGATCCCAGGCGCTCGGCGCGGCGCTCTGCTCGAACGCCAGGACCTGGCTCCTGCAGTGGGCGGAGCAGGCGAAGCGGCGGAAGCTCTCGTTGAGCAGGCAGAAGTTGGGAGCGCGCCGGATCAGGCCCCGCGCCATCAGGCGGCGGATCACCCTGCGGTTCTTCTCGTTGACCAGCCCTTCCTGGGCAAGGTGCTGGAGGACCACCTTTTCATCGCGTGAGCAGCTTTCCCACACGGCGCTGTAATAGCCCTCGGCGCGTTCGCCGAGCTCCTCGAGCAGTTGCTCGCGCCCCATCCCGTGCCTGCCCATGTCCACCCCCTGCGCAATCTTTCTCAGGAACGGATCTCTGCCGCTCTCCTCCCGCAGGACCGGGGAGCTGATGATGAAGTCCTTCGACGTCGCTCCGACGAGGCCCCCCCAGCGGAAGAAGGGCTTCAGCAGCTCGCCCCAGAACGAGCCGCTCGGGGCCCGGCTCGCGGCGGGCCTGAAACGCAGGTGCTCTTCGACGAGGGTGAACGAGCACAGAATGGTCCGCCACCGGTCGTAGATTCCTGGAGATCCGGCCGGCTCGTAGGAGAACAGGCGCGCCGGGCTCACCTGCGACAGCACGATGATGCTCCGCTCGCGCAGCTCCATCAGGCTTTCGAGCAGAGCCAGCTTGCGCGCATTGAACGCGGGATCGGAGATCCGGTGCTCGAAGCCCGTCACCAGGACGCCGCTGCCGGAATCAACGGCCTCCCGGCAGCGCATGGCAAAGGCTTCCCCGCCGGGATCGCCGGCCTGTTCGATCTCCCCCAGGTGCAGGTACGTGAGCCCCATGGCGTCGGCCTCCACTCGCGAGATCGGGCTCTTGCGGACCAGGAAGAGATTGCGGCCGGCGATCGGCGCCAGCGTGTCCCCCGCCACGGTCCAGAGCGGCTCCCGGATGTCGACCAGGAACAGACGCTGCGAAATGAAGAGGACCAGGCGGAAGATGGCCGAGAGGAAAAGCAGGAGCAGGCAGAGGCTCGCGACCGCTCCGGCGAGCGCGCTGGTACCGGAGCGGTTGCTGAAGGAGCTTGCCTGCACGATCTTCTCGGCGGTACCGGCGAACAGGCCCGGAAAGCTCGATGTGACGTAAACATCGGATCCCGGGCCGCCCCTGAGATGCAGGTCCATGGCGTCCTCCAGCACCCGGTGCGCGTCCCAGCTACAGTCGGAGGCGTGTTCGTGCAGCAGCTCGCGCATCTCGGCGGAGTGCACCGAGTAATGGGGCAGGAGGTTCTCGAGGAGATCGGGCAGGGGTTCCTCGGGTTTCGCCGCGGTGCCGTTGTCGCAGGAGCACGCATCCTCCTTCTTCAGTCGAGTCGCGAAGAAAGAGGAGGCGTAGAAACCGAAGTCCGGCTCCTTGTCCCCTTGTCGGGCTATCTGGTCCCCGTTGTCCTCCCTGGCCGCCGCGTCCTGCTCCGCGAGCCCTCGCGCGAGCTTGAGCTGGCCGTGCCGGATGAAGCTGTAGAGCTCGAGTCTGTGGACCGCCTTGAAGATGCTCAATGTCGGTAGCACGGTGGTCAGCACGACGAGCAGCAGCGCCGCCAGGGGGTAGGCGCGGGCGACCGGCAGGTGGAACTTCTCCGCCCACCTCCGCCACCGCGCCGGGTGCCGGACGCTGAAGAAGCAGGCGGACAGGATGAGGATCGCGACCGCGGCGGTCGTGATCCAGGCCCCGGCGTCCGCGCGCGATCGATCCGCGAACAGCGTCCGCAGCAGGGCGAGGGAGAGCAAGCCGTAGGCTGCGTAGACCGCGATCCTTCTGATGCTCGAATGCGTGGCCCGTTCCTCGAGCCGGACGTAGCAGGTCAGGAGCGCAAAGAACGGCAGGGTCCAGGCGATGCCGAGCAGCCGGCCGGCGTCGGAAAGGTGCTCGATCGCCACGCCGAAGGCGAGACAGTACATCGCCAGCAGGGCGGCGAGGTTCATGTAATCGCCGGCGCGGCCGGGATCGGGCCAGATCCAGGGTGCGCGGTATCCGGGCCGCGTGATCACGCTGGCGAGCAGCACCACGACGAAGGGGCTGGAGCAGAGGAGGAGGAAGAGAACCGTGGTCACCACCCACTCCATGTTGAGAGCCTGCAACTGCTCCGCGTCGCGCATCGCCACCACCGTCAATGGCAGCTTTCCGACCGGCTGCACCACCGCCATGTAGTCGTTGCCGAAGTAGCGGATGCTCATCTCCTCGCTGCGCCGGGCGAAGACCGCCGAGCGCAGCCGCCGGTCGTCATCGGTCTCGGTGAAGAAATTCTCGACTCCGTTGCGGTCCGAGTTGGAATGGAAGAGGACCGCGCCCTCGCCGTCGATGACGGCGAACTCGAAACCGGGAGGCGCGATCGGATTGATCACCGAGCGCATGGGGATGGACAGCGTCGCGACGGCGTATTTGCGCTCCTTGAGATCCGCGATGACCGGCGCGGCGAGCACCGCCTCCCGCCTGTGGCTGGTCCGGCTCGTGACCGATTCGAGAAAGAAGGGGCCGAGATCCGCGCTCTCAGAGTCAGGCAAGGTCCATAGCCTGTCGTTTTTCCGGGCGCGCTTGAAATACTCCCTGTCATCCACCTTCATGAGCGGGGAGACCCGCTTGCCCCACCTGAGCTTCTGCTGTCCTTTTTCGTCGATCAGGGCGAAGCGGTTCCAGGACGGCGGAACCTCCCTGGCCTCCGACACGCCCTGGTCAGCGCTGTAACCGCGGCGGTTCGCCTCTTTCTGAAGGTCCGCGAGATCGCCGCCGGCGACAGTGATCTCCTTCGAGATCTGGCCCGCCATGTCGGCAGCGAAGCCGCGGAGCTGCTCTTCAGAGACGCTCGTGAGCTCCGCGTAAGCATAGACGTCGAGCAGCGAGAGGGTGAGGATCGCGACGCCGAGCAGGCTGCAGATCCCCAGCAGCAGCACGTCGAAAACGCGGATCCGCTGGCGCTCGCCGATCAGCCGCAGCCGGATCAGGGGCCAGGCGAGGGCCGCAAGCAGGAGAGGAGCCAGGATCAGCAGCAGGAGCGACGACGAGATGGCCAGGCTCTCGTAGACGAACTTGTCGGCGGCCACCACCCCGCACAGGAGCCACGTTTCGCGGGCGCCTCCGGCGAAGCTCGAGCCGATGGGCAGCCGGATGGGCTCGATGAAAAGCTTGTACTCCCGGCCGCCGATCTCGACGTTGCGATAGCTGGCCGCGGAGGAGAAGGAAGAGGCCTCTTCCGCCGCGGATTTCTTGGAATCTCCCGCCCCCATCTGCGCCAGGAGCACGCCGAGGTGCGTGATTCCGAGGTCCGGAACCTGGTGCTGATAGACCACCTCTCCGGTCGTCTTCGCCAGGAGCACTCCATCGAAGGCTCCCTTGGAAGCGAACAGAGCCGAGAAAAACTTCGCCGTGTCGGGCCTGTAGCAGGAAGGCTCGGCACCCGAGAAGACATGGGCCAGCTCGAGGCCCGTGCCTCTGAGCCGGAACAGAGGATCTGCCATGCTCTTGCGGACGGCTGTGACCTCATCCTCGTCCATCTGGCACTCTGTCCTGGTCAGTCCCCGGACCTCCTCCAGCGGCTTGGCCTGGTTCTTCACGAAGTCGTCATAGCTCGTTATCGCCTCCGCGACCATGTTCCCCATGGACGCCAGGAGACGAAGGTTCCTGCCCACCAGGTAGTTCGTCTTCTTCTGCGCGTAGAGGAAGTAGTAGGCGCCGAGGACCAGGAACAGGCCGAGAAGGAAGAGGATCGGCGTCCGGACCCTGCTCATCAGCCCGCCGGACTCCGATTCGCCGTTGTTGGTGTCTTGACTCATGGCGGACTCCTCATTCCTCTATAGAGGAACGTCATGGAGGATTTCGCCGATTGCTGCGGGTGTCTGACAAGGAAAAACGCCGGCCGGCGAGATCCGCGCGGCCGGCGCATGGCCGAGCTGGCTTGGGCGTCAGCACCTCAGCGAGTTAGAGGTCCCTTCGGCGGGCAGTTTGAATTTAGACAAGGAGGATCGTCCGGCTGCGGGTACAGCCACGGCTGGCAGGAACCTCTCGACGAAATCTCGAAGCCGGTGGGGCGTGGGGAAGCTGCACCCAATCTGAAGGGAGCGCACGGGAGCTTGAGCGCAGTACAGAGCGAAAGAAGACGAGCCGCGGGTTGGACGACGTCGTCGAACCAGAAGTCCGCATTGAAATTCAGCGGATGCCCTTTTTCATAGAGGCGATTCATCACGCCGTGAGAGTCGAGTTCGGGGGAAGCGCTCCACACGGCAGCGGCAATCGACGACGCGTACGCGGTGGCAATGGAGCTGCCGCTATAGATCTTCTTGTTGTAGACCGTCTCGGGGTCCACCGAAAGCAACACCGCGGTCTCGCCGTAGGCGGCCCGCTGTGGCATCCCGCCGGGGCGGGCGTTGGTCAAGCGAAGACCGTCATGTTGCACTCCGCCCACCGCGTAGAGTAGCGGCGTCTTCTGAGGCTCTCGGGGGCAGCGCCCGCCCTCTGGGACCGTTTTCTCCCAGGCTGCCGGCAGGAGAGGCCCGAAATTCGCGCAGGGTTCAATCTTTTGATTGCCCGCAGCCGCAAGCACAAGGACGTCGAAGCTGGCCGCGTATTGCAATGCGTAATAGACCGCCTGCGTTCCCGCCCGCATCTCGTCGATCTGTTCCTCGCTGAGACCGCCGAAGAGATTCCCGTCCCAGGCCACGGACAGGTTGAGCACGAGATGCTGCTGCGCGTTTGCGCTGCGCCAACTGTCGACCTCGTCCCGGATGGCCTGGGCGAGATCGCTTGGCATACCTAGGTAGCCTCCCCGCTTCGGGTCGATCTCGTTGTTCTTGAATGTCTTCGGATCGAACTTGACAATCGGCAAGGCCAACTGGGTGGTGATGTGCGCGGCGCAGTGGGTATAGGACCCGGGAGCGCAGAGCAGTTGCCGGGCGAGATGGACAAGGGTAAAGCCGTGTGGCGAGTTTCCCGATGTTTTAGGGATGACCTCCTCGGTTGGCTGGGTATCCAGGAACGCCAGACGCACGCCGGCCTTGTCGATCTTGAGCGGCGTCTCCGGTTCCCGAGGGATGAAATCCATGTGATCAGCTTTCCAGTCGTTCGGGTCGAGCTCCCGATCTGTGCTTGAGATGGACGCACAGTCCTGATCGAGCTTCACCAAGTCGGCGCTTGCGGATAACGGGAATGGAAGGTCTTTAGTGCCTTTTTTCGGGTCTGCCGGCTCGTACACACAAAAGCGGTTGAGCTCCTGGATCAGCTCGGAGCTGGGGACCTTTTCGGACTCTCTTTCCTTACAATAGTCTCCCTCCTTCGTTGCGCAGTAATCATCCGACTTCCGCGAGGCAGGGGCCAATTGAGGAAACAGGGCCTGCACGGTCCAGCCCCGGATCTCTGGGCAGCGGGCTCCATGTCGGCTGATCCCGATCCAGCGCCAATCGGTGCATGCCTTCGCGGTTTCCAGACCCTGCGGTTGCCGCGGAGGTTTCAGGGTCGTGCAGGCGCTCATGCCTATCGCAAGCCAGGAAACGACCCAGAAGAGACATCTTCTTCTCATGGTCTTTCTCCTCAGAAGTTTGACGCTGCTGTTTGAGGCGTCGAAGGAGCTTTCGTCGCCGTCGCGCAGTTTCTGACAGAACCCAGCGGTCGATTCGGGCGGACGCTCAGGGTTCGAACAGGCGGAAGCCCGCCCAATCCACTCCGGGATTCTGCTTTCGCCAGGACAGTTGGGCGCGCTGGAACGCCAAGGCAAGGTCCGGTTCACGGTCCCATTGCCGATAAAGCTCAGCGAAGAGGTCGGGCACCGCGCGGTCGAAAGCGGGCCGGGTGGAGGCGATGGCTGCCTTTGAACCGGCAAGGAGGAAGGCATGGGCCAGGCCGAGGCTCTCTACAGAGGTCTCGGAGGACGATTTGCCGGTATCGCATCCAGAGAGGACGACCCAGGTCGGCACCCTCTTGAGAGTCAGGAGATCGCCGAGAGTCAATTGGGTCTCGTCGGCGAGAAGCAGGCTGCTCTCCCAACCGCCAAACCCGGAGTAGGAGCTATGGCCGGCGTAGTGCAGGAGATCGGCGGCGGTCAACCGATCCCGCACGGTCCCCGCCGACGCGTCCGTTCCACTCAGCTCCTCGGCGAGCCAGGGCTGCGACCCGGATTTCAGGAACTTCAATACCGTTCGGCCCTCATTGAGCGCGCCCGGCAGATCACCCCGGGGATCCGCCACCAGGAGGGCGCGCCGCCCCGGAGCCCGCGCGGAGCCTGCCGCAACCGGGAGATCTAGCCCATAGACCACGGGAGCGCTCGCCAGGAGGATGTCTCCGTTAAACGGCAATTCGTGGAAGTCGACCTCCTGCAGAGGGCCGCTGGGCAGGAATCGAATCTTTCTGGCCTTCTCGATCGAGGGGCGGAATGGGAGCAGCAGGCGTTGGGCCAACTCTTCGGGGCGGGACAGAACCTCCGGCGGCAGCTCGAAGCGATGAACATCGATGGTCTTTCCGTGCGCGGCGAAACCGACCCAGCCGTGAGCGAGAGGGTGATAGGCGAGGATCAGCTCTCCGGGGCGCGGCGGCGTCAGTCCATCCTCAGGCTGCTCGCCGGCATGTCCGAGGACCTGGAACGCCTTATCCAGGAGCTTCTGGGCCGCTTCCGCCTCGGCCTTCCGCGCGCCCCACTCATGGCTGAGCTGGTCTCCAGGCAGCCTCCAGTCTTCCTTCGCTCGTTCTTCCAGGGCAGTGCGCTTCTCCTGGTATTCCGCCAGGAGGCGATCCCACTGCGCCCGCCTGTCCGGCGACAGGCTCGCCAGACGGTCGCTGCGTTCGAGCTGCCGGAGCATCCTCGATCGGGCATGGCGCGCCACGGCAAAGGCCTGCGCGTTCTGGCCCTGGTCGAGGAGGATCTCGATGTGGAGGCCGACAGCCGCCTGGCGTGTGGCTACGAAGGTCTCTCTCCCTTGGTTGACGGGAATCTGGAGGCTCTGCTCGTCGAGCTGGGCCTCGATCCTGCGCAGGGTCGCCAGCGCCGCCTCCGGCTCGCCAAGAGCTTGGTGAGACTGAGCCTGCCCGAAAGCTGCCCGTACCCTGCCGTCGGGTGATCTCGTCTCCTGAGCAAGATCCTCGAGTTCCTTGAACAGGTGCAGCGCTTGGGAGGACCTTACGTCACGCAGCTCGATCCGAGCTTCCAGATCGAGGCGCCAGAGAGTGTGAGGAAGAGACGCACGAGGTTCGAGCTGGTGCACCTGGGTGAGGAGATCCTTCGCCTGTGACAAACGGCCCTCCTGCAGGTGAGCCAGAACCAGATTGATCAAAACATTGACCTTTCTTTCGAGGCTGACCTTCTTGCAGGTCTCATAAGCCACTAGTGCTTTTTCCAAAAGGGGTGTTGGATCCTCCAACCTCTCGCCTGCCTCGCGGGCAAGCAGCGTGGACCAGGCCTGATTGTTCAGGAACCGGCCCATCGCGCAGGTGTTCTTGGGATCCAGGGTCCGGCGCAGGCGTTCGAAAATGTGGGCGGCTGCGCGGGAGCGGCCGACCCCGCGCAGGACGAGAGCCATCTGCTCTTCAGCCAACCGTTTTTTATCGTCCAGTTTCACGCGCCCGGCAATCTCCACGGTCTTCTGGATTTCGGCCAATGCCAAGCGGTAATTGCCTTCCTTCTCAGCGAGCAGGCCCCAGTTATAGCTGACGAGAAGGCGCGATTCCGCGGGTAGCTTGGGAGGAAGCTGAAGGTTGGCGAATATCTCCCGGGCCCCCGCGAGATTGCGCTTCCGGATACATTCATACCCGCGGAGCGTCTCCTCGTCGATCTCGCGCAGCACGTCGCGGGGCATCGCTTGCCGGGCATTACGGACCGGATCATCCCGTGTCCTTTCGCCCTCCGGCTCTGCGAGCGACAGCGACCACGGCTCCTGATCCTCCCGGGTCGCAACGAGCACGTCCACCCTCTTCGTCCCGGAAGGCAGGATCAGGGAGAACCCCTGCCCGTTGCCGATAGATTCCGCGGTGGTATCGATTTTCCTTCCGTCCGCCTGGATCTCGACCCCCGGCGGAGCTCCGACCCAGAGCTGGAGCTTGCGGCTTGGATCGAGAACGCAAACCGGCCCCGGGATCAACACGGCCTTGCAGCCGGCGTACTCCACTTCCAGGGGTGCCATGGATGGCTGTGGTGTGGGCGAGGCAGGGGCACAGGCGGCGCCGGTCGCCAGGAGCAGGAGGAGAGCGCCGCGGAGATGAGCCATGCCTAGGGGCCTCGGGGTTGGATGCGAATTTCCTTGGGCACGGCGATCCAGTTCCGTCGCCCTTCCTCGTCCTTAACGGCCAAGGATTGCAGCTCAGCTGGGTCCGGCAGCTTGCCCGGCCGGCCCACCACGGCCCAGAGGGTCCAGGTCCCCGGCTGGAGATCGGGGGCGATCGAGCCCTCCATCTTCACCGTTCCACGAGGATCGAACTGGCTTTGCACCTCTAAGCGGCGCTGCTCCTTGCCCTTGATCAGGAAGCACTGCGCTTCGAGAGGGCCGACTTGCGCTGACGCGGGTGGGCTGAGGACCACCCGGAAGTGGTCGCCCTGGGTGAAGTCCTTGGGCTGCTCCCCCCTCATCTCGCTGGAACCCCCCGTGACCGCGATCTGGTAATCCGGGAACGGTGGCGGGGGCCACAGGAACACCACGGCGGCCGCCGCGGCAGCAGCGGTCGCCCATCCTGCAAACCTGGGGGTGGGACGGAAGAAAAGCAACCGTTCCCACCACTCCTTCGGCGGCAACTCGGCGGAGATCTTTTCGACCACCCGGGCCTGGAACTCGGGGCCGAGCGGCCGGAAAGCCTCATACGCCTCGCGGGCCTCGGGGGAGGTCTCGGCGAGGGCGAGCAGCTCCGCTTCCTCTTCCGCGGTGAGGGTGCCGGCGGTCAGGCGGTCCCAGCGCTCGTCGAGGCGGGCTCTTTCCGCCCTTTCCTCTTCTCTTGCCAGGTGGCCCAGTTCGCGTAGTAGACGATCTTTGCTCATCCGTCATCTCCCTCCTGGGTTTTTCGCGAGGGGGAGGGCTTTCCTGACAACTCGGCGGGCAGCCGCTTGGCCAATCGCCGCAGCCAGCTGCGCCAGGCGTACACGGCAACGGCGGACAGGCCGGTCGCCGCCATCGTCTCCGCAACCGACATCTCCTGCACGAAGAGCAGCACGAACATCCGGTAACCCAGCGGGCTCAGCTTCTCCCGCAGCCGCTCGAGCAGGAGGCTCAACTGCTCGCGGCTGGCCGTGACCTCCTCGGGATCTCGTCCCGGAGCCGTGGCGTCGAGGTCCTCTGCCGCCGTGGGATCCTCTTTCCAGGGATTCCCCTTGCCGCGGACGACGGACACCACTTTGCGCTCGGCCACCAGACCGACGAAGTTCTCGAGCGAGAGACCGCGCTCGGCCTGCCAGCTTCGGAGGATATGGCCTTGCCGGGCGAAGAGGGAGAGGAAGACGTCCTGGCTCAGATCTTCCACCTCCTGGCGGACGTCGCGTCCGCTGCCGAGACGCCACAGGGTGCGGGCTACGCGCGCCTGGATGACAGGCGTCAACCTGGCAACCAGCCGGTTCAGGGCGGTCTTATCGCCGGCCAGGGCTCGCTGCACCAGGTCGGCGCTGTCCTCGTGGTCCATGTCTGTTTGACGACCAAGCTGTTCGCTTTACCTCTCTGATTATAGGGTAAAAGAAGATACTTACGGTTTGAGGATTACCCCTTCGCCCTTGCGACCGTCCATCTTCACCAGGATCGGGCTCTCCAGGCGCAGGTGGCGGACGTGGGCGTTTTCGCTCAGGGCGGACTGCGCGCCGAGCCAGTCCCAGTCCACGAAGCCCTCTTTCGCCGCAGGGTTCACCGTGAAGTATCCGACGTGGAACGAAGTCAGGTTCTGGAAGAAGTGGCTGCCCTGCGAGGGCTCCACCCGCAGGTCGCGCAGCCCGGCCTCCACGATCACCCGCGCCCCGGCAACCTGGTCCCAGGTGACCGGAATGCCGAGCCAGGGATCGCGCGAGCCCCAGCGTCCCACCCCGATCAGCAGGTAGGGTGCCCCCTGGGACAGCAGCGCGCGGTTGAGACGGCCGATCTCGGCCGCGGCATCCCGGCTGCGCGCCCGCTCGAAGCGCTGGAAGTCCACCACCACCAGGTCGCGGATCCCCTCGATCCGCCCATGGCCGAGCACGCTGCGGCTCCAGCAGACAGCACTTTCCGGAGCGACCTCGCCGAGCTCGATCGCCTCGGCCTCCCGCGCCAGGGCCAGCGGACGCATCTGCACGACGCCGAGCTCCCGCGGCCGGCCTTTCGGAACGGAGAGGTTCACGGCGAACTCGATCTCGACCGGCCCGCCCATCCCCTGCGTCCCGGCCTCGGTCAGCGTCGCCAGGATCTCGGCCAGGGGGAAAAGCTTCTGCTTGAGCACCGGCGCGAAGGTGACGAGCCGCGTGCCCTGGCGCGACAGCCCGTCGTAGATCGCTTCGTTTTCCGGCGACCAGGTGGAGCCCACGGCGGCCAGGGTGCCGTCCGCCTCGGCCACGTCGAGCCCATACAACTCCTCGCGCATGGCAAGCTCGTCCATGTCGCCTGTCATGGGGATCGCCCAGAAGGAGCGCTGGGTGCCTTCGAGGGCCTCTTCGACCGAGGAGAGCTGCGGCACGTGCTGCGGGTAGCGCGGGCAGAAGCGCAGGCAGGCGCCCCCTTCGACCACTCCCCGGCCCATGCCCAGGCAGACCGCGGTGATGCCGTCGCCGGCCGTCATGGGCGGACGGGGGTAGAAGTCGTAGGACCGCGCGACGCCCGAGATCGTAGGGTAGAAGCGGTCTCCGTGCCGCCCACCCACGATCTTCTGGAGGAGGACGGCCATCTTCTCCTCTTCCAGGCGGTAGGGGGTCGCGGCCAGGTAGCTCTTGGCGCCGCTCGAGAAGGCCGAGGCGTAGACGCGCTTGACGGCGAGCACCGTTTGCGCGAGCCGGTCGATCAGGCTCCAGGCGTTGTTGCGCAGCATCAGGGTGTCGTAGACCCCGGTGAACGGCAGGTGCTGCGAATCTTCCAGCAGGCTGGAGGAGCGCACGGCGAGCGGGAAGGGGGCCTTTTCGAGGAACGCCTGCAGGTCGCGCTCCGCCTCCTCGGGGAACGGCGCGGCGCGGAACTGGCGCCAGATCTCCTCCTCGTCCTCGCAGTCGATGGCGAAGCGGCGCAGGTCGTTCGCGTCGAGGAAGCGTTCGAAGACGTCGGTCCCGAGGACCACCGCGGGCGGCACGCAGATGTCGACTCCGGGGAAGCGCTTGCGCAGCCCGCTCTGGGCCAGCATCCGGCGGACGAACGCGAGCCCGCGCGCCTTGCCGCCGAGCGAGCCGCTGCCGATGCGGTAGAAATCGGTGCTGAAGTCGAAGCCGTCGCGCCGGAAGTCGGCCACCACGGACTGCGCCTGCTCGACGCGGTAGTCGCCGATGGCGCGGATCAGGTCCTGGCGCAGGGCCTCGGGGGTGGGATAGTCGTCCACCTTGCGCGGCCGCAGGGCATGGGCGACGCCGAAATCGGCGCGCGCCCGCAGCCAGCGGGAGAAGTGGTTGCGCGCGCCGTGATAGCGGATCGACTCCGCGGGCACCGACGCGAGCCGCTCCTCCAGGCTGCGCAGGTCGCCGGCCCGGGCGACCTCGGTGCCATCCGGCAGGCGGAAGACGAAGTCGCCGAAGCCGAAATCCTCGAGCAGGATGCGGCGCAGCTCGTTCAGCACATGGTGCGACCCTTTGCGCAGGAAGCCCGCTCCCACCCGGCGGGCCTGCTCTTCAAATTCCGGCCGCGAGGAGTGGAGGACGATCGGGATATCCGGGTAGGCCTCGCGCACCGTGCGCACAAAGTCGAGCCCGGCCGTGGGAGAGCTGCGGCCGCCGCGCGGGAACTCCACGTCCGAGATGATCCCGAGCACGTCTTCGCGGTAGGCCTCGAACGCCTTCTGCGCCTCCTCGTAATGGGTGCAGAGGAGGATCTTGGG
>Ga0190265_10001954_pt1 | contig 13647 bp, 13 predicted proteins | sample Popmic124T_FD_133135 | JGI IMG/M metagenome (GOLD analysis project Ga0190265, IMG submission 133135) | Populus adjacent soil microbial communities from riparian zone of Indian Creek, Utah, USA - 124 T | ecosystem: Environmental > Terrestrial > Soil > Riparian zone | place: USA: Utah | collected... | reverse complement strand
CTCCTCGGCCACCGCGATGAAGTCGTCGTAAACGCGCTGGCGATTTTCCTTGAGGCCGCTCCGGTGCCAGGCGGGGCCGAACTCCCCGCCGCCGCGGATGTTCGCCAGCACGTAGACTCCGCCGCGCTCGAGCCAGTTCGCGCCGACCGTCGCGCCATAGGACGGAGTGCTCGATACCTCGAACCCGCCGTAGGCGTAGAGCAACGTCGGATTGTTGCCGTCGTGAGCCATTCCTTCCTTGTGTACGATGAAGAACGGGATCTTGGTGCCGTCCTTCGATGTCGCTTCCATCTGCTCGACGTGCAGTCCCTGCGCGTTGAACTGCGCGGGGAGCCGCTTTACCTCGACGATCTTGCCCTGCTCGTCCGAGAGGTAGAGCGTGGTGGGCTGGATGAAGTTGGTGTAGGTGAAGAAGAAGCGGTTCGACCGCGGCGACGTCCCGATCACGCCGATCGCACCCAGGTCCGGAGCCTGAACCTTCTCGAACGTCCAGGCTCCGTTCACGTAGCGATACTTCCTGAGCTCTCCGCGCACGTTGTTGAGCACGTTGAGCAGCAGCGCGTCGCGCGTGGCCGAGATGCCGTTGATCGTCTCGCGCGGGCCGGGCAGCGTCACGAGCCTGAGGTCGCGCTTGCCGGCGAGGAAGTCGTCGACCGGCATCGACACCAGCGATCCCGTCGCCCAGGTCTTTCCCGCCACCGTCCACGGATCGCGCACGTAGACGACCATCTGGTCGCGCACGAGATAGAGATCCGCGTCGGCCGGGACATCCACCTTCACCAGGCGCCCGTCGCGATAGATGGACTTCGACGCCGTGTAGAACGTCTGCCAGTCCTGGACCTCGATGTATCGACGGCCGCCCGCATCGGTCACGCCGACGAACGCGCCCATGTTCGTTGCCGGCGCTTCGTATATGATAGTGGCGGAAGAGAGCGGAGTGCCGCGCTTCCAGAGCCTGATGGTGCGGGCGTAGCCGGAGCTCGTCATCGTCCCCGGTCCGAAGTCGGTTCCGACGAGCAGCGTGTTCGCATCGACCCACCCCGTCGATTTCTTGGCCGCCGGCAGCCGGAAGCCGTTGGTCACGAACTGCTTCGTCCTGAGATCGAATTCGCGGCCTTCGCTCGCATCCGATCCGCCTTTCGAGAGCGACACGATGCAGAGCCGGTCCTCGGGATCGAAGCAGTCGGCACCGCCCCAGGAGAACGTCGCGTTCTCGGCGGCGGAAAGCGCGTCGAGGTCGATGACCGTCTCCCAGGTCGGATTTCCCGAGAGGTAGCTGTTCCAGGTCGTGCGTCGCCAGATGCCGCGCTTGTGATCGGCGTCCTGCCAGAAGTTGTAGAGCATGTCGCCGATGATGCGCGGATACGCGATGCGGTCGCGCGAATTGAGGATGGCGAGCGTGCGATCGTAGAGCGACTTGTAGAGCGGCGTCGTGCCCAGCTCGGCAAAGGTCTTCTCGTTCCTGGCGTTGACCCAGTCGAGGGAGCGCTTGCTGTCGACTTCCTCGAGCCAGATGAAGGGGTCGGCGGCGGGCTGCTGGGCCGCGAGACTGAATGGAAAAGCAACGCTGCTCGCGACAGATGCGAGGACAAGAACCGAAAGGGCCGTGCGTCTCATATCGTGAACTCCTTTTGCATGCCGTGCAGGAAGTGCGGCTTTCCATCTTTCTTGTCGGGGGTGAAGCAGACGAATCCGTAGCGTCCAGCCGGGAAATCGTTCTCGATCACCACGGTCTTGCCCGGCGGGATGTCGGTGACGCCGCCCATCGGATACGCGGGGATGACCTGACCGCCCGGCTTCTCCGCCCAGGCGACGAGCTTCGCATTCGACTCACCTTCACGATAGCGAACGATCGTCAACTCGTGCGGCTGCGACCCGGCGTTGGTTACCGCGATCACGTGGCGGCCACTCGTGAGCGGACGCGAGAGCTCGAAGTCGTAGTCTCGCAGGGTGATCGTGAGGTCGGACGCGGGCAGAGCCGCGGCGGCGGCTGCACCACTCGCGGCAGGCGCGACGGTGAAGCCCTTGATCATTCCCATCATGATGTGCGGCGCGCCCTGCGGCGTCGGAATCACGCAGAACGCAGCGTATTCTCCCGGCTCGAGCGTGAGCGTGGCGTTGGCCGTACCGCCCGCGACGGGTGCGTTGGGTCCGCCCACTGGGTGCATCCAGGTCGGGGGCGGGCCGCCGGGACCGCCGGGCCCCATCGTCTTGAACGCGGCAAACAGGTCGGAGGCCTTCTTCCCGTCTTCCAGCTTCATCACGACCAGGTGATGTGGCTCCTTGCCCTCGTCCTTGAGCTCGAACCTGGTGAGTCCGGCCGGGATCGTATCGGGCATCTCGAACGCATACTCGCGGGCAACGACCGTGACCACGTTCGCAACGGGGGCGGACTCGGCGGCGGTGTCTCTATTTGCCGCCGTGTCCGAGCGCTGGCAGCCGGCGAGCGAAGCGGTGAAAGCGAGAAGGATGGCGGTGTTGCGCGTGGGCATGTTCCCTCCGGTGTCATGTCCCTGTCAATCGTGAGCCGGGAAAACCTCGCATGGATCGATGCCGGGCGCAATAAATCGAGGTTGCGGATCCGACCGTGCGGGCGTATATACAATGTATATACAAGTCGGGACTAATGACTACCACCGTGCAACGCTGGGGCAACAGCCTCGCCATCAGGATACCCAAGGCCTACGCGCTCGAGGCCGGGCTCGAAGAGGATACCGAGGTGGAGATCGGCGTACGCGCCGGCAACCTGTTCGTGCGCCCCGCGCGCAAGGAATGGAATCTCGATAGTCTCCTGGCAGGAGTCACATCGTCCAACCTTCATCGCGAGATGGATTGGAACGATCCCGCCGGGCGTGAAGTCTGGTGAAACCGCGATCGCCGCGGCGCGGGTACGTCCCCGATCGGGGCGACGCCGTGTGGCTTTCTTTCGATCCGCAGGCGGGCCACGAACAGTCAGGACGCCGGCCGGCCGTTGTCCTGTCGCCGCGTGCCTACAATCGGGTTACGGGGTTGGCCATTCTTTGCCCCGTAACCAGTCAGATCAAAGGTTACCCGTTCGAGGTCATCATTCCCGGCGGCTTATCGCTCGCGGGCGCTGTACTGAGTGACCAGGTGAGGAGCCTCGACTGGCGGGCGCGGAAGGCAGCCCGAATTTGCAGCTTGCCTGACGAGCTCACCGCCGAAGTCCTCGGCAAGCTGCAATCGCTGTTGGCGCGCTAAGGCCGAGTCGGTGATGCGTTTAGCTGCCGCCCTCACGCCGCCTGACGAGCGCGAACGCCGCGCGCAGTTTTCACGCTCGCATTTGCGGCTGCCTCAGTTATTCCGCGATGTATCTCCACGCCCCATTGGGCCCACGATACCAAACGGTGACGTACGGATACAAGACAACCGGATCGTTGCTCCCCGCCGCGGGCCTGAACGTGATGATCCCCGCGGTGAAGCCGAGGTCGCCGCTGCTCGCGGCCCCCGCATGTATGGGAACCCACGTCGGTGCGGGACTTCCGTCAGTCGATCCGACGCCTTGAGCGATGCCCTTCGACCCGACTATCCACTCGGCGGCACCGGGCCCACCCATGTTGTACGACTCTTCAGTGCCGAAATCCTCGAACGCCTTGACGATGCCTCTCGCCGTCGCATCGTGAGAAAACGCGATTTCGGCTCTCCTCACTTCTTCGGCGAAGCCAATCACTGTCCCCGGGCGCCCGATGGGCTTCACCATGACAGCCGGCAGAATAGCCGGCCGCATCGCGAGCGAGACATTTCCCTCCGCACGCCGTCCGCGATTGTACGTGATAACGCGCCACTTGCCACGGGTCTTGGTCCAGTACGACAGATATTTCATGGGCACGACTGCGCCATTGGCGCGGGTCACCGTCATGTAGCCGAGGGTGAAACCGCTCCGGCCGTCCGCGGCGAGGCCGACGCGGATCGGAATCCATACGGCCTTCGACCCCGCGTTGGCCGTGTCGGCGCGGAGAGCGATGGCGATCGAATCGCGGCTCCAGATCAGGTGGGGCCGGGCCGGCATGATCGCAATCTCGTGCAACATGTTGGTAAGCCCTGAGATCAGATCAGTCTTCGCGCTCGCCGCCGAGAAAGCGCGATCGGCGGCGAGCAGCTCGGCAGCGACAGACGCGGGCAAGCGTCCCTCGTCCGACAGCGGAATGAAAGCGGCGGCGCAACCGACTGCCGCCCCGATGGAGACGACCGCAAACGAGCCAGCTAACAACAGACGACAGTTGACCATGGATCGCGAACCAGACGGTTGAACGTGGGCTAGATTCCGGACATCTAAACCATACTTCAATGAAATCGCTTCCGCTGACAGCGCTCGTGCCGCTCGTCCTCTTCTCCTGTGCCGCCCCGATGTCATCGTCCGTTCCAACGCCGCCGTCCGCACCAGCTCCGGAGTTGAACTCGCGTTTCGGTCCGGTGGCCGAGCGTTACGTCAAGCTCGTGCTCGACGTGGGCCAGCACGACGACGGGTACGTCGACGCGTACTACGGTCCCGCGGAGTGGAAGACGACAGCGGCAGCGCGGAAGCTGCCGCTCGAGCAGCTGCTGATGGAGGCGAACGCGCTGCGCGGGCTGATAGCGGGGATCGACGTCGGCACTGCGCCGGAGATGGAGCGGCTGCGCAAGGAGTATCTCGACAAGCAGCTGAGTGCCGTCGCCGCGCGCATCGAGATGCTGCGCGGACGCAAGTTCACCTTCGACGAGGAGTCGCGCGCGCTTTACGACGCGGTGGCGCCGACGTTCCCGGACTCGCATTTCCGCGTGGTGCTCGACTCGCTCTCCGCTCTGCTCCCCGGCACGGAGCCGCTGCCGGACAGATTGGAAGCTTTCCGCCGCGCGTACGTCATTCCTCCCGACAAGATCGACAACGTCTTCCGCGCCGCGATCGCCGAGTCGAGACGGCGCACGGCGGCGAGGCTCAGGCTGCCGCCGGCCGAGGAGTTCGTCCTCGAGTACGTGAAGGACAAGCCGTGGAGCGGCTACAACTGGTACCAGGGCAACGCGAAGTCGCTGATCCAGATCAACATCGAGCTGCCGATCTTCATCGACCGCGCGATCGACCTCGCCGCACATGAGGGTTACCCGGGACACCACGTGTACAACGCGCTGCTCGAGCAGCGCCTCGTCCGCGACCGCGGCTGGGTGGAGTTCACCGTCTATCCGCTCTTCTCGCCACAATCACTGATAGCGGAGGGGAGCGCCAACTACGGGATCGAGGTCGCGTTTCCCGGAGCGGAGCGCATCGAGTTCGAGAAGCGCGTGCTCTTTCCGCTGGCCGGGCTCGATCCGGCGGGCGCGGACGAGTACTACCGGGTGCAGAAGCTCCTCTCCAGGCTCGCGCACGCATCCAACGATGTGGCGCGCCAGTATCTCGATGGGCGCATCGACGCCGACGAGGCGGCCCGCCGGCTCACGGCGTTTGCGCTCTACGCTCCCGAGCGCGCGCGGCAGCGGATTCGTTTCTTCGACACGTACCGCAGCTACGTGATCAATTACAATCTGGGAAAGGATCTGGTGCAGGAGTGGATCGAGAAGCAGGGCGGGACCGACGCCAATCCCGAGCGGCGGTGGCAGCTGTTCGAGCAGCTGATCTCGTCGCCGAGGCTGCCGTCGGGGCTGCGCTAGCGGCTGCTGTACTGCAACTGAGAACTACCTGTTCTGGGTAATGGTTGCGGGTCGCGTGTTGCGGGTCTCTGCGCCGCGGAAGGCCTCGCGTTGGGCGGAGACACGCAACCGCATACAGGCAACTACAACACAGAACAGGTAGTTCTGAGCTCGTAGTTTGCTGCGCGCCAGAGCCTACCGGCCGCGGAGCGCAGCGTCCACCGTGTAGCCGTCCTTGGCGAGCAACAGGCGTATTATGTCGAGGGCGCTCTCGTTGGCGTGGCGCAGTACCTCGAGCTGGGCTCCCGCGGTGGTGAGCTTCGCGCGCGCCTGTCGCTGAATCGCGTCGCGGTCCTCGCGCGTGAAAGGATTCCACAGGCCGCCGCGCTCGTCGTAGGTCTGCATGTCGCGGATCTCGACGGCGATGAGCTTCGCCGATGGGATGCGGACGGTGATCATCTTCTTCGCGTGATCGATCGAGACGTCGGGGTTGTCGCGCAGGTCGATCCCCGCCAGCAGTCTCCCCGTCACCACCACCAGGGACCGCTTTGTCGATCCATACCACGTGTTCTCGTAGACGATCACGTCGCGGACGGCCGCTTCGCTCGAGACCAGCTTCGCCACCGCCTTTATCTGCTGCACGACGATGTCGTGGGTGATGTTCGTTTCGTTCTCGCCGAGCAGGGCACTCGGCGTCAGCCGGCTGGCGCAGTAGCCGAAGCCAACCACGATCAGGAGGGCAGCCGCACCTATAAGGAAGGCTGGTCCAACCAGCCGGCTTCGGGGTCCTGCCGGCAGTGGCTGAAGCTCATCAGTGCTTTGTACGATCACATCCTCCTGGTCCATAATGGTAACTGCGAAAACCGCAAGCTGGTGTGAATTAACCATCAGTTTTATCTTGGGAGGCTGCCCCTTTTTACGATCCAAATCTCAAGAGGTAATCATGAGCTCAACCGTAACCAAAGCTCGCTGGGTACTCGCGCTTGCGATCGCCTTCGCGACGCCTGCCGCGATCACCGCGCAGACCGGCAAGGTCGCGCCGATCATCGATCGCGAGCTGTTCTTCGGCAATCCCGAGATCTCCGGCGCCCAGATCTCACCCGATGGCCGCTTCATCTCCTTCCTCAAGCCCTACAAGGAGACGCGCAACATCTGGGTGAAAGGCGTCAATGAGCCGTGGACTGCCGCCCGCCTTCTGACGAACGACACCAAGCGTCCGGTCACAGGGTATTTCTGGAGCCGCGACGGCAAGTACATCCTTTTCGTCCAGGACCAGCTCGGCGACGAGAACTACAACGTCTACGCCGTCGATCCGGCGGCAAAGCCCGCCGCGGGCCAGGAAGTTCCGACCGCGCGCAACCTCACGTCGGCCAAGGGCGTCCGCGCCCTCATCTACTCGGTTCCGAGAAACGATCCTGACGTCATCTACGTCGGCATTAACGACCGTGACAAGGCGTGGCACGACCTGTACAAGGTCCGCATCTCCACCGGCGAGCGCACGCTGATGCGCCAGAACACCGAGCGGATCGCGGGCTGGGTGTTCGACAACTCCGGCACGCTGCGCCTCGCTGCACGCACCACCGACAAGGGCGACACCGAAATTCTGCGCGTAGACGCGGCCGGCTTCACCCAGGTCTACAGCTGCAGCGTCTTCGAGACGTGCGGCCCGGTCCGCTTCGGTGCCGGCAACAAGCAGGTGTACATGGTTACGAACAAGGGCGACACCGATTTGACGCGCCTGGTCCTGTTCGACCCGGCGACCAAGACCGAGACGCTCGTCGAGACCGATCCGATGAACCGCGTCGATTTCGGCAACGCGATTTTCTCCGACATCAACGACGAGCTGATCGCGACGGTCTACGAGGACGAGCGCACCCGCCTCAACTTCAGGAACAAGGCGTGGGAAGCGGACTACAAGCTCCTCCAGAGCAAGCTGCCCGGCGTGGACATCGATCTCGCCTCGAGCACCAACGACGAGACCATCCTGATGATCGTCGCCTCGAGCGACACCGAGCCCGGCGCGCGCTACCTGTTCAACCGCAAGACGAAAGAGCTGACCAAGCTGTACCAGGTCTTCGAGAAGCTGCCGCGCGAAGCGCTGGCTCCGATGAAGGCAGTGAGCTACAAGTCGCTCGACGGCATGACGATTCCCGGGTTCCTGACGCTGCCCCTCGGCGCCCAGCCGAAGAATCTTCCGGTCGTTCTCTACATTCACGGCGGACCGTGGGGCCGTGACAGCTGGGGCTACAGCCCGATTCCGCAGTTTCTGGCCAACCGCGGCTACGCGGTGCTCCAGCCCAACTTCAGAGCCTCCACCGGTTACGGCAAGAAATTCCTGAATGCCGGCAACAACCAGTGGGGCGACAAGATGCAGGAAGACATCACCGCCGGCGCGCAGTGGCTCGTTCAGCAGGGCATCGCTGATCCGAAGCGCATCGGCATCATGGGCGGATCGTACGGCGGCTACGCGACTCTCGCCGCGCTCGCTTTCACGCCCGACGTGTTCGCGGCGGGCGTGTCGATCGTCGGCCCGTCGAATCTACTGACGCTGCTCAAGTCAATTCCGCCGTACTGGGAAGCCGGACGCATCATCTTCCACGAGCGCATGGGAAATCCGAACACGCCCGAAGGGAACGCGCAGCTCGTTCGCCAGTCGCCGCTCAACTCCGCGGCCAAGATCAAGTCGCCGCTCCTCGTGATCCAGGGCGCCAACGACCCCAGAGTAAACAAGGCCGAGAGCGAGCAGATCGTGATCGCGCTGCGTGACCGCGGATTCCCGGTCGAGTACATGCTCGCACCGGACGAGGGACATGGTTTTGCGCGGCCCATCAACAATCTCGCGCTCTACACCGCCGCCGAAAGATTCCTGGCGAAGCATTTGGGTGGCAGATATCAGGAAGCGACTTCTCCCGCGATCGCATCGCGGCTGACGGAGATCATGGTCGACCCGAAGACCGTCGTGCTCGCCACGAAGGTCGAGGTATCGTCCGCGGCGCCGAAGCCGGCGGCGGATCTGCGCGCTGGCACCGCCAGCTACAAGGCTAAGATCGAGATGGGTGGCCAGTCCATTCCGCTCGAGGTGACGCGCACGATCAAGGAAGTGAACGGCAACTGGGTAGTCACCGAGACGACCACGATGCCTCAGGGCACGATGTCGGACGAGGCGACGCTCGCGAAGGGAACGCTGCTCCCGATCAAGCGGGTCATCAATCAGGGCCCGGCCGTCATCGAAGTCGCGTTCGCCGGCAACAAGGCGACCGGCAAGATGTCGATGAACGGACAGGATCGGCCGATCACCGCTGACCTGGGTGGAGTTCTGTTCGCGGACGGCGCGGGAGCGAACGATGTGATCGCGGCGCTGCCGTTGGCGCCCGGCTACACGACGACCTACCGCAACTTCGACGTCATGACGCAACAGGTGAAGCCGCGTCAGCTCAAGGTCATCGGCATGGAGTCGGTAACCGTTCCGGCCGGAACGTTCAACGCTACGAAGGTCGAGATTACGCCAGCCGAGGGGACGGGCGAGAAGGTGACGCTGTGGGTCGATCCGGCTACTCGCGTCGTAGTCAAGACCCAGGCGGTGCTGCCGCAGATGAACGGGGCAATCGCTACCTCCGAGCTCGTGAAGTAACGACAACGGAAGACTACCCGCTGCGTGAAAGCGCGCAGCGGGTAGTCTTCAGTAATTGCCTCAACGCGTCGTTCGCCCTCACTGCCGATTCCCCTCATTCGGTGTGTTCCTTTTCTTCTTTCCTGGCGCCGGAGCGTCAGGGAACTCGTACTTGCATTGAATGCCCGCCATCCTGTCGAGCAATGCGTCGTACTCTTCCGGCGTGAGATTCTTGCAGAAACGAGCAATGCGCTCGGCGATCTGAGCGCGGGCGCGCGCGATCGCCTCAGCTTTTATTCTCTCCATTTTTCTCCTTCAACCGCGGTGAAATCGATCGCGGCGCTTGCTGCAAGATTCCTTCCGTCAGAAAATTCGTTTGTTCACGGCGCCGCGATGTCTCCGCTGGCCTCTACTCTGCAACGGGTCTTCATGGAGGCTTGCCGGTGGCTTACAAGATCTTCGAGGGACCTGACGGAACCAAGTGGGAGGTGTGGCTAGTCGTTCCAACCGAAGCCGAGCGCCGGCGCGGTGAACGCCGCGCATCGCACAGGTCATCGGCTCTCACCTACACGGGACCGGAGAGAAGAGTCGGCCCCGATCGACGCACGAAATTGAGCGGCGGACGGACCGTCGTCGCCGTGGATTTCGAGAGTGGGTGGCTGTGCTTCGAGAGCGACCAGGGCGAAAAGCGCCGCCTCGCGCCGGTGCCCGCCGGCTGGGACGCGGCCGAGAAGGAAAGGCTCTGGGAGTGGTGCGAGGCCGCGACGGTCGTTGTGAAGTGCGGGCCGCGAAGGGAAGAGCTCGGGCCTGATTGGCCCCCAATCAAAAACAACGACTGAGAACTGAAAAGCTACGCGCTGCCCGCTCGCAGCTTTTCAGTTCTCAGTTGTAGCTCAAGGCGCCCGCGATTCCAATCCCTGGGCGAGCGGTGACGAGGTCTCCCGCAATACCGCTGGCCGGGTTGGCCCCTGTCCCGCCCCCGTCTGCTCGATCACCCTGGCGATCTCGTCCATGTCCGCCTCGCCGAGCGTTAGCCTGGCCGCGTCGATCCAGCCATCGACTTGCGCGGCGGAGCGAGCGCCGACGATCGCGCCGGTGACGCCGGGCCACGCGTTCACCCAGGCGATCGCAATCGACGATACCGTCGTGTCGTGACGCTTCGCGATCGGCTTCAGCGCATCGCGGAGTGCCAGGTTCTTCTCGAGACGCGGCGACTGGAAGTTGGCCGATCTCCGGCGCCAGTCGCCTGCCGACATCTTCGCGACGCGGTCCGCCGAAAAAGTGTCGGTGAGAATTCCGGACTGCAGCGGACTGTAGCAGATGACTCCGGTGCGGTGTGCCTTGCACCACGGGATCTCCGTCTCTCCCGTGCTGCGCCTGATGAGCGAGAAGGGAGGCTGGAGCGAATCGACGTGGCGGATCGCCTCGCATTCCTCGAGCAGCTCGTAGTCGAAGTTCGAGACGCCGATCGCGCTTACCTTTCCCTCCTCGACGAGGCGGACCATCGTCCGCCACGAGTCCTCGATCGGCGTGCTGTGCTCGTCCGGCCAATGGAACTGATACAGGTCGATTCGCTCGACGCCGAGGCGGCGGAGTGAAGCCTCGCATTCCCGGCGAATCGAATCGGGCCGCAGTGTTCGCGTCGGCTCCTTCATCCGATCGGACTCGTCCCACACCATCCCGCACTTGGTGAAAACGTAGGGACGCTCAGACGCTCCGCGTCCGGCCAGAACGCGACCGACGACTTCCTCCGAGTGGCCGAGGCCGTAGATCGCCGCGGTGTCGATCCAGTTGACGCCGAGCTCCAGAGCGCGATTCATGGCGGCAATGGACTCGTCGTCGTCCTGTGGTCCCCAGCCGTAGGACCAGTCGCCGCCGCCGGTAGCCCACGCGCCGAAACCGATGCGGGTGATGCTCATGTCGGTCGTGCCGAGCTGACGCGTGGGAAGATTGGTGTTCATCGATCGAACCTCCTGGGCTGGCACCGACAATACTGAAGCAGGGAGCTATCAGCTTTCAAGTCTGGAGCCGGGAGCTTTCATGCTGGCGTTACGGGACGAGGAGCCAGACTCCGAGGGCCGCGATCAGGAAGCCGACGATGCGACGGAAGCGATCGGGTGAGAGGCCGAACAGGAGACGCTCGCCGAGTATCGTGCCGATGAGAACGCCGATCGTGGCGACGGTTATCGGAGTCACGACTTCCGCGAGCGCGGAGCCCGCGCGCCACACGTAGATCGGCGTTCGCGCGGCATCGACCGCGAGACCGACGGCAGTCGTCGTTGCCACGAACGCCGCCGGCGTCAATCCGAACGTGAGAAGTGCGCCCGCGCGCAGGCCACCCTGGTTGCCGGCGATTCCGCCGAAGAATCCTGAAACGAAGCCGAGAGCGGCCGCCACGCCGCTTCCGGGCTTCCACTTCTTCGTCCATTCACTGATGGCGGCGACGCCGGTCGCAACGAGCAGCACGCCGAGGATGATCTCGAGCGGACGAGAGCCGACGCGGGCGTAGAGGAGGGCGCCCGCCAGGCCGCCAGTGGCGCTCAGCACGCCGAACGAGCGCATCACCTGCCAGGAGATCGAGCGCCTTAGTCTCCAGCAGCGGACCGCGGTGGCGATGGCGTGGGGGATCGCCACCGCCGCGACAGCGAGCGGTACCCCGAGCCTGGCGGCAAGCAGCGGCGTGAGGAGGCTGCCGATACCGAAGCCGGAGATCGCGGCAGTCGCGCCGCTCAGGATTCCAACGACAAAAATCGACGCGAGAAAAAGCATTCCATGTTGACCGATGAGGTTCGGGTGCCGAGCCTGATTCACGGCGGGTATCGCCGCTGGAGATGATATCAGAACGGAGGATGCATCGCGACGCGTTGTTACGGGATACGGCTCGTATAATGCTCTCTTCGCATGATCCTCAGTCAGCGAGCCGACTCATGGAAATCCAATTTCGCCACGATATCGAGAAAGTTCTCGAAGAAGCCAAAGACCAGAAGAAACCCGTCATCCTCGACTTCAGCGCCGCGCCGATGTGAAGTGGCTGTGCTCGGCTGGATGCCGAGGTGTGGCCTGACGAGCGCGTGGCGCGCTTCGTGGTCGAAAATTTCATTCCCGCCCGCGTTCACGTGAAGGACGACGCCGACGCCTACAAGAAGTACGGTGCGCTGTACGCGGCGCAGTGGACGCCCACGGTTCTCGAGCTCGACCCGGCGGGGATCGAGCGACATCGCATCGAGGGATTTCTCCCCACCGACGACTTTCTCGCGCAGCTGATGCTCGGGCGCGCGAGGATCGATTTCCAGGGGCAGAAGTGGCAGGAGGCCGAGAAGATGTTCCGGCGCGTGTACGAGGAGCTGGCTGCGACTGACGCAGCGCCGGAAGCGCTCTACTGGATGGGCGTTACGCGGTACAAGGCGTCCGGCGATCCGATCGCGCTCAAGGAAACCGCGCGCGCATTCAGTACCCGGTACTCGGATACGGGCTGGGCAAAGAAATCTTCGGTTTGGGCGTAGCTCGCCACTTCTGATCTTGGATCTGCGCGCCGGGAGGGCGGCGGGGACCCTGCTACGCGAGTACGCTCGCTCGGGCGGAGCCGGGTACTACGCTCGCGCCGCTCCGCGGCACTCGCCCGTCTCCTTGTCGCTCGCTGAAACTCGCTTTAGCAGGACCCCCACCACCCTCCCGCCAACCATTTTCTACTCGGAAAGGCGAGCTACACTCCTCACGCATCCTTGCCCATTCGCGCTGCGGCCCGGGCGAGCGGTCCCGCGCGCGGCGAACGGGAGCGTGTTGGGACCGCCCGCACTCCTTGGCCGCTGATCGGGCGTTCGCTGCGATTGACGGAACTGTACGAGGGGAGGTGAGGGTGTCCTCCTAAGCGAGTTTCAGCGAGCGACCAGGAGACGGGCGAGCGTCGCGGAGCGGCGCGAGCGTAGTACCCGGCTCCGCCCGAGCGAGCGTACTCGCGTGGGGGACACCCTCGCCTCCCCCCAACAGAGATGTCAGTCGAAGCGCACAGAACGGTCAGCAGATTAGTAGACCTGATCCCACTCCGCCGACAGCCGGATCGCGGAGTCGATTATCCCGACCATGCTGTAGGTCTGGACGAAATTCCCCCACAGCTCGCCGGTGACCGGGTCGATGTCCTCCGAGAGGAGGCCGTGGGGGTTCCGGTGGGCCAGCACCTTCTCGAAAAGAGCGCGGGCTTCGTCCTTTCGCCCCGTCGCGGCCAGCGCGTTGATGTACCAGAAGGTGCAGACGATGAACGCGTTCTCGGGCGCCCCGAAATCGTCCTGCTCGGTGTAGCGGTAGATGAAATCACCGCGCTTGAGTCCCTGTTCGATGGCCCTGACGGTTCCGAGGAAGCGAGGATCATCGCACGCCAGGAATCCCACCTCGTTGAGGCGGAGGAGGCTGGCATCGAGCGT
>Ga0190265_10001953_pt1 | contig 13649 bp, 14 predicted proteins | sample Popmic124T_FD_133135 | JGI IMG/M metagenome (GOLD analysis project Ga0190265, IMG submission 133135) | Populus adjacent soil microbial communities from riparian zone of Indian Creek, Utah, USA - 124 T | ecosystem: Environmental > Terrestrial > Soil > Riparian zone | place: USA: Utah | collected... | reverse complement strand
GTGCGGGACCTTGAGCGAGGTGTCGCGGACCTCGCGCGCCTTCTCCTTGAAGATCGCGCGGATCAGCTTCTCCTCGGCGGTCAGCTCGGTCTCGCCCTTCGGCGTGACCTTGCCGACGAGCAGATCGCCGGACACGACCTCGGCGCCGACGCGGACGATACCGCGGTCGTCGAGGTTGCGCAGCGACTCCTCCGAGCGGTTCGGAATGTCGCGGGTGATCTCCTCGTCGCCGAGCTTGGTCGTGCGGGCGTCGATCTCGTACTCCTCGATGTGGATCGAGGTGAGCTCGTCGTCCTTGACAAGCCGCTCCGAGAGGATGATCGCGTCCTCGAAGTTGTAGCCCTCCCAGGACATGAAGGCGACGAGGCAGTTCTTGCCGAGCGCCAGCTCACCCTGATTGGTCGAGGAGCCGTCGGCCAGTACCTCGCCGGCCTTGACCTTGTCACCGACATTGACGAGCGGCTTCTGGTGGATGATCGTGCCCTGGTTGCTGCGCATGTACTTGAACAGCGAGTACTCGTCCTTGTCGACGACGATCCGCTCGGAGTCGACGAAGCTGACCTCGCCGGCCTCGCGGGCGATGATGACATCGCCGGTGTCGATCGCGGCACGGGTCTCCATACCGGTGCCGATCAGCGGCGCCTCGGTCTTCAGCAGCGGGACCGCCTGGCGCATCATGTTCGAGCCCATCAGCGCGCGGTTGGCGTCGTCGTGCTCAAGGAACGGGATCAGCGCCGTCGCGACCGACCAGATCTGGCCGGGCGAGACGTCCATCAAATCGACGTCCTTCGGCGCGGCGAGCACCAGCTCGCCATCGCGTGAGCGACAGGTGACCTGCGGGCCCTTGAGCTTGCCGGTCTTCTCGTCGAGCTCCGCGTTCGCCTGCGCGATGACCAGCTCCTCCTCCTGGTTCGCGTCGAGGCGGACGATCTCGTCGGTGACGAGGCCGCCGTCGACCTTGCGATACGGAGTTGTGACGAAGCCGTGCTCTGAGACCTCGGCGTAGGAGGACAGCGAGCCGATCAGGCCGATGTTCGGACCCTCAGGGGTCTCGATCGGACACATGCGGCCGTAGTGGGTCGGATGGACGTCGCGAACCTCGATCGGAGCGCGCTCGCGCGTTAGACCGCCGGCGCCGAGCGCCGACAGGCGGCGACGGTGCGTGAGGCCGGACAGCGAGTTCGTCTGGTCCATGAACTGCGACAGCTGCGAGGAGCCGAAGAACTCCTTCTGCGCGGCCACGACGGGGCGGATGTTGATGATCGTCTGCGGCGTGATCGTGTCCGAATCCTCGGTCGTCAGACGCTCGCGGACGACGCGCTCCATCCGGTAGAGACCAATCCGGAAGGCCTCTTGGATCAGCTCGCCGACGGTGCGGAGACGGCGGTTACCGAAGTGCTCGTACTCGTCGAGACGCTCCTCGATCGGCTCGCGGCCGTAGGTCTGCGCCTCAGCGGCGAAGTCCTTGATCGGCTCGCCCTCGTAGAGACCGTCCTCCGGGATGCCGAGTGCCTTCGGCAGCGAGACGAGCTCCTTGATCAGCTCGACGATGTCGCGCGGGGTGAGCGTGCGCGTGTCGAGCGGCTCGTCGAGGTGCAGGCGCGAGTTGAGCTTGTAGCGACCGACGCGCGTGAGGTCGTAGCGCTTCGGGTCGAAGAAGAGCTGGTTGAGCAAGTTCTTGGCGGCGTCGACCGACGGCGGCTCGCCCGGGCGCTGCTTCTTGAAGAGCTCGATCAGCGCGCCCTCCTCCGACTTCGTGACCTCGGTGTCGGACTCGAGCGTGTTGCGGACGTAGAGCGAGTTGTCGAACAGCGCGAGGATGTCCTCGTCGCTGCCGGTCCAGCTCGGCGCCAGGCCGCTCTCGCGCAGCACCTCGCCCATCGCACGCAGCAGCACGCTGACCGGCAGCTTGCGCTTGCGGTCAATGCGAACGAAGACCTTGCCCTTCTTGTCGATCTCGAGCTCGAGCCAGGAGCCGCGGGCCGGCATCAGGTTCGCGATGAAGACCTGCTTCTCGCGGTCCTTCGGCTCCATCACGTAGGCGCCCGGCGAGCGGACGAGCTGCGTGACGACGACGCGCTCGGTCCCGTTGATGATGAAGGTGCCGTACTCGGTCATCCACGGGAAGTCGCCCATGAAGACGGACTGCTCGCGAATCTCACCGGTCTCGCGGTTCTGGAACGCGACCTTGACGGTCAGCGGGCGGGCGTAGGTGAGGTCCTTCTCGCGACACTCGGAGATCGACGCGACGGGATCGTCGAAGTGAATCTCCTCGAAGACGACGGCAAGGTTGCCGGTGTAGTCCTCGATCGGTGAGACGTCGTCGATGGTCTCTCGCAGACCGCCGCTCTCGGTGTCGACCAACCAGTCGAACGAGCTTCGCTGGATGTCGATGAGGTTTGGTAGCTCGAGAACGTTCTCGAGGCGTGAAAAACTGCGGCGCAGGCGGGAGGCATCAACACGTGCCAAGACGGCGGCTCCTTCGAGATTCGGCGGGAGAGCGAGACGGGCGCGAAAAGCGCGACCGTCCAAGATAGCACACTGAAGACCGCCCCCGGAAGGGGCGGTTGCCACGCCCCCTGAGGGACGCGGACATGGCCATCACGGACCCCGTCCCGAGGCTTCGCGATATGTGGCGAAGCACAACTCGAGGGACGGCTACGGCTATAGGCCTTTCGTAAGGGTAGCGCCTTTTAGTCGCCGTGGCGCGTCTTGACCGCCGACTCGAGCTCCCGCTCGGTGAACCCGGCGACGGCGACTCCGTCCGCCGTCCAGCGGTAAAGGGCGATGCCGAAGATTTGGCGAAGGGCCTGAGCGACCAGCAGCGTGACGACGAGCAGGACCGCGCCTATGAGCACGACGACCGCGCCGAGGGCGATCGCGTCGCCCGAACCGTCGTTGTTCCAGAGAATCAGGCCGAGGACGATCAGCGCGATCGCGGGCAGCGTGCCGAACAGGAAGACGCCACCGCCGATCGCGATGTTGCCGGTCACCTGTCCGCGCCAGCGCTCCTTGAAGAGATGGGCCGAACGCTTGATCGTCGCGATCGGACCGGTGCCCTCGATTGCGATCACCGGGATTGCGAGGAAGGTGATCAGGCCCCAGGCGGCACCGCCAAGCGCGCCGATCAGCGGGCCGGCGAGGCCGCGTTGACTCTGGAGGATCGAGATGACCGTGCCGACGACGGCCGAGACGAACGCCCAGCCGGCGATCGCTCCGAGATGGCTCGACGCAACCGAGACGCCGGTTGAGAGCGTGACCTGCTCGCCCTGGAAAGCGCGGTCAGCGGCGGCTGCCAGGCCGACGCCGAAGAAGGTCGCCGAGAGCGAAGCGAGGTAGATGCCGACCGCGATCAGCACGTAGCCGGCCGCCGTGGCGTCGGTGTCCAACAGATAGAAGCCCGGCGCCGCGAAGACGACAAACGAGATGATCGCGAGCAGCCCGCCGACAACCGGATAGGCAGTCAGACCGGGTTGGCTACGCAGCAGCCGCCAGCTCTTCTTGGTCAGGTCCCAGCCGGTTCGAAAGCGTTTCATCCGGCTTAGTTCGACAGCGAAGCCGCGGTTCCTCACCGCACGAGCGCTGGTCAGGAGTCGAGCCTGCGAAGGCGGCGATCCGCGGCGCCCACGACCGAGACTCGTCGACGACCGGCGCCCTCATAGAGCGCGACCGCCGCGGCGACGGCGCTATCGGCGTTCGCGAGTCGTTCTTGGACCTGGATGGCGGTCATCGCGTCGTAGCCATCCCAGGGTGTGTCGATGTGGACCTCGGCCCCCGCCTCCACGGGTCTCGACACGGCAGGCGCCGAACTGGCCCGCTCGCGGACCTCGGGCCCTGGAGACCAGACCCGGGACGGCCTCGGGCGCCTCCACCCGTCAGCGCGCGACGAGCCCTCCCCCACCAGTGCCCGGCGAGCCTCGCCTACGGCCGACCGCACGACCGACAGGCCGAGCTCGCCCGCTGCGAGCCCGAGCCGAATCGGGGCCGTGGCGCCGCGAGTGAGGGCATGGACGACCTGCATCGACGCTCGGCCTACCCGGGCGTAGATCGAGCGAAACAGCTGCTCAACGAAAAGGGGCCGCACGGTGGCGGCCCCTTTGCGAGTTTCGGTGGTCGATCGAACTACTTGAGCTCCGCCTCGCCGCCGGCCTCCTTGAGCTCGGCGAGCAGCTTCTCGGCCTCGTCGCGCTCGATGCCCTCCTTGATCGGCTTGGGGGCCTCGTCGACGAGCGCCTTGGCCTCCTTGAGGCCGAGTCCGGTCGCGGCACGCACGACCTTGATCACCTGGATCTTCTTCTCGCCCGCCGCGGTCAGGACGACGTCGACGGTGCTCGACTCCTCCTCGGCCGCGGCGCCGTCACCGCCAGCGGCGCCACCGGCGGCCGGGGGCGCAGCGGCGACCGCAGCGGCGGAGACGCCGAACGCCTCCTCCAGCGCCTTGATCCGCTCAGACAGCTCGAGCACAGAGATGCCCTTGAGCTCCTCGATCCACTTCTCGGTAGTTGCTGCAGCCATCTCTAGCTCTCCTTGTCCTCGCCCTCAGCGGGCGTGTCGTCTTGATCGGGGGCGTCGGCGGCTGGCGCCTCGGCCTCCTCAGTTGTGTCGGGCTCCTCGGCGGCCGGCTCGGGCTCGGGAGCGTCGCCGCCCACGAGACCCTGCTCGGCGATCTGGCCGAGCTGGACCGCGAGGCCCTGAATCAGTTGGTTGAGCGTCCGCGCCAGGCCACCGATCGGGTAGGCCATGACACCGACGAGCTGCTGATTGAGCGCGTCGCGCGACGGCAGCTTCGAGATCGCGATGATCTCGTCGGCGGTCACCTCGTTGCCGTCCATCGTGCCGCCCTTGAACTCGAGCAGCTCGTACTCCTTGCGGAAAGCGGCGAGCGCCTTGGCGGCCATCGCCGCGTCGCCGCGGACAAACGTGAAGGCGGTCGGGCCGTCGAGGAACGCCTTCAGGTCCTGGGCGCCGGCCTTGTCGGCCGCGAGCTCGGTGAGCGTGTTCTTGACCACGCGCAGGCTCGCGTCCGCCTCGCGCAGCTTGGCGCGTAGCTCGGCCGCCTGCGAAACGGTGATCCCGCGGTAGTCGAGGGCGAAGATCGCCTGCGACTCCTGGATCTGCTCGGCCACCTGATCGATGACCGCTGATTTCTCGTCCCTGTTCATTCCGTCGTCTCCAATGAAAGAGCCCGCTCACAGGCGGGCTCGGGAGGACGGTCGGGACCGGTCTCGCGTGCTCCACCTGCCCCGGACTTCCGGCCGCTCCTGGCGGCCCGCCGAGGGTCTCGGGCAGAAAACTCGTTGCTCAGGCTACAGCAGCAGCAACCTCTCCGGCCTTGTCGGCCGATGCGCTTGCGTCAACCCGGACACCCGGGCCCATCGTCGTAGTCAGCGTGACCGTCTCGAGGTAGCGGCCCTTGGCCGACGCCGGCTTGGCGCGGTTGACCTCGTCAATCAGCGCAGCGAAGTTCTCGACCAGCGCGCTCGCCTCGAAGCTCGCCTTGCCGATCGGCAGGTGGACGATCGCGGTGCGGTCGGTGCGGTACTCGATCTTGCCGGCTTTCGCCTCCGAGACAGCCTTGGTGACGTCGTTGGTGACGGTGCCGACCTTCGGGTTCGGCATCTTGCCCTGCGGGCCGAGCACGCGGCCGAGCTTGCCGACCACCGGCATCATGTCCGGCGTCGCGATCGCGACGTCGAAGTCGCTGAAGCCCTCCTCGACCTTCTTGGCGAGATCGTCGTCGCCGACATGGTCGGCGCCGGCCTCTTGGGCCTCGCGCGCCTTGTCGCCCTTGGCGAAGACGGCGACGGTCATCTCACGGCCAAGGCCGTGCGGCAGCGAGATCGTGCCGCGCAGCTGCTCCTCGGCGTGGCGGACGTTGAGTCCGGTGCGGATGTGGACCTCAACGGTCTGGTCGAGCTTGCCGCTCTCGAAGCTCTTGATCAGCGCGATCGCCTCGGAGGGCGTGTACTCGCGCTCGCGGTCGACCTTGGCGAGGTTGTCGGTGTAGCGCTTGCCGTGCTTTGCCATCGCTATGACACCTCCACGCCCATCGAGCGGGCCGTGCCCTCGATGATCTTGGTCGCCTGGTCGAGATCGTTGGCATTGAGGTCGGGCATCTTCTTCTCGGCGATCTGGCGCGCCTGGGCGCGGGTGATCTTCGCGACCTTCTCGCGGTTCGGCTCGCCCGAGCCCTTCGAGATGCCGGCGGCCTGCTTGATCAGAATCGCGGCCGGCGGCGTCTTAGTGATGAAAGTGAACGAGCGGTCCTCGTAGACCGTGATCTCGACCGGGATGATCGTGCCATTGTCGCCCTGGGTCTGCGCGTTGAACGCCTTGCAAAACTCCATGATGTTGACGCCGTGCTGGCCCAGCGCTGGGCCAACCGGCGGCGCCGGGTTGGCGTTGCCGCCGGGGACCTGCAGCTTGATGAGTGTCAGAACTTTCTTGGCCATCTCAGATCTTCTTCACTTGGTCGAAACCGACCTCGACGGGGGTCTCGCGTCCAAAGATGGATACCAGCACCTTGAGCTTGGCGGCATCGTCGTTGATCTCGGAGATCTCTCCGGAGAAGTCCGAGAGCGGTCCGGAGACGACCTTGACCGACTCGCCGACGGTGAACTGGGCGCGTGTGCGCGGACGCTCCGCGGTCTCGCGATTGAGCAGCCTGTCGACCTCTGGCTGGCTCAGCGGGACCGGCTTCTGCGACGGCCCGACGAAGCCGGTGACGCCCGGGGTGTTCTTGACGAGGCCCCAGGAGTCGTCGGTCAGGTTCATGTTGATGAGCAGGTAGCCGGGCATCGTCCGCTGCTCCTTCTCGATCTTCTTGCCGTCCTTCATCTCCTGCACCTGCTCGGTGGGGATGACGACCTGGCGCACGGAGACCTGCTGGCCAAGCGACTGAACCCGGTGCTCCAGGTTCTGCTTGACCTTCTTCTCGTGGCCTGAATAGGTGTTGACGGCGTACCAGCGGAACATGACTTTGCTCAGATTGCTTTCTGGAGGGGGCCCACTAAGGGGCTAGAGGATGGCTTGGATTACTCGTGAAGCGATCGCGTCGAGCAGGCCCAAATAGCCGCCGGCGATCAACACGAAACCGAGGACAACGCCCGTCAGCGTGGTGAGCGCCTGACGGTCGGGCCACTGCACACGCTGCAGCTCCGCCCATACGGCGACCAGGAACTGTACGAAACGCGGCCGGTCCTTGTGTGCTCCCACCGGCTTGCGGCGAGTCTTGCCGTCGGCGGAGAGGTCCTCCTCGGGGATGTCCTGAGTCGGATCGAAGTGGTGTGGGTCGTGCTCAGCGTCGAGGTCCTGCTCGAAGTCGAGCACCTCGGCGGAGCTGCCGACGTCCTGCGGCGGGGCGCCGGCGCGGAGGCGCTCGGACTCGCTCAGCGGGGGCGGCGTCGGGGACTCGGCGTCGGCCGCGACAATCGACTCGCGCTCGAGCTCGTCGAGGACGTCGTCGGCGAGCGGGTCGTCGCCGTGGCGACGAGTCGGGCCGGGACGCGAGGCGTTCGGATCGGCGTCCTGACGCTTCTTTGCCGCGCCATCGCCGCCCTGCTGCGCCTTGCGGCGCGCCTGACGCTCCTTGGCGCGCTGACGGTTCCGAGCCACGCGGCTCCCTCCTACTTCACGCGCGTGAGCGCAAGGGCGCTCAGCGCGTCTCCTTGTGCGGCGTGTGCTTGCCGCACCAGCGGCAGTACTTGCGCAGCTCGATCCGATCCGGATGATTGCGCTTGGACTTCTGTGACTGGTAGTTGCGCCGCTTGCACTCCTGGCACTCCAGGGTCACGGCGATCCTCACGTCTCCACGGGCCATAGCCACCCAAGATAGCGTGGCGCGGCTCCATCCGCCGGGCGACTACAGTCGGGGCCATGGAGCTCGATGTCCGGATGCTGCATGGCAAGCGGGTCGCGTTCCGGCGCGCGGGCGCCGGACCGACGCTCGTCCTGATCCACGGGATCACCAACAGCAGCCAGAGCTGGGAGCCGGCGATGCGGCTGCTGGCGCGCGACTTCGACGTGATCGCGCCCGATCTGCCGGGCCACGGCGAGTCCGACCGTCAGCGCGGCGACCACTCGCTCGGCGGCCACGCCTGCGTGATGCGCGACCTGCTGCACGTGCTCGAGGTCGAGCGCGCGACGGTCGTCGGACACTCGCTCGGCGGTGGTGTCGCGATGCAGTTCGCCTACCAGTTCCCCGACATGGTCGAGCGGCTGGCGCTGGTAGGGAGCGGCGGGCTGGGGCGCGAGGTCAGCCCGCTGATCCGCAGCGCGGCTTTGCCGTTCGCAGAGCAGGTGCTGCCGCTGCTGACGGCGAGGCCGCTGATCGAAGCGGGCACCGCCGTGGCGGGACTGATCGGGCGGCTCGGCTTCAAGCCGGGCGCGGACCTCGCGGAGGTCTCGCGTGGGGTGGCCTCGCTCGGAGACACCGAGCGGCGCGCCGCCTTCGTACGGACGGTGCGTTCGGTGATCAGCCCGCTCGGCCAGCGCGTGACGGCGACCGACCGGCTCTACCTGGCGGCCGACCTGCCGACGTTGATCGTCTGGGGCGACCGCGATCCGATCATCCCGGTCGAGCACGGCCGCGGAGCGCACGCGCTGCTGCCGAACAGTCGGTTGGAAATCTTCGAGGGCGCCGGCCACTTCCCGCAGCTCGACGATCCCGTCCGCTTCGCGGAGCTCGTGACCGAGTTCGTTGCGGGCACCGACGCCGCGACCCATAACGCCAGGCGGGTTCGGGCGCGGCTGGTCGCACAGGACGCCGAGGCCGCAAGCGCCTGAGCCACTCGGCGGGCGGTGTAGCATCGCCGCGCCGATGTCACGCGCCGCACGCACATTCGGGGGGTTCTTCATCTTCGCCGGGATCATGCACTTCGTGATCCCGCGAACCTATGAGTCGATCGTGCCGGATGCGCTGCCGGCCAAGCGGGCGCTCGTCTATGCGAGTGGGGTCGCGGAGATCGCGGGCGGAGTGGGCGTGCTGCATCCGCGGACGCGGCAGGCGGCGAGCCTATGGAGCCTCGCGACGCTGCTCGCCGTTTTCCCGGCGAACGTGCACATGGCGCTCAATCCGCAGCGCTATCCGAAGGTGCCCGGCGGGCGGGCGGCCCTGCTGGCGCGGCTGCCGCTGCAAGCGCTGGCAATCGCCTGGGCGCACGCCGCGAGGCGGTAGTCGTGGCGCTCGGTCGGGCGAGCCGTGGCGGGGCGACGTCGGCCGGATCCGGCGAGTGGCGCAACTGGGCGGGCGACCAGGCCTGCCGGCCGGCGGCGGTCGAGCACCCGGCGACGGCGGCTGAGGTCGCCGAGGCCGTCGGGCGGGCGCGCGATGCCGGCCGGGTCGTGCGGGTCGTGGGCGCCGGACACTCGTTCACCGATACGGCGCTGACCGACGGGACGCTGCTGCGACTCGACCGGATGCGGCGGGTGCTCGAGGTCGACAGCACCAGCGGGCTCGCGCGCGTCGAAGCAGGGATCTCGCTGAACGAGCTGAGCGAGGCGCTGTGGGCGCACGGGCTGGCGCTCGAGAATCTGGGTGACATCGACGTCCAGTCGATTGCGGGGGCGACGGCGACGGGGACGCACGGGACTGGGTCGCGGCTGCAGAACCTGTCGGCTGGGTTGCGTGAGCTGGAGCTGGTTACGGCGGACGGCTTGACGGTGCGTGTGTCGGAAGGCGACGATCCCGACGGCTGGCGGGCGGCGCGGGTGAGCGTGGGCGCGCTTGGCGTCGTGACGGCGGTGACGCTGCAGGCGGTGCGGGCGTTCACCCTCGAGGGCGTCGACGCGACGGCGCCGCTGGAGGAGGTGCTGGGACGAGTAGACGAGCTGGCAGACGGCGCGGAGCACTTCGAGTTCTACGTCTTCCCGCACAGCTCGCTGGCGATGACGCGGACCAATCGGCGCGTCGAGCAGGCGCCGGAGCCGCCCCCGCGCGCGCGTGCGTGGGTGGACGACGTGCTGTTGCGCAATCACGTCTTTGGGCTGGCGTGCGCGGCGGGGCGACAGGCGCCGCGGCTGATTCCGTCGATCAACCGGCTGCTCGCGCGGGCATCGGGAACGACGCGGCGGGTAGATCGCTCGTACCGGATCTTCGCCTCACCGCGGCTGGTCCGGTTCACCGAGATGGAGTACGCGCTGCCGCGCGAGCGCACGGTCGACGCCGTGCGCGCAGTGCTCGAGGTCGCGTCACGCCCGGACTTCGCGGTGCCGTTCCCGATCGAGGTGCGTTTCGTGGCCCCCGACGACGCCTTCCTGAGCCCGGCCGGCGGGCGCGAGACCTGTTACATCGCGGTCCACATGTACCGCGGCATGGAGTGGGAGCCGTACTTCCGCGCCGTCGAGGAGGTCATGAACGGCTTCGAGGGCCGCCCTCACTGGGGCAAGCGCCACTTCCAAACAGCGGAGACGCTGTCGCCACGCTATCCCGAGTGGGAGCGGTTCCAGGCGGTCCGCCGGCGGCTGGACCCGGAAGGCGTGTTCGCCAACGGCTATGTGCGGCGGGTGCTGGGGGCGTCGTAGACCGAGCCGCGTCCAGTGCCCGCCCGTGCTGTTGCGTCGCGGCGACGACGGCGACGCTCTTTCCACGCGTGCCGGAGTAGGGCCTGGACGAAGGTGGCCGGCACCCCAATCACGATCGCCCCTACGAGCGTGATCACCGGGTTGCCCGCGATCCCACCAGCGACCATTGCGGAGAACTGGATGACGCCCAGCATGGCGTAGGTGATCCAGTCGCCCATCTCGGGGCAGTCGTCGTCCTGATGGATGATCTTATGCATATATGCAGAGAAGGATAACGGACAGAGCAGCCGGCGCAAGCAGGGCTGCGAGGGCTGTCACGAAGGCGGTCGCGACCTCAGCTCGCCGCAGCGCGTCGGTGATCGACTGGCCCTGCAAGAGCCCTCGCAGGAAGGCGATGCTGCCCCAGTAGATTCCACACAGCGGCGGGAGGCCGAGAACGCTGATGGCGTCGCCGAATGTCACCCGCCAAGTCGACCAAAGCGACAGCGACGGGAGCGTTACGAACGCAACGGGAGACATACGAGGCGCTGACGGGGGTGTTCTCGACCCGACGGTAGCCGCAACGCTGCGGGCATCGGCGATGGAGATAGCCGCGGCGATTCGGGCGGGGCGGGTGAGCTCGCGGGCGGTGGTGGATGCGCATATCGAGCTGTTGAAGCGGGTGAATCCGTCGATCAACGCGGTGGTGGTGCCGCGGTATGAGGAGGCGCGGGCGGAGGCGGACGCCGTCGACGCGCGGGTGGCGGCGGCTGGTGAGGGCGAGGAGCTGCCGCCGCTGCTTGGGGTGCCGTGCACGATCAAGGAGTCGATCGCGGTGGCGGGGATGCCGAACTGCGCGGGGGTGCTGGCGCGGCGCGAGGTCCGGGCGGAGACGACGGCGCCGGTGGCACAGCGGCTGATCGACGCGGGGGCGATCGTGCTGGGACTGACCAACACCTCGGAGGTCTGCCTGTGGATCGAGTCGGACAACCGGGTCTATGGGCGGACACGAAACGCCTACGACCACGAGCGGATCGCCGGCGGCTCGTCGGGCGGCGAGGGCGCGGCGATCGGGGCGGGCGGGTCGCCGTTCGGGCTCGGCTCCGACGTCGGCGGGTCGATCCGCGGGCCGGCGTTCTTCAACGGGGTGTTCGGCCACAAGCCGTCGCTCGGCCTCGTGCCGATCACCGGCGCCTGGCCGCCGGCTCACGGCGAGGTGACGCGGATGGTCGTCAACGGCCCGCTGGCGCGGCGGGCGGAGGACCTGATGCCGCTGCTGCGAATCTTGGCGGGGCCGGACGGGGTCGATCCGGTCGCGCGCGAGATGGATCTGGGCGATCCGGCGGCGGTGTCGCTGCACGGGCTGCGCGTGCTGGTCGGCGACCACGGCCTCAGCCGTCCGCTGGCGCGCGACCTGGCCGCGGCGCGCGAGCAGGCGGCGGGCGCTCTGGCGGCCGCCGGCGCGACGATCGAGCGCGTCTCGCTGCGCTCGATGCAGAGGGTCTACGAGCCATATCTCGCGGCGCTCGCCGACGACGAGGTCGGTCTACACGCGCTGTTGACCGGCGAGGGCGCAGACCCGGTGACGCTGCGCGGGCTGTTCGCGCGCAGCGGGCCGCACACGACGCCGACGCGGCTGCTGCTCGCCGCCGAGTGGGCGTTCTCCAATCGGTTCCCGCGCCGGGCACGCAAGATGATCGCCTGGGGCCGCGCGTTCGCCGAGGAGATCCAGGCGACGATCGGCGACGGGGTGCTGCTGCATCCCCCCTACCCCTCCGTCGCCCCGCGCCACGGCGGCACCGTAGGGCGCGTCTGGTGGGTGCAGCCGATGGCGGTGCTCAACCTGGCCGCGGTGCCGGTGACGCAGGTGCCGCTGGGGCTTAACGACGATGGGCTGCCGCTTGGTGTGCAGGTCGCCGCGGGGCCGGGACGCGACCACGTATCGATCGCGGTGGCGCTGGAGCTGGAGCGTGTGTTCGGCGGCTGGGTGCCGCCGGGCACGACGTAGCCTCCTCGCGACCGCCTGGGTAGGGTCGTGGGACAACTACGACGGAGGCTGTGAATGGCTGTCTTGGCGGGATCGTCGAGCGCGGAGATCGATGCGCCGATCGAGGAGGTTTGGAAGGCCGTCGAGGACGTCGAGAAGGCGCCCGACTGGCAGGGCGGCATGAAGGACGTCGAGGCGCTCGAGCGCGACGACCAGGGCCGCCCGACACTGGTCGAGACCGAGGCCGACGCCAAGGTGACGACCGTCAAGGCGAAGGTCCGCTTCAGCTACGCCGGACCGACGCGGCTCTCCTGGAAGCAGGAGAAGGGCGATCTGAAGTCGCTGGACGGCTCATGGGAGCTCGAGGACCTCGGCGACGGGCGGACGCGGGCGACCTACGCGCTGGAGGGCGACACCGGCCGGATGCTCGGCATGCTGATCCGCGGGCCGGTCGAGGGCAAGCTGATTGACATCCTCGTCAACGCGCGGGCGGACGAGTTGAAGGCGTATGTGGAGGGTAAGAGCTAGGACAGCGACAGTATGGGGGCCGGCGCTGGGCCGGCCCCCCATACTGAACTGCTGTCTGTTTCCCGGCGCCCGACTAGCCCCGATTGTCCTTGCGCGCCTTGGCGGCGCGCTTCGCGGCCCGCTTGGCGGCTTTGGTTTGTTTCTTGGTGCATGGGGTGTTCATGCGGATGTCGCGGTCGTGTTGGCGGCCGTTGTGGCCGTTCATGTCTGCTTCGGCTGTGTGGCGGCCGGCGCAGATGTTGATCAATGCTCTCCGGGTGCGGGTGACGGCGATGATGCCTGTGTTGCCGCCCTTGATGTTGAGGTTGAACTGGCTGACCGGGGCGTCTGGGACGTTGTCGAAGGTGTTGATGAGCTTGCCTGACTTGGTGGTATCGGACTCGCCTTTGAGGTTGATCGAGATCTCGCCGCGGAGGGCGACGATGATCATCGGCAGCGTCCGGATCTCGTTGCCGGTGACCGGGTCCTTGCGGATGTTCTTGACGAAGTAGACGTTGCCGACGAGGTCGTTCTTGAGCAGCGGTGTCTTCGCTCGTGCCCGTCCGACGATGCTGCCCTTGGGGCAGTGGTTCTCGAGGTCGGGCTTTGTGCCGTCTGCGAACTCGCAGAGCGCGCCCGCGTTGTTGACGTCCAG
>Ga0190265_10001952_pt1 | contig 13652 bp, 10 predicted proteins | sample Popmic124T_FD_133135 | JGI IMG/M metagenome (GOLD analysis project Ga0190265, IMG submission 133135) | Populus adjacent soil microbial communities from riparian zone of Indian Creek, Utah, USA - 124 T | ecosystem: Environmental > Terrestrial > Soil > Riparian zone | place: USA: Utah | collected... | reverse complement strand
AGCGGATGGACGGCGGCGCCGGCGGCCGTCATCGCTGACGCTGCTCGACGACTCCGCGCTCGCCGTGGCCCTTGGCGACAGCGTTCGCAGGCGCATGAAGCTGGCCGCAGATCCTGACGACTCGGCAGCTGTCGTTCGTGCGAAGGAGCGGACCCTGGCGGCGATGCAGGACCGCGACGCGGCGCTCGGACGTTGGCGGCGTGCGCTCGATCTCTGGTGTGCGGGCTGGTTCTGGAGAGACGGCCGGCCACCGGATCGAGGGACGTTCGCCGCGCTCGTCGACGACCTCCTTCATCGCCGGCCGACGCTCGCGCGGCACGTCGCTGCCCCGATCCTCGGCCATGCCGACAGCCTCGCGGCGCATCACCGTTTCCTGCACTGGCCGCTGATCTTTCCCGAGGTGTTCGTGGACGACGACGGGGAGACGCGTGCCGGAGGCGGATTCGACGCGATCGTCGGCAACCCGCCGTGGGACATGGTCCGCGGCGACAGCGGCGACGCCGGGGTTCGGGCGGGCCGGAGGCTGGAGGCGCGCCAGTTTACGGACTTCGCGCGCGAGGCCGGCATCTACCGGGTGGAGAGCCGGGCGCACGTGAACCGCTACCAGCTGTTCGTGGAGCGCGCCCTTCAGCTCGCGCGGCCGGGCGGCCGCATCGGCCTCGTCCTGCCGTCAGGCGTCGTGACCGATACCGGGGCGGCGCCGCTCCGGCAGCACCTCTTCGATCGCGCCGACGTAGATACGGTGACCGGACTCGACAACCGCGAAGGAATCTTTCCGATTCACCGCAGCCTGCGGTTCGTCCTGCTGACTGCGACCGCGGGCCATCCGACGCGCGACATCGCCTGCCGGTTCGGCGTGAGGCGAATCGCGGATCTGGAGAACCCACACGAGTACTCGCCAATGCTGATCACGCGTTCGCTCGTCGAACGGCTGTCAGGACCGGACGATCTTGGTATCCCTGAGGTCGCCACCGAACGCGACCTTCGGATTCTCGAGAAGGTGGCCTCGCGGGTCCCATGGCTGGGTGCAGCGGACGGATGGAACGTCCATTTCGGCCGCGAGCTGAACGCCACGGACGACAGCGCCGCATTCGTCCCCTTCACAGGCAGCGCCGCCGCGCGCCCGGTGCTCGAAGGGAAACAGATCGAACCCTTCCGGGTTTCGACCGCGACCTGCCGGTCCGAGTGGCCAGACAGCAAGGCGGCGCGGACCTTTTCGGTCCGCGAAGGGGCCACAAAGCGCGTGCCGCGACGTCCGCGCCTTGCCTACCGCGATATCGCGAGCGCCACGAACCGCCTCACCCTCATTGCCGCCATCGTTCCGCCGCACGCCGTCACGACGCACACGCTGTTCTGCCTGAAGAGCTCACTCTCCCTGGACGCGCAACACGTGTTGTGTGCGCTGCTGAACAGCTTCGTGGCGAACTACCTGATACGCCTCCGCGTGAACACCCACGTCACTGTTGCTCTTGTCTCGAGGTTGCCCGTGCCAGTCATTCGACCAGAGGACGAGGCATTCGCGACGCTGGCATCGCTCTCGCGGGCACTCGCCTCCAGCCGCGATCCCGTCGAGGAGATGAATGAGTACACCCAGCTCCAGGCACTGGTCGCGAGGCTCTACGGACTAACGCAAGAGGAGTTTGAACACATCCTGAGGACGTTTCCGCTCATTTCCGGCAACGTAAGACAGAAGACGCTGGTGACGTTTGGCGACTGCACGTTAGTACGCTGATCACGGGGTCACACACGTTTGTGCGCTGATCACGGAACCACCGAGACACCGAGACTCCGAGGTTGAAATGTATGAACACTTTCCATGAGCTGACTGCGCGTTACTGCGCTGATCACGGGAGCCATCGTGTTTGTGCGCTGATCACGGGACACCGAGACTCCGAGACTCCGAGGTTGAAATGCACGAACACGATCCGCTGACACATCAAATCATTGGGTGTGCGATCGAAGTGCACCGCTACCTTGGACCCGGTCTGCTTGAAGCGACTTACGAGGAGGCCCTATGCCTGGAACTCACTGAGGCCAACCTGTCCTACACACGGCAGGTGCGAGTTCCTGTGCTATACAAAGGTCACGTCATCGGAGAGCATCGGCCGGATCTCGTGGTGAACGCCCGTGTCCTCGTTGAGATCAAGAGCGTGGAAGCGCTTCACTCGGTACATCGAGCTCAGGTACTTGCCTACATGCGCGTGCTGGGGGTGCCGGTTGGATTGCTGATGAATTTCAACAGCGCCGTGCTGCGTACAAGCGTTCGAAGATTCTCTATCTGACCAACCGCCTCGGTGCCTCGGTGTCTCGGTGTTCCGTGAACGGCCTCCGTGCTCTCGTGGGGTACGATAGCGATCGAATGAAGCTCGAGCAGATCCAGGGCGTCAATGCGGGGTACGTCGCCGAGCTCTACGAACGGTATCGACAGAACCCGGATTCGGTTGACGCCGCGACTCGCCAGGTCTTTGAGTCCTGGATTCCCACCGAGCAAGCTCAGCAGCGGCCCGACATCCATGTGATTGTCGGCGCCGCGAACTTTGCCGAATGCATCAGGCGCTACGGCCACCTGGCCGCGCAAATTGATCCGCTCGGCTCGGCACCTCCCGGCGATCCCTCGCTCTCCCCCGGGGCGCACGGCATCACCGAGGACGATCTCGCGCAGCTTCCCGCGGCGCTGATCGGCGGACCCGTCGCCGAGACGTCTGCGAACGCGTTCGAGGCGATCGAGAAACTTCGCCGCATCTACTGCTCGACTACGGGCTTTGACATCGCGCAGGTGTTCGTCCCCGAGGAACGCCAGTGGCTTCGCGACACGGCGGAGTCGGGCCGCTGCCTCCCGCCGATGGACGCCGGGAGCGCCACGGCCCTGCTCGACCGGCTCACGGAAGTCGAGGTCTTCGAGCAGTTCCTCCACCGGATCTTCCCCGGCAAGACGCGATTCTCGATCGAGGGGCTCGACATGCTCGTGCCGGTGCTCGACGAGATCATCAGCGGCGCGGGAGACCAGGGCGTCCGGCACACGCTGCTCGGCATGGCCCACCGGGGACGGTTGAACGTGCTGGCGCACATCCTGGACAAGCCGTACGCCGAGATCCTGGCCGAGTTCAAGGATCCGGTTCAGCAGCAGATGGTGCGCCTCGATCTCGGGTGGCGCGGCGACGTGAAGTATCACGCGGGCGCGCGCACGGCGAGCCCGCGGGGCCAGATGTTCGTCACGCTCGTCCCGAACCCCAGCCACCTGGAGGCGGTGAACCCGGTGGTCGAAGGAATGGCGCGTGCCGCAGGCACCCGCACCGCTCAGGCAGGACCGCCGGCGTTCGACCCGGCCGTCACGCTGCCGATCCTCATTCACGGCGACACCGCGTTTCCCGGACAGGGGATCGTCGCGGAAACGCTCAACCTGTCGGGCCTCGCCGGCTACGAAACCGGTGGCACGGTGCACATCATCGCCAACAACCTGCTTGGATTCACGGCGACGCCCGACGAGTCCTACTGCACCAGCTACGCGAGCGGCCTTGCCCGCGGGTTCAAGATTCCGATCGTGCACGTCAACGCCGACGACCCGGTCGCGTGCCTCGAGGCGGCGCGCCTCGCATGGGAGTATCGCGCGCGCTTCCACCGCGACTTCCTGATCGATCTGGTCGGCTACCGGCGCTACGGGCACAACGAGGGCGACGAGCCGTCGTTCACGCAGCCGCTGACCTATAAAGCGATCGCCGACCATCCGTCGGTCCGCGCGATCTGGGCCGCTGCCCAGCAGCGCCACGGCCAGGTGAGCGCAGAGGAGGCCGAGGCGATCGGGAAACGACACTTCGCCGCGCTCGAGCAGGCGTACGAGTCGTTGAAGACCGCCGACCCCCGCCCGCCGGACATCCCGGCGCCGGCACCGCGCGGCATCGCCGGCAAGACCGACACCGCGGTGCCGCTCGATCGGCTTCGAGCCCTGAATCAGGGCCTGCTGGCGCGCCCCGACGGCTTCACGTTTCACAAGAAGCTCGAGCGCGCCCGTGAGAAGCGCAGGCTCGCGCTCGCCGACGCCAACGCGCGCACCGTCGACTGGGCCACGGCTGAAGAACTGGCCTTTGCAACGACCCTTGCGGACGGCGTCCCGATCCGGCTGACGGGCGAAGACGTCGAACGCGGCACGTTCAGCCAGCGCCACGCGGTCTTCCACGATGCGGCTTCGGGAGCCGAGTTCGTTCCCCTCCAGGCCCTCGCCGCCGCGCAGGCGTCATTCGAGATCCACAACAGCCCGCTCACGGAAAGCGCGACGATCGGGTTTGAGTTCGGCTACAACGTCTACGAGCCGGGCTGTCTCGTGATCTGGGAAGCCCAGTACGGCGACTTCATCAATGGCGCGCAGGTCATCCTCGACGAATTCGTGACGTCGGGCCGCGCCAAGTGGGGGTTGACGCCCTCGCTCGTGTTCCTGCTGCCGCACGGCTACGAAGGCCAGGGCCCCGACCATTCGAGCGCGCGGCCCGAGCGCATCCTGCAGGCAGCGGCCGACATCAACCTGCGGCTCGTCAACTGCAGCACGGCGGCTCAGTACTTTCACGTCCTTCGACGGCAGGCTGCCCTGCTCGATGACGACCCGCTGCCGCTCTTTGTCCTGACGCCGAAAAGCCTGCTGCGGCATCCTGCGGTGGCCTCGGCACCGCTCGAACTGGCGGAAGGGCGCTTCATGCCGGTCATCGACGATCACGAAGCGAGGTCGCGGCCGGCCGACATCAGGCGCCTCGTCCTGTGCAGCGGCAAGGTCTACGTCGACGCGAACACGGCAGATCGTCGGGCGCCGGCACGCGACGTGGCGCTCTGCCGCGTCGAGCAGCTGTATCCCTTCCCCGCCGAGGCCATTCAGCAGGTGATCGCCGGCTACCCGGGCGTGCGGGACGTCGTCTGGCTCCAGGAAGAACCGGAGAACATGGGTGCGTGGGATTTCGTTCGCCCTCTCCTGGAGGAGATCATCGCGAACCGGTATCCGCTGCGCTATATCGGGCGGGCGCGCAGCTCCAGCCCGTCGGAGGGCTCCGCGGCCTGGCACCAGATCAACCAGAACATGCTGATAGAGCAGGTCTTCGATCGCGCCCGCCATGCGGAAGAGCCGTCGATGGTCCTTTCAAAGCAAGCGTAGGCACTCATGGCCAATATCGTGGTTCCACAACTGGGCGAGTCGGTCGTCGAAGCACGCGTCGCGCGCTGGCTGAAGAAGGAAGGCGACCGTGTCGAGACCGGCGAACCGGTGGTCGAGCTCGAGACCGACAAGATCGACGTCGAAGTGGGCGCCGACCACGCCGGTACCCTCTCCAGCATTAAACATGGGGAGGGCGACGACGTGAAGGTCGGCGAGTTGCTGGCAACCGTCGACGAATCGGGCGCAGCAAAGGCGGCGGAGACCGCGGCAAGACCGGCGGAGCCGGAGGCAAAGGCAGCACCCCCTTCGGCACAGCCAGCGCCGCCTGAGCCTGCGTCGGGCAATGGGTCGGCGGCTAACGCGGAGCCGCCTGCGGAACCATCGCGCGCAACGCCCACCGCGCGCCGCATCGCCACCGATCACAAGATCGATCTTGAGGGTGTGAAAGGGTCGGGCTCGGCCGGCCGCGTCACCAAGCGCGACGTCCAGCAAGCGGTCGCCCCGGCCACTGCGAAGCCGGCTGCCCCGGCTCCCGAAAAACGAATCGTGCGGACGGGTGATCGGCGCGAAGAGCGCGTGCGCATGTCAAAACGGCGACAGACGATTGCGCGCAGACTTGTCGAAGCGCAGCATACCGCCGCCATGCTGACCACCTTCAACGAGGTCGACATGAGCGACATCATGGCGCTGAGGGAGCGGCGCAAGGAGTCGTTCAAGAAAGAACATGGCGTCGGGCTCGGCATCGCCTCGTTCTTCGTCAAGGCATCGATTGCGGCGCTGCGCGCCTTTCCGCAACTCAACGCAGAGCTCCAGGGCGACGAGATTGTGGTCAAGCACTACTACGACATCGGCATCGCCGTCGGCGCAGAGGGCGGGCTGGTCGTGCCGGTGCTGCGGAACGCCGACACGATGTCGTTTCCGGAGATCGAGCTCGCCATCCGCGACTTTGCGACGCGCGCAAACGACGGGACCCTGACGCTCGAGGACCTGATGGGCGGGACGTTCACCATTACCAACGGCGGGGTCTTCGGATCGCTCCTCAGCACGCCCATCCTGAACCCGCCGCAGGTGGCGATTCTGGGCCTGCACAAGATCCAGGATCGCGTCGTCCCGGTGGACGGCCAGGTCGTTGTTCGTCCGATGATGTATGTCGCCCTCACGTACGATCACCGCGTCGTCGACGGCCGCGAGGCGGTACAGTTTCTGGCGCGGATCAAGGAATACGTGGAAGATCCGGCCAACCTTCTGCTGGTGAGCTGATGAAAATCTTGGCGATTATCGTGGCGTTCTCGTGTGCGGTTGCTGCCGTGGCCGCCCAGGCTCCTCCGACCGCTCCTCCTCCGCCCCCTGCCGACGTGGCCGCCCCGCCCGCCGACGCGGCCAAGACGTCCTCTGGCCTGGCTTCGCGCATGGTTACCGCCAGCACGGGCACCGGCAAAGTGGCGCCGACCGACGTCGTGACCGTCCACTACACGGCGTGGACCCCCGACGGCAGGATGTTCGACAGCTCGAAAACGCGCGGCACACCGTCGATGTTTCCGCTCAACCGGTCGCTCGTCGGATGGCGCGAATGCGTCCAGCTCATGACGGTGGGCGAAACGCGCCGCTGCTGGCTGCCAGAGAACCTCGCCTACCAGGGACAGGCCGGTCGCCCGCGGGGCATGGTCGTGTTCGACATCGAGCTGATCGACACGCGGCCGGCGCCGAACGTCGCTCCGCCGGACGTCAAGGGTCCTCCCGACGACGCCAAGCGGACCGCGTCAGGGCTGGCCTACAAGGTATTGAAGCCTGGTACCGGCACGCGCACGCCGGCGCAGTGGGACAGCGTCACGGTTCACTACACAGGCTGGACCACCGACGGCAAGATGTTCGACAGCTCGGTCGCGCGCGGCATGCCGGCGATGCTGAAACTCGAAGACGTGATCAGGGGCTGGACCGAAGGCATGCAGCTCATGGTCGAGGGGGAGCGCACGCGTTTCTGGATCCCGCAGAACCTGGCCTACAAAGGTGAGGCCGGCGCGCCACGCGGCATGCTGGTCTTCGACGTCGATCTGATCAAGATCAATTAACCGGCGTCATTCTCCGAATGGTAGCCGGAAGCCTTCAGGCTTCCGGACTTATTCTTCGACCATGTAGCCGTAGCGGTAATCGCGCGGCGGCGAGAACGTCTCTTTGATCGTCCGCGCGCTGACCCAGCGCAGCAGGTTCATCTTTGACCCTGCCTTGTCGTTCGTCCCCGATGCCCGCCCCCCGCCAAACGGCTGCTGGCCGACCACGGCGCCCGTCGGCTTGTCGTTGACGTAGAAGTTGCCGGCGGCGTGACGCAGCGCCGACGACGCCTGATCGACCGCGGCTCGATCCTGGCTGAACACGGCACCGGTCAGGGCGTAGGGCGAGGTTTCATCGATCAGGCGAAGCGTGTCGTCCCATTTTTCGTCGCCGTAGACGTAGGTCGTCACCACGGGGCCGAAGATCTCCTCGCGCATCAGTCGATACGCCGGATCCTTTGTCTGCACCAGCGTCGGTTCGATGAAGAACCCCCGCTCGTCACTGGCGCCGCCGCCCTGCAGGACCGCGGCGTTGCGCTGCGCATCCTCGATGTAGCCAGTGATCTTGTTGAAGGCCTTTCGATCGATGACGGCGCCGACGAAATTCCTGAAATCGCGCACGTCGCCCATCTTCATCTCACGCATCATGCCCACGACGCGCTCGCGAACGTTCTCCCAGAGCGACTCCGGCACGTAGATACGGCTCGCGGCTGAACACTTCTGCCCCTGGTACTCGAAGCCGCCGCGCGCAATGGCGACGGCCAGCTCCTCGACCGGCGCCGACGGATGGGCAACGATGAAATCCTTCCCTCCGGTCTCCCCCACCAGCCGCGGATAGCTTCGATAGCGGCCGATGTTGTCGCCGACCTTCTTCCACATGCCGTGAAACACGGCGGTGCTGCCGGTGAAGTGGACGCCGCCGAGGTCCGGCGAGTCGAGCAGCATGTTCGAGATCTGCACCGGGTCGCCGGGCACGAAGTTGATGACGCCCGGTGGCAGGCCGGCTTCCTCGAGCAGCCGCATGATGTAGTAGCCGCTCAGCACCGCGCTGGCCGCCGGCTTCCAGATCACGGTATTCCCCATCAGCGCGGGCGCCGTCGGCAGGTTGCCGGCGATCGACGTGAAGTTGAACGGCGTCACCGCGTAGACGAATCCCTCGAGCGGCCGGTACTCCAGCCGGTTCCACATGCCATGGGAGCTGATCGGCTGTTCCGCGTACAGCTCCTCGGCGAAGAACGGATTGAAGCGCCAGAAGTCGATCAGCTCCGACGCGGCGTCAATTTCAGCCTGGAACACCGTCTTCGACTGCCCGAGCATCGTCGCCGCGTTCAGCGTGGCCCGCCACGTGGTCGTCAGGAGCTCGGCGGCGCGCAGGAACACGGCGGCGCGTGCCGCGAGCGAGGCGGCGGCCCAGTCGACGCGCGCCTTCGCGGCCGCGGCAATCGCCTGCTCCACGTGCGTCGGCTCGGCGCGATGCCAATCGGCCAGCACATGGCGGTGGTCGTGGGGCATCACCGCGTGTTCCAGCTGTCCGGTGCGGATCTCGCAGCCGCCGATGATGATCGGGATGTCGGCCTGCTCGGACGCCATCGAGGCGAGGCGCGCCTTGAGGGCGTCGCGCTCCGGCGATCCCGGGAGGTATGTCAGGTTTGGTTCGTTGACGGGCGCGGGAACGCGAGGAGATCCAGCGGTCACACGTGGATTGTACCGACTAAGTCCGAGTCACCGGGCCGGGCGCTTCGCGCATCGGAATATGAGGCTCGGCACCCGGCAGCTCAGCTTCGACTGTGACCAGCTTCGACGTGGAGGGCTCGAGGTCCACCTTGATGCCGCGCCACTTCTGCTGCTTGAACCGGGCGACGCTCAACCCGCAGCGCGTCATGTGGCCCGCCAGGATCGACATCCAGATGTGGCCCGCTTCAAGGCCAAAGGTGGCCTGGAGGATTGTGCAGAGCCCCAGCGGGACGACGACCTGCGACAGGAGCGAGATGTAGAGCGGGCTGCGCGTATCGCCAGTCCCCTGCAGACCGCCCGTGTAACTCAACGCCACCGTGACGAAGAGGCCTGACAGGCTGAGGTAGCGAAGGAGCTGGGTGGCGATGTCGAGCACCTGCGTGTCGGTCATCCCGAACACCGCCAGCAGATATCGCGGGATCAGCAGGAACATCGCGCCGACGACTACCGCCACACCGAGCCCGATATGCGAGGCGACGCGTACGCCGGCCATGGCGCGCTCCGGATTGCGGGCCCCGAGGTTCTGGCCCGCGATCGTGGCCGATGCGCCCATCAGTCCCACCGAGGTCCACGTGATGAGCGAAAACAGTTCCGTGTACCCGACTGCGTAGGCGGCCTGCGCGGCTGCGCTTTCCTCGAGCGAGCCGATGAACCGCAGCATCAGCACGCCGCCGACGTTCATCGCGATTCCCTGGACGCCGGTCGGCAGGCCGAAGCGGAACAGCGACCGGATGATCGAAAAGTCGGGGCGCCGATCCATGTTCCGCTCGAAGTGAATGACGGATTCGGGCCGCAGCAGCCGCCAGATGCCGTACATCGACACCGACGTGCTGCTGGCAATCGTTCCGTACGCGGCGCCGACGGTACCGAACATCGGAATGAGGACGACGTTGAAGGCGATCGTCAGCACCGTCATCGCGACGCCGAGTCGGAGCGGGGTGTGCGCGTCGCCCGCGGCGCGGAAGGCGCCGCTCAGCATGAAGAACATCATCATGCCGATGAATCCGACGAACATCGTCCGGAGGAACGGCAGCGCCTCGGCCTGCACGTCCGGGGCGGCGTTCACCAGGTCGAGCAGCGTCGGCGCGGCGATCCAGCCCAGCGCACCGAGCACCACGGCAAGGCCGGCCGCCGTCAGGAAGGCCTGATAGACGACGCGGTTCACCTTGTCGGGTTCGTTGGCGCCGGCGAACCGCGCGACCAGCACCGCCATGCCGGTAAACACCGACGTCACGAACACGATGACGACGATGATGATCTGCCAGCTGACGCCGATCGCGGCGTTCGCGGTGTAGCCGACGAAGTGGCCCACCATGGCGTGGTCGATGATCCCCTGCAGCCCGGCAATCAGGTTCTGCAGCATCGTCGGCCACGCAAGGCGCCAGACGGCTGGACGGAGAGGACCTTCGACGATGGAACGATCGAATTTTCGTGGAACCTTGGGACCGGCCATTCGACTCTGAGCGAGTCTACTATGGGGATGCTAACCTTGAACATGCAGCCGGAAGCGACCGCGACCGCACCAAGACGGATCAAGGAGCTCGAGGTGATGGTGGCCGACGTGAGCGTGGAGACGCCCGACACCTCCACGCTCGTGTTCTTTACCGGCAACGACATGCTGGACTACGAGGCCGGGCACTTCCTCACGATCGATCCCCATCAGTTCGAGGCGCTCGACCAGGGTACGTGGGACTTCCGAATCACGCTTCGTCCCGATAGTGATTGAAGGCGCCGCCCTTCATCCGGAATGTGTACACTGCGCCGCATGAGCGCCGGGCGCCTCGCCGCTCTCCCCGCCACCGTCGTCGTCTGCATATGGATCGGCGGCGCCGCGACCAATGCAATCCAGTCGGCGCGGACGCCGTCAGCGACACGCACCGAGGCGTTCGTCGTGCTACGCGGGTTTGGGTATAGCGCCGCCGCCGAGCGGGTGCTGCGGGCGCTGGAACCAGCAATCGCCGCTCAGGGCATGGATCTCTACATGCCCGACTACATTTCTCGATCCGGGCTCGACGACAGCCGCAAGAATCTGCAGCGCTTCGTGCAGGACCGCGGCCTGGCGCGCTATGAACGGCTCCACGTCTTCGCATTCATTGCCGGGGGGTGGACGCTCAACCCTCTGGTCGCCGCCGGCGGCGTCCCCAAGCTGGCGACTGTCATTTACAACCGTAGCCCGCTCCAGGAACGCGCGCCAAGAATCGCCGACGAACGACTGCATTTCCTGACGTGGGTGAGGTACGGCTCGCCGGTGTTTGACCTGGCCCGCACGACTTACCCTCCCCTGACCGCATCCGGAGTGAGAGTCGGGCTCGTCGTGGAAACATCGCCAACGTCGTTCATCAGGGATCACGAACAGACCGCGCGATCGTACGGAGCGTTCCGCTTTGAATGCGACGCGTTCGAGCAGCGCTATGACGACTGCATGTACGTGAACTTGAATCACGACGAGCTGTACCTGCGCTTCGCCGAGGTGTGGCCGGAAGTCCTCACGTTCATTCGTAGCGGACGGTTTTCGAGCGCCGCCGGCCGAACACCGCCACGCGGCGATCCACTGGCGCCGCTGACGCGCCAATGACGGGGCCGCGACGGCAACTGGCGACGAGGCGGTCGGGATGGGCGGTGGCCCTCGCGCGATGGCTGGCACGACGCAGCCTGCGTCCGAACACGGTCTCGATCGCGGGCATCGCGTTCGCTGCGGCCTCCGGACTCGCCTTTGCGGTCGTACCGGATTTGGACCGCGGCGCTCGCGCCGCCGTCCTGTTCGCGGCCGCCGTCGGTATTCAACTTCGGCTGCTGTGCAATCTCCTCGACGGCATGCTGGCCGTGGAGGAAGGTCTCAAAAGCAAGACCGGCGACATCTACAACGAAGTTCCCGATCGCCTGGCCGACATCGCCATCCTGCTCGGCGCCGGATACTCCGCCCGCGATCTTCCGTACGGCGTGACACTCGGGTGGGCGGCGGCGCTGGCGGCGGTGCTGACGGCCTACGTTCGCGTGTTCGGCGGCTCGATTGGCGCGAGGCAACATTTCATCGGGCCAATGGCGAAGCAGCACCGGATGTTCACGCTCACGGTGGCGACTCTGTTTGCGGTTGGCGAGACGCTTGCCGGCCTTCCCGCGCGCGCGATCCGCATCGGTCTCGCCCTCATCATCGCCGGCTCGATCGTCACCGCGATCCGGCGGACCCAGCGCATCGTCACCGAGGTCAAGACGCGATGATTGCGGCGGCACTGGCGGCCGGATCGCGATTGATCTGCGGCACGTCGGTGAGATGGCATTGCGATCCGATCGTGACGAGGCAGCGAATCTATTACGGAAATCACTCGAGCCATCTCGACTTTGTCATGATCTGGTCGGCGCTGCCGCCGCGGCTGCGGCGATCGGCGCGGCCGGTAGCCGGACGCGATTACTGGGAGCGCGGCGCGGTGCGGCGATACCTGGCGAGCCGAGTGTTTCGGGCGGTGTTGATCGAACGCCGGCAGGCGGGCGCCGATCAGGCCGCCGCATCGGCTCGCGCGGCGATCGAGCACATGGCCCGGGAGATGGGCGACCAGTATTCCCTGATCGTCTTTCCGGAGGGCACGCGCAGCCTGGATGGCGTGGTCGGGCCGTTCAAGAGTGGCCTCTATCATCTGTCGCGACTCCGTCCAGACGTGGAGCTCGTGCCCGTCTTTCTCGAGAACCTGAACCGCATCCTGCCGAAAGGTGAATTGCTACCAGTGCCGATGATGAGCCGCGTCGTCTTCGGTCCGGCCTTCCCTTCCTGCGGCGGCTACGACAAAGCGGAATTCCTGCGGACGGCCCGTGAAGCGCTGATTCAATTGAAGGACACGCGATGACCGTATTCCAGGATCGCGCGCTCGTCGCGCTGGCCGGCGGCGTCGTCGCGCTGCTCGTGGTGGCGTCGATCGCCGGATGGATCCTCAGCCGCCGGATCACCACCGGGCCCGGCCGCGCGACCGTGGACAACATCAACGCGCGCATCCGCGCGTGGTGGATGATGGCGCTCATTTTCGTCGTCGCCATGGCCACCGGCCCTGTCGTTTCGATCCTGCTTTTCGGCTTCATCTCCTTTCTGGCGCTCCGCGAGTTCGTCACCCTCGCGCCGACGCGGCCCGGCGATCACCGTGCGCTGTTCTGGAGCTTTTTCATCGTCACCCCTCTGCAGTACTACCTCGTCTGGATCGAGTGGTACGGTCTCTTCAGCATCCTGATCCCGGTTTACATGTCGATCTTTCTCGCCATCCGGACGACCCTTGCCGGCGACACCGAGCATTTCCTCGAACGCACCGCGATCAACCAATGGGGCCTGATGATTTGCGTGTATTTCCTGAGCCACGTCCCGGCGTTGTTGATGCTCCGCATCCCAGGCTACGAGCACCAGAACGCGAAATTGATGTTCTTCCTGGTGCTCATCGTGCAGTTGAGCGACGTCTTGCAATTCGTGTGGGGCAAATCGATCGGCCGTCACCGGGTGGCGCCGTCGATCAGCCCGAACAAGACCTGGGAAGGCTTGATCGGCGGCGTCGCCTGCGCGACGTTGGTAGGCGCAGCACTGTGGTGGGCCACGCCGTTCGCGCCGGGCGAGGCCGGTATCATGGCGCTCGCGCTGACCGCGATGGGATTCGCGGGCGGATTGATCATGTCGGCGATCAAACGCGACCGGGGCGTGAAGGATTACGGCACGTTCCTCGAAGGCCACGGCGGCATGCTCGACCGAATCGACTCGCTGTGTT
>Ga0190265_10001951_pt1 | contig 13652 bp, 10 predicted proteins | sample Popmic124T_FD_133135 | JGI IMG/M metagenome (GOLD analysis project Ga0190265, IMG submission 133135) | Populus adjacent soil microbial communities from riparian zone of Indian Creek, Utah, USA - 124 T | ecosystem: Environmental > Terrestrial > Soil > Riparian zone | place: USA: Utah | collected... | reverse complement strand
CGAGTACGGCTCCGGGCACATCCCCGGAGCGTTCAACATCCCTCTCGACCGCCTCGATGAGGCGCTGCCCGCGCTGCGCACGGCGACCGAGGACGGCGAGGTGATCGTCGTCTGCGCCTCCGGCGCCCGCTCCCGTACGGCATCCGAGCGCCTCGCCGCCGAGGGGATCACGGCCGCCTCACTCGACGGGGGCACGGCAGCCTGGTCCGACGGCGGTCACCCGCTGGACCGCCCCCCGGGGAGCCGGGCCGTGTGGCCGATGGAGCGTCAAGTCCGCCTGACTGCGGGGTCGCTGGTCCTGCTGGGTCTGCTGCTGGACTTGGTGCTGCCGGGCGCACGCGTCCTTTCGCTGCTGATCGGTGCCGGACTGGTCTTCTCCGCACTCAGCAACACCTGCGGCATGGCCGCGGTGCTCTCGAAGCTTCCGTACAACCGCCGGCAGCCCGGCGGCATCAGCCTGGAGGCGACGCTGCGCAAGCTGGCGGCACGGACGGAGGGCGCCGGCGCCGAGGCAGGCGCTGAGGCCCGCCGCTAGGCCGGGCCGGCGTGGTCCGGTCCCGCGCGGTCCGGTTCCGCGCGGTCCGGTTCCGCGCGGTCCGGTTCCGCGATCGCGGACATCTCACGCACGATGCGCTCCCCGGCAGCCACACCCCGTTCGTGCAGCGCGGTGATGTGTCCGGCTCGCCAGCCGCTGTCGGCGAGTTCGCCGTGGCCGGGGAGCCAGCCGTACCCGGCCGCGAGCAGCATGTCGGCGTCGAGCAGCGAGTCGCCGGCGGCGTAGGTGTGCGTGGCCCCTGTACGCCGGGCGATCTCCGCGACGGCTGCGCTCTTCGTCAACGGCCCCGGTACGGCGTAGATCTTCCGTCCCTGGAGCGAGACCGTCCAGCCGCACGCCCCGGCCCACTCCGCCAGCTCCTTGACCCAGGCGTCGGGAAGCCGGGCCCTGTCGACGACGAGATACGCGAAGAGCTCGTCGGCGACGCGCTGTTTGAGCACCCAGTCGCCGCCGCCGGCTGCCCGGCGCAGATGCTCGCAGACCTCGTCGAGGGGAGCGCAGACGGACAGGGTGCGGCGCACCTGCGCGTGCCAGTCGGGGTCCGTCTCACCGTCGACCAGGATGTGGCCGCCGTTGGCGCAGACCGCGTAACGCGAGGGGGCGCCGGGGAGTCTGACGCGCCCGTACTGTTCGCGCGTCCTGGTGGTGGTGGGTACGAAGACGCAGTGTCCGGCCAGCCCGGTCAGCAACTGGGCGGCCGTCTCGGTCATGTACGACAGCGGCCTGCTCTCGTACGTCTCCACGCACAGCAGCCGTGGTGCTTCGGCGTCCGGCATGCTCAGGCCGAGCGCCGCGGCGGAGTAGATCAGCGTGCGGTCGAGGTCGCTGGCGAAGAGCGGAACCGCGGGGCGGTCGCCGGCGGCGGGCGTTGCGCCGGAGATTGCGCCGGGGGTCGCGTCGGCTGTGCTCATCCGGCTGCCCTCCCGTCCGCCCCTGTGGCACCACGCGTGAAGCGTGGATGAATCAACCCCACACAGCTGTACGGAAGTTCGTCGACCTCCTCGACCGGCACGCCACGCTGCCCGGCCAGCAGCCGCACGTGGTCGAGGTCGGCGCCCGCCCCCCGCTTCGCCAGCACCTTCCAGGGAACCCGGCGCAGCAGTACGCGCGTCGTCTCACCGACACCCGGCTTGACGAGGTTGACGTCGCCGATGCCGTACTCCTCGCTGATCCGCTCGACCGCCCGCCAGCCCGCCCAGGTGGGGGCGCGGTCCGATGAGAGCAGCACCTTCACGTCCTCGGTGACGGACGCGCGTACTTCGCCGAACCGGGCAGTGACCGTGTCGAGGAACAGCCGGGAGACATCCGCGTCCGCGAGTTCGCGGTAGTACTTGCCGCCGTGGTAATCGTGCGGGCCGACCAGGTCGTCCCGGAGCACGGTGCGCGAAATCAGCCCGGAGACCGTGGAGTTGAGGCAGGCGGACGGGATGAGGAAGTCCTCGCGTGTGCCGTACGTACGCACGCAGCCGCCCGGGTCCGCCAGCACCGCGAGCTCCGGGTCGAAACCCTCGAACGGGGCGAGCGCTTCGGCGAGTTCGCGGGTGATGGCTCCCTTGCCGGTCCAGCCGTCGACGAAGACGACGTCGGCGGGGTCGTGCTGGGCGGCGATCCAGCGCAGTGCGTTGGTGTCGATGCCCCGCCCGCGCACGATGGAGACGGTGTAGTGAGGCAGGTCCAGCCCGTGGGCATGCCGCGCCCAGCGGCGCATCAGCACCCCGACGGGCGTACCCGCACGGGCCAGGGACACCAGGACGGGAAGCCCGGCCTCCGGGCGCGCGTCACCGTCCGTACGGGACGGCGCCTGCGGCAGCCGGCCGCGTTCCGCGAGGACCGTCTCGGTGACGGTGCCGACCGCACGGGCGACACGGGCGGCAGAGACCTCCAGCGCGCTGTGGAAGAGCCGTTCGTACTCGGGGCTCGGCTGGTACTCCACCGGAAGCGACTCGGCGTAGTGCGCTCCCCCGCTCTGGATCGCCTCCTCCCGCTCCTCGGTCGGCGCCTCCAGCTGCGTCTCCGACATGTCCTGCAGCAGCCATCCGACTTCGCCGGGTGCGTACGAGGAGAAGTCCGGTCCGCGCAGCGGCTGCGGCAGCGGGACATAAGAAGGCAGGACGGCGAGCAGCACCCTGCCTGTGTGCTGCGCGAGCCGGTCGAGCAGTCCGCCGGGCGTGTGCAGGGCGGGGGTGTCGGCCGTCGAATCGGTCACGAGGATCACGGCGTCGAAGCGTCGCCGGGGGTCGGTGCCGGGTGCGACGTTGTAGGCGTAGCGCGTCGCCGCTGTCGCCTCCTCCGCTGCCGCCGCGTCGTGCGCGGGGAAGGAGAGGCATGTGCGGACCGCGTACGCCGGGTCGTCCAGCGCCAGCACAGGCGAGCGCGTGGTGGTGGAGAAGCGCAGCTGAGCTTCGTCTCCGAGACGCTGCTCCAGGGCGACGGCGAGGCGCAGCGGCGCGTACATCAACTCCTCGCAGCCCAGCAGCAGTACGCGCGGCGGGGTGCGGCCCGGCGGATCGGCAACAGAGCCTGCCCCGGTGAGGACGCCCGCCTCGGTGAGGGCGGATGCCAGCCGGTCGGCCATGCCGGGCAGCGCTGCGTTGAGCCGTGAGCGGTGCGCGGCTGTGAAGCCGTGCCGTCCGCCGTCCGGGAGCTGAAGCGGCCAGCCGAGTTCGACCCGTGTCACGGCCTGGCCGCTGCCCGGCTCGCCCGAACGGGACGGCTGCGACTCCGCCTCCGACACGTCCTCCGCCGCTGCCTCCGCCTCCGCTGCCGCGACAAGGCGCTGCCCGCGCTCCAGCACATCGCCGGGGAGCGAGACGCGGCCACGCGCGGTCGCCACCACATCCACGCGGGCGCCCAGTTCGGCCGCGAACTTCTCCAGAGCGGCCGCATCGTCGGACGAGCGCATATCGGTGAGGGCCACCACCACATACCGGTCCCGCGGGTGGTGCCGATGGAGCGCGGCGATGGTGTTGCGCACGGTGCGGCCTGTCGAGAACTCGTCGTCGACCAGGACCAGCGGCCCTTCCCCGCCAAGCAGCGCCGGGTCCTCGGGGAGCAGCAGATGGGAGGTCGCGTGACTGTGTTCCTCCTCGAACCCGCCGACAGCCGCCACCCCTTGTACGGGGCGCCGGGTCGAGTGCAGGCAGGTGACCCCGCCGATGCCGTCGGCGACGCTGTGGCCCAGCCCGGTGGCCGTCTCCGCGTACCCGAGCACCACGGCCTCGTCGGCGAGCACATCGCCCAACAGCGCGCGTACGCGCCGGCCCAGCTGGAGCCCGACGCCGTAGACGGTCCCGGGCTGCTCCGGTATGTGCTTGCCGAGGACACGGGAGACGAGGAGATGGGCACGCTTGGGGTTACGGCGGAGGGCCAGCCCCATCAGCTCCTGAAGGCCGTCGCCGCTCAGCCGTACGTCCAGCCGGTCGGCCACCCATTCACCGGACCACACCACGTCGCTCATACCGCTGCCCGTCCCTCTTCCGTACGTCGCGTCTGCACTCCACACCCTGTCGTCGCCGTCGGTCCCGTCGCCTGCGCTGTCAGCGCGATTCCGTCCCTCAAGCCTCCCGCCTCATGCTTCACGCCTCACCCTTCACGCCTCACGACCCGCCGCAGCGCCGCCGGTCCCCAGCCCCGTACCGGTACGGCCCGCCGCACGCGCTCCCGCCACCAGCACGTCGACGAAGCCCACACCCTCCCGGGCCACCCCGAAGAGCTCCGCCCGCAGCAACGTCCGCTCGGCCCACGCCCGGTGAGGCTTCACCTCGTTCATCTTGTTCGTGTAGGCAGAGCGCACCACACCGCCGCCGCTGCGCTCGGGCCGCAGGATGTCCGTGGCATCGCTGTACTCCTCCAGGCTCACCACGGACAGCGCGTGCACGGGCGCCACGTGCGACGGATGAATGCAGGTCTTGCCGAGCAGCCCGTTGGCCCGGTCGAGTTCGGTCTCGCGCAGCAGTCCGTCGATGTCGTGGTCGATGAGCGAGGTACGCAGTTCCTCCGCGCGCCCCGTGAAAATGCTCTGCCGCAGCTGGGGCTTGAAGATCCGTTCCTGCAGCCGGAAGTACTCCCACACCGGTCCCGTGACGGTGTACCCGGTGCCGTCCGCGCGTCCCAGCACGTTCACCACGTCACCGATGACGGACGCGACGAGCTGGACGTCGTAGGCGGTCATCTCAGGAGTACGGCGCAGCCCGTACGCCGAGCAGAAGTCGGTGACGCCGAGCCGCAGAGCGAGTATCCGCTCCCTGTACTTGTCGACCGTGCGGGCGATGGCGGCCAGCGTCGCGGCGCGCGTCTCCATGTGCAGCAGCTCCGGCGACTCCAGCACAGGCATCGCGAACAGCCGCCGTCCGGCGGTCACTTCGGCTTCCGTCAGCGCCTCCAGGAAGGGAATGCCGCGCTCTTCGGTGAACTTGGGCAGCACGAATCCCGACAGCAGACGCGCCGCCGGTCCCAGCCGCGTGACGAGATCCGCTATCTGACCGGGCGCACGGACCCGTACGAACAGCAGCGGGATCTCCCTGTGCCCCGATCCGTTCCCCTGCTCCGCAAGCTGCTCCAACTGCCGTACCAGGTTGGTCTCCGCGGCTGCGACGTCCGCGTCGTCGATGGAGTCCTCCAGGCACAGGACCATCGAGACCACGCCGAGTTGTGTCTGTTTGACCACGTCGGCAGCGAGGTTGGGGCGGGTGGCCGGGCAGTAGAGGGTGGCACCCAGAGCGGTGGCGAGCGTGCCGCCGGGAGCGTCCGCGGTGAACTCGACGGGTTCGTGATGGAAGAGCCCGCGCCGCACCTCCGGCGCAAGATGGCCGAAATGCCGCATTCATGCCCCCGTTTCCCTCGCGTGGCATTCGGCGTGACCGACGCGACCGTTGCGAATGGTGCTTCCCCAAGGGGGTGTTTATCCGGCGGCACCCCCGGCCCGCCCCATGACGACAGCGGTCCGTGGCGAGAACCAGCCGCTCATCGTACGTACAGAAGGGTGCCGATAGTTCCTCTGCGGGGTGAAAATCACGTTACCGCCAGGTACACAGCCACGCCCTCGCGTTGTCGCGGAGCCCGCACGGAAGGCAGGATGACTCCATGACGCACGCCATGGTGAAGGGCTCGAACGTTCAGCTGGAGACTGTGGCGGTGCGCGCCGTCCTGTGCTGGAGCCCGGGGTCGGGAGCGCCGGACGTCGACGCATCCGCGTTGTTGCTCGACGAGAGCGGCAGAGCGCCCTCCGACGAGGACTTCATCTTCTACAACCAGCCGCGGCATCCCTCCGGAGCAGTGCGCCATCTGGCCAAGACCCAGGAGACGGACGGACTTCGCGACTCGGTCGAGGCGGACCTGTCGGCGATCGACCCCCAGGTGGACCGCGTACTGCTGGCCGCATCGGCGGACGGCGGGACCTTCGCGGACGTACGGAAGCTCCGCCTTCTGCTGTACGGCGCGTCGGGTCCGGCGGGCGGCGAAGGCTCGGGCGAGCCCCTGCTGCAGTTCGACATCGAGCCGGAGACGGGCGCGGAGACGGCGATGATCTGCGGGGAGCTGTACCGCCGGGGGAGCAGTTGGAAGTTCCGCGCCCTGGGTCAGGGTTACGACACCGGACTGGTCGGCCTGGCCACGGAGTACGGCATCGCGGTCGAGGAACCGGAGCCCGGCGGGCAGAAGAGCGGCAGGCATGCGGACAGCGGACGGCGGACGCCGGCCCCCGGCCGCCCGGCTGCGGCTACGGTCCCGTCCCCGACGCAGCCCTCCGCGCCGGACGACGCGACCGTACCCGCCGTCATGATGCCGCAGCAGCCCGCCGATCCGGAGCCCGACTTTCCGCTCGTGGCACCGGCGCCGGGACCGTTCCTCGCACCGGCACCGATGGCGGCGGCGGGACCGGGCCCGGCGGCACCCCCGCAGCCCGGCTACGGATACCCGCAGCCGCCGCAGCAACCCCCCGCCACCCAGCCCGCGTACGGTTACCCGCAGCCCGCCTACGGCTATCCGCAGCCCGACCCGAACTTCGCGCTGCCGCCCCAGGGGCCTCAGTTCCAGAGCCGCTGAGTCACCGGGCCGCTGGACGGGCCGGCTCCGACCGCCGGCTGTCCAGCCGCGTCATGCCTTTCCGGCCTTGTATCCCCGGCCCCACTGCAGCCCCCAGCCGTACAACCGGTCCAACTCCGCCTGGAAGCCGTACACATAGCGCACCTCACGGCGGACCGTCAGCTGTCCCTTCTCGTGCTGCATGAGCAGCACCGCGCAGGAACGCGCCTGCGGGGCCCGCTGGTCGAGGTTGACTTCGACCCGTGGGCCGTTGCTGGGGAAGAGGGTGAGGACGGCGTGCGTACGGTCGAAGGCCGGAGTGCCGTCGTAGATGTAGACGAAGAACAGCAGCCGCTTGATGCTGTCCTTGTTGTCGAGATTCACATAGATCGTCTCGCCGGACGGTGAGCCGAAGCGGTCGTCGCCGGTGAGCTTCACATACGGCGGGGAGTTCCAGTCGCCGAGGAAGTTGCCCAGCGGCTGCACAACGCCCTTGCTGCCGTCGACCAGTTCGTACATGCAAGCCAGGTCGAGGTCCACATTGACCACGCCCTGGGTGTGGGCCTGCACCACCTGTGGACGCAGCGCCTGCAACGGGTTCCGGAGCGACCCGCCCCGGCGTGTTCTGTCATTGAAGTCGGAACTGCGCATCCGCCAGGAGAGATTGACCCTCAAGCTGCCGCTGTCCGCGCCCTGTTCGGTCAGCGAGACGGAGGACTGACGCTTGGTCAGCTCCACTGCGTAGGTCGAAGACCCGCCGATCGAGTCGAATCCCGACCCGCGCCGTCGCCTGCTCACACCACTCCGCCAGTTCTCCCACAGGGAGACCATCACGCACCCCCACTCGACTCCAACTGCTGCGGGGCGGCTCCGAGTCGGGACTCGGAGCCGCCCCGCCAAGAGCGTTCCGCAAACAGGCCTCGGTGACACCCGGATCAGGGAGCTACCACAGAGCCGCTGTCACACCAGGGTCACGTCTTTGAGTCGACCTCCGTCTGATGCGACGAGCCCTCGCCCCCGCCGTTGGCCCCGTCGATGGCACGGTTGCGCCGGATCGAGGACCAGAACGAGGCCGCGATCAGCGCCACACCGACCAGACCGGTGATCACCTCATTGATCTGGATCTTGATGGTGATCAGCAGAATGGCGGCGAGAGCACCGATCGCGTAGTGCGCGCCGTGCTCGAGGTAGACGTAGTCCTCGAGCGTGCCCTGCCGGACCAGATAGACGGTCAGCGACCTGACGTACATCGCGCCGATGCCGAGGCCGAGCGCCATCCAGAAGATGTGGTTGGTGATGGCGAAGGCGCCGATCACGCCGTCGAACGAGAACGAGGCGTCCAGCACTTCCAGGTAGAGGAACATGAAGAACGCCGCCTTGCCGGCGAGGCCGACCAGAGACGGGTCCTTGCCCTCACGCTTGGCTTTCTCCTCCGCCTCGTGCTCGAGTTCCTCCCCCTCTTCGAGCTTGTTCTCGAAGTGGCTGGAGAGACCGCCGACGAGGAGGTACGTGATGAGGCCGGCGACGCCCGAAAGCAGCACCGTCGCGGACTTGTCGGCGTGCGTACCGCCGTGCTGGTGCGCTTCGACAGCGAAGGTCATCGCCGAGACCATCAGCACGATCAAGGCGATGCAGACGGAGAGCATGTCCACCTTGCCGAGCTTGGCGAGGGGACGCTCCAGCCAGGCGATCCACTTGTGCTCACGCTCCGCGAAGATGAAATCGAGGAAGATCATCAGCAGGAACATTCCGCCGTACGCAGCGATGGCAGGGTGAGCGTCGGTGACCAGCTGCTCGTACTTGCCGGGGCTGTCCAAGGCGAGCTGGACGGCCTCGATCGGGCCGATCTTGGCGCTGATGGCCACGATCACGACCGGGAAGACCAGCCTCATCCCGAACACCGCGATGAGGATGCCGATGGTGAGGAAGATCTTCTGCCAGAAGGCGTTCATCTTCTTCAGCACACCGGCGTTGACGACCGCGTTGTCGAAGGACAGCGAGATCTCGAGGACGGACAGGATCGCCACCACGGCGAACCCCTCCCACCCCCAGAAGAGCGCGGCGAAGGCTAGTCCTGCGGCCGTTACGCCGAAGGACCAGCCGAAAGTTTTCAGGACCACTGGGCTACCAATCCGCTTTACGAACAAATGACCTTGGCTTACGAAACGTTGACTCCGAAGTCTAGAGCGATGCCTCGCAGGCCTGAGGCGTACCCCTGCCCAACGGCCCTGAACTTCCACTCACCGCCATGCCGGTAGAGCTCTCCGAAGATCATCGCCGTCTCCGACGAGGCGTCCTCGCTCAGGTCGTAACGCGCCAGTTCCTGGCCGTCCGCCTGGTTGACGACGCGGATGTAGGCATCTGTGACCTGGCCGAAGGTCTGCTGACGGTTGTCGGCGTCATGGATGGAGACCGGGAAGATGATCTTGTCGACGTGGGCGGGAACGAGGGAGAGATCCACCAGGACCGTCTCGTCGTCATCGCCACCGGTGCCGCCCACCAGCTCGTCACCGGTGTGCTCGACCGAGCCGTCGGGGCTCTTGAGGTTGTTGTAGAAGATGAAGTACTCGTCACCGAGGACCCGGCCGTTCGCGCAGAGCAGAGCGCTGGCGTCCAGATCGAAGGCGGCGCCGGTGGTGGAGCGAGCCATCCACCCCAGACCGATCTGGACCTGGGTCAGGTTCGGTGCGGCCTTCGAGAGGGAGACGTTCCCCCCCTTGGCGAGCGTGACGGTCATGAGCTGATCCTCTCCCCGGTGGTGAAGCAACCAGTGTGTCGACATCACCAGGCGCCGCACACCTCCCGGTTACGGAAGTCTGCGGCGCCGGTGGCTGCCGAGATCTCTCAGACGTTGACCCCGAAGTCCTGCGCGATACCGCGCAGACCCGATGCGTAGCCCTGGCCGATGGCACGGAACTTCCATTCCGCGCCGTGCCTGTAGAGCTCGCCGAAGACCATGGCCGTCTCCGTCGAGGCGTCCTCGCTCAGGTCGTAACGCGCGAGTTCGTTGTTGTCGGCCTGGTTCACGACGCGGATGTAGGCGTTGCGGACCTGTCCGAAGCTCTGCTGGCGGCTCTCCGCCTCGTAGATGGAGACCGGAAAGACGATCTTCTCCACGTCGGCAGGCACACCCGCGAGGTTCACCTTGAGGACCTCGTCGTCCCCCTCGCCCTCACCGGTGGTGTTGTCACCGGTGTGCTCGACGGAGCCGTCGGGGCTCTTGAGGTTGTTGAAGAAGACGAAGTTCTGGTCCTTGCCGACCTTGCCCTCGGCGTTCGCCAGCAGGGCGCTGGCGTCCAGGTCGAAGTCCGAGCCGGTGGTCGTACGGGCATCCCAGCCGAGACCGACGATCACGGCGGTCAGGTTCGGGGCCTCCTTGGTCAGCGAGACGTTGCCGCCCTTGCTGAGGCTGACTCCCACGAGTCCTCCAGGTGTCTGTTCGAACGGAGCACACTGGGTGCCCCCACTATTTCGGTTGCCGTCAGATCAACGAGTCGATCTTAGTGAGCGGTTCCCCCCGCTCCCAGCGGTTCGCTCAGAGGGTTTGGAGGGCCTTCGCGTACTCGTTCAGGTCGCGGGCGTCCGGGAGGCCGTTGACGACCGTCCAGCGCACGACGCCCTCGGTGTCGATGATGAAGGTGCCGCGCACGGCGCAGCCCTTCTCCTCGTCGAAGACGCCGAAGGAGCGGGACGCCTCACCGTGCGGCCAGAAGTCGGACAGGAGCGGATACTCCAGACCCTCCTGCTCCGAGAACACACGCAGCGCGAAGGGCGAGTCGTTGGAGACGGCGAGCAACTGCACGTCGTCGTTGACGAATGCGGGCAACTCATCGCGCAGCGCGCACAGTTCACCGGTGCAGACGCCTGTGAAGGCGAAGGGATAGAAGAGCAGAACGACGTTCTTCTTACCCTTGAAGTCGGAGAGCGAGACGGCCTCGCCGTGCTGGCTCTTCAGCGTGAAGTCCGGTGCCTTGGTTCCGACCTCGATAGCCATGGGGTGAAAAGCCCTTCTGTGGAGACGACATGTCGTGCGTCCCGGAACGGAAGCCGCAAGAGGCGCGAGAGTGCAAGAGGCACGCGATCAGTTCCCGCGGGACGACGCCCAGTCTTTCACCCCCGGCTGCGGATGAAGCCGGCCCCCGGCAGCCATGCTGCCGGGGGCCCGTATCCTCGGCGTCTCGCTGCTCGCCGGAGCTTCCCCGCGGGCTCCCGCCCTGGGGAGACCCCTTGCTACCGCTTGCCGGAGCGAGCGGCCTTGGGGGTGACAAGGCGACTGCCGCTCCAATCCTTGCCCGCATTGACGGTGCTGGTCTGGGCAAGGCCCGCGGTCTGTGCCGCTTCACCGATCTCGCTCGGCTCCACATAGCCCTCGCGACCCGTCTTGGGCGTCAACAGCCAGACCGGAGAACCCGCGTCGATCATCGTGGTGGCGTCCACCAGCGCGTCCGTCAGGTCGCCGTCCTCCTCGCGGAACCACAGCATCACGGCATCGGCCACGTCGTCATGATCCTCGTCGACGAGCTCCGTACCCGTGATGGCCTCGATTCCCTCACGGAGTGCCTGCTCGGTGTCGTCGTCGTAACCGAGCTCCTGGACCACCTGTCCGGGCTGGAAACCCAGCCTTGCGGCGGGGTTGGTCCGCTCCTCCGCGTGGTCCGCGGTCGCGCTCACGGATTGCCTCCTGTCTCTTGCTGGAATGTGCCTTGCGCCCCGCGCGCACGCGAGGCAATGGCCGTAGTCCACACGGGCAGGGCGGATCGCGCAAGTACCCCACCATCCATCCCGCCCAAACGTTGACGTGTCATCCCACAATGCCCGATGAGCAGTGATTCACACCACAGTGCTCCGGTGGCTAAGGAAGGGTTCGGCGCTACTTGTCCCGCCTGCCCCGGGGGCGGCGCGACCCGGCTCCTCCCGGCGTAGGGTGGCAGATCGGCCGCCCTCTTCGATGCTCCCCTCCGAGGGCCTGCGAGACGGAACCGGGTTACCTCCCAGTAGAGATGACGTGAGCGCACCGGCGGTACACGATGGAGGCGGCGCGACACCATGCAGGGCAATAACGAACAGCGAAGGAACAGCGTGGCTTCCGGATCCGATCGCAACCCGATCATCATTGGCGGCCTTCCCAGCCAGGTCCCGGACTTTGATCCCGAGGAGACCCAGGAGTGGCTCGACTCGCTCGACGCGGCTGTCGACGAGCGGGGCCGGGGACGTGCCCGCTATCTCATGCTCCGGCTCATCGAGCGTGCACGCGAGAAGCGAGTCGCCGTCCCGGAGATGCGCAGTACGGACTACGTCAACACCATCGCCACGAGGGACGAGCCCTTCTTCCCGGGCAACGAGGAGATCGAGCGCAAGGTCCTCAACGCGACCCGGTGGAACGCCGCGGTGATGGTCTCCCGCGCGCAGCGCCCGGGTATCGGGGTGGGCGGCCACATCGCCACCTTCGCCTCCTCGGCCTCTCTCTACGACGTGGGCTTCAACCACTTCTTCCGCGGCAAGGACGAGGGCGACGGCGGCGACCAGGTCTTCTTCCAGGGGCATGCCTCTCCCGGCATCTACGCGCGCGCGTTCCTGCTCGACCGCCTCACCGAACCTCAGCTTGACGGCTTCCGGCAGGAGAAGAGCAAGGCGCCGAACGGCCTCTCCAGCTATCCGCACCCGCGGTCCATGCCCGGTTTCTGGGAGTTCCCGACGGTCTCCATGGGGCTCGGGCCGATCGGCGCCATCCATCAGGCGCGCATGAACCGCTATATGGAGGCCCGCGGCATCGCCGACACCTCCAAGTCGCACGTGTGGGCCTTCCTCGGCGACGGCGAGATGGACGAGCCGGAATCGCTCGGCCAGCTCTCGCTGGCGGCCCGCGAAGGGCTGGACAACGTCACCTTCGTCATCAACTGCAACCTTCAGCGGCTGGACGGGCCCGTACGCGGCAACGGAAAGATCATCCAGGAGCTGGAGTCGTACTTCCGCGGCGCCGGCTGGAATGTGATCAAGCTGGTCTGGGACCGCTCCTGGGATCCGCTGCTGGCACAGGACCGCGACGGGGTGCTGGTCAACAAGCTCAACACCACGCCCGACGGCCAGTTCCAGACGTACGCCACCGAGAGCGGCGCCTACATCCGCGACCACTTCTTCGGCGGCGACCAGCGGCTGCGGGCGATGGCCGAGAACATGACCGACGACCAGCTTCTGCACCTGGGCCGCGGCGGCCACGACCACCGCAAGGTCTTCGCGGCGTACAAGGCGGCCAAGGAACACCAGGGCCAGCCGACGGTGATCCTCGCCCAGACCATCAAGGGCTGGACGCTGGGGCCGAACTTCGAAGGCCGCAACGCCACGCACCAGATGAAGAAGCTGACGATCGACGACCTCAAGGGCTTCCGCGACCGGCTGCGCCTGCCGATTCCGGACAAGGAGCTGGAGTCCGGCGCCCCGCCGTACTACCACCCCGGCAAGGACTCGGAAGAGATCCAGTACATGCACGACCGGCGCCAGGAGCTGGGCGGCTATGTGCCCACCCGGCTGAACCGGTCCAAGCCGCTGAAGCTCCCGGGCGACAAGGCGTATGCGGCGGTCAAGAAGGGGTCCGGCCAGCAGCAGATCGCCACGACCATGGCCTTCGTACGGCTCCTGAAGGACCTGATGCGGGACAAGGAGATCGGCAAGCGCTTCGTGCCGATCGCGCCCGACGAATACCGCACCTTCGGAATGGACTCCTTCTTTCCATCGGCCAAGATCTACAACCCGCTGGGCCAGAGCTACGAGTCCGTGGACCGCGAACTCCTGCTGGCCTACAAGGAATCGCCCACCGGCCAGATGCTCCACGACGGCATCACGGAGGCGGGCTGCACCGCTGCCGCGACCGCTGCGGGCTCTGCCTACGCCACGCACGGCGAACCGCTGATCCCGATCTACGTCTTCTACTCGATGTTCGGCTTCCAGCGGACCGGCGACCAGTTCTGGCAGATGGCCGACCAGATGTCGCGTGGCTTCGTGCTGGGCGCCACGGCGGGCCGTACGACCCTGACCGGTGAGGGACTGCAGCACGCCGACGGCCACTCGCAGCTGCTCG
>Ga0190265_10001950_pt1 | contig 13665 bp, 11 predicted proteins | sample Popmic124T_FD_133135 | JGI IMG/M metagenome (GOLD analysis project Ga0190265, IMG submission 133135) | Populus adjacent soil microbial communities from riparian zone of Indian Creek, Utah, USA - 124 T | ecosystem: Environmental > Terrestrial > Soil > Riparian zone | place: USA: Utah | collected... | reverse complement strand
GGACGGCTGGCGGCGATCGGCGCGAGCTTGCGCGACGATCCCGGCTCGGGCACGGGCGCGGCGAGCCCGCGCTGGACCGCGGTCGTGGGCCGCGCGGCGGCCGCTGTTCACGCGCACGAGACGCTGCGCGTGCAGCTCGGCTTCGATCAGGGCTTTCGCGCGCCGAACCTGGACGACCTCAGCTCGCGCCAGCAGGTGGGCCCGGGCTTCCAGTTCGAGAACGACGCGCTCGTTCCGGAGCGCACCAACAGCGTCGAACTCGGCCTCGTGGCGACGCCACCGTGGTTGAGCCTGGAGCTCTGGGCGTTCGCGACCTGGCTCGACCACGGCATCACGCGCGCGGTCCGCAGCCAGGCCGACTGCCCCGAGACCAGCGACGCCTGCCGCGCGTCGCGCACGCAATTCCAGCTGGTCAACGCCGACACGGCTGCGCACATCCTCGGCGGTGAGAGCACCGTCAGCGCCGACCTGCCCGGCGGCGTCACGCTCCGCGCCAGCGCCAGCTACGCGTGGGGCGAAGGGCCGAACACGGCGAGCGAACCGGTGGCGGGGCAGACACCGTTCGGCGAGCGGGTCCCGCTCTCGCGCATCCCGCCGCTCAACGGCTCGTTCGAGGCGGGTTACCGACACGAGCCGACGGGCTTGTACGGCGGCGCGGCGCTGCGCTGGGCGCTCGCGCAGCGCAGGCTCGCGCCGAGCGATCTGCGTGACGCGCGTATTCCGGATGGAGGCACCCCCGCTTACGTGGTGGGTGATCTGCGCGCGGGCTTTCGCTACTCTGCGCACCTTCGCCTGAGCCTCGTGTTCGAGAACGTGCTCGACGCGGCGTATCGCGTGCACGGATCCTCGATCAACGGCCCGGGCCGCGCGGTGCTGCTCGGAGCGGCGCTCTACTACTAAAGCGAACCAAGGACACGCACGCGATGAAGAATGCTGCTTGGCTGCTGATTGTTCTGGGCCTCTGCGCGAGTCTCGCCGCGGGCTGTGGCGACGACGACGCAGACGACCACGGCGATCACGACGACCACAGCGAAGAGGGCGATGCCGCGACCGACGCGGGCAAGGACGACGGCGGCTCCGCCCCGATGTGCAAGCCGGAGGTCAGAACGCCGGCAACGGCCTGCCAGCCGAACGATGGGGACTACGCCCCTTGCACGGCCGATGGCTACGCCGCCTGCGTCTCGGACGACGGCGAGTACCACCGCATCCAGGAGAGCATCAGCACGATCGCCCGCGTCGCCGCGTTCGAGGACATCGCCGAGCTGCTGTTCGATGCCACGCGCGATGCGAGCGCGGACGCTTTCCTCGACGCACGCATGCTGTACCAGGAAGACGAGGGCCTCGACTCGCGCGTGGTGCGCCGCTACGACCCGTACGCCGACGCACCCGCGGGGACCGACTGCGCCGCGGAAGGCGTGCCCGAGGAGTACCCGGACTACTGCGTCGGCCCGGGCAAGCTGCAGCCGATCTTGCTCGACGCGTTCGAGAAGGGCGCCCTGGGCGAAGCCCCGCGCGAACAGGCCGCGCGGATCGAAGCCGCGCTGCTCTGGTTCCTGTTCGTCTCGGCCAACAAAGAGGCCTACAGCTGCGCGACGGCGATCGCGGACTGCGACTCGTCGTACGCGTACTACGCCGGTGGCGAAGAGGCGCGCGGCGGCCTCGGCCTCGCCCGCTACGTCGAGCGCGTCGATGCTTACGCGCACGACCGCGCCTGGGACGGCTTGCTCGCGGTGCGCTGCTGGCGCGACCTCGATGACGCCGCGATGGCCGAGGATCTACAGCTGCGCGATCGCGCGCGCACTCAGTACTTCACCGCCCTGGTCGACGGGCTGGCCGCCGTCCTGCGCGATCGCATCGAGCAGCTGGCGGACAGCACCGGCGACGAGCAGCTCAACCACTTCGCGTTCGTGACCACGCTCGGTCCTGCGCTGCTGCCCGAGGCGACGAGACGCTCGAGCACCGATGCTTCCGACCTCGCCGCCGAGCTGCAGGCGACGACGCCCGCCGATCTCGACACCGACGCCGCCCTCGCGGCGCTCGACGCGCTGTTCGAGTGTCCTTGAGTTGTCGGGCTGCCGGGAACGGCCTGCGGTTAGCCGCTATCGGAGCTCAGCGCCGTCGGCTAAGCTCCCGCCCCAAAGGAAGGCAACGATGGCAGCAACTGGAAAGTGGCAACTGACGATCAACACCCCGATGGGCACGCAGACGCCCGTGTTGACGGTCAACGAAGATGGCACCGGCTCGCTCGAGGGCACGCGCGGTAAACAGAGCGTCGACGACCTCAAGGTGGACGGCGACAACGTCTCCTACACGGTGCAGTTCTCGGCGATGGGCCAGAACATCAAGCTCAACGTCACCGCCACCGCGAGCGGCGACACGATCACGGGCCGCATGGACACCCCGATGGGCGGAGCCGACTTCACGGGCGTCCGGGTCACCTGAGTCCAGGGCCGGTGCTCGGGACCTCACGTCGTGAAGGCCGACGGCGGGCGCGAGCGTGAGGGCGGGCGCGAGCGTGAGGGCGGGCGCGAGCGTGAGGGCGGGCGCGAACGCGGGTTGACGAGCCCGTGGCAGCGTTTGGCCCCGCCCTAACTCTCGACGACCAGATCGATCTCGAGCTCGCCGGCGGGCGCGCCGTCCTTCATGAAGCTCGCGACGATCGCCGCCAGCGAACCCGGGATCACCTCTTCCTGGGTCGTGCCGAGCTCGGCCAGTGACCACCAGCGGAGGAGATCGACGGTTCTGGCCTCGACCGCGTCGGACATCTCGGGCTCGAAGCGCTCGACCTCCACCATGTAGTAACGCTCGTACTGCCGGATCCGGCGGCGCCGCGATTCGTACGTACGCCGGCACACGAGCGGGCCCAGCGCGAACCGTTCCAGGCCTCGCGAATCGCCGTGTGGCGCGCCGCTCGCTTGTGCAAACGGAGAGCGCGTCATACAGCGGACTCACCAACGGGAGTGGCGACGATGGACGACTGTGACGCGCCGGACGAGGCAGGGCGGGGCGCATCGCTGCACGAGCCTGCCGAGCGCGACAGCGAGCACGAGCGCGTACGCGCGTTGATCCTCGCGCGCCGCAACCGCTTCATCGCGGCCGCGCTCGCCGGCCTGGGCCTGAGCGGCGGCTGCAAGGCCGGCACCTGCTTGGTACCCAACACGACGCCCGCGAGCGCAGACGATGGCGGGCGCGCGGGGACCGGCGGGACCGCCGCGAGCGATGCCGCCCGCGACGCAGACGCCGCGCCCGACGATCGCGACGCCGCGCTGCCGGCCGACGGAGCGACGCCGGCCGACGGAGCGATCCCGTCTGACGGAGCCGCGGTGATCGATCTCTTCAAGGATGCCGCGCCCAGGGTGTGTCTCACCCCGCAGTGACGCGGCTCCCGCATGTGACCGATCGCCGCAACGCGCGCGACGAGATGACGAACAAGAACGCCCCGCCGCGAGCGCGCCCCCCCGGCACGCTCGCGGCGGAACGGTCAGCTTACGGAGGACCTACGCAGGCGTCGCCGACGTTATCGGCATTGGTGTCGGTGCACACCTCCGCCGCGCCGGGGCAGGCGGGGGGCCCCACGTCCAATACGACCGCACAAACGGGGTCGTAGCCGCACTGCGTAAGCGGCACATTGTCGAGGCAGCCAGCGCCCTCTATTCCGTCACCACAGCCGCAAATGTTGTTGAGATAGCCAGGGACCACGCCGGCCGGCGCCTGTATTGCACCGCAGAAGGCGGCGTCGACCCTCTTGAGGCACGGCATCGAGTCAGCGCCGACCATGAGGCCGTCGCCACACCCGCACAGATATTCCCGGATGGGCGCGAGCGCCGAGTGACCCATCACGTCGACGTTGACCGCGCCGCATACGGTTTCGAGCACGTTGCTGAGGCAGCGGAATGACTCCGTGTCGTAGAGATTCGCGTTGCCGCAGCCGCACAAGTACTCCGGAAGGCCGTCGAGCGCCGGTTGCGGCTGAGCCGCAGTGATGTCCAAGGCGCCGCACAAATCCGTCGGCACATTGCTGAGGCAGCGGAATGACTGGGCCTCGTACCGGACGTTTCCACAGCCGCACAGAAACTCGGGTATGGCTACGAGCGACGGGTCCGTAGTCAGCACGACCTCCAGGCCTCCGCACGTGGTCTCGACCACGTTGCTGAGACACCGGAAGGGCTCGGCGTCGTATGGGTTTGCGTTGCCGCAGCCGCAGAGGAGCTCGGGGACACCGGCCAGCGCCAAGTGCCCGACCGTGTCAGTCGACAGGCCGCCGCATATCGCGCCACCGACGTTGCTGAGGCAGCGGAAGCCGGTGCTGTACAGCGTGGTCTCACCACAGCCGCACAGGTACTCCGGCACCCCGGCCAGCGCGGCGTCGGTGCTGGCAGCAACCGTTAGTGCACCACAAACGGTCGTCTCCACGTTGCTCAGGCATGGGAACGCCTCGAGGTCGTAGAGCTCGGCGGCACCGCAGCCGCAGACGAACTCGCCGACGGTCGCGAGCGACGCTGCGCCGGTCGTCACCTGGAGGGTGCCGCAGACGGTCGAGGCCACGTTCAGCAACTTGGGGAACGCGCTGGGCGTGGCGCCTTCGGCGCCGCAGATGTACTCCGGCACCGTCGCGAGGTACGGCGATCCAGCCGCGACCTCGACCGCGCCGCAGACTGTCGCGACCGCGTTGCTCAGGCACGGCAGACCGGTACCCGGGTCCGGTATGCCGTCGCCACAACCGCACACGAACTCGGGAACGCCCGCGATCGGGCCGGTCGCTACGTCGTCACAGCCGAACAGGACCGGCGTGTCGCGCAGACAGCGGTTGGCTGCCGTCGCCTCCACGTCCAGCCCGCAGCCGCGCGCGTACTCGGGCGCGCCCGTGATGCAGTCGTCGTTCGTGCTCGACGTACCCTTGTCGTTGACCACGGCATCGGCCGCGCCGCACACGGTCGCAGGCACGTTGGGAATGCAGCCCGCGGCCACGACTCCGTCTCCGCAGCCGCAAGCGAACGGGGGCAAGCCCGGCACCGGCGTCGTGACTTCCTTGCAGCCGAAGACGTCGGCCGGGATGTTGGGCACACAGCTCGTCCCAGTCGGCGCGCCGCAGCCGCGCACGTACTCGGGTACGCCGGCCATGCAGGTGACGGCGGGGGGATCGTCCTCGCCGATCTTCGGCAGGCCGCGCTGCTGGCACACCCAGTCATGCGTCGGCGCCGCCGGATCGCAGTCGAAGCCGCTGGCCACCAGGCGTTCACAGCCCGCTTCGCCGAGCGTCGGCGGACACGCGCCCGGTGCTCCGTCCTTGCCTGGATCGCAGTACGGCAGGTACGTGAACGTGGACGAGTCGGGCGGCGGCGGCAGCGTCGTGCCCGGAAGCGCGACCATGCGCGCGCTCAGCTCGAGGAACGAGATGCAGCCGAGGTGCAGGTTGACCTCGAAAGTAAGCTCGGATTCCACCGGGGAGTTGAGCACGATGCCGCACAGGCCGTCGGCCGTACAACAGCCGGCGAAGCCATTGGCGAACCTCGACCCGGTGAGGACCGTATAGGTCGTGTAGAGGCCATCGCTCTCGGGCGCGTCACCTGGACGATCATCGACCTGATCGAAGAACAGGGCGCAGTGATCGCTCTCCGGAGCGTCGGAGCGCGCCTCGCGCTCGAAGCAGCCCGAGAGCGTGCTGCCGCTGTTGCGCAGCGCTGCGACGTCGAGCCCGCACACGTCCTCGTCTTCGCCGGCGCAACAGGCCGTGAGCTCGCTGGTCTGCACCATGACCGAGCTACAGGTATCTTCTCCACACTCGATGGTGTCGGGCCCGGCATCGACGCCCGAGTCTCTTCCGCCGGTTCCACCGGAGCCCCCGCGACCTCCGGAACCTCCGCGACCTGCAGAGCCTCCAGAGCCTCCAGAGCCCGACTCGGGTCCCGAATCGATCGGCGGACTGTCGTCGTCGTCGTCTCCGCACGCGGAAACCGCCATGCACAGTGCAGCCACGAGTAACGACGACCGATGAATCTTCGCGCTTAGCAACATGCTCGACCCCTTGATGAAAGAAAGAGAGCTCACTGGAAATCCACCGCGCTTCCCCAACGGCAGAACCCAACAGGACCAGACGACCTGAGGCGCAACTCGAAGACCGCATCTGAACACAAGTCATCCGCGGACTTGAACCCGACGGAGTAAACCCGCGCACGAAATGCCGCTGGCAACCACACGTCGAGCACATGGTGCGACGGCGACTACAGTCGTTCGCTCACCTGTTACGCGCGCGCTCCGGCCACGACCGGACATGCGTCGCCGCAACCCGTTGAACAGCGCCGCAGCAATCTGCGAGCGACCGGCTTCGACCGCTCAGTCGATCAGCATCTCGACTTCGAGCTCGCCGGCGGGCGCGCCGTCGCGCACGAAGCTCGCCACGATCTTCGCCAGCGACAGCGGGGTCAGGCACTCGCGCGTCTCGTGCAGCTCCGCCGACGACCACCAGCGCAGCTGGTCGACCGTCTTGGCTTCGACTGGATCCGACATGCGCGCCGCAAAGCGTTCCGTCTCCACGACGTAGTACTGCTCGCGCTGTCGGATCCGCCGACCCAGCCAGTTGAACGTATGCTGGCGACGCCAGATCAGCGGCCCGAGCGTGAAGCGCTCGAGGCCGACCTCCTCGCGCAGCTCGCGGCGCAAGCACGCCTCCACGCCTTCCCCCGGCTCGAGCCCGCCGCCCGGCGTGATCCAGAACGGCGGCGCAGCCGGAGGTCTCACCCGTAGCAGCAGGACCTCGTGCTGCGGGGTCAACAGGATCGCCCGCACGGCTTCTCGTTCGACGGGGGTCGCGGTCTCCATCGCTCCAACCGTCCCCTACAGGCTCACGAGCGGCAAATTGCGCCCATTTGTGGCACCCGCGTTCTTCTGGCAGGCTGCGCCGAGCGTGGACACCCCTGCTGAAAACCCTGGCGCGGCCGAGCTCGCGCCTGCGGCCCCGCTCGCTCCGGCCTCCTCGCCGAGCAGCCTCGCCCTCTCGGTTCGCTCCGATCTTTTCATCGTGATCGCGGCGTACAACGAGGCGCGCGCGATCGCGAATGTCGTCTCCGAGCTGCTGCCCCACTACCCCAACGTGGTCGTGGTCGATGATGGCTCCGCCGACGACACGGCGCGCTGCGCAGCGGGCACCGGGGCGATCGTGCTCAAGCACATGCTGAACCGCGGTCAGGGCGCCGCGCTCCAGACCGGGATCAGCTACGCGCTCAAGCACGGCGCTGAGTACGTGGTCACGTTCGACGCCGACGGGCAGCATTCCCCGGAAGACCTGCCTGCGCTGCTCGCTCCGATCGTCGCTGGCGAGGTCGACATCTGCCTCGGCTCGCGCTTCCTCGGCCACAGCACGTCGATGCCGACGACGCGCCGCGTCATGCTCAAGGGAGCGGTGATCTTCACGCGCATCACCTCCGGGCTCCGCCTGACCGACGCGCACAACGGTCTGCGCGCGTTCTCGCGCCGCGCGGCGCTCGCGATCGACATCCGGCTCGACCGCATGGCGCACGCCAGCGAGCTGATCGATCAGGTGCGCAGCTCGGGCTTGCCGTACCGCGAGATCCCCGTGCACATCCGCTACACCGATTACTCGCTCGCCAAGGGCCAGCGCTCGACCGCGGCGCTGCGCGTGGCGCTCGACTATTTGATCGGGAGGTTGCTGCGATGAGCGTGTTTCAGATCCTGGCCGTGCTCGCGCTGACCATGCTCGCCACCGCGACCCTGCGCGGCGCGGCGCGCGGCGTGATCCGCAAGCGCATGGCGGTGGTCTGGATGCTGATCTGGATCGGCGCCGCCGGCGCGGCGATCTGGCCGCGCGGTACGGCGGTCGTGGCGCGCGCGGTCGGCATCGGCCGCGGCGTCGACCTGGTGATGTACTGCAGCGTGTTCGTGATGTTCATCGGCTTCTTCTATATCTACACGCGCTTTCGCCACCTCGATCACGCGCTCACCGTGCTGGTGCGCCAGCTCGCGATCGAGCACCCCGTGAGCCGGCGCGGCGAGACCAGCGCTGCCCTCCCGCTCGACGAACCCAGCGCAGCCCTCCCGCGCGGCGAAGCCTCAGCTCCGCCCCCGACCGCCAGTCGTCCGTAGCATCCTCGCGCGTCTTGGCTTGGCCGCGTAGCTCCTCGTTCGAGACACCCATCGACCGGGCGCGACTGGACCGCTACCTTCAGCGGCATCGCGATGCTGCGCCTGCTCCTGTTGCTGTTGCTGTTGCCGCTCTCCGCGCGCGCGCAGCAGTTCCAGCATGGAATCGCATCGCTCGAGGCGTTGAAGTATCCGCCGGAGTTCCCGCACTTCGACTACGTCGATCCCGGTGCGCCCAAGGGCGGCGTCATGCGGCTCTCGGTGCCTGGCACGTACGACAGCTTCAACGCGCTGGTGCAGAAGGGGCGCCCAGCCAGCGGTCTGCACTTCGTGGGGAACGAGCTCGCGCCCATCATGCTGCTCTACGATCGTCTGCTCGAGCCGGCGGCGGACGAGGCGACCAGCGCGTATGGCCGGCTGGCCGAGGCGGTTGCGCTCGCACCGGACCTGTCATCGGTGACGTTCCGGCTGCGGGCGCAGGCGCGCTGGCACGACGGCAAGCCGATCACGGTCGACGACGTGATCTTCAGCTTCGCCATGTACAAGAAGCATGGCTCCGGCGTGATCAAGAGCATGCTCAGGGACGTCGTGCGCATCGAGCGGGGCGGCGAGCACGAGGTGCGCTACTTGTTCGGCAAGCTGGCAGTGCGCAGCCCGACCATGGCCCTGATGCTCGGCACGCTGGCGGTCTTGCCCAAGCACTATTGGCAGGCCGAGGGGCGCGACATCTCCCTGAGCACGGTGCGGCCTCCGCTGGGAAGCGGGCCCTATCGCATCGCAGACTTCGAGATCGGCCGCTACGTGCGTTACGAGCGCGTCGCCGACTACTGGGGCCGCGATCTGCCGGTCAATCGCGGCCGCTACAACTTCGACATCGTCAAGTTCGACTACTTCCGTGACGAGCACGCGATGCTCGAGGCGCTCAAGGCGAACGTGATCGACCAGCGGCCGGAGACGGTCGCGAAGCAGTGGGCGACCGAGTACGACTTTCCGGCCGTGCGCGCGGGACTGTTCAAGAAGGAGCTGCTACCCCTCCGCCGGACTGCGGGCCTGTACTGGCCGCTGTTTTGGAACCTGCGCGTCGAGCGGCTGCGCGATCCGCGCGTGCGTGAGGCGCTGTCGCTGCTCTACGACTTCGAGTGGACCAACCGCGTGCTGCTGTACGGGTTCTACGACTACGGCGTCAGCCTGTTCCACGGCTCGGAGATGGCGCACTCGCAGCCGCCATCGCCCGACGAGCTCGCCCTGCTCGAGCCGTTTCGCGACCAACTGCCGCCGCGCGTGTTCGGCCCCGCGTTCCAGGCGCCCCAGAGCAGCGGCCGGGCGGGCCTGCGGGCCCGCATGCTCGCGGCGATCGAGCTATTCCGGCAGGCGGGCTGGCGCGCGCAGAATGGCCGCATGGTCCATGCCGACACCGGCGAGCAATTCCGGCTCGAGTTCGTGCTCTCGGCGCCGAGCCTGCAGCGCACGCTGCTGCCGTACCTCGATACGCTGCGCAAAATCGGCATCGATGCGTCGGTGCGCGTGCCGGAGGTCTCGAACTGGCAGTACCGGATGCGCAGCGGCACTTTCGACGCAGGCATGTCGCTGTACATGCCGAGCGAGCGACCGGGGCAGGAGCTGCGCGCGCGCTTCAGCAGCATGAGCGCCGGCATCCCGTTCAGCCTGAACTGGGCGGCGATCCGCAACCCGGTGCTCGATCACCTCATCGACAAGGCAATCGGCGCACGCAGCTATCCCGAGCTGCTGGCCGCGACCCGCGCATTCGATCGCGTGTTCATGTGGAATTTCTACTTCGTGCCGGGCATGTCCAACCCGCACTACCGCCGCGTGTACTGGGACAAGTTCGGTCAGCCGGAGCACCCGCCGCTGTCGCGCAGTGCCGCGCTCGACACCTGGTGGTGGGACGCGGACAAGGCGGCGCGCGTGGAGCGCGGCCTGCGCGCGCTCGAGCAGGCGGACTAGGGACAGCCCATGGCCATTTACCTCCTGCGGCGGCTCTTGCTGATCATCCCGACCTTGCTCGGCATCCTGCTGATCAACTTCGCGATCGTGCAGTTCGCGCCGGGAGGCCCAGTCGATCAGATCGTGTCGGAGGTGACCGGCAGCGCCACATCCACGACGGCGAGCATCAGCGGCGAGGGCGGCGCCGCCGCGGGCGCCTATCCCGGGTCAGCCGGGCTCGACCCCGAGTTCGTGGCCGAGCTGCAGCGTCAATTCGGCTTCGACAAGCCTGCGCACGAGCGCTTCCTGCTCATGATGAAGAGCTACGCAAAGCTCGACCTCGGTACCAGCTACTACCAGGACCGGCCGGTGCTCGAACTGATCGCGGAACGCATGCCGGTGTCGATCTCCCTGGGGCTGTGGTCGCTGGTGCTGATCTATCTGGTGTCGATCCCGCTCGGGATCGCCAAGTCGGTGCGTGACGGCTCGCGTTTCGACCTGGCGACGAGCGCGGTCATCTTCGTCGGCTACGCCATTCCCGGCTTCCTGTTCGCGCTCTTGCTGCTCGTGCTGTTCGCGGGCGGCAGCTTCTTCTCGTGGTTCCCACTGCGCGGGCTGACCTCGGAGGGGTTCGCGGAGCTGTCGGCGTTCGAGAAGATCAAAGACTACCTCTGGCACCTGACGCTGCCGATCGCGGCGCTGACCATCGGCGGCTTCGCCACGCGAACGATGCTGACCAAGAACTCCTTCATCGAGGAGCTCCACAAGCAGTTCGTGCTCACCGCCCGCGCCAAGGGGTTGAGCGAGCGCCGTGTGCTGTACGGCCACGTGTTCCGCAACGCGATCCTGATCGTGGTCGCCGGCTTGCAGGGGGCGTTCGTGGACATCCTGTTCACCGGCGCGCTGCTGGTCGAGGTGATCTTCTCACTCGACGGCATGGGCCTGCTCGGCTACGAGGCCGTGGTCAAGCGCGACTACCCGATCCTGTTCGGCACGCTGTTCTGCTACACGCTGATCAGCTTGGTGGTGCACCTGGTGGGCGACCTCTGTTACGTGCTGGTCGATCCGCGCATCGACTTCGACACGAGGGATCCATGATCCGCTGGAGCCCGCTCGCGCGCCGCCGGATCGCGAACTTCAAGGCCAACCGCCGCGGCTTCTATGCGCTGTGGATCTTCGCAGCGCTGTTCGGGCTCTCCCTGCTCGCGGAGCTGATCGCCAACGACCGGCCGATCCTGCTCGTGCACCGCGGCTCCGTGTATCTGCCCGCTTTGCTGGAGTGCAGCGAGGCCGAGCTCGGCGGCGAGCTGCCGATCGCGGCCGACTTCAACGACCCGTTCGTGCGCAAGCTGATCGCGGAAGCCGGCAGCTTCGCGCTTTGGGCGCCGATCCGCTTCCGCCACGACACGATCGACCTGGACATCCAGGGGCCGGTACCCGCGCCGCCGTCGGCGCGCCACCCGCTCGGCACCGACGACGGCGCCAAGGACACGCTGGCGCGCCTGATCTACGGCTTTCGGCTCTCGGTTTTGTTCGGGCTGCTGCTCACGCTGGTCAGCTCGGTGGTCGGGATCGCGGCCGGCGCGCTACAGGGGTACTACGGCGGCACGGTCGATCTGCTCGGCCAGCGCCTGGTCGAGATCTGGGCCGGGCTGCCGATCCTGCTGCTCCTGATCATCCTCGCCAGCATCGTCGAGCCGAGCTTCTTTTGGCTGCTGACGTTGCTCGCGGCGTTCAGCTGGATGGCGCTGGTGGGAGTGGTCCGCGCCGAGGTGCTGCGCGTGCGCAACTTCGACTTCGTGCGCGCGGCGCGCGCGCTCGGCGTCTCCAACCTGGCGATCCTGCGCCGCCACGTGCTGCCCAACGCGATGGTCGCGGCGCTGACGCTTCTGCCGTTCCTGCTCAACGGCTCGATCACGACCTTGACGGCGCTCGACTTTCTCGGCTTCGGGTTGCCGGCGGGCTCGGCCTCGCTCGGTGAGCTGCTCGCGCAGGGTCGGGCCAACGTGCAGGCGCCATGGCTCGGCCTGACTGGTTTCTTCACCTTGGCGGTCACGCTGACCTTACTGATCTTCGTGGGCGAAGCGGTGCGCGACGCCTTCGATCCACGCCGGGCCATGGAGGTCGGCGGCGATGAGTGATCGCGTGCTCGAGATCGCGGACCTGCGCGTGAGCTTTGGCCGCCGCGAGGTGGTCAAGGGCGTGTCACTGCACGTCGACCGCGGCGAGACTCTGGCGTTGGTCGGCGAGTCCGGCTCCGGCAAGTCCGTGACCGCGCTGTCGGTGCTACAGCTCCTGCCCTACCCGCGCGCCAGCCACCCGAGCGGATCGATCCTCGTTCGCGGGCAGCAAATGATCGGCGCGACCCCCGCACAGCTGGCGAACGTGCGCGGGCGGCGCGTCGCGATGGTGTTCCAGGAGCCGATGACCTCGCTGAACCCGCTGCACACGATCGGCAGGCAGGTCGGCGAGATGCTCGCGCTCCGCAAGGGCATGCGCGGCGCGGCGCTGCGCGCGCGTGTGCTCGAGCTGTTGCAACGCGTCGGGCTGCAGGAGGCTGGCCGGCGCCTCTCGGCGTATCCCCACGAGCTCTCCGGCGGCCAGCGCCAGCGCGTGATGATCGCGATGGCGCTCGCCAACGAACCCGACCTGTTGATCGCCGACGAGCCGACCACCGCGCTCGACGTGACCGTGCAGGCGCAGATCCTCGAGCTGCTCGCGCGCCTGCAGCGCGAGCTCGAGATGGCGCTGCTGCTGATCACCCACGACCTCGGCATCGTCCGCCGCATGGCCGACCGCGTCGCCGTGATGACCGACGGCCTGCTGGTCGAGACCGGCGCCTGCGCGCGCGTCTTCGCTGCGCCCCAGCACGACTACACGCGCAAGCTGCTCAACGCCGAGCCGCGGGGCGAGCCCGTCCGCGCCGAGCCGGAGGCGGCGCAAGTGCTCGCCGCGCACGAGATCCGCGTGCACTACGCCATCGGCAAGGGCTGGTTCGGCGCGCGCCGGCGCTTCACCGCCGTCGACGGCGTGTCGCTGTGCGCGCGCGCCGGTCAGACGATCGGCGTGGTCGGCGAGTCGGGCTCGGGCAAGACCACGCTCGCACTCGCGCTGCTGCGTCTCGTCAAGAGCACGGGCCGAATCGAGTTCGAAGGCCGCGACATCTCGCGCGAGCGCCAGCGCGCGCTGCGACCGCTGCGCAAGGACATGCAGATCGTCTTCCAGGACCCGTTCGGCAGCCTCTCGCCCCGGCTCTCGGTCGCCGAAATCGTCGAGGAGGGTCTGCGCGTGCATCAACCGCACATGGCCGAGGCCGAGCGCCGCACGCTGTGCGGCGAGGCGCTCGACGAGGTCGGCGTCGGAGCCGCCACCATGGACCGCTACCCGCACGAGTTCTCGGGCGGCCAGCGGCAGCGCATCGCGATCGCGCGCGCGCTCGTGCTGCGGCCGAAGCTGCTCCTGCTCGACGAGCCGACCTCGTCGCTCGATCGATCGGTGCAGGCGCAGATCGTCGACCTGCTCCGCGAGCTGCAGCGCAAGCACGGCCTCGCCTACATCTTCGTCAGCCATGACCTGCGCGTGGTACGCGCGCTCAGCCACGAGCTGATCGTCATGCGCGACGGC
>Ga0190265_10001949_pt1 | contig 13667 bp, 19 predicted proteins | sample Popmic124T_FD_133135 | JGI IMG/M metagenome (GOLD analysis project Ga0190265, IMG submission 133135) | Populus adjacent soil microbial communities from riparian zone of Indian Creek, Utah, USA - 124 T | ecosystem: Environmental > Terrestrial > Soil > Riparian zone | place: USA: Utah | collected... | reverse complement strand
CATCGCCTGGAACTGCTCGTCGGTCATCTTGTGCGCGACGCCGTCCCAGGTGTAGCCGGCGTTGTTGACGGCGATGTCGACGCTGCCGAAGGCATCGACGGCGGCGGCGACCAGCTCGTCGGCCGCGCCCTCCTTGGTCAGGTCGCCGGCGTGGACGGCGGTCTCGCCGCTGATCTCACCGGCCGCCTGCTCGGCGACGTCGGCGTCGAGGTCGTTGATCAGGACCTTGGCGCCCTCGGCTGCGAACAGCTCGGCCGTTGCGCGGCCGATGCCCCGGGCGGAGCCGGTGACGATTGCCGCTTTCCCATCGAGAAGTCCCATTTCTATGCGCTCTCCTTCTGGATTTCGTGAAGTCGGCGGGGGAGGCTACATGGAACGCCGCAGCCCTGGTTGACCGGCCAATCGGTCGCGTGCAGGGCTCGGGACGCGGCGGTCGAAGACCCTGAGACCGATTCCACCGACAGGAGGATCAGGATGGAGATGTCGCCGAGCAACACGGTCCCGCCGGGGGGCTACCCGGTCACCTTCGCGGTCGACTACCCGGACCGCAAGCTCAACCGCCTCACGACCTTCTTCCGGATCTTCACCGTGATCCCGATCGCGATCGTCGTCTCGCTGCTCTCCGGCGGCTCCTACGGCGGCGGTGGGGACGCCTACTACTACGCCGGTGCCGGGGCGGGGATCCTCACCCTGCCGGTCCTGCTGCTGATCCTCTTCCGCAAGAAGTACCCGCGCTGGTGGTATGACTGGAACCTGGAACTGATGCGGTTCGGCAACCGGATCGGGATCTACCTGGCGCTGATGGACGACCGCTACCCCTCGACCGACGAGCAGCAGTCGGTCCACCTCGACTTCCCCTACCCCGATGTCGAGGCCGACCTCGAACGCGGGATGCCGCTGGTCAAGTGGCTGCTGGCGATCCCGCACTACATCGTGCTCTTCTTCCTCTCCATCGGCGCCTTCTTCGCGGTCGTCTTCGCCTGGTTCGCGATCCTCTTCACCGGTCGCTACCCGCGCGGGCTGTTCGACTTCGTCGAGGGCGTGGTCCGCTGGCACAACCGTGTCACCGGCTATGCCTTCACGCTGGTCACCGACCGCTACCCGCCCTTCCGCCTGCGGCCCTGAGCGGGCGGTTCGCGGAAGGCGCCTAGGCTCGCGAGTCGGCGATTGCGGCGAGGTCCTTAGGCCGCAGCAGGGCATGCAGCGTGCCGCCGTCGACGATCGCGAGCCCGCCCTTGCGCAACTTCGCCTTGCCGCCCGTGAGGCGGGCGACCTCGTTCGAGAAGTCGGGCTCGTGGCCGACCAGGATCACGTTGCCCCGGCCGGCGGCGAGCGCCAGCGCGTCGAAACCTCCTCCGCCCAGCTCCGGCGCCGTCTCGGGCTCGACTCCGAGCGCCTGGCAGGCAAGCCTCGCCGTGTCGGCGGCCCGCACCTTGGGGCTGGTCAGGCAGGCGTCGATCTCCTCGCCCAGGGCCGCCAGCGCCCTGCCAGCCGCCTCCGATTGCCGCTCCCCCTTCGGGGTCAGCGGGCGAGCCGCGTCCTCCGTCTCCCCGTGGGGAACCGCCTCGCCGTGCCGCAGCAGGTAGATCACGGCCGGGATCGTACGGGGCGCCACGCGAACAGGCGGTACTCGTAGATCGTCTCGAAGCCCATCTTCCGGTAGAGGCTCTCGCCCATCGGCGAGGCCTGGAGCGAAGAGATCTCGGCGCCCATGTCGAAGCCGGCGTTGACGGCGGTCTCGGTCATCGTCCGTCCCAGGCCGCGGCCCCGCGCCGCCTCCGTGCAGCCGACCCAGTAGATGCCGGCGGTGCCGTGGCTGACGATCGTCATCGCGATCCCCGCCGGCTCCCCGTCGAGGTGGGCGAGGAAGGCGGCGACGTTCGGGCCGCTGAGGCCGGAGTGGTCCTCGTAGAAGGCGAAGATCTCGGGCGGGAAGCCGAGGCTGGCGTAGGACTCGGTCGCCACCTGCCAATACTCCGCGGCATCGGTCGGTGAGGCGACCCGGCGCAGCTCGACGCCCCCGGGAAGCGGGTGCTCCTCCGCCCTGCGGTCGAGCACCATCTCCGGCATCGCGTAGACCTGCTCGAGGCCGGCGGCGTCGAACGCGTCGATCAGGTCGCGATCCTCGGGCGCGCCGCCGCGCGCCCAGAGGGCGAAGCCGCGGTCGCGAGCGGCGAAGAAGGCTTTGGCGCGCTCGAGCAGCTCGCCTGGGTCGAGGTCGTCATCGGCCCGGAACGCCGCGTTGGAGATGGTCGGGTGCGAGGAGCGCCCGGCCCCGAAGAGCCAGCCGGCGGTGGCTTCGACCTCCGCACCGGGGTCGAGCTGGAACAGCCGCCGCGAGCTCTCGACGAGGTTGAGGTGGGCGTCTCGGGTGTGCGTACTCACTGCACGTAGCCTCAGCGCTGCAGCTCGCCGATCGACGTCAGGTACTCGTCGAGCGCCTCGGTTTTCTGGGTGTCCTCGTAGACCTCGTACTCGCGCAGCAGGCCCCAGGAGATACGGCCCCAGATCACGTAGCGGTTCTCGTAGACGCGCCTGCCGTCGGGTGCGTCGAGGTAGTCGGTGCCGCGGATGCAGATCGTCTGGTTCCAGGGGAACCCCTTGAGGATCACCTCGTCGGGGAAGATCTGCAGGCCGACGTCGGCGAAGCGCTGCAGCCACGGTTCGAGCTTGTCCTTGCCTTCCAGCTCGGTCGCCCACGAGCTGTCGCCGGGGAATTTGAACCTGACGTCCTCGGCGTCCATTTTGAGCGTCGGGGCGATGTCGCCTTCCCGCGCCTTCGCCATGTTCCGCGAGATCATCCGCTTCGCCAGCCAGGACAGCATCTGCGCCCCCTTCGCCGTGGATCGGTCCGTGGAACCTAGCGCGCCGTCGTCAGCTCGACGCGAGCCGCACGCCGCCGTCCGCGGTGAGCGTCCAGTGCGGGTTGTGGGCGATCTCCCACGGGTGCCCGTCGGGGTCGATGAAGACGGCGCTGTAGCCGCCCCAGAAGGTCTCGGCCGGCTGCCGCCCGATCTTCGCCCCGGCCGCCCGCGCCTCCTCGACGATCGCGTCGACCTCCTCGGGTGAGCCGACGTTGACCGCCGGCGTCATCCCGCCCCAACCCCCGGAGTCCTCGACGCAGCTGTCCTCGGCAAGCCGAGCCCGGTCCCAGAGCGCGAAGACCATGTCCCCGGCCTGGAAGAAGGCGACGTCGTCCTCCGGCCCGGCGTTCGTCTGCCACCCGAGCGCTTCGTAGAACGCCCGCGCCCGGGCGAGATCGGAAACGCCAAGGGTGATCAGGCTGACCCGCTGCTTCATCGTGCCACTGAGCCTAGGTTCTATCCCTATCCAAGGTCGCCGAAGAACGACTCGACGACCTCGATGTCCTCGACTACCCGCTCGGCGACTCGTACACCCAGCTGATGTTTCTTCAGGAGCTCGCAAAGCTGCTCGCCGTCGATTAGGTCGATCGGCGGTGCGCCGTCTCGCGTCGCCTCCTCGCGCGCTCCCGGAGTGAACGAGCCGGTCGTGATCAGCAACCCTCTGTCGCCACGTCCGCTCATCGCACCGCGGAAGTCACGGACCTTGTCCGGTCCGACCGTTCCCTTGTACCGCTTGCACTGGAAGAAGACCGGGAAGCTGACGAGCGAGAGGCGATACGCCCCCGTGCCGTCGATCCCGCCATCGCCGCTGCGACCGGTCACCGTTGGGTTGACGAAGCCCTCCTCACGAAGCAGTCGCTGGGCGAGTCGCTCGAAACCGGCCGGCGACAGGGTGAGCATTTGCTCCAGAAGCTGCTCTTTCCAGCGGTCCGCTTCGGTGCCGTTGGCGTCGGGCTCGACGTCTGCCTCTACAGCGTCGGCTTCGCGCCGCCTTTGGGCTCTGCGCTCCGCTTGGTGCTTGCGCCAGAGCGGTTCGATCTCGTCCGCCGACAGCTCTCGTCCCAACCCGGTCGTAGCCCAAACTCCCCGGGAGACGTTCGTAAGCGCTCCCATGCCTTTCAAATAGGTGCGGGCCCAGGCGAGCCTGTACTCGATCTCACTTCTCGGCCCGTCGTTGTGCAGCACGGCCAACTGCGCTTCCGAGAAGTTCTCTCGCTCGATCACCCATTCGTCGATTTCATCGAGCCTCGCCGAGTGTCCGAGCTCCCGCACAGCGCAGAGAGTGGCCCAGAGCAGGTCGCTGTAGGCCGGTATCTCAGGCGCCTCTCCGCTCATCGAGGCGGCACGCTACCACCGCAAATCCATTCGAGCGCCCAAAGGTGAGGCTGCTTACAATCCCAACTGCTTGCCGAGGATCTCCTTCATGAGCCCCGAGCATGGCACGGGAGAGCACGCGGGGTCATCGGAGGGCAAGGATGTCCCGCAAATGAGCTTGTTCGAGGGCGGGAGCGACGATCAGCCGTGATCGCGCGTGGTCCGGCCGATGTGTCCGGATTGTGTCCGCCGCTGGCCGGTTTGTTCAGCGGCGGCGACGCTCGGGGTTGCCGCGCTCCCACCAGTCGATCGTCTCGCCGTGCCCCTGCATCTCTTCGAGCGTGCGGGCGATGAAGCTGGCGCTGCGGCCATGGGCTCGGTCGCCGCAGAACTTCCACAGCTCCCGCGCTGCCTTCTTGTAGCGGTGGATCAGTTCGTCCAGCTCGAAAGCGTCCAGCTCGCCGGAGTCGTAGTGCTCGAAGCCTTCGCGCACTCGCTCAAGCAGATCGGCGAGTCGGGCTTCGTGATAGCCGACGACGAGCGCTTCATCGACCTGACGCTCCGCCTTCGAGGGCTTTGCGGGATCGGCGCTCACGCTGACGGGATCATCTCTTCTCGATGATGTGGCTGTTCTGCACCACGATCTCCGACCTGGGCGGCTGGTTGGCGGTGAAGATGACGAGGTTCGAGCCGCCGCTACCGCGCACCGAGGGGATGAGCAACCCGTCGTGGCCGAGCCACGCGACGGCGCCGCCGACCCGCTGGCATGGCCCCCAGGGGATCGACTCGAAGTCTTCCTCAGTAATCCCGATGTCTGCGAGGCGCGTCGCAGTGGTCAGGTCGAGCAGGCTCGCAATCGAGACATCCAACTCGTAGATCGTCCGCGATGCCCGCGGCGGTATGGGTTGCATGGCGATCAAATGGTCACCCTCCGCTTTCGCGGTCGATTCAGCGAGGCTTGTGTAGAGCGCCGACGTTCCGGGCGGGTTCCAACGTGCCCCGCGCACATTGGCCAACTCCGGCGGTGCCGAGCCGAGTAGGTGTCGAAAGACCCGACCCTGCCACCGCTCCGCGTCGAAGCGCTCAAGAGCGTCCAGCAGCGCGGGATCGTGGATCACGACCGCTGCGCCTACGCGTAGCTGCCGTCTCGAAGCTGGGCGATCAGCGCCAGGACATCATCGACGCGGTCATCCTCGATGCGGTCGGCGGGTCGCTGCCCCTCCAGCAGTCGGTGAGGGGAGAAGAGCCACAGCCGGGCCTCGTCGGGCGGATAGAACTCCGAAAGCTCCTCGGCGAGCCAAGCGAGGGTGAGCAGCCGGTCGAGGCTGCGCCGCTGTGGCTCAGCCTTGCCGGTCCGCCAGCGCGAGACAGTCTGCGGAGTCGTGCCAAGTAGCTGCGCGATCTCCCGCCCCTGCACGCCGGCCTCGTCTCGAATCGCGTCGAGCTTGCGGCCAAGGGCCGTAATACCCGTTTTTGCAACTGCCTCCATGTCTATCTCCGAATCAGGGTAAACAAGACGATTAACAATCTTCTTAATGTCTTGATCGACAGATTAGCAGAAGCCGCGCCTGCAAATGCATGGTAGCTCTGGTTTCGATACACGCCGATATCCTCCCGGAAATGGACGAGGCTTTCGTCATCATGCAGATCGGGGACGCAGACTTAGATGCCGTCTGCGACGCGGCAATCGACCCCGCCATTACTGATGCAGGCTTTACGCCTCGACGTGTTGATCGCCACAACGCCGGTGACCTGTTGAAGGGCGAGATCGTTGATTTCATCGAGCGCTCTCAAATCATTGTCGCCGACATAACGAACGAGCGCCCCAATTGCTACCTGGAGATCGGCTATGCCATGGGTTTGGGTAAGAAGGCAAACCTCATCCTGACCGCACGTGAGGACCATCATCATGGAAGTCCAAACTTCAACAATTCCGGCCCCAAGGTTCACTTCGATTTGGAGGGTTACGACATCTTATTTTGGGATGCCAGCAACCTAGAGGTCTTCCGGAAAGAGCTTGCCAAGCGCATCAAACGTCGCGCGGCAATAGTGGGTACTACCAAACGTGACCCCACGCAATCAGACACGGATTTCGCGTGGAGAGAGGATCTCCGAGTGCGGGGTGAATCTGGCTTGGCCAGCGTAAATCGCTCGGCATACATGGAGGTTGCGGCCGAGCTGCGACCGCCAGGTAGCTGGACCCAGCCTCGGCTACTTGATGCAATCAATGACGCATCAGTGCACACCTTCGGTTGGCCAATTGCTGTGGTTCTCGACAACCAAGACGAGTACAGGCCCCGCCCGACGTCTGATGGAATTGTCGCTGAGGTCGCAATCGGTGGAGACGATCACGATCGTACGTCATATGATCTGTGGAAGCTATTTCGTGACGGACGGTTCTACACGATGCTGACCCTGTTTGAGGACGAGCGGGTGCCAGAGAGCATCTTCTTCGACACGCGAATTAACCGAATTACGGAGTCTCTATTCCTTTTGGCACGGTTGTATCGGAGGCTTGAAGTTAGCGATACCGACTTGGTCGATATTTCCTTTCGTCACGCTGGATTGGCGGGCCGGACCCTGCGATCGGCGAACACGAATCGCGCGATGTATGACAGCCGCAATGCAGCCGAAGATGTTGCTGACGTACGTTTCTCGACTACGATTGAGGAGTTGGAGAGCGACCTGGTCGGTAAGGTCAAGGAAGTTACTCAGCCGCTGTTCATGCTCTTCGATTTCTTTGAGTTGAGTGATGAGATTCTTGAGGAAATCGCGGAAAGCTTCATTGCGGGCTCAGTCAAGTAGCTCAGCTTAGGACCGCATAAATCGGCTCGCGGTCCTCCTCGGGAATGGTCGCTAGGCCCATCAGAACGGCCAGGGTGTTTGCGGAGCCCTGCAACCTCATACTTCGTGGATTTACATCGGCGACGCTGATCCAAGCCGAGCCATGAGCATCCGATAGGAGCCCGCTTTGGTAGATGTCGTAAATCTCTATGAGCAGAGCGGCGCCCTCTGCCCCAAGGGCATTCAAGGCCGCAGCGTCGCCACGGTAGTCCCCGTCTCGGAGAAGCTCCCGATTTCCCTCATCTTGTGCGATTGCCATCACGACAAGTTGGCGATAGGTCAAGCGCTCGGCCAGAGAAAGAAGATGGTTTGCGGTCGGTGCGCTGATCTCAGGATGAAAGGCCAGCTGCGCGTACATAATCCCGAGAAGCCGCACCTTCTTCTCTTCGTAGGCATCCCGCGCTTGCAGGAGTACTCCCTCGAGTAGTTCCTCCGCCGCTGAGCGTTCGCCTGGAGGTGCGTCGAAGAACCCGTCGTCGCGAGGTTGCCTTCCTGCCTTCAGCAGAGTTTGGATCATGGCCCCAGCATGGGCAGCTGCCGCGCCGATACGCAATTCCTCTCGAGGCCCGAGAACGCGCTGCTTGAGGTCGGCACCGACCCGCCGAAGAACCCTTGCCAATAGGGCTCCGCCCGCAGCGCCGCCAACCGCACCTGCTGGCCCACCAATAAGCCCGATCGTGGCACCGACAGCTGCGCCTGCAATCTCGCTGCCTCCCTCGATCAATTCAACAGCGAGGGCCTCTTCTTGATTGGTCTCGTCGGTGCCCACGGATCGTCAGTCCTCAAGCTTGTCCGCACGTTTTCCTAGGTCGCCCATTGAGACGCCGAGGGCGGCAGCGATGCCCTTGAGGGTGCCCCAGGTTGGGTTGGCGTGGCCGCGCTCAATGAGGGAGAGGGTGCCGGTCGTTATGTCGGCCTCGTGGGCCACGTCTTCCTGGGTGGCCCCGCGCTTTTCGCGCAGCTGGCGGATCGCTTTGCCGAGGGCCGGCTGGGGCTGGTCGGAGCGTCGCATCTGCGTGGGCACGCTTTCAAACGCGAGCGTCATGAGCCAGGGCACAAAAGCATAGCGATATGTGCCTAGCGTCTGCTACCGTGTAACGACCTTGCAAAAAAGTGCCCCCGCGCTGGTGGAACAGCCGGGGGCGTGGCACCGAAAGGACGGACCTTCCGATGCAGGACAACCCTAAAGGGGCGGGCGATGAGAACGTCCCGCCCACCGAAGCCCAAGACATCCGCGATCAGGGCGTTGTCCTGATCCACATCCTCACGCGACACCCGACGCTGCTGACGATCCCCGACCTTGTTCGTGAGATCACCAGTGGATCGGAGGACTTCGCCGAGGGCGACGCCTTGGAGCGCGCTGTGCGCGACCTGACCGGCGTTGGGCTGCTCCACTGCCCAAATGGCCTCGCCGTGCCGTCTCCGGCCGCGCTGCGCTTCCTGAAGATCCTCTACGAAGGCAACTGCTAGGCGAGCGGGGAGATTTCGGCGGGTCGGGGCATTCGCAGGGAGCCCGCAAGGGTTGCTCCGGCCCGCCGGAATCTCCTCAGTCAAGAGCACAAACCCACAGCCAGAAAGAAGTCGACCCAAGACGATGTGCCCCAAAAGGTCAGCAAGGCCACATCCATCGACCTCAAGGGGGGTCACAGCCGAGGCTCCAAAGCCTCTCCGCCAGCACCAACCCCGACCCCCGACACACTGGGAACCCTCCCGGGTCGTGCCTGGAGCGGGCTCTTTCGCCGGGCGGCGCGGCGGCCGATTTTGGCACGGCTTTCGCCGTGCGGCGGCCGCCTTTATGGCCGCTCGGCGGTCTCGCCGGAACGGTCGATTTCGAGTCGGACCCGATGCATTTGGCGCTCTTTCCCGACAGGTGGGGTGCAGAGGAAATGGGCGACGAGGATCACATCGAGATCGAGCGGCTGCTGTCGCCGGAGGACGTTGCCCGCGTTTGCGGGCTGTCGCGGCGGGCGGTCTACCGAGCGATTGCGCGGGGCGAGTTGCGGGCGGCGCGGCTCTGCCACCGGCTCCGCATCCATCCGGCCGAGTTGGAGCGTTGGATCGCGGGGGAGACGCGCGGGGCGGGTCCGCTGCCATCGCGGCGAGTTCGGCGGCGCGCCGACGGCGCCGAGGGGGGCTTACGCGTCCTGCTCGATGAAGGCGCGGAAGGCTAGGCGAGGTCGATGAGCGTCGAACGAGTCGAGCGGAAGGGCGGCGCGGTCTGGCGGGTGCGCTGGCGCGACGAGCAGGGCCGAGCGCGCTCGAAAGTGGTCGGGCGGAAGCGGGACGCCGACGCCTTCGACGCCGAGGTCGTCAGGCGGAAGCGAACCGGGGACCTGGACCTGCTCAGCGGAGGCCGACAGACGCTCGCCGACTTCGCGCAGGAGTGGTGGAAGCTCTACGCCGCGCCGAATCTCGCCGCTCGCACTCTTCGCAGCTACGCGGGCCTGTGGGATCGGCATGTGCTGCCACGCCTCGGCTCGATGCGACTCAACGCGATGACGCCGGAGGTGATCGAGCGCTTCCGGGCGGAACTGGAAGCCGATGGGGTGGGGCAGCCGACGGTCTACCGGGCGCTTGCGCTTCTCCAGGGCATCCTGCGTCGAGCGGTCGAGTGGCGGCGGATTGGGCACAACCCCGTGAAGGCGGTGCAGAAGCCGAGGGTTCGTCGGCAGCGGGAGGTTCGACCGCTGTCGCCGCTCACGGTCGAGCCGCTGCGCGCTTTCGTTGCCAAGAGGCGCAAGCACGGCGCTCGGGATGCGGCGCTGATCGGATTGCTCGCCTATGCGGGTCTACGGCCTCAGGAGGCGCTTGCGCTGCGCTGGGAGGACGTACGCGAGCGGACGCTGCTGGTCGAGAAGGCTGCTGACGGCCAGGGCGGCGTCAAGGCGACCAAGACCGGGCAGGCTCGGACCGTGCGGCTGCTTGCCCCGCTCGCCGACGACCTGGCCGAGTGGCGACGCTCGCTCGATCAGGCCGACGACGCGCTGCTGTTCCCGAACGGCTCAGGCGGCGTCTGGAACGATCCGGCCTGGCAGACGTGGCACCGGGACGCCTGGGTGCCCGCCTGCCGCACCGTCGGCTTGGAAGGCGCTCGTCCCTACGACCTGCGGCACAGCTTCGTCTCACTGTTGATCCACGAAGGCCGCAGCGTGGTCGAGGTCGCGCGGCAGGCAGGGCACTCACCGACGATGACGCTCGACGTCTACGCGCACGTCTTCGACGAGTTCGACATTGCCGAGCGGGTGTCTGCCGAGGATCAGATCGCGCAGGCACGGCGCGATGTGTCCGGATTGTGTCCGCCTGGCTCAGACGAGGCGGGCGAAGCGCAGGAAACCCCTGCTAACCCCTACAGCCCCAGCTGCTTGCCGAGGATCTCCTTCATGATCTCGTCGGTGCCGCCGCCTATGGGGCCTAGGCGGGCGTCGCGGACGGCTCGCTCTATGCCGTACTCGCGCATGTAGCCGTAGCCGCCGTGGATCTGGAGGGACTCGTCGGCGATCTCGAGGACGGTGCGCTGGGTTGCGAGCTTCGCCATCGTCACCTCCTTGATGCAGTCCTGGCCCTCGTGGAAGAGGCGCAGGGCGTTGTAGGTGATCGCTTTGGCCGCTTCGGCCTGGGTCGCCATCTCCGCCACCTTGTGGCGGACCGCCTGGAAGTTGCCGATCGGGCGGCCGAAGGCCTTGCGCTCCAGGGCGTAGGTGACGGTGGTCTCGATCAGGCGCTGCATCGCGCCGACCGCGCCGATCGCCATCAACAGCCGCTCCCAGGCGAAGTTGAACATGATCAGTTTGAAGCCCTGGTTCTCCTCACCGAGCAGGTTCTCCTCCGGGACCTCGACGTCGGTGAAGGCCAGCTCGCCGGTGTCGGAGGAGTGCCAGCCGAGCTTCTCTAGCTTCTGCGCCACCTCGTAGCCGGGCATCTCGCGTTCCAGCACCAGGAAGGAGATGCCGTGGTGGCCGCCCTCCTGGGTCGTCTTGCAGGCGCAGACGAGGTAGTCGGCGCGGACGCCGTTGGTGATGAAGGTCTTGGAGCCGTTGACGACGTAGCCGCCGTCGACCCGCTGCGCGAAGGTCGTGATGCCGGCGACGTCGGAGCCGGCGCCCGGCTCGGTGATCCCGAGCGCGCCGATCTTCTCGCCGGCAATCCCCGGCACCAGCCAGCGTTGCTTCTGCTCTTCGGTGCCGAAGTTGAAGATCGGCGGCATCGCGATCGAGGTGTGGGCGTTCAGCCCGGCGGCGACGCCGCCGGAGCCGCCGCTGCGCGCCAGCTCCTCGACCCAGATCGCGTCGTGCAGGTGGGTGCCGCCCTGGCCGCCGTAGCGCTCTGGGAACTTCAGCCCGAGGAAGCCGAGCTCGGCGCAGCGTCCGTACAGCTCGCGGGGGAATTCGCGCGCCTCCTCCCACTCGTCGACGTTGGGCGCGATCTCCTTGGTGACGAAGCGGCGCACCGTCTCGCGCAGCTCCTCGTGCTCCTCGCCGAACGGCGGCAGCGTCGCCCGCACACCGGTGTCCTTGACAACGGTCACAGCGAAGACGCTAGCGGGTGCGCCGATACCATCGATCCATGGGACTGCCGGTGCTTCTCGCTGTCGACGAGGACGCCGACTGCCGTGGCCGCGTCGGCGCGGAGTTGGAGGGGCGCTACGGGCGCGACTACGACGTTCGGATCGAGGCCTCGGCGGCGTCGGCGCTGCAGCAGCTCGAGGATCTGCACGCCGCCGGCGAGCCGGTCGCCATCGTCCTTGCCGACCAGTGGCTGGGGGAGAGCACCGGCGCCGACCTGCTGGCGCGGGTGAAGTCGCTCCACCCGAGCGCCAAGCGCGGGCTGCTGATCGAGTGGGGCGCCTGGGGCGACCCGGCCACCGCCGAGGCGATCTTCGAGGCAATGGCGCTCGGTCGCATCGACTACTACGTGCTGAAGCCGCAGGCATCGCCGGACGAGCTCTTCCACCGCACGGTCGGCGAGTTCCTCTTCGAGTGGGCCCGAGCCGAGTCTCCGTTGCAGGGGGAGATGGAGCTGGTCGCCGAGCCCGGCGCCCGGCGCACGCACGAGCTGCACGACCTGCTCAGTCGCAATGGCGTCCCCTATGCTTGCCACTCGCCCGATTCCGCCCCCGGCCGGGCTCTGCTGGAGGAGGCCGGCCGCGAGGACGCCTCGCTCCCGGTCGCCCGGGTGCGACCAGGCCAGATCCTCGTCGATCCCTCCAACGTCGAGGTGGCGGAGGCCTTCGGGGTCAGCACGAGCCTGACGGAGCACCAGGAGTTCGACGTGGTCATCATCGGCGCCGGCCCAGCCGGGCTTGCCGCCGCCGTCTACGCCTCCTCGGAGGGGTTGCGCGCCCTCGTCGTCGAGCGCGAGGCGATCGGCGGCCAGGCGGGCTCCAGCTCGCTGATCCGCAACTACCTCGGCTTCTCCCGCGGGGTCAGCGGCGCCGAGCTGGCCCAGCGCGCCTACCAGCAGGCGTGGGTCTTCGGCACCTCCTTCCTGCTGATGCGCGATGTGGTCGAGCTGCGGCCCGGCGAGCGGCGGCACACGCTGCGCACGGCCGACGGCGCCGAGTTCGAGGCCGGCGCGGTCGTGCTCGCCTCCGGCGTCTCCTACCGGCGGCTGGAGATCCCCGCGCTTCATGCACTGGAGGGCGCCGGCGTCTTCTACGGCGCCTCGGTGGCGGAGGCGAAGGCGCTCGCCGGGCGGCGTGTCTTCATCGTCGGCGGCGGCAACTCGGCCGGCCAGGCGGCGATGCACCTCCACCGCTGGGCGGAGCAGGTGACCCTGGTCGTCCGCGGCCCCTCGCTTGCCGAGAGCATGTCGAGCTACCTGCGGGGCGAGATCGAGGCAGCCGCCAACGTCGACGTGATGCTGGGGACCGAGGTCGTCGACGGCGGGGGAGACGGCCGGCTCGAAGGTCTGACCCTGCTCGCGGGCCCCTCGGGCGCTTCCACCACGGTCGCCGCCGACGCCCTCTTCGTGATGATCGGGGCGCGCCCCGGCACCGAGTGGCTGCCGCCGGAGGTCGAGCGCGACGAGTGGGGATACGTGCTGACCGGCGTCGATCTGGACGGGGAGGGCAGTGCCGACCGGCGCTCGCATCCGATGGGCGAAACCAGCCTGCCCCGCGTCTTCGCCGTGGGCGACGTCCGCCACGGCTCGGTCAAACGGGTCGCCTCCGCGGTCGGCGAGGGCTCGGTCGTGATCCAGCAAGTCCACCGCTGCCTCAGCGCAGCTGGGTCCGGCGCCACGGTCTAGGTACGAAGCAGTTACACTAATTTTGCAGACAACGCACCTCACGTGCGGCAGCACCGGTTAGCGTCGCGAGCATGGAGAGAACGATGTGGACTGACGAGCGACTCAGCGAACGGTTCGATGGGATCGACAAACGCTTCGACCGGATCGACAGGGATATCCGAGACCTGCGCCTGCTCATGTTCCAGCTCTGGGGGACGAACATGCTCGCGATCCTCGGCACTCTGACCGCGGTCATCGTCACCAACACCTGATCTTGGCGTGCGGCCCGGGCCGCGACGCCAGCTCGCCGCTCCTACAGCCCGTAGCTGCGGCCGATCACCTCGAGCATGATCTCGTCGGTGCCGGCGCCGATCCGGTTGAGGCGGACGTCGCGGTAGGCACGCTCGATCTCGTACTCCT
>Ga0190265_10001948_pt1 | contig 13671 bp, 16 predicted proteins | sample Popmic124T_FD_133135 | JGI IMG/M metagenome (GOLD analysis project Ga0190265, IMG submission 133135) | Populus adjacent soil microbial communities from riparian zone of Indian Creek, Utah, USA - 124 T | ecosystem: Environmental > Terrestrial > Soil > Riparian zone | place: USA: Utah | collected... | reverse complement strand
GGCGTGTGCCGCCCGAGCGCACCGAGGCCGCGTTGCGCTCGATCCTCGACCGCCTGCTCGCGGCGAGAGTCGTCCCCGTGCTGGTCGAGGTCGAGGCCCCCTTCTCCGCCCAGTACGGCGCGGTCTTCGACCGCCTGGAGGACGACTACGAGGTGCCGATCGTCGAGGACGTGCTCGGCGAGATCCTCGTCGACCGCGAGCTGAAGAGCGACGAGATCCATCCCAATGCCGAGGGGCAGCGCAAGCTGGCCTCGGCGATCGCCGAGGAGATCGAGCCGGTGATCGCGGCCAGGCGGGGACGGTGATCTCCTCCCCGCTCAAGGGCCCGCTCCTTAAGGATGGGACCTGGGTTTGGCGCGCCCGCCGCGGTGATGTCGAGGTGAGGTTCACCGGCCGCGGCCCGGCCGGCGAGCGCGAGGAGGTGCTGCGCTCGATCGAGCCGGACTCCCCGCCGGTCGCCTGGGGGCGCCAGATCCACTCGGCGGTGGCGCTGCCGGCCCGCCCGGGCTTGTGCGGCGAGGGAGATGCCCTCTACACCCGCGAGGCCGGAATGGCTCTTTCGGTGATCACCGCCGACTGCGTGCCCGTGCTCCTCGCCGGCTCTCGCGGCCTGGCCGCCGTGCACGCCGGCTGGCGGGGAGTCGCAGGCGGGGTGGTCGCCGCCTCGCTCGCCAAGCTCGACGGACCGCTCTCCGGGTGGACAGCCTGGGTGGGGCCGGCCATCGGCCCCTGCTGCTACGAGGTGGGGGAGGAGGTCGCTGAGCAGGTCGCCGCCGCGAGCTCAGCGGAGGTCGTCTCCCAGGGCCCGGTAGGCCTCCCCCACCTGGACCTCCAGGCGGCGGTGCGAGTCCAGCTCGAAACGGCGGACATCGGAGAGATAGAGGTGCTGCGCCACTGCACCCGCTGCGATGCCGAGAGGCTGTGGAGCTACCGGCGCGAGGGCAAGGGCGCTGGCCGCAACATGGCGTTCATCTGGCGGGCCTGAGGGCCGCTCAGCTCTTCTTGCCGCGAAAGCCGCGCGGGTCCCGCCCGAAAGCGCGGAGCTGACCGCAGGCGGCCCCTACGTCGTCGCCGCGGCGGCGGCGCACGGTGGCGATCCAGTCCCGCTCGCGCAACCTCTCCTTGAACGCCTCGATCCGCTCGGCGGAAGGCGGCATCATGCGCTCGCCCAGGACCGGGTCCGGGTTGACCGGGATCAGGTTGATCTTCGCCTGCAGCCCGGAGAGGAGCCGCGCGAGCTGGTCGGCGTCCCGGAGGGAGTCGTTGAAGCCGCCGATCAGGATGTATTCGAAGGTCAGCTTGCGCCCCTTCTCCAGCGGATAGCGGCGCAGCACCGGCAGCAGCTCGGCAAGCGGATAGGTGCGATTGACCGGCATCACCTCGCTCCGGCGATCCTCGTCCGGAGCGTGGAGGGAGATCGCCAGGTTTGGCCGGCGCTCCCAGCCGGCCATCGTCTCGATTCCCGGGAGGATGCCGACGGTCGACACCGTGATCCGGTGCGGCGAGATCGACTCCATCAGGATGTCGAGAGCGCCTTTGACGTTGCCCAGGTTGAGCAAGGGCTCCCCCATCCCCATGAAAACGATGTTCGGACCCTCGGCGGGCAGGCCGCGGTCGGCGCGGATGGCGAGGACCTGGGCGAGGACTTCGCCAGCGGTCAGGTCGCGTCCGGCACCCCAGTAGCCGGTGACGCAGAAGGAGCAGGCGAGCGCGCAGCCCGCTTGGCTCGAAATGCAGAAGGTTCGGCGCCCTCGGTCCGGAATGTCTACCGCCTCGATGGTCGCGCCGTCGGGGAGCCGGAAGAGGTACTTTCCAGTGCCGTCCTCCGAGAGATGGCGGGAGGCGATCTCCGGCAGGCCGATACGGAACCGTTCGGCCAGACGCTCCCGCAGCTCCTTCGAGAGCTCGGTCATCTCCGCGAAGTCGCGCACACCCCGCGTGTAGAGGGCCTGGTAGATCTGGCCGGCGCGGAACGGCCGGTCGACGACCGGCGCCAGAGTTTCGGCGAGGCGATCGCGTGACAGGCCGAGCAGGTCGAGGCGAGGAGCCGCCGCCGTGGCGGGGCCGTCGTTTGAGGTCAAGATGGGAATCATGTCTGCCACCCCAGAGTCCTGGGAGCGGTGGGACAGAAAGTTGCGCGGAGAGCTAGACGACCCGACGCCGGCGCAGCCGGCGGGTGGGATCGATGCCGATCGACCGCAGGAACGAGAGGTCGCGGCCGTCGATCTGGAAGGTCGGCTCCCCGGACGAGGATCTGCTGGGCGGAGTGAAGGGGAGATCGTCCTGCTCTCCCGGCTCGCGCTTGCAGTCCACCAGGAGATAGAGGGAGTAGCCCTCTTCCCGGATCTTCCGCAGAGTACGGCTCACTTCCGTCGATTCAGAGATCGCCTCGGACAGTGCACGCCGCAGATCGCGGAGCATATGGTGGAGTTTGTCGTCCAGCTTCCGACCCTCCTGGCTGCCTTAAAAAGCGGAGCCGCGCCGGGGATTATCGCTTGCGTCCAGCAGGGTGTCAAACCGCTCTGCAGCCTCCAACAAAACACCCACGCACGGCCATTCCCCTTGCTTTACGGGAAAGTCTACCATGGGGTACCCTAGGCGCTTCCGCCAAGCTTCAGCAGGGCAGGAGGAGCATCGAATGAGCGAGCCGGTCGGGGCTGTGAGCGAGCAGGCGGAGTTGGCGGATTGGCTCGCGGAGACCGGCCGACAGCTCCTCGAGATCCAGACGCTTCCGGGGGACGTTTCACTCCGCCGCTACGCCCGCCTCGTGTTGGCGGACGGCTCCTCCGCCATCCTCGCCACCTACCCCCCCGAGGTCCGGGCCACCTGCCCGCGCTTCCTGCGCACGACCGAGCTCCTCGAAGGCGTGGGGGTCCGGGTGCCGCGGGTGCTTGCCGCCGACTGCGAGCGGGGCTGGATGGTCGTCGAAGACCTGGGGCCGCGCACCCTCGGCGATTGGAAGGGCCGCCCCTGGAGCGAGCTGACCCTCTACTTCGAGCACGCGCTGGAGCAGGCGGAGCGGATTGCCCGCCTACCGGCGGGCGTCGTGGCCGGCCTCAACCCGCTGCTCGGCGAGGAGTTGCTGCTGCGCGAGCTGGCTCAAACCTGGGACCTCTTTCTCGAGCCGGAGGGGCTGGTCTCCAACCCGGGGCTTGCGGCAGCCCTCCGTGCCGTTCTCGACGAGGCCTGCGCCAACCTGGCGGCCGAGCCGCCGGTGCCCTGCCACCGCGACTTCATGGTGCGCAACCTGATGCCGCTGCCCGGGGTGGCGGAAGTGGTGGTGCTGGACCATCAGGACCTTCGGCTCGGGCCTCCCGCCTACGACCTCGCCTCCCTGCTCAACGACACGCTCTTTCCCCCGGCCACGGTGGAAGACGCCCTGCTCGCCGCCGCTCTGCCCCAAGCCGGTGACCGCGTCCGCTATCACCGGGCCGCGGCCCAGCGGACCCTGAAAGCGGTCGGCACCTACGCGTCGTTCGCCCGCCGGGGAGCGGACCGCCACGTCCCCCTGATCGGCCCAACCCTGGCGCGCGCCGTCGAGCACCTCGCCCGGGTGCCGGAAGCCGCGGCGCTCTCTGCGGACCTGGAGCGGGCCTGGGGTGCGGTCCTCAAGCCACTATTGAGTTGATCTGTTAGACTGGCCCGGTCTGTTCGATCATGGGGCGTGGTCGGCCCCGGGAGACCACAATGCCTCTGTCACCAGTTGCCATCCTGCTCATGCCCGGCCTCGGCTTCCCCGAGATCATGGTGATCTTCCTGATCATCGTCCTGCTCTTCGGCGCTACCCGCCTGCCGCAGATCGGCAGGGGTCTCGGCGAAGGCATCCGCAACTTCAAGAAGGGGCTGAAGGCGGCGGGTGAGGACGACGAGCTCGACCAGCTCGAAGAGAAGCGCGAGACCACCCGCAACACCTGACCTCGCGCCGCTCTGGCGGCCGGCCGTGCCCGAATGGCGCGCGGCTAGGTGCCGGCCCCCACCCTCGAAGCAACCAGCCGATCGAATCCTGCGGGCTGCTGCCGGGCCTGCCGTCGATACTCCTCGTACCGCGACTTCACCTTCTTCACGTAGGCTCGGGTCTCCCGAAAGGGGGGTACGCCGCCATAGCGCTGCACGGCCGCCGGACCGGCGTTGTAGGCCGCCAGGGTCGCTTCCAGGTTGTCGTGAGTCTCGAGGAGATAGGCGAGGTAGCGGCTCCCCACGTCGACGTTGACATGCGGGTCGAGGAGGTCCCCGGAGCCATACGCCTTCGCCGTGGCGGGGAGTACCTGCATCAGGCCCACGGCGCCTCGGGGCGAGACACGGTGAGGTCTGAATCCGGATTCGGCTTCGATGATCGCCGCGAGCAGCAGCCCGTCCACCCGGTGCCGATCGGCCGCCAGCGACAGGACGCTGCCGTAGGGCAGGCCCGAGAGGAAACGCCGCTCAGCCTGGGACTCCAGGTCGCTGCCGAAAAGGTCGAAATGGCGCGGCTGGCTGGAGGTGGCGGCTTCCAGATCGCCTCGGCTCATCACCTGTAGGCCCGCCGTCCTCTCCGGCCTGCCCACCACCCATCCGGCCAGATCCTCGCGGGCGGCCTCGTCGTTCTGTACAGGGAGCTGGTGAAAGTCGGGAATTGAAGGATCGGACGGGGAGGAGCTCAGGGAAATCAACAGGAAGAAAACCGTCGTGGACATCAAAAACGGAATCCGGAAACGTCGTGGCTGCATTCGGCCAAGGCCCTCATTCTTTCCGCTACCCCACTGCGAGCCGGCTCCCCTAAGGCGGGACCAGCTCGAGGCCGCATCTTTGTTCAGAAACGTGCGAAAACGGCACACCCCGGGCTCTCGCCACGGGGTTGCCGTACGTCGTAGTTCAAGATCAACTATGCGAGTACCGTGCCAGGCACGGCCCAATCCGGGAGGGATCAGGAGATCTGGGTCTTGCGGCGGGCCAAGCGCCGAGGGGGCAGGTCGATGTCCTCGGCGCCGATCCCCAGATCGGAGACCTTGTTGCGAAGCGTGTTGCGGTGCACCCCCAGCGACCGGGCGGAACGGCAGAAGTTCCCCCGGTTCGACTTCAGGGAGGCCACGATGAACTGCTTTTCGAACTCTCGTCTCGCCTGCTCCAGGGTGACGCCGCGGCGTACGAGCTCGTCGACAATCTGGAACAGACGCCCATTGAGGGTTTGGTCGGCCAATGAGTGACTCCCGCAGTCAAATCAGAAGCAGAGAGAATACCACTACTTGAGATCGATCCGGTCGCCAAGGTGGACCGCGTAGCGCGACTCGATGATCTTGGCGACCGAGAACCGCGGGTGGACGGACAGTACGGCCAGCTCACCCAGGACGACGGGCGGCAGGCCCGGCCGGTTCTCCCGGTAGATGGTGAAGATGTCCCCCGGTGTGACGTCCTGGTCTTCTCCCACGTTGATGTGGACGATGTGGTCCTCACCCAGAGCGAGGATGTCGTCCTTGGCATAGACGACCATCGGGGAGCCCTTCAGCTTCTCCGCCGCAGCCGGGAAGTTGACCGGCCGCATGCCGGTCGGCCGGCCGAGGGGGACGGGCTCCGGCTCGAAAGCCATGAGGCGCGCGCCGACGAGGACGGAGTCGCAGGAGTGGACGATCTCCGCGATCGCCGTGTCTTCCTGCACCGAGAGCACCCGTACCCGGCCCTGGTACCTGTAGAGCCGGCCCATGACCTCGCCGTCGAGCGGGCTGAGGATGGGGCGCGCGGGCTCCACGGCGGTGAAGAGGAGCCCGGCGGAGAGGCCGCGCGACCGGCCGCCGTCCAGGTAGACGATGTCGCCGGTCGACAGCGCGTACTTGACGGTGGTCGCGCCGTAGACGCCCTGGCTGGCATCGCCCACCGTGCGGCCGAAGGTGCCGCCGCGGCTCGGGGACAGCACCTCGTACTCGGAGCCCACGATGCTGTACGGGAACTCCTCTTCGAGCTCGCCGACGTAGCCGCTGCAGTAGATGTCGCTCTCGAAGCCGAGAGGCACGGGAGCCCCCGCGGCCTCCCCGACGTTCAGCACGCCCGGAATGGGCTCGGACGGCGGAGCCTCGTCGCCCGGCAGGCCCGGCTCGCCGGTCCCCGTGACGGAACCTCCCGCCAGGTTGTCGACCGGAGCCACCTGGGGACCGAGCACCAGCGGATCGCCGGGATAGATCCAGTGAGCGTCCAGGATGTACTGGTTGCGCTCCCAGAGTTGCGGCCAGAGATAGGGATTGCCGTAGTAACGGCCGGCCAGGTCCCAGAGGGTGTCGCCGCGCACGATGACGTGGACCTGCTCCCCGGCCGCCGTCGCCGGCGGATTCCAGGCGGTCCAGTGACCGTCCACGAGATGAAGATCCTGCGGGGGCCGGTCCGCGGCGTACAACAGGGTTGAACCGCCCACGAGAGCCGTGAGCACGAAACTGGAAAGCCGCACTCTCATCCAAGGCCTCCTGGAACGTCGTGGAGGGAAAACTATAGTGAAGTCTCTATGCTTTAAAATAGACTGTTCGTCTTCCGCTGTCAAGTTTTATCACAGCGGACCTCACGTTTTGCTTGAGGTTTGCCGGATTCCGCGGCGGCGGGCTAGGGCAGCTTGGCCCGCCGCTCCTCGGCCGCGGCGGCTGCCGCCGTCCCGGCGAAGCGGCGGACCACCTCGCGATAGGTCACGCGGGCGCCCGCCACGTCCCCCATCCCCTCCAGCGACTGCCCGGCCTTGAGCAGGGCGTCCGGCACCTTGTTGCCCTTGGGATAGCGCTCGACGACCTCGCGGAACGCCGCCAGGGCTCCCTTCATGTCGCCGCGGGCGTAACGGCACTCGCCGATCCAGTACTGGGCGTTGTCCGCCAACTCACCGGAGGCGTCCGCCTGGAGGAAGCGCTGGAAGCTCGTCTCGGCGTCCAGGTAGTGGCCCTGGTGATAGAGGGTGTAGCCGCGGTCGTAGAGCACCTGGGCCGCCGGGGCCGGGGAGGACTCGACAGCCGCGGGCGGGACCGGGGTGGCGGCGGCCGGCGGCGCCTGGATTGGCGGTGCCTGGACCGGCGGGGCCGGAACCGCCGGAGCCGGAGCGGTGCGCGCCGCCGGAGGGGGGCTCGGCCGGGGCTGGGGCTCAGGATCGGGCAGCTCGATGTCCGTCGCCTCGATCGGCTCGGCCACGATGGCCGGCCGCCGCACCGGCGGCTCTTCCCGGCGCGGCTGGGGGGCCGGAGCCGCGGCCCGCCGCTCGAGGGTCGCCGCCGGGGCTGGGGATGGGGCTGGGGCGGTGGTGGTCCGCGGCGGGGTCACCCTCGCCGGTTCCTGAACGCGTGCCCCGCCGCGGCCGGCCTCCAACTCGGCGACCTGCTGGCGCAGCCGTGCGATCTCCACCTCGCTCATCGCCGCCTTGCGCTGCAACTCGACGAGACGGGCTTTCAGGTCCTGGACCTCCTGGGCCACCGAGTCGTCGGGGCGCAGGGCGGAACCGGCGCAGCCGGCCTGGACGAGGCCGGCCAGGAGGAGCGCGAGCGGGGTGAAGCGGCGCATCACCGGCTCGCCTTCTGCTCCGGAATCTCGCTCAGGAGCGGGCTGTCGGGGAACTCCGCCCGGAGCCGGTCGAACGCCTTCCGCGCCTCCTCGGGCTGGTTGGTCTTCTGGTACGCGAGTCCCAGGTTGTACATCACTTTGTCCTTCTCCGTGTACGACGGATAGTTCGCGAGCAGGAACTCGAACCGCTGGGCCGCCGAGCCGGCGGCGCCGTAACGCATGTAGAAGCGGCCGATGATGAACTCGTGGGCAGCCAGGTTGTCCTGCACCAGCTTGATCTGCTCCTGCACCTGCCCGGCGTACTCGCTCGTCGGATAGAGCCGCGCCAGATCCTGGTAGGCCTCCAGGGCCTTGCGGGTGACGGTCTGGTCGCGGTCGGGCTTCTCCATCCGCTTGGCCAGGCTGTTGGCGATCTGGAACTGGACGTAGGCCGCCTGCTCGCTGGTGGGGAAGCGGTTGAGGAAGTCGCGGTACTTGGCTTCCGCCTGGACGAAGTTGCCGGTGCCGCCCTCGAGGTAGAAGGTGTCGGCGGCGAGGAGCAGCCCTTCGCGCCCGATGGCGGAGTTGGGCTCGACCTCGAAGGCGTGGGTGAAGTAGGGGCGGGCGCGGCTGTACTTCTCGCGCGCCAGCAGCTCCTTGCCTTCGGTCAGGGACTCCTCGGCAGCCAGTTGGAGGATCGGATCCTCGGGCGTGCCGCTGCGGCACGCGCTGCAGACGATCACCAGACAGAGAGCCATCAGCGGCAGCAGGGTTCGGTTCATAGATTCTCCTGGCGAGCGCGCTGTCGCAGCTCGGACATCCTTGCTACCGGATCGGGTGCCGCGAAAATTCCCGATCCCACGATACAGACCTCTACCCCGGCGGCGACCACGTCCGCAATGTTATCGCGTTCGATGCCGCCGTCCATGCCGATCTCGACCGCGGCGCCGCTCGCCCGGATCATCTCGCGCAGCCGGCGCGCCTTGTCGAGGGCGCGCGGCAGGAACGCCTGGCCTCCGAAGCCGGGGTTGACCGACATCAGCAGCACGTAGTCGAGCTTGGGCAGCACGTCGACCAGCAACTCCACCGGGGTGCCGGGATTGACCGCCACGCCCGCCTTGGCGCCCCCCTGGCGGATACGGTCGAGCAGCCGGTCGAGGTGGGGCGCCACCTCCCAGTGCACCGCCACCTTCGCCGCCCCGGCGGCAATGTAGTCGTCGAGCAGGCGGTCGGGGTTGTCGACCATCAGGTGGACGTCGATGGGCAGGCGGGTGCGCCGGTGGAGCGCCTTGAGCACCGGGATGCCGAAGGTCAGGTTGGGCACGAAGTGGCCGTCCATCACGTCGTAGTGCAGCAGGTCGGCCCCGCCGGCCTCGCAGACCGCCGCGGCGCCGGCCAGGTCGGCGAGGTCGGCCGCCAGCAGGGAGGGCGCGAGCAGCATCAGGGGAGCACGTCCGTGGTCGCCACCACCAGCGAGACCGGGTCTTCCCGGGTCAGCGGGTGGCCGGGGAGAGGGAACTGGCGGAGGATGACGCCCGCGGCCACCCCCTCGTAACGCTCGAACTTGACGCTGCCGAAGCGGAACCCGCTGCGCTCGAAGAGGGCGCGCACCATGTCGTAGTCGCGGTAGACGAGGTCGGGCATGATGTAGCGCTCGCGCGGCGCGGCCATCACCAGCAGCAGGTCGACCGGGCTCGACGGGGCGACCGCCGCGCCCGGATCGGGGTCCTGCTCCAGAACCGAGCCCGGGGGGGTGTCCGCCCGGCCGAAGGCGCCGAGGATCCTGCCCAGCGCCAGCCCGCTGCCCGAGAGCACCGCCTGCGCCCCGGGCAGCGACTTGCCGGCGAGGGCCGGCACCTCGACCCTCTGCGGCCCCTTGGAGAGCACCACGGAGACGCCGCTGCCGCGCTTGACCAGGGTCCGCGAGTCCGGGTTCTGCCGAGCGACGCGCCCGGCGGGGATCTTGTCGTCGTAGCGGCCGTCGCCCTCCACCCGGCGCAGCGCCAGCCCCTGGTCGGCCAGGGCATTGGCGGCGTCGGCGCGCGACAGGCCGACCACCGCCGGCACCGTGGTGACGCCGCTCCTCACGAACAGGCTGAACGAGGTGTAGGCGGCGAGCCCGAAGACCAGCAGGATGAGGAGGCCGTAAGCGAGCAGTCCGAGGCCTCGCAGAAGACGTGACAGCATGGCGCGCAGTGTAGCAAACCGCGCGGTCTAGAATGCCCCGCATGGCGACCTTTCCACCCCTCGGCGCTCACATCTCCGTGGCCGGCGGCACCCCCACCGCCTTCGAGCGCGCCACGGCCCTCGGCTGCACGGCGGCGCAGATTTTCGTGAAGAACGCCAGCCAGTGGCGCGGCAAGGAGATGGGGCAGGACGAGCCCGAGCGCTTCCGCGCCGCCCGCGCCGGCAGCGCCGTGGGCCCCGTGATGGCGCACGCGAGCTACCTGATCAACCTCTGCGCCGCGAACCCTGCCCTGCTGGTCAAATCCCGCGAGGCGTTGGTCGACGAGCTGTCGCGCTGCGCCGCCCTGGGGGTGGACGCCCTGGTGGTCCATCCCGGGGCGCACCTGGGAGCCGGCGAAGAGGCCGGGGCGGACGCCGTCGCCGACTCGCTGGACGCCGCCCTGGCCGCCCTGCCCCCGGGCTCCAACGTCCGCATCCTCCTCGAGAACACCGCCGGCCAGGGCTCCTGCCTGGGCTACCGCCTCGAGCACCTGGCCCGCATCCTCGAGCGGGTGGCGCGGCCGGAGCGAGTGGGCGTCTGCATCGACACCTGCCACGCCTTCGCCGCCGGCTACGCCATCCATGAGCCCGCAGGTTACGAAGACTTCCTCGGGGAGATCGAGACGCTGCTCGGCCTGCCGGCCCTCGGCTGTTTCCACCTGAACGATTCGCTGCGCCCCTTCGCCTCCCGGCGCGACCGCCACGCCCATATCGGCGAGGGCGAGATCGGCCTCGGCCTCTTCGCGCGGCTCCTCCAAGACCCGCGCCTGGCAGCCGTGCCCATGGTGATCGAAACCGAGCCGGGGGACGGGATGGAGGGCCACCGGAGGGACCTGGAAACCCTCCGGGGACTGGTGGAGCCGGTCAGGAAGAAGAGGAAAAGGACAACGGCCCTTAGTTCACCCAGCCGTCGATGAGACGGTTGATCACGCTCTTGGGATAGCTCCGGGTCGGGGACGGCAGGTCTTTCAAGAGCTTCTCCACCTGCGGCATCGCCTCCGCCACCGAGGCGACGGGGTTGGCGAGCCAGCGGACCTCTTGGCGGCGGTCGACCACCACCAGGGCCGGGGCGGGCTCCCTGCCCTCTTCCGCGGCCATCCCATAGATGGCCGAGAAGTTGCGGTCGTCGTGGAGCAGGGGGAAGAGGAGCCGGCGCTGGTTCTGGAGCTTCTTCAGATCGTCCAGCTTGCCCGGCGAGACGGCCAACACCCGGGCGCGCAGGCGGCCCAGGGTGTCCAGGTGCTTGTTCAACGCGTCGAGATCACGGTGGGTGCGGTCGCTCGCGGGGTCCGCGAAGAAGTAGACCACGACCGCCGTGCGGATCACCTCGTCCTTGAGCATCAGGACGGCGTCCTCGGTGGAGCTCAGGTCGAAATTGGGGGCCTTGTCACCGATCGAGATGTGACTGGGCATCGCTATCTCCTCCTCGCGCGAGATCGTGTCTGCATGATTCCACTCCGGGTCACGGACCCGGGAGCAGACCGGCTGGCGCATACTTCATAAGGTCAAAGCATATCACCGTCAGCATCAACATCAGAATCAAGACGAAGCCCACCTGGCTGACCAGCTCCTTGAAGCGCAGCGAGAGATCGCGGCGGATCACCGACTCGACGAGCAGGATGGTGATCTGCCCGCCGTCCAGCAGCGGGATGGGCAGCAGGTTCATGATCGCGATGCTGATGCTGATGAAGCCCATCAGGTGGAGGAGGGCCTTGAAGCCCTGGCGGGCGGCGGCGCCGCTCTCGGCCGCGATTCCGATCGGGCCGGTCAGCGTGCCTTTCGCCGGCAGCTCGCGGGTGAAGATCTTGCCGAGGAAGCGGAAGGTCGTGGTGACGATCCCAATGTTGTATTTGACGCTCTCGACGACCGCCTGCGCCGGGCCGTAGCGCTCGTAGAGGCTGATGCCGACGCTGACGCCGATGCGGCCCTTGCCGCCGACGTTCTTGGGCACCACGGCGAGCACCATGGGCTTGCCGGCGCGCGACACCTCGATCTCCGTCCGCTTCGCCGCCAGGCCGCCCAGGGTGTTGACGAAGTCGTCGTTGTCGGCCACCGGCCGGCCGTCCACGGAGAGGATCTCGTCGCCCGCCTGGAAGCCGGCGACGTCGGCGGGCTCGCCCTTGAGCACGGAGAGGATGCGCGGCCGGACGTTGGGGATCAGGCCGGCGAAATCGCCCACGTCGTGGCGCGGGATGCGCCCGGGGGTGACCGTCGCCGCGAACGTCCGGTCGCCGCGCCGCACTTCGAGCGGCACCGGCACCTCCGGCGAGGAGATCAGGGCGAACAACAGCTCCTGCCAGTTCTCGATCGGCTCGCCCTTGGCCTTGACGATGACGTCTCCCTGCTTCAGCCCCGCCTGGGCGGCCGACGAGCCCTCCTGCACGATCCCGATCGAAGGCGCCAGGTTGGCGAGGCGCGCCGGGTCGGTCACCACGATGCCCACCATGAACAGCACGGCGAAGAGGATGATGGCGAGCAGCACGTTCATCGCCGGGCCGGCCAGGTAGACCAGGATGCGCTGCCAGCGCGGCTTGTTGAGGAACTCCCTGGGATCGTCGCTCTTCTCGTCGGGGTTCTCGCCGCCCAGCCGCACGTAGCCGCCGAGGGGGATGGCGGAGACCCGGTACTCGGTCTCGCCGCGCGTGAAGCTCCACAGCTTGCGGCCGAAGCCGACCGAGAAGGTCAGCACGCGGACCCCGAACGCCTTGGCGACCATCAGGTGCCCGGCCTCGTGGACGATGATGATGACGCCCAGGGCGAACCCGAACGCTAGGATGTTGGTCAGGATGTCGGTGACGTTTTCCATGGTTCGCAGGGCCCGGATCGTGGAGTAAGGGGACGGCGGTACGCCCGGGAGGCGGGTCCTCGCGGGCGATTCGTCCAGACGAATAGATACCGATTATATCGAACGCCCGGAGCGCGGAGGAGATTCCCGGGCTGCTGCGCTATTTCGGGATCGCCTCCAGCCCCAGGGCCCAGAGCGCGAAGAGGAGCACGGGGGCGCCGAAGAGCATGGCGTCCAGGCGGTCCAGCAGGCCGCCGTGCCCGGGGAGCACGCTGCCCGAGTCCTTCACCCCCGCGCTGCGCTTGATCATCGACTCGACCAGGTCGCCCACCTGGGCGGCCACCGAGGTGAAGGCGGCGACCGCCAGGATGCCGGGGTCGAGCCGCCCCAGGCGCCAGACGCTCCACGCCGCGGCGGCGACCAGCGCGATGGCGAAGCTCGCCGCCGCCCCCTCCCAGCTCTTCTTCGGGCTGATCAGCGGCGCCAGCTTGTGCCGCCCCACCCGCGAGCCCACGTAGTAGGCCGCGGTGTCTCCCAGCCAGACGATCAGCATGAGCAGGAAGACCAGCCAGGGATCGAGCAGCTTCAGGCAGTGAAGGCTCGCGATGGGGAGCACGAAATAGGGGATGCCGAAGGCCAGGGCGCCGAGCGCCGGGAGCGTCTCCTCGAGCGGCGTGCGGCCAAAGAGGAGCAGGGTGCCGAGCAAGACCGACAGCAGGCCGCCGCCGGCCAGGAGGAGGAGCCGCATCTCGTGAGCCGCGACCTCCTCGGTCAGGGCGTAGCTCAAGGCGGCCGCGGCGGCCGGCACCACGACGAGCAGCACCGTCAGCGGGGCGCGCGGCGCCTGGGGGCGCACGATCCGCACGTACTCGAAGGCCGCCCAGTCGACGAACAGCGCGACCACGGCGAACCACCACCACCCGGGCAGCAGGAAGAGCGCCGCGAGAGCGAGCGGAGTTGCGACGGCGGCTGTCAGGAGTCGCTGCATCGCTCGCCTGGGAATCTAGAGCCTTGGGATCAGACCTTGCGGCTCGACGCGAAGAGGTCCGCCTCTTCCGCTTGCCGGACGTTCGGTTGCCGGACCCCGCCGTAGCGGCGGTCCCGTTTCTGGAAGTCGAGGATCGCCTCGAAGAGGTCGCGGCGCCGGAAGTCGGGCCACAGCGTGTGGGTCACCCAGATCTCGG
>Ga0190265_10001947_pt1 | contig 13677 bp, 16 predicted proteins | sample Popmic124T_FD_133135 | JGI IMG/M metagenome (GOLD analysis project Ga0190265, IMG submission 133135) | Populus adjacent soil microbial communities from riparian zone of Indian Creek, Utah, USA - 124 T | ecosystem: Environmental > Terrestrial > Soil > Riparian zone | place: USA: Utah | collected... | reverse complement strand
GCTGAGGAAGGGTGATGAATCTGAACCGCTTCCACGGCGTAGCACCGTCGACCTCCGCCGCGTCGAACATCTCGGTGGGTATTGAGCGAAGCGCCCCTGAGCTCACCACGTAGAAGTAGGGGTACGAGAGCCAGATGTTGACCAGGATCAGGGCGACCCGGGTCCAGGTCGGGTCGAGGAAGAACTGGGGCGACTCACCGAATGTGCGCTCGAGAAAGCGGCCGATCGTGCCCAAGTCCGGATTCAGCATGCTCCGCCAGATGAGCACAGACACCAGCACCGGGATCGGGTAGGGCACGATGAGCAGCGCCATGATCCAACGCTTCCCGGGGAGGTCCTCGAAGAGAACCGCCACCCCGAGCCCAACGATGAAACTGAGGACCACAGAGCCCAAGGCGAAGACAAAGCTCCAAAGCAGCACTCGAACCAGGGGATCCCGCACCGCATCATTCGTGAGGAAGCGGGCAAAGTTCTCCCACCCGGCCCCGGTGATGAATCCGGGAATGAGGACGATGCCGTCATCGCTCACGAATGACCCATCGACGGCCTGATAGGTCGTTCCATCCACCTGATCGACGATGACATCGGAGTCGGCGTCGTAGCGATAACGGGGCACGGTGGCCGCGGCCTCGCGAAGCGACTGGACCCGAACCAGCGTCGGAGGGGCACCGAACTCGATCGCGGCCAACCGGTCGATGATCGGAGTCACCTCGCTCTGGGCCATCAGGTTGTATCCGCTCAGCTCAGAGGGCGGTTGCTCAGGGTCGTCCACCTCCACGGTCTCGACCGCGCCGTCGGTCGCGAGCTGAGCTGAGCCGTCATCGGAAATCAGCAACAGAGCGAAGGACTCGCCCTGCCGGTATCCGAACCAGCGGAAGGCTGGAGCATCCTCGTCGAGATGAGTTTCGGCCTCGAGTCGGGCGATCGCCTGCTCTTTGGTGACCAAATGCCCACTGCCCATATTGGTGAAGCCGATGTAGATGTTGAACACGATCGGATAGACAGCAAAGAGAACGGCCACTGCCACCCCGATTGCCATCCATCGCATCGCCGAGAAACGTCTTCTCAGATAGACGAGCAGCAGGAACACGGTGACGGCGCTGACCGTCGAGGCCAGAAGGAAGAGACCATCGACGATCAGCGCCCGGATCAGCCAGAGAGCGCCCACCCCGAATACCGACACCGCGACCGCAGCCCGCACATATGCGCTGGCCGGTACCTGTTCGCCGGATGTGGACATCAGGTATGGGCGCCCTGGCTCAACCTGCTTCGTCGATTTGGGTCTGAATCTGGGCCACAGCCTGGGTCAGCGCGGCCTCCGGCTCGAGTTCGCCGGTCATGACCAGGGTCCCTGCGTTCACCCACGCGTCCCAGACGAAGCCCATCGCCGGGATCGAGGGCATGGGGATGGCGTCGACTCCCGCTGCGTTGAAGCCCTGGGCATCGACGTCCGCCGCCAACTCGAACACCGACGTCCATGCCGATGGTCGCGGCTCCGCCTCGAAGATCGCCAACATCGACTCCTCTGTCGCGATCTTCTCTATCGCGAACGTCTGAGCCAACAGGAGTTGGTCAGAGTTGGCGCTGACGATGAGACCCTGGACACCCAGGAACGGGTACCCGGGATCTCCGCCTGCCTCCGCTGCAGGGAACGGAGCTACTGCGTAAGGGACTCCAGCCTCCTGGAACCGGTTGATTGCCCAGGGGCCGGTCAGGATGAACGGCTGTGCACCGGTCTCGAACAAGACATGGGACGCTTCCCAGTCCACGTTCTCCGGGATCAGACCCTCGCTGGCAAGACTCTGGATCCAGGTGAGCCCCGCGACCATTCCCTCATTGGTCATGCCGATGTCGTCGGCCGTGAAGCTGCCACTCGCATCCTGGCCGAATATGTATCCGCCGAAGGACGTGTACAAGGGGTAGGAGTTGTAGGTCAGGTCGGGCAGTCCTATCGCGGATTCCACTGCTCCACTGTCTACCAGCGCGGCACCGACTTCCCTCACCTCATCCCACGTGGCGGGTGGGGCGTCCACCAGGTCGGTGTTATAGAAGAATCCGATGTTCTCCACCGCCAACGGGACGCCGTACAACGCACCGTTGTAGGTGAACCCGGTCACCGAGTTGGGCAGGTAATCGGCGACCTTGTCACCAAGGTCGACCTCAGCCACCGCTCCGTTCTCAACCAGGGCCCCGAGGTTGTCGTGAGGGATGATGGCCAAGTCGGGCCCGCTGCCCGACGCTCCGAGGAGCATCTGATTGCGCAGCTCGGCCAGGTCGACGGCCTCGACGGTGACACCTACGCCGAACTCCTCGGCAAACTCTTCACCAAGTTGGGTCAGCACCTCGATCCGTCCGTCGTCATACACCCAGAGCGTCAGGTTCTCGCCGGCCGCACCCGTGGTCCCAGTCGGAGCCTCCGTCGTCGCCGTAGCTTGGGTGGTGGCCGTGGTGTCTCCCGGAGGTTCGGTCGTGTCACCGGAATCCGAGCCGGCGCACGCCGCCGTCAACAATGCCAACACGGTCAGCATCATGCCGACCCGCCGGCGCCTCGATTGCTTCATGTCTTCATCCTCCTCTTCTCGCTTTTGTCAGTCCAGGGAGTCGGGCAGCCGGTCTCCCCGCTGACCTGTCTCTAGCTCCGCATCACTCGTCCCCTCCGAAGGAGAGGACGGCCGCGACCCCGGTGGTTGACTCGTCATCGCTGCCGAACATGTCTTCGAAAACCCCAGCTCTCCCCGGCTCAACGGTCAGAACTGTCAGTGGGGGAGACGCCGGGCTGCATCTGCGAAGCCTCCTCATGGGTCTCGCCTCGCGACCACGACGTCGCGCTGTTGGATCGTGACCTCGCCCTCTAGAGCCCGAGCGGTGAGGAGGTCAGTCCATCTGCCCTCCGGCACCGCAATTTGTGCCTCGTCGCTGCCGTGGTTGAGGAGAAACGCCAGGGCACCTTCTGTGCCGCTCCATTCGATGCACTCCACGGACGACGGCACGTCCCAGGCTCGCCCACCGCCCAGGAACCGATCCACGACCGCGGCGAAGATCTCGGATGTCGCCGAAGCCAGATAGACGACAGAGCCCTCACCGAGCCGGTTGACAGTGACCGCCGGGCTTCCGGCGTAGAAGTCATCCATGAACTCTGCGATGGGCTGCGCTGTGTCGAGCCTGAGGATGTCGAACAGCTCCGAAGCCGATGCCGTTGAGCCGTTGTCGTGGAATCGGACTCGATTGACCGAGTCGGGAGGAAGAACATCGGTCTCTTCGACCCACGCTCCGACCAGACGTCGCCAGCCGGGCTCGACTCCCCCAAAGTGCACACTCCCTGAGGGGTCCACGATTCCTGAGCCAACCGTCGTGATCAGCAGCCCGCCGCCGTTCACAAACTCGTGGAAGGAGTTGGCCACCGCCGAATCGACCACGTAGAGCCCGGGTGCGATCACCACGTCGTACCCATCGGCGGAGGCCCCGCTCCCCAGAATGTCGACGACGATGTTGCGTTCGGCCAGCACCCTGTGGAATTGGCGCACAGTGCCCAGGTACCGAGAGCGCTGGTCGAGACCGGGGGTGGCGTGATGGGCCCACCAGCTGGGCCAGTCGAATACCAGGCCAACTCGAGGCCGTATCCGATGGCGATCGGGTGGAACCCCAATCGACTTCAGATCTCGCCCCAGCCCCACGAGTTCCACACCCATCCGTGTATCGAGGCGCCCGTGGCGGGGGATCAGCGCCGAGTGGTTGAGCTCGTTCCCGGATCGGGCCTGTCTCACCTGGAAGAAGAGCGCTCCACGGGACCCTCTGGCTATCGCTTGCAGTGCCTGAAGCCGCACGGCGCCCGGGCGCTTCAGGGTGGCCATCGGCTGCCAATTGACCGGGCCCGGCGACGTCTCCATCAATAAGAACTCTCGCTGCTGACCGGCTCCACGAGCCAGGTCATGGCCGAAGGCGGCATCGGACCAATGGCTGTCAACCGAGGGGTAGGAATCCCACGAGACGAGGTCGAGATGCGGGCCCCATTCGTGCCAATCGATGGTCTGCACCGGACCGTGGAAGTTGGTGGTGATCGGGACCCGCGGCGTGTGCTCCCGCAGCACCTCCTTCTCGTTGAGGAAGCAGGCGAGCAGCACCGAGGAGACGAATCGAGCGTGATCGAGCGACAGGCTCGGGCTTGGAGAGAAGGCCACCAGTCCGTCTCGAGTCGGCGGCCTCATGGCGTTGAGATGGGACGGGAAAGCAATCTCGGACCAATCCTGGAGAGTGTTGCCCCAGACCGCGTTCCCCCAAGCCTCGTTGAGGACGTCCAGATCCTGGTAACGCTCCCTCAGCCATCGCTGAAACTCGTCCCGACAGCCCTCGCAATAGCAGACAGGCCCGTACTCGTTGTTGACGTGCCAGAGATGAAGCCCCGGGTACTCGGCATACCGCTCGGCCATCGCAGACGCGATCTGCGACGAGCCCTCGCGATAGGCCGAGGAGCTAGGGCAATAGTTGACCCGGCCCCCGTGAGTGCGGCGTCTCCCCGCGGCGTCGACTGCCAGGACTTCCGGGTAGGAGGTGGACATCCAAGCCGGCTGGGCGGCTGTCGGTGTGGCCAGCACGACGCCGATGCCCCGGCTGGCGAGCAACTCGAGGATCTGATCCAACCAGCCAAATTCGAACCGGTCCTTCGCTGGCTGGAGTGAGCTCCAGGCGAACACGGGAAGGGTGACCGTGTTGGCACCGAGATCCTCGAGCGCGGCCATGTCTTCCGCCCACATCTCGGACGGCCATTGCTCCGGGTTGTAGTCACCCCCGAACCAGAGTGCCTCCTGGTTCTCAACGGGGCGGTAAGCGTCCCAGGTCATCCTTTTGCCAACGTTAGCAAGACCTTGCCATCGTTGGCAGGCAGAGTGCCCGCTAATCTGAACCGCCGAAATGACGGTTCCCGAGGCGCCTTTTGCCAATCGCCCTCCCACCCTGCATGACATCGCAGCCCACGTCGGTGTTTCGGTGCGAACTGTGTCTCGGGTGGTCAACGATCGGCCCGGCCCAGCCGAGGCCACCCGCCAGCGCGTCCTCGAGGCGATTGCGGACCTGGAGTACCGCCCCAATCTGTTGGCCCGAAGCTTGGTTACCCGCCAGAGCTTCACACTCGGCCTGGTAGCGACCTATCTCAACGACCCGTTCTTCGCCGAGTTGGCCCGCGGCATCCAGGCAGCCGGTGATCGTCTTGGATATCTCGTCTATCTGACAAGCTCTGAAGGCGAAGCCGACCGCCAACAGGACATCCTCCGGTCGCTGGAGGACCGGGGCAGTGACGGGGTCATCATCTTTCCGGTGCGAGGAGCCGAGCAGCAGCTCATATCGGCCGCCGAAAGATCGGTCCCGGTGGTGTCCATCGACCATCGCATCGATCATCCTCGGATCGGCTCGGTGGAGTGGGACACCGAGCGTGGTGCCCACCTTGCGGTCGAGCATCTTCGAGCCAGGGGACGTCGGCGGATCGGGATGCTGTCGAGCCGAATGGCCGAGACCGTCGAGGAGCCTCGTGAGATCGGTTTCCGCAAAGCGATCTCTGATCTCGGCTACGACGTGGATCGTGCCGTGGTCTGGACTGAGGAAACCGTGGAAGGAGGTGCGCTAGGAGTGAACGAGCTCCTGCGCCGTGATCCGGACATCGATGGCGTCTTCGCCTACACCGACATCATGGCAATCGGCGCGATGCGAGCCCTCGAAGACAATGGGCGGGCGGTGCCCGACGACGTATCTGTGATCGGGGTCGACGACGTTGAAGTAAGCGCTCTGGTGAGGCCTGCCCTCACCACGGTCAGGATCGATCGGGAGCAGATGGGGGCTCGCGCCGTGGAGATGCTGATGCGGATGCGTTCCGATCCGTCTGCCTTCTTCGAGCGAGAGGTGATCGACGTGTCGCTGGTGGTCCGCGAGTCGGGGTGACCCGGAAGGGCCTGTCGACAACCACACCTCGACTTATCCACAGTTTGGGTCTTCTGACCCATATCGGATTGCCACCGGTTTCGATAAACCACGTGCTATGGCGGAGATTGCTCTGGGAGGCATCCAAGTCGCCGTCGGCGCCAAGCGCCTGCGACCGGCGACGAAGGTCTGCCCGCACACGGACACACTGACCACCGCGACCGCAGGATTGGAGCGAATCGTTTGCGAAACCTGCGGCCACCTCAGCTTCAACTTTCCGGAGGTCCTCTCCGGACCGGTCCACCGAAGATGGTTCGCGCGTCCGGCTGACCGGGTGGAGGCGCCGAGGGTGATCCATGAACCGGACGATGATTGGCTCATGCAGTACTCCCCCGTGATCAACCCTCGCGTCGACGAAGCGGCAGCCGCGGCAGCATTCGCTGCTCAAGAGCGATTCCACATCCGGAGTCGCTACGAGTTGCACCCCCTGAGGTCGGTGGCAGTCGCTTAACGGGAAATGCAGGCTCGACCATACGATCGAGCCTGCATTCTCAACTGATTCTCAGGTCAGTCCCAGACGGTGACGATCACCGAGACTATCGAGTAGGCGATCACCGCATTCACCCCGTTGATCAGCCAATACGAGTTGCCCTTCTGCTCGTACATTTGGCTGACGATCGAGCCCACCACGCCGAACCCGACCCCGAGAGCCACGCCGAGAGCCAACCCATTGACGACGTCGTCCCCGGCGATCGCAGTGGCGATGAGGGCGATAACGATCGTGGTCACGAAATATCCGATGAAGGTCGGGACGAGGATCATCAGCAGGGGTGGCCCGCTGTCACCCGGATCTATCTTCGCCGCACGTTGCCAGGCATTGCTGAGTGGCGGAATCGAATACCAGATGGCGCTGAACGCGAACCAGGCCAGCGTTGCCACCAGAACCGCCAGCCAGTTCAACTCCGCGAAATAGTCAAAAATCATGTCTTCCTCCCGTGCGATTTCGTTTCCGACAGGCGCGGAGACTACGCATCAAGCATCGGGTTAGTGTCGACCGCGGTGACAGCGACGAATGAATCTCCGCCCCCGGGCGAAATCCGCACCATCAGCCGCGAGGAGCTTTCGGAAAAGCTGAAGCGGGGTGACCGCTTCCGGCTGGTGATGGCCCTCAACGAATGGGCATTCCGTGCCAAGCACATCCCGGGATCGGAGCATTTCAATACTCCTGCAGATTTGCTGGCGTCTCTTGCACCAAATGACGAAGTCGTCGTCTACTGCACGAGTTTCGACTGCCACGCCAGCATCGCCCTCTATCACGACCTGGTCGCTCGTGGATACGACAACGTGAGGCGTTACAACGGAGGCCTCACCGATTGGGAAGACGCCGGCCTGCCGCTCGAGGGTGAGTGGGTGACCAGGTGACCGAGACGGTCGGGCCCCGCCCTTTCTTCAGCGACTCCCTCGCCAGGCACCCCCAAAGAGGATGCCGGCACCAAGTACGAACCCGAAGTCGTACCAGTTACCGGTGTTGTGCACCTCGTAGATGCTCACGTTGTCGCTGAACAGCGAGATGATGAATGTGATCGGGGCGATGATGCCGTGCCAGAGACCTATCAAGAAGCCTGCCACCTCCCCGCCCTCAGCGGCAACCCCGACCTCGGGATTGACGCCGGCGACACATGCCGTCAGCAGGAGCGTCAGGAGCCCCAGACTCAAACCAATCCGTGCCAATCTCACCATCTACCTCCATTCATAGGTCCATCGTTCCTTCTCCGAACGCGGCGGCGCGATCGGCGCCCGACAGAGCTCGTTTCGCGTAATCAGAGGTGCCTGAGTCGAGCAGTTCGCGGGCGGCGGCGGCGAGCGCGCCGTAGGCAGCAAAAGTCAGGGCGCCACCAGTTGACAACCTCCTCACCCCGAGTTCGGTCAACTGACCCACAGTCGGGCCGGCGCCGAGGAGTAGGACGTTGACCGGGGCCGCCACCTCCGCGACCACTCTGCCGATGAGTCCGGCGTGATCCAATCCTGGGGCGTACAAGACGTCGGCGCCGGCGTCCCGATAGGCACCGAGACGGGTGAGGGTGTCTTCGACGTCATCGAGGTCGTAGAGGTGGTTCTCAGCCCGGGCAGTGAGCACGATCCCATTTCGTCTCGCCGCCTCAGCTGCAGCTGCCACCCGAGCGACGGCTACCTCGATGGAATAGATGCCTGACGTCGGGTCATAGTCTTCGATCGATACCCCGGCGGCGCCCTCCCCGGCGAGACGATCGACGGTCTCGGCCACTCCTGTCGGTGTCGGCGCATATCCGCTCTCTGCATCGACGCTGACAGGAATGTCGACGGCGGAGGCCAGCGCCCGGACGTGGCCTGCCAACTCTTCGAGGGTGACTTGCTGGTCCATGCGCCCCAATGAAGCGGCCAACCCTGAGCTGGTGGTTGCGATCGCAGGAAATCCGAGGGTGGCCAGGATCTTTGCCGATCCGATATCCCAGGCGTTGGGCATGAGAAACGTTCCTTCGCGGTGGAGGGCAGTGAAGCGCTCACGCATCGTCCTGAGCCTTCCGACCTCGTCTTTCACATGACGTCCCTTCTCGAGTGACCTACTCTCGTCGACCGTGCACCGAGATTGCTGCCCGTACCCTCTTTCCTTGCGTCGGGCTAGACGAAGCGCGGATCCACATGGACCTTGGGCCCGATCCCGGCGCTCGATCCTCGCTCCCCTGCCAACCGGTCCCCGACCTGTTCGAGACCGACGACCTCGGATACCAGGGCATCCGGCACGACCCGGCCTTCGGCGTAAGCCGCAATCGCCTCGCTGATCCCTGCTGAGCCTCCGAGGATGCCGATCAAGGTCAGGTCGCCCAAGACGATCTGACGACTGTCGACCAGGCTCGGCTGTCCCGAAAGGCCGACGAGAACGACCCTGCCCCCGGGCTCGACCCAACGGATGCTGGCTGCTGGGATGCCAGCATCGTTGGTGGCGTCGATCACCGCATCGAAGGTCGACGGCAGGTCCTCGATGTCGTGATAGACCCGGTGCAAGCCCAGGGACACGGCCAGCTGGAGACTGGTGTCTTCCTCTCCAACGACATGGACCTCGAGCCCCGCGACCAGTGCGAACTGGGCGGCCAGAAGCCCGATCGTCCCGGGCCCGACGATCACGACTCGTTGTCCTGGATGGAGCGCTGCCGCGGTGACAGCGCGAACCGCACTGGCGCCAGGCTCGATCAGGGCTGCCGCCGACGACGAAATCGAGGCGGGGACCTCGAAGAGCGCTGATTCTGGGACGAGCAATTGCTCGGCCAGGGCACCGGGCCAGCCGCCCCGGATCCCTAGCTCGTGTCGAAATTCGCAGACATGGTGGCGACCACGCCGACAGCGCTCACAGTTCCCACAGCCGAGCATGGTGTCGCTGGTGACCCGCTTTCCGAGCCAGTGCTGCTCCACATCCTCACCCAGTTCACTGACCCGGCCCACCCATTCGTGACCGAGGCGCATTGGGTAAAGGGCGTGACCCTGACGCAGGTAGTCCATCTCGCCGGTGTAGAACTCGACGTCGGTGCCACAGATGCCGACCCGCTCCACATCCACGACAACCTGACCCGCGCCGGCCACAGGAGACTCAACTTCCTCCATCCGGATGTCCCGAGGGCCGTGGAGAACAAGCGCTCGCATGAAGTGAGCCAAGCCGGGCGCGCTCGCTCAACCCTCGGCGCTGATCCGGAGGAGCTCGTTGCCCACACGGGCACCCAGGTCGGGCCCGAACATCTCGGCGAGCTCACCGGCGATGACCGAGGCATCTACATCCTCGGGGAGCTCCTCACGGATCAACTGGACCAGGTTGTAGGTGCGTGACCAAGCTTGAACAGGCACCGGGGCGCCGGGGCCCATCATCGGGCTGGTGAGCAAGGCGTGGACTTCCTTGAGTTGCTTTGCCTGTTCTGGGGTCATGTCATCCTCCATCCGCGTCATTGTGTTGGCCGTTATCCCGGGCATTGGATTGACGTCGCCGTCCCAGCGAGGGTCGACCTTGCGTGTCGTCCAATCCCGATGCCCGATGATCCGGATCAACGGGTCCCAGTCCATCTTCTTGCAAATTGCAGCGTTGGTCACGATCAGGGCTTCTCGCTGAACTGCAACTATCGGGTCTCCGTTGCCCAGATGCTGAACTTCGATGTCAATGAACCAATTGTTGCCACCGACACCGGGGTTTTCGCCTGAGGGGCGGCCCTTTCTGTTGTAGGTATCAGAAGGCGACGGTGCTGGGGCACCTACCTGCAGCGCGTCGCGCACCTTGCGATCGCCATATCCCGAGTCAGCGGCCACGCCTGCGTTGAGCACAACCACGACGCCGTCAGGTCGGATGGTCAGGTTGCACTTCCCCTCCAGGGACTTGTTCTTGTAGAAGGGGGGATCCGGGTAGTTGGGGAGCACTTTCGAACCGGCGGTGTGATGGTTGATGAGACCTACTGGCGTGAAACGCTCGAACGGTTTCTTGGTTCGGTTCTCCCACCCGTCGTGCTCTTCGACACTCAGGCCTTCGGCCCTGAGAACGGTGGCCAGCCACAGCAACTGCATAAAGGACTCCTTTTCGAATCGGAACCTATCGCAGTCTTGGAGCAGGTATTGGTCTGGTTGGCCCCCTCGCCTTCCGGCCGGGACCAACCGGGCTCGCACCTGGCGGCCTACCTAGGCCGGCTGAGAATCGGAACGAGGATGAATACCGGGTGCAGCGGCGCCTCCGCCACCCAGTCGGCGAGGGGCGCATCGAGAGTGACCGCAAAATGCCCACCCACTACCGATCTGGTGATCGGGCCCACTTCGAGGAGACTCTCCCGCAATAGCGGCGCCGCTTCCACGGGAGTCAATTCGATCGCCCTGACGTCCACGGTGCGCCGGGTTCGTGTGATCTGCGCCGTCCCCGCTGCTCTCAGATTCCTCACCCAGTCCACCGACCCAAAAGGGGCAACCAATCGCCAGCCTTTTGGATGCGGGGCGAGGGCGATCGGAGTGGTGCGGGGCAGGCCGCTGCGACGCCCGGTAACGGTGAGCAGGGCCATCGGGCCAATGGGAATTCCGAGCCGAAGCAGAGGCGTTACCACCCGGTTCCCGATTCGGATTCCCAACCCGGGACGAAAGCCACTCATTACCATCCTCCTCAGATGTCTCAGTAGACATATTATACGTGTTTCATACTATCTGAGGACAATCGGAGTATTGAATGTCGGATCGGTCGGCTCTGATGCAGGAGGTGCGGCTCGCCCTCCGTTCGTTGGGCGCCCAATTGGGACGTCTGAATGGAGCGGTGGGTGCAGCCGTGGAGCTGAAGGGGACCGACATCGAGCTCCTCGATCACATCGGCCGCGTGGGCCCGGTCTCACCGAGCGAGCTCGCCACCGGGCTGCACATTCACCCCGCGACTTTGACCGGGATCCTGGACCGACTCGAGGCCGGGGGTTGGGTGGTGCGAGAACGTTCCTCGACGGACAGACGAAAGGTCAGCCTGAAGGCGCTCCGAGCCCGGGCTCCTGAATTGGTTCGGCTCTACTCACCGATGAACACCGCCATAACCAAGGCTTGTGCGGATCTCACTGCCGAACAGTTGGTGACCATCCGTGATTTCTTGAGGACGATGAGCGAGGCTGCGACCTTGGTCGCCGACGAACTCCGACCTCACGACGAGTGACGAGCAGCTGGGATCAGGATCGGAAACGGTCAAACGGCTCGAGCTCGATGCCTTCGTCGGAAACAGCCTTTGCCACCGTCTCGACCGCCGGTGTGAGGTCGATGGGTTCCTGGTCCGCCCAAGGATCGGTGTTGAGACGTTCCTCGACGTTGCGGAGCGTGACGTCGTCCGGGGCGATCGAGTCGATCTCGCCCCAGCCCAATGGGGTCGCCACGGATGCTCGGGGTCGGGGACGCAGCGACCAAGGGACCACCGACGTGGACCGGCCCGAGTTCCTCAGCCAGTCGACGAACACCCGGTCCCCTCGATCGGCTTTGCGAAATGCGACCGTCATCAATTCGTCATGTGTCGCGGCTGCCATGGCCCCAATACCTCTTGCGATCCCGGCGACCGCCTCAACATCCAGAGTCGGCAGAAGGCGCGCCCGCAGGTGATAGCCCTTGGATCCCGAGGCGAGGGGAAGCGTGAGGATGCCGTGATCTTCCAGAATCGAGCGCAACGCAGTGGCTGCGGCCCGGACCAGATCGACTCGATCCGGCGGAGGGTCCAGATCCCAGACCACCCAATCGGGATGCTCCTCATCGTCGATCAGCACTGAGGGAACGTGGAAGGTGATGGCCCCGAAGTTGGCAAAATAGGCAATTCCTTCCCCGGTGTTCACCACCGGGTACACGGTCGTCCCTCCCCCTTCTTTGGGAACTTCGTGCCTTCGGACCAGATCCTCGGGATAGTGATCTGGAGCGTTCTTCTGCATGAAGCCCTTACCCCCGATCCCCTGCGGGAAGCGCTCCACGGAGAGCGCCCGTCCCGCGACGAAGGGCAGCATTCGGTCGGCGACCAATTGGTAATAGGCAACGACCTCGCCCTTGGTGATCCCGTCCTCGGGAAAGACGACGCGGTCGGGGTGGGTGACCTCCATGAGATGAGGTTAAAGCCGGTTTTCAGCTTGGATCGGAGTTCGCCACCAAACGCACCAATGGGATCGTTCGCGTCGTGCCGGCCTGGTAATCGGCGAACTGAGGCGCGCTCGTCACCACCACCGTCTCCCACAGACGATCCCGCTCCGGTGGGTCGACGACAACTGCCCTCGCCCGAAACAGGTGTGCGTCACGTCGCGCCCAGACGTCGGGATCATTGACCAGGTTGAGATACCAGTCCGGATGTTGGTCGGAGCCGCGATGGGACGCGGCCACTAACAAGTCACCGTCGACGTCGAAGAAGCGGAGCGGCGTGCGTCTGATCTCGCCCGATACCCGCCCGGTCGTGTAGAGGAGGATGAGACTCCCGACTGCAGGATGGTCGACGGCCGCCCCGTTGCTCTCCAGGTATTGGCGAGCGTGAGTCGCCGAACTGGGGTTGACCCCGTCGAGCGCGCGTTCTTCGATGTTCTGCACAGCATGAACCTAACCAGTCGCTATCACTCCTCGGGGATGGCGATCCAGAGGATGAGGTAGATCAGGATCTGGGGTCCGGGCAGGATGAGCGAAAGAACGAAAATGAGTCGCATCGTGCTGCGACTCATCCCGAACCTGTCGGCTAGCCCAGCAGCGACCCCGGCGATCATTCGCCCGTCTTTGGGTCGGACCAGGCGGGGTCGTGATTGATCGCTGATCCTCCGAGCGTATACCCCAAACCGGTCGGGGGTAAAGGGCGGGCGACAGACCTATCCGCGATCAAGGGGGGTTAATCCCATGCGAAGGTCAATAGCTGTGATCGCTGCGCTCGCCGCCGCATTGGCGGGAGCCGTTCCGGCATCCGGAGTCACTGATTCCACCGAGACCGACACCGAATCGTTCGTCGTCCTCTTCGATGAAGGGACGAGTACCGACGAAGGCGTGGCCGCCGTTGAAGCGGCAGGAGGCGAAGTGGTCGCAGTGAACGAGGCCGTCGGGTTGGCGACTGTCGTCTCCGCGAACGCCGATTTCGCAACCGCGGTAGCCGCCGAGGACGGTGTCTACGGCGCCGCGAGCAACGAAGTGATCGGAACCGCCCGGCCCGAGGAGCGCAAGTTCGACGACGAACGGCTCCAGTCCGAGCGTGACGCTCAACGAGCAGCCGGCTCGGGTGAACGACGGTCGAGTCGC